>Ga0065721_10003559_pt1 | contig 355190 bp, 288 predicted proteins | sample Mesricmetagenome_FD_59108 | JGI IMG/M metagenome (GOLD analysis project Ga0065721, IMG submission 59108) | Mesophilic microbial community from rice straw/compost enrichment Sample: eDNA_1 v2 (version 2) | ecosystem: Engineered > Solid waste > Grass > Composting > Bioreactor | place: USA...
GGAAAGAGTTGTGTGACATTTCGCGCGATAGCGCGAAATGTCACACAACAAAAAGAGACAAGTTCCACTCTGCCGAAGGCCAAATAGAATGAAGCAAGCGAATTTGGTATCACTGCTCTGGCGGCTTGGTCTTTACCCCAACCAAGGCTGCAAGCGCGTCCGCCTTCGGCTACCAAGGGTCTGTCCACCACCCGAGGTCGTATCTGCCTCGCTGGCGAAACCGCCCCCCACAACACAAACAGATGTGGTATGAACAGGGTTTTGGAGTACAAACGGATTTCGCGCTCTGCGAAATCCGTTTGTACCGTTATGGTTTCGGGCGGGATGCTGATAGCCGAAGGCGGACGCGCTTAGGACCTTCTTTGGGCTAGAGACGATTCCGCCAAAGTGTTAAGCGATTTGGGAAGGTCGCGCTCTAGGCGTTGGCCTTCTTGAACTCGTAGTTGCCGTTGGCATCGAGGTCGACCAAGATCGTATCGCCCTCTTTGAACTGGTTCTGCAAGAGCGCCATCGCCAAGGGGTTTTGCAGACGCTGCTGCAAGACACGCTTGAGCGGACGAGCGCCGTAGACCGGATCGTAGCCTTGATCGGCCAGCTTGTTGCGAGCGGCTGGCGTCAGCTCCAACGAGAGCTTGCGGTCGGCGAGCAGCTTGCGCAAGCGGTTCAGTTGGATCTCAACGATCTCGCCGATCTGCTCGCGGCTGAGCGGCTTGAAGACGATCACATCGTCAATACGGTTCAGGAACTCGGGGCGCAACTCGTCGCGCAGCTCTTCTAGAACACTCTCGCGAATGGTCTCGTTATCGGCACCCGCGCTAGTCAGGCTTTGAATGACCGGACTACCGATATTGCTGGTCATAATGACCACCACGTTCTTGAAGTTGACCACGCGGCCTTGGCCATCGGTCAAACGGCCATCATCAAGCACCTGCAAAAGCACGTTGAAGATGTCGGGGTGGGCTTTTTCGATCTCGTCGAACAGCACCACGCTGTAGGGCTTGCGACGCACGGCTTCGGTAAGCTGACCGCCCTCGTCATAGCCGACATAACCGGGAGGCGCACCGATCAAACGGGCCACGGTGTGCTTCTCTTGGTATTCCGACATATCGATACGGACCATAGCCGTCTCGTCGTCGAAAAGGAACTCGGCGAGGGCGCGGGCTAGCTCGGTTTTACCGACACCGGTCGGGCCAAGAAAGAGGAATGAACCAAGCGGGCGGTTCGGGTCTTGCAAACCAGCACGCGAACGGCGCACAGCGTTGGCAACCGCCGCTACAGCCTCGTCTTGACCGACCACACGCCCGTGCAAGCGCTCTTCCATCTTGATCAGTTTCTCGACTTCACCCTCCAAGAGCTTGCTGGCGGGCACACCGGTCCACTTCTCGATCACCTCGGCGATATCTTGGGCATTGACCTCTTGGCGCAACAAGGTGTTGTTGCTGGCAGCGGCCTCAGCCATACCAAGTTCGCGCTCTAGGCGAGCTAGATCGTCGTATTGCAGCTTAGCGGCACGGTTGTAGTCGTACTCGCGCTGCGCTTGTTCGATCGCGAAACGGGTCTCTTCGATCTGTTGGCGCAACTGCTGGATCTTTTCGAGCACGGCGCTTTCGCTTTGGCGTTGAGCCTCTAGCGCGCTACGCTGTTCGTGTAGATTAGCAAGCTCTTGCTCGATCTTCTCGAGGCGATCTTTGCTGCCGCTGTCGCGCTCTTGCTTGAGCATTTCGCGCTCGGTCTCGCGCTGAGTGATCAAACGGTTCAGGTCGTCGATCACTTGGGGTGAACTGGTATTCTCCATACGGCGGCGAGCCGCAGCCTCATCGATCAGGTCGATCGCTTTGTCGGGCAAGAAGCGATCGGAGATGTAGCGATCTGAGAGCACGGCGGCTGCGACGATAGCGCTATCGGTAATGGCAACACCGTGGTGGGCTTCGTAGCGCTGTTTCAAACCGCGCAAAATCGAGATCGTATCATCAACATTGGGTTGATCGACAACAACCGGTTGAAAACGACGCTCTAGAGCGGCGTCTTTTTCGATATACTTGCGATATTCGTCCAAGGTGGTTGCGCCAACTAGGTGCAGCTCACCACGGGCCAACATCGGTTTGAGCATATTGCCAGCGTCCATAGAGCCTTCGGCTGCGCCAGCACCGACCATGGTGTGAAGCTCGTCGATGAAGAGAATGATGTCGTCGCTCTCTTGGATCTCTTTGAGAACTGCTTTGAGGCGCTCTTCGAATTCACCACGATACTTAGCACCAGCTACCAGTGAGCCCAAATCGAGCGCAATAACTTTATTGTCTTTGAGCGACTCGGGCACATCGCCTTTGTAGATACGCTGGGCCAGACCTTCTACAATAGCTGTTTTACCAACACCGGGGTCACCGATCAAAACTGGGTTGTTCTTGGTGCGGCGCGACAAGATCTGAATAACACGGCGGATCTCTTCGTCGCGACCGATCACAGGGTCGAGTTTGCCGCGTCTTGCCAGATCGGTCAGGTTACGACCGTACTGCTCGAGCGCTGCATAGGTTCCTTCGGGATTTTGGCTGGTAACACGCTGGGTACCGCGCACCTCGCGCAAAGCTACCAGCAGTTTATCGCGATTGAGTCCGATCGCTTTAAGAGAGCGCTCGGCCCCACCACCAGCGTGGTCTAAAATAGCGAGTAACAAGTGCTCGGTCGAAACGTATTCGTCGTTAAAAATCGCCAACTCGTCGTAGGCGCGCAACAGCACGGTGCGCAAACGGGGCGAAACCGAAACCTGCACATTACTGCCGCTTACACGCGGAAAACGGTTGATGTCGTTCGTCACCTGCTGAGCGAGCGCACCAGCGGCGACATTCAGCTTGCTTAAAACCTGCGGTACAACACCATCGCCTTGGTTCAGCAGCGCTAGCAACAAGTGCTCCGGCTCGATCTGACTATTTCCGTTACGCTCGGCGGTCGCTTGGGCTGCCTGAAGAGCCTCTTGCGATTTTTGCGTAAACCGATTGATATCAAAAGACATTTCTCTGCTCCTCCTCCAACAATTTCTAAAAGTAGGATAACACAGCCATATATACGCTGCATCAACTCTGCGTTAGTGTTGTATTAGATCGTTCGACAGAGCAGACGAACATATGGTAGCATTCTCATAAAATGGTCGGCAATCAGGAGATATCCTATGCAGGAAGAAGAGAAACGAGAACAATTCAGTCGTTTCATCGAGGAGAGTCTTCAACAGGGTCTTTCACGTCGGCTCTTCTTGCGGCGAGGCTTCCAACTCGGCCTCTCCTTGCCAAGTATTATGGCAGTTCTCAGCGCCTGCGGGCTTGCCAACAAACCGAATGCGTCTCTGTCTGGCCTACCGACCGCAAAAATAGCGCAGGAGCCGACTTCAGCCCTCTCCCCCGCACCCTTAGAATTAGCTCCGACCGTTCCAGCAGCACCCAGCCTTCCCAGCGCCAGCCACGAGCGTTATCTACCTACGATTGTCAAAGAGCCAAGCAGCGTGCGTTTCGCGGTGATCGGCGACTATGGTATGGCGGGCGAAGCGGAAGAGGCGGTAGCCCTGTTGGTGCGAAGCTGGGAGCCGGACTTTATTGTGACCACGGGCGATAACAACTATGTTGATGGCTTAGCAGAGACCATTGACGCCAATATCGGCCAGTATTACCATATGTTTATCGGGGACTATCGGGGCAGTTATGGGCCGGGTGCCAATCGCAAGCGCTTCTTCCCAACGCTGGGCAACCACGATTGGCAAGGAGGCAGCCTGCAGCCTTACTTGGATTACTTCCAGTTGCCGGGCCATGGACGCTATTACAGCTTCCAGCACGATATTTTGCAGTTCTTCATGTTGCATAGCACACCGGGCGAGCCAGACGGTGTCGATGCCGATAGCCTTCAGGCCCAATGGCTGAAAGGGGAGCTGGCGCGCTCGCATGCCCTTTGGAAGATCGTCGTTATGCACCATCCGCCCTATTCATCGGGTATTCATGGCTCTTCTACGTGGATGCGCTGGCCGTTTCGCGAATGGGGCGCGCAGCTTGTGTTAGCTGGTCACGATCACCACTACGAGCGCATAGAACACGATAACCTGATCTATATTGTGAACGGCTTGGGTGGAGCTGCGCGCTATGCTCCGGGCTGTTGTCTAGATGAGGGAAGTCTCCACTTCTTCAATAAGAATCACGGGGCGATGCTGTTCGAGTCCGATGGAAAACAGCTGGCTGCAGCCTTCATAACTCGCGACGGTGATCCTGTCGATTCGTTCGTGCTAGAGAGGCCAACTAGTTAATAGCCTCACATATTTTTACCAAATCTTTACTTAATTAAATAATTTTGTTCAAAGAGCACGCTTTGCGTTAAGTTTCTCAGCAAGTTGTGCTCTTTATTGCTGCTTGTAAACTGAAGATTTCTATTTTGGTTGGTTCGATATAGTAAAATATATACGATATATCTCATTTAAATTTTGTTAAGATCAATCAACAAGTTGTAACCATTTCATAACATTTGACAATGAAATCTATGCTATATTTGAAAATGTGGCTACTGGAGCTAACATCTGTAAGTTTTATTCTGATCTTGCACCCTGTATATGTGGTAGGGGGTATCCTCTACGATATCGCCAAGACCGTACGTGAGGATATAGCGTATTAGCAGATCAGTTTAAAGCTTAGTGGCTGAACTAGGCTCCAAAGGAGACGCACGATCATGGACGAACAGCCCGTTCAGATGGATATAGCCACCTTACAAACAGCATTACTTGCCGCGCAGCAACGTAACGCTCAACTCGAAGCGCTGCTACGACAGCATGCTATTGAAGTTCCTATACCAGAAGACAAAGAAGTCGAACCAGCCGTTTCAGACCACACCGCTTTAGATCCAGCAAAGCGACTTCATCTCTTTGAAACACTCCTCAGCAACGCACTCGATGGTGTGGTTGTTTTGAACAAAGATGGGGTGATCACCTACGCGAATGAGGCTTTTAAAACCCTTACTGGTTTCGGTGAGAGGGCGATCGGGCTCCATATTGGCGAATGTTATACGCCTGAAGACCTACAAAAAGTCATCGAAGAAGTTTTGCCGATGGTCCAAGAGTTCGGGGGATATCAAGGCCATCTACGCTATAGGCGAGCAGACGGCAGCTTCTTTATCGGCCAAGTAAGTGGTTTTACGCTTCCCAATGGTGATCCGCTTCTGTTCGATCAAGCAGTATTCGTTCGGGATGTAACAAGCCAAGTTCGAGCGGACGAGGAGCGCGCAAACCTTCAACTCGAAGTGATTAACGCGCAACAGAATCTGCTCAGGCAACTGTCGACACCGCTTATGCCGATTGCGGACGGTGTTGTTGTGATGCCGATTGTGGGCGAGATCGACACGGGGCGCGCGCATCAAATAATGGAGACTCTGCTGGTCGGTATTTCTGAACAACAAGCAGAAATCGCCATTATCGATATTACGGGTGTGAAATTCGTAGATACACAGATCGCGAGCACTTTATTACAAATGGCTCGGGCAGCACAGTTATTGGGTACGCAGGTAGTAGTTTCGGGGATCGGTGCCGATATGGCCCAAACCTTTGTAATGCTCGATTCTGATCTTCAAGAACTAATCACCCACCGCTCGCTCCAGAGTGCCATTGCTTACGCCCTAGATTATGTATAGAAAGGCCTAGCTATGACAGTCCAAGAGCCAATCAAACCACAAATCGCGCGTGTGTATGACTATGTCCTTGGAGGAACGCAGAATTTCGAGGAAGATCGCAAAGTGGCAGCAGCGATGATGGATGTCATTCCCTCGTATCCCACTTGGGCGAGACTCAATCGACGTTTCTTAACACTTGTGGCAAAAAGATGGTTGGCTGAAGGACAAACAGCAGTCTTGGATCTCGGTTCGGGTTTGCCGACTCAAGGGCACTTCCATACCATTATGCCAGACGCCAAGATCCTCTATTCCGACTACGACACATTTTGTGTCTCGCATGGCGGCGAACTGATTGCGCACCTGCCCAATATCAAGTACGTTCATGGTGACCTGCGTAACCCGCAACCGCTGCTCCAAGCGGCAAGCGAGTTCTTTAAAGATCGGCGCAAAGTTGCGATTGGTTTTATCGGAGTACCGTACTTCTTGACCGAAGACGTTATCGCCCAAACGGCGCAACTCTTCTACGATTGGGCAGCGCCTGGCACGGTTATGGCGCTTAGCTTCTTATCTCTGGAAGACACCGAAGAGGGACGGGCATTCGATCTAGGGCTTCAAGAGAGTATGAAGCCGATGAACATGCGCATTTATTTCCGCCCGACTGAAAAGATGGTGGAATTGATGAAGCCGTGGCGCATGGTTGACAGCAAACGGCTTGAAATTTGGCTCAATGATCCAGAGGCGATCACCCAAGAGAACAGTGTTAACAACGCGCTCTCTATGCACGGTATGCTGCTTGTTCACGATTAGCTGGTAGCTAGTTGTTCTCGTTTTGGCTTCGTCGTAGAGAGTACACGCTTTCGATAATTACTCTTGGTCCGCAATGCGAGAGGATGTTGTGCGTTTGCATAACATCCTCTCGCATGTTTTTACCCCGAAAACGAAGCTATGATGCTAGCTTCGGTTACTTGATACCAAATCCGGTTGATTACTTTCTATTTGGCCTTCGGCAGAGTGGAACTTGACTATATTTTGTTGTGTGAAATTTCACACAACTCTTTCCCGGATTTTGATTTTCTGCGTTATAAAAGCGCAAGTCTTTAAACGGATTTGGTATGATTGCTTTTTTAGCCTTCAGCAGAGCAGAACGTGGCTCTTTTTTGCCGCTTTCCTGTGTTCTCTGGAAGCATAGGAAGCCCGTTTGTATGATTGGGTTTGGAGGAGCGCTGGGCACGCACAGAGCCGATGTCAGGTTGCGGGCGGGATGTTGGTAGCCGTAGGCGGACGCGGTCGAAGACCTTCTTTGGGGGATAGGCCAGACCGCCAAAGTGCTAAGCTCAACAAGCGGGGTTGGCATCATACCTTCAATGGTGAATAGGAAATACGTTTCACCATGTGGCAAGCAGTTTGGCGTATAATACAGCTACTCACGTTCTTGCCTAAACGAGAGTGTTTGCTGTTTTGAAAGGGTCATGCCACAATGTTTACGCTTAGCAATGACTGGCTAGCGGTCAGTATCCTTGATCCGATCGCCGACCAAGAACGATTCGGTGTACGTTATTGTACTGGTGGATACATCTTTCAAGTTGAAGATCATAAGCATGGGCCACTCTTGACCGGGCCGACCTATCCCGATAGCTTCAACTGGTTCGATGGGCAAGGTATTCCCGATGCCTTTAACCTGTCGCCGCTGCGCAAGCCGGGCGAACAAGGCCCCAACGCTTTGGTGATTGGCATTGGCGAGTGCGATCTGGAAGCGCGCAAGGTGTTGTCCTTCTGCACATGGGATATTCAGCAAGAGGGCACTTCGATCACGATGCGCACCAGCCATAGCTATGGCCCTTACGCGCTCGACTTGGAACGAACCGTCAGCCTCAATCAGCGCACCGTGCGTTCGTATACGAAGCTGACAAACACGGGCGAGATGTTTCTTCAGATGCGCTGGTTCCCGCACCCGTTCTATCCTCAAACCGCCACTGATGAACTCTTCCGGGTCAACTTCCCGGTCAGCTTGCCAAACGCGACGGCCTATACGCTGCTCGATAGCGGTTATATCGGACGAGTAGGCTGGCCCTGGACCGATATCAAGGGCAACTTCCAGGTTTTGGCGCACCAAGCCCAGACCAATTTGATCATTCAGCAGCGTCACCCGATTGTGAATATGGTTTCGGCCACCTGTAGCTATGTGCCCGACTTCTTCCCCGTTTGGGGCAACCCCAACACCTTCTCGTGGGAGCCATACATCGAGCAGACGATCGGGATCGGACAGTCATACGATTGGTGGATTGACTACGACTTCTAAAACCAGTAAGGTATAAAGCGGTAACAGGAAGTACAGAGAGCGAGCTGCTCCCTCTTTGTGCTTCCTGTATTTATAATCCATTGTTAGGCAGGCACATCAGAAGGGCATATGTGGCTTCAGAAAAACAAAAGATGTTATTAGGCACGTACAACGCTTAGACAGTCGCCTAATGAGTAAGGATAGGGCATGAAAGCTTTCAAAACCGTTTTAGACCTTTTGATGGGAGCGGTCATTCCCATCGTTGTGCTAAACCAACTTTCGAGCGACGACAGGCTGGGGGCGATCCCCGCCTATATTGTATCTGCGATGATCCCAGTCGCTTGGGTGCTAATTGATCTCTTTTTCCTCACCAAGCGCTTCAATTTTATTACAAGCTATGTTGGTCTCTCATCGATTCTAAGCGGAGTGTTAGCCTTTTGGTTCGTTGATGGTGTGTTATTTGCTGTTAAAGATACAATCGGCTTTGTCTTTCGAGCAGTTCTCTTCGCTGGTTCATGGTACTTAGGCGAACCGCTTATTAAAGCCTTCTTGGTTCAAGCCCTCAGCCCAGACACGCCCGAACGTGAGCGATCGCTCCAAGAGCTGCTGGCGGAGGCGGGCATCGTTCGGTCGTTTCGAATCGCCACTTGGATCCTCGTCATCGAAACTGTACTTGCAGGGATCGCAAATTTCTGCTTGAATCTCTTTATCGTCGTTGCACCCTTCGGAACAGAAACCTTTAACCAGCAGGTAGCCCAAGTCAACGCAATTACACGTGTTGCTCTTACAATCCCAACTGCAATCGCATTTGCAATCGCAATGTGGTTGATGTACCGTGCAATTTACCAAGAATTGCCCACAGAGGAAGGAAAATCTCAACTCGATAGTGAATTTTGGGATCTTGTACAATTGCGCGAAGAGGCAAAACAAACGGATCTGGTTGGAACTAAAACGGTGTTAGGGGTATAATTCTAAATAACAAAACATTCTACCAATAACGTACTCTTGCCGACCTATGCTCCAGCAGTAATGACCTAACGTCAGCAATCGTTTCTCGTTTTTCAGGTTTATTGTTCTCGTATCTCAACAGTGTAGGATTGCGCACATAGCATTGTGTCTCTATCACAATGACGCGCGAATTCTTGTATTCTGAACCGTTGTATTACATGTGACTCGTTTCCTTATTTGTAGCGTTCTAACTGCGTTTTTCGCTGTGCTGATGGACTGCTGCAGCATAGAACTGTCACATGTGCTACAATATGTGCATTGTAATCCGATGAGCAGAACTCATACTCAGTTCTGAACCGTCGAACTCCACACTGTTGCCTTGCTATATTGAGGAAGCTATGTCTCAAACAGACAGTGACACGTCACGCCCCCAAACTATGTCACCGGAACTGGCACAACTGATGCAGCAGGGGCGACAGCGAGGCTTCGTCACATTCGAAGATATCCAGGCAACGGTGCCCAACTCAGACGATGCCGTAGATATCTTCGACGCTATGTACGCCGCGCTGACAGAAGCGGGTATTCCTGTGCGCGATGCGAGCGACGAAGTCGCGGCTGAGGAAGAGTCAACAGCATCAAGCGCTGGCCTCCTCGATGAAGGCATGTCCGATGCCCTCTTGAGCGATAGTGTACGAATGTACCTACGCGAAATCGGCCAAGTACCCCTGTTAACGACCGAACAGGAGCGCCGTCTAGCCACTCGCATCAACGACGGGCAAGAGGCGCTCAAAGAGCTGAGCAGCATTGACGAAGAGCTTGCTAACCTTGTCGCCGATGCACCCGATTCGCCCAATACGTTTGTCAATCTCAGCGCGAGCCGTTCGGCCGAGCAAGAGGAAGCTTTGAATCGAGCGCTCGATCAGCTTCCTGAAGACAAGCGCAAAGTGGCTCTCGAACTAATTCGGCGTATCTCCGATGGGCGAGAGGCCCGCCAGCAGATGGCGGCTGCAAACCTGCGCTTGGTGGTGAGCATTGCAAAGCGCTATCGTGACCGTGGCTTGCCGCTGCTTGATCTGATTCAGGAAGGCAGCTTGGGTCTTCTACGGGCTATCGAAAAATTCGATTATCGTAAAGGCTTCAAGTTCTCGACCTACGCAACCTGGTGGATCAAACAGGCTCTTTCGCGCGCTTTGGCCGACCAATCGCGCCTGGTTCGCCTGCCGGTTCACTTGGGCGAAACGCTCAACCGCGTTCAAGCGGCTCGTCGCCAACTGACCCAGATGTTGGGTCGTGATCCGCTCGATAGCGAGCTGGCCCAAAGCCTCGGTATGACCGAAGAGAAACTGCGCGAATTGCGCCGCACGGCTCAAGATCCGGTCTCTTTGGCGACGCCAGTAGGTGAAGAAGCTGACAGCACACTTGCCGACTTTATTCCTGACCCCCACGCTCTCGACGCCGACGATGCTGCCGCAAGCGGTATGCTGCGCGTACAGATCGGGCAAGCGCTCGATCAGCTTACCGAGCGCGAGCGACGGGTTTTGGAGCTGCGCTACGGCCTATCTGATGGACAACCGCGCACCTTGGAAGAGGTTGGACGCGCCTTCGGTGTGACACGCGAGCGTGTGCGCCAAATCGAGGTCAAGGCGCTGCGCAAGCTGCGCCACCCGCGTTTGGGCAAGTTGCTGAAAGACTATCTCGATCAGATTTAGTCTTATGTCAATACCTAAAAGACCTTGCGGCCTGTAGCAGCTGCAAGGTCTTTTTTTGCCTTCAACAAGACTGTAAGCGCATAGTGCTCTGGCGGCGAGGTCGCTAGCTTCCATTCAGTCCTCACCGCGTCCGCCTACGGCTACAAAATGGGCTAACCAGCCCTCTCCCCCGCCCCCTCTCCCGCAAAGCGGGCGAGGGGAGAAATGGGAAGCAGGAAAAGGGAGACGGGCTTCTCCCCCGACCCTTCCACCAAGAAGCCGTACCCTTCAACAGGCTCAGGGTACGGCTTAATCATCACAGCGCTTTAGCACTCAGTTCCAAACTCTTTAAGAAGACTCAGTGTCTCTGTGTCTCGTGTGGTGAATATACGGCTATGGCCCACTTTCTCGACCCTTCCACCAAAAAGCCGTACCCTTCGATAGGCTCAGGGTACGGCTTAATCATCACAGCGCTTTAGCACTCAGTTCCAAACTCTTTAAGAAGACTCAGTGTCTCTGTGTCTCGTGTGGTGAATATACGGCTATGGCCCACTTTCTCGACCCTTCCACCAAGAAGCCGTACCCTTCGACAGGCTCACAGGGTACGGCTTAATCATCACAGCGCTTTAGCACTCAGTTCCAAACTCTTTAAGAAGACTCAGTGTCTCTGTGTCTCATGTGGTGAATAAAAAACGCTGCTAGCCGCCGAATGGGAGGTTAGGACATTGATAGCCGTAGGCGGACGCGCCAAGGATGGGATGGAAGGTAAGGGCCTTCCCGCCAGATGATCCCAGAACATAGTTGTAGGTTTGATAAGGGTAGCTAGCGCGCTGAAACGCGGCGTAGGGCCAAACCAGCCGTCCAACAGACCAAAAGGGCAAACACAAGCAGCGATAGCAAGCTAGAGCTGCCGCCCGTCTGAGGCAGGTTGGAAGGCGGCGTACTTGAAGCGCCCTCGCTGGAGCTGGTGCGCTCAAGCACAAGCGCCAGACCGCTGGTCGGGTTGCCCTGAGTGATCACGCCATAGTGGCTGGTGGTGGTGAACCAGAGCTGGCCGTCGACCGTGATCTCGGCGCGCACGGCATAGGAGCGGTTCTCTTCGATCTGGCTAGGATCGTAGCTGAGCGAAAAATCAAACGGTGGCTGTTTGCCCGCCGCTTGGAAGCTCTGCTCGACGAGCACAGTCTCTGGCGCATCGGCCAGCGATACATCGGACAGCACAACGCGTATCGTAGCGTTTTCGGGCAGTGCGATACGCTCGCGGTAGGTCAGGCTGCCGCTCACACTGTCGCCCGAGCTCTGGGCATGCAGGGCAGCAGGCAGGTCACAAACCAGCACGAGCAAGGCACCTACAGCGAACATGCATAGCTGCTTCATGGAACTCTCCCTTCGTTGGTTAACGAACGGGCAGAGTCGTTTTAGGGTGTGGTATGCAACTGCCCGTCACGTACATGGTACACAATATCCACGAATTCATCCACAGCGTGGTCGTGGGTGGCCATGATGAAGGTGACTTTCTGCTGATCGACGATGCGCCGCATAAGGGTCAAGAGTTCGCGTCCGGTGTTGCTGTCGAGCTCGCCGGTCGGCTCATCGGCGATGATCAGGCGCGGGCTGCTGGCCAAGGCGCGTGCGATAGCGACACGTTGCTGCTGACCACCACTCATCTCGTAGGGGCGATGGTGGGCCCACTTTTCGAGGCCGACCAAGGCCAAAGAGTCCATCACGCGGGTGCGCCGCTCTCGGGCGTTGCCGATGCCAGCGATGCGCAAGGGCAGCTCGACATTCTCGAAGGCCGAGAGAATCGGCAAGAGAGCGAAGCTTTGGAAGATGAAGCCGATCATATTGCGCCGCATGAGGGTCAGTTCTCGGTCGCTCAGTTTCGAAAGCGGCTGATCGAAGAGGGCGACCTCGCCAGTAGTGGGCTGATCGAGACCGCCGATCATATTCAAAAGTGTGGTTTTGCCGCTACCGCTACGCCCTTTCAAGGCGATGAAGCCACCTACCGGCACACGCAAGTTGATCCCGCGCAAGGCATGCACTTGGTTAGCGCCGCTTCCATAGGTGCGAGTGGCCTCGGTCACAGCGACAGCGATCTCTGGTGTAGTTTGGCTCTGTTCTGACATGGATTGCACTTCTCTACTTCTTGCGCGCCCTACCCATCAGCTTCGTAAAGAGATTCTTGCGAGGAGGCGGTCCATCGTCGGGTTCCACAAGCGGTGTCACGACCGAAGCACCCTCGCGCACAACCGGGCGCAGAATCAAGCCTTCTTCGGTTTCCTCTAAAATCACGCGGTCACTGATCTTGTAACGCTCGCGGATCTCTTTGGGCACCTGAAGGCGACCCGCCGAGTCGAGTACCACATACTCAGTCAGATGGTGTTTCTCTTCGTGCTCGCCATGCTCGTTTTCAACGGTGGTGGCGCGGCGCACAACCTCGCTACTGGTCTTGCCATCGCGAATAGCGACCACGCGATGAACGTGGCGGGCGATCTGCGGATCGTGCGAAACGATCACGATCGTAATGCCGAGCCGTTGGTTGAGATCGTGGAAGAGATCGAAGATGACCTGAGCTGTGGCGGTATCGACCTCGCCGGTCGGCTCATCGGCGAGCAAGAGCGGCGGCTTGTTGGCTAGGGCGACCGCGATCGCGACACGCTGCTGCTCACCACCCGAGAGCTGGGCGAGATGGTGCTTGCGGCGCGCGCCGATCCCCATCAGGTCGAGCAGTTCGTTGCTCCAGGCCTTGCGCTCTGCTGGCGGCACTCCCGACATCAGCATGGGCATTTCGACGTTCTGAATCGCGTTGAGATAGGGAATGAGGTTACGCGCTTTCTGCTGCCACACAAAGCCGACATAGCGTCGTCGATAGCGGTTGAGCGCCGCCTTCGACATTTTGAGCAGGTCTTGATCGGCCACAATGATTTTGCCAGCGTCGGGACGATCGAGCCCGCCGATCACATTCAGCAGGGTCGATTTACCGCTTCCGCTCGCGCCGATCAGTGCCATCACCTCGCCCTGTTGGACGGTTAACTCCAGGCCTTGCAAGGCTTGTATCTCAAGATCACCGATCGAATAAATCTTGACGAGGTTTTCTGCTATGATCAATGGTTCTGGCATAGGTAAGAGAGAATAGCTGCAAGCTGCCTAACAACAACTTGCAGCTATTACTAAACGGCTTCGCCGAGTTTAACAGCCTGGAAGATGCGCATGCGAGCCAACAGGATCATCGTGATGATCACCGCAAAGACGAGCATGCCTCCGAAGATCGCATAGATGATTCCGATCTGGTCCCAAGCGATCTGAACCACAAAGGGCGGTGTGTTCGGGTTGTTGTCGGCACGCACCTGCAAGAAGGGAATGAAGAGCTGGCTCGCAGTGACGCCCAACAAGGTGCCGATCCCCATACCGATGCCGATGATCAGACCCTGTTCGCAGGTGAGCAGCGTGCCCATCTGACCGACCGAGAGGCCGATAGCGCGCAGCATGCCCAATTCGACGAATCGGCGTCTAAACGAGAGCACCGAATAGAACAGGAAGCCCAAGACTGTTAAGAAGGCCGAGGCCAAGAAACCGACCGAGAGCAGGCCGAAGACACCTTGGCGCTCGGGGCGGTTGAATTCGGCTTCGATCAGGCTTTCGGCATCCTCTTGGTAGAAGACGCGCAAACCACGCCGCTCGGTCTCGCGGATCACCTCTTGGGGAACGGTGCCTGGCTCGGTGGTGGCCCAAACCTCGTAGGGGAACTGGCCGCCCTGCATCTCGAAGACATAATCGAGGTTGCCGATGAAGAAGGGCTTATCTTCGTAGAGAGTCGGGAAGAGCCTCAGATCACCCACGATCACGAAGGGCACACGTTGCGCCGAACCAAAGGAGCTCATTTCGAGCGAAACGCGGTCGCCCACGCGCAGGCCATTAGCCGCCATGTAGCGACTGCTCACCAAGAGCGCGCCTGGATCATCAGCGAGGCGGTTCATCAGATCGCCCAGCGATTCACGGGCGTAATCGCTGCGGAAGGCTTTGCCGACCACAGCGGGCAGGTCAGCGCGATCGACGCCCAAGAAGACGCCAGCATCGAACTTATTGTTCACATAGGCTTGAACTTCGCTGCGGCCTACACGGGTCGCATTGATGATGCCCGGGATGGTCAGATAGTCGCTGACGGGCACAAACAGCCAGCGCGCCTCGTTAACTCGGCCTCCGCTCTCGGTGCTGTTTTGCTGCTGAGGTTGCTGAACGCCAAAAGAGATGGTCGGCGGCTCGGTATCTTGGCCCAAGTCACTCATACGCAGATCGGTTCCGCTGATGTAGTAGGCCCGGTCGTAGAGGTACTGATCGAGCGTGAGCGACATCGACGAAGTAAAGGTCGCCAGGCTCATCGTGATGATCAGCAGCATAATTGGACCGGTGTAACCACGGGTTGTGCGCGCCAGATAGCGCATCGCCAAGAGGATCGCAATGCCCGGAAAGCGGCTACAGATCCAAGCTAGCGCGTTCATCACGATCGGGAAGATACGCAGGCTAAAGAGCGCGAAGGCGAACACAAACAGGGTCGGAACCAAGAGCAAGAGCGGGTTTTGGAAGGGATCGCCTGCGGGCGAATCGACGCCCAAAAACGAAATCGTGCCGCGGCTCTTGAGCTGCTGGTAGCCGTAATAGACCGGGATCAGCAGCAAGATATCGACGAACAAACGCTGCCAGAGCGGCGCACGCACCGAACGAGCGCGTTCAAGTTTGTAGGAAACGATCGTATAACGCGTGGCTGCCAAGGCTGGGATCAAGCTTGAGAAGACGGCCAAGGTCACTACTTGCAGAGCGCTCATCCAAACGTTCGAAGCAAGCTCAACCGGCATGCCCTCGCGCGGCACAAAGTCCAAGAAGGAGCGCGTCCACGTCATGAGGCGGGCCGCTTCGCGCCCGATCGGCGGGCCGAGCACAAAGGCAACAAGCCCTAACAAGGCCGCCTCGAGCAGATAGATCCACAGAACCTGTATGCGCGATGTACCTCGGCTGCGCAGCACTGCGATCTCGTTCTGCTGTTGTTGCACCACCATGCCAGTCACCAAGATGATAAAGTAGGCGGCGACACCAAGCAGCGGAATGCTGAAGACAGTGAGCAGAATGGTTAAAAAGCGCACTTGGCGCTGGTGCATTAGCAAGGCGTTGTAGGGCGAGAGCGAGAGCGAAACGCCTGGCAAGAGGCTAGCTGCTTCGGTCAACGAGCGATTGATATTGGCCGTCAAGCGAGCTGCATCTCTACTCCGAACGCGCTCGCCATCCATCACTGCATACCAAAGCGCAGTATAGACCGGCTTTTCAGCGGCTGTGGCAATACGCGCAACAAAGCTCTCTTCCGGAACGATCAGTGATTCTTCAAAGGCCGTCGGATCGTAGAACCAATAGTCGTTATCGGGGTCGTTGGCGATCCAGATGCCACTCACACGAATCGGCAGATGGATCCTCGGTTCACGATCGCCAGATGGCCCTAAGATCAAATAGTCTTCACCGACTTGAAAGCCAAGTTCGTTGGCTTTTTCTTCAGATAAAAGCACCTCAACAGGGCCGTCTTCGCCAGCAGGTTTAGGATATTCGCCCTCGATAACGTTGATATGCTTTTCGATATCGGTGGCAAACACCAGATTCGCCCAGAAGAGAGGCTCGCCGACTCCATCGGGCGTCATAAAGCGCAGCTTATCGGTCGATGCATAACGCGTCAGCTGCTGGTTGGGCAGGCCCAAACGAGCGACCAGCTTCTCGCGCATGTACTGGTCGATCGCGCCGAGATCCTTCCAAGCGATCGCGCCCGACTGCGAGCCGATATAGCGATACATAAAGGCGAAAGGCGGGTGCGTCTCGCTGTTGGAGCCTTTATTGAGTTCTGTTCGCAGGATGCGGTAGCCAACCGCTTCAGCATAGATCGGAATACTCGTTACGATCGCGACGGCAATAACAAAGCCTGCAATAATCGCGGCAAGTAGTCCAATATGGCTTATAAAGCGGCGGCCTACAACCCGCAGTAAGCCAAAAAAGTTTAGTATTAGCCGCACAATCTGTCCTGATTTCAATAGGCAGGTGGCATCGATTACCAAGCGATGCCACCCACAGACTGGCTACTGCCCGATCACCACGTCGCCTTCTTCAAGACCTTCGAGGATTTCTATCCGATCTTGGCTCACAATACCAACTTTCACATCGACGCGCCGCTGACGATCACCATCTTGCACGACCACAAAACGGCGACCATCGAAAGAACGCACAGCCACAGGAGGCAGCCAGAGAGCGTCTTCTTTGCGCTCGATAGTCAGCACTAAACTCGCAATATCACCAATGCTCAAATCGAGATCGCCAGGTTCGAAGCTGATATGGATAGCTGGATCGGCTTGCACCGAAGAGGCGGTCGAGGTAAGACTAGTCGGCAGCTTCTCAACAGTGCCTATCAGTTTGGTCGTCGCATAGCGAGCAAACGAGATCTCTACCTGTTGGCCGATACCAACCTTCGCCATATCGCTGCTGAGGGTATTTTCAACTACCAACTCGATATTGGTCGGGTTGATCACATTCATAACCGCTTTGTAGGCAGAGACACCGTCGCCGGGGCGCACGCTGATATCAGCGACCTCGCCATCGAAGGGCGCATAGATACGACCAGCTTCGATACGAGCACGAATGGTCTCAACTCGCAGTTGGGCGCTCTCAAGCTTATTCTGCTCGTCGGGATCAATGTTCGAGGCGCGGGCTTCTTCCAAGGCGACTTCAGCCCGGCGAATAGCACGCTCGGCATCGGCGATCTCAAGCGCGGTCGGGCCTTCTAGCAGCGCAGCTAAACGTAGCTCGGCCTGCTTGAGGGCGTTTTCTGCCGAAGCGATCGCAGCGATCTCGTCTTTTCGCGCCTGCTCAGCAGCGACTCGGGCCGCTTCTAGCTCGGTTTGAGCGTTTTCAACCGCGCGACGGGCGGCCTCTTCAGCGTTTACTTGGTCGGGGGAAAGGTGTTCTTTGCTTTGGGTGCCATTCAGTTCAACGATTCGTGCGTATTCGGCTTGGCGATCGCGCACGGTGTTGGCGGCGGTCTCAACACGCAGATCAGCTTGGGTCTTGGCCACAGACATACGGTGGCGGGTATCTTCAAGATTGATGCGCGCTTGTTCGATCGCCAAGTTTGCCGCATTGATCTCGCTCTGCAGCGGGGGTTGCTTTAAGGCCGCCAAACGCGAGCGAGCATCTTCAAGGTCTAACTCAGCGCGCCGAATAGCAAACTGCTGACGCTCCTGACGAGCTTTTACAGCAAGCTCAACACTCGACAATTCGATCTCGGCCTGACGCAGATCATTTGGTAAGGTTCCCAGATCAAGCTCTGCCAAGAGTTGCCCTTCTGTAACCACGTCAGAACGTTTGACATAGATCGTTTTTACAAAACCGTCTTGAGTAAAAAAGAGATCCTGATCGAGGGTCGCTGCAACACGGCCACTCATTTTGAGTTCATCTGCTACGACACCACGTTCAACCGTGTAGGTAGGTTTCTCGAGCGCAGGAGGAACAGCCCGAGGAGTAGGGGTAGGAGCTGCACCCGAAGCCGCTGAATTAGAACCTGGCGGGCCAACCGTACTACCTTGGCACGCCGCAAGTCCTGTGGATAACGCAATAACTGCAAGCACAACCTTGAGCTTGAACATGTTTCCTCACCGGACTATGATAACGTTACTGGCTGACTTCCAATACTATACCATATATTTTCTTTCTTTCTATATCTTTTTTAAAGAATTGAGCCGCTCTTGAAGGCACTTTTTTCAATTAGGATAATGCGCTCTTTACGATTATAGAGCGGAATCTAGGCATACCAAGACTGATTAAAAACTCAAAAAAGAGTACTCATGAAGCTTGGTTCTAACTAAAATAGCATTTCAAGATTTTATTTTCTACAATAACAAGCGGCCTAAAAAAGCAGGTTATACAGATCAAGGAGGAGCATGGATTACGACAGCATTGTTGTAGGCGGCGGCTTAGGCGGCCTTTCGGCGGCCATTCACCTCGCCATCGCGGGCCAGCGTGTGCTCGTACTAGAGAAAAACCAACGAGTCGGCGGAAAGCTCAACATCCATCGTGAAGCGGGCTTTCGTTGGGATACCGGCCCTTCACTCGTCACCATGCCTTGGGTGCTGCACGAGCTTATTCAAGCCACAGGGCACGATAGCAAAAGCTTGCTCGAACTGGTACGGGTCGAGCCTAGCTGTCGCTACTTCTGGCCCGATGGCACCCGTTTCGACGCTTGGCAAGACCTGCCCTCCTTGCTTCAAGCTATCGAAGCGCTCAGCCCCGACGATGTTGCACCTTTTTTGCGCTTCTTGGCCCACACCTCCGAGATCTATAAAACCGTCGCGCCCCACTTTCTGCTGCGTCCTTTCAGCGGCCTACGCGAGCTGTTCAGCCCGAGCTTCGCCCGTAACGCCCACAAGATCGACTCGCTACGCACAGTCGACCGTGCAGTGGCTTCGTTCTTCCACAGCCCCTATCTGCGCCAAGTCTTCGATCGCTACGCTACCTACAACGGATCATCGCCCTACCGTTCGCCAGCGACATTCAACCTGATCGCCTACATCGAATTCGCAGAAGGAGCCTGGTATGTCAAAGGCGGCCTCTACCGCATCGCCGAAGTGCTCAGCCAGCTCGCCCAAGAGCGTGGCGTCGAGATTCGCACCGAGAGCGAGGTCGCCCAAGTCAGGCCCGAGGGCGCTGGGGTGCGCGTCTACCTGCGCGATGGCAGCTCGTTGACGAGCCGTAGCGCAGTGATCAACGCCGACCCACGCTACGCCTACCGCCATCTGCTGCCCGCCAAGCCAGGCATAGCGCGTCGTTTTGAAAAGCTCGAACCCTCGTGCAGCGGCTTTATCCTGCTGCTTGGGGTCAAACGAATCTACCCACAACTGGCCCAACACACCATCTTTTGGAGCCACGACTACCCCGCCGAATTTCGAGCGATCTTCGAGCTGGGCGTGCCGGCGCCCGACCCGACCATCTATGTCTCGGCGACCTGCCTAAGCGACCCAAGCCACGCGCCCGAGCAGCATATGAACCTGTTTGTGCTTGTGAATGCGCCCAGTCTGGGGCAGGGCCGCTTCAGCTACGATTGGAAGCGCGAGGCTGTCGGCTATAGCGAACTGGTGATTCGCAAGTTGGAGCGTATGGGCCTAGACGATCTAAGCGAGCAGATCGTTGTGCGTCGCATTATCACACCCAACGATCTAGCTGAAAGCTACAACGCCGCCAACGGCGCGATCTACGGCCCGGCCTCTAACAATCCATTTAGCGCCTTCGCACGTCCGCCGCTGCGCGCCATAGACCTGCCACAGATCTTTTTTGTGGGAGGAGGCACCCATCCAGGAGGGGGGATTCCACTTGTTCTGCTGAGCGGAAAAGCCGTTTCTGAAGCGATTCTTTCTTAGGAATTATTTGTACATTATCGTTAAATACCGATAAAAATATTGAAATGCGAGTCTAATAGTGCTATCATGCAGGCAACCCCCAAGGAGAACACAATCACCAAAGTGGGGATACCTAAACAACCAAACGACGACTTTACAATGCAAGCGACATTCCTGAAACAACATTCAGTAATGTTCGTGAGGTAACCGAAAGAATAGTGAGAAAATCACTGTTTGAGGATGTTACTAAGTAAACGCGCCGACTACTGATGAGTAGGGCGATGTTCTATAAGCAACGTAGAGTTCTTTGTAGAAAAGCTCGACGAGTGGATACCATTAGGTTGACTCCACCGCAGACACGAGCAAGCGCCGATACAGAAAAGCTGACACGGTAAAGTACCGAATGTAAGAGCACTGTAACGGATCCTACAAAGTAAGTTGGTTCGATAGAAGTCCTTACAGAGCGTGTTCTCCTCGGGGAGTGGCTATCAAAGAGATTTCATGAAAAGGGAGAGGGCCTACAAGCCCTCTTTCTTTTTTTGATACCGAATTCCATTTGATCAGTTCAGCACTCTGGCGGCTTGGCCTCTTTCCCCAAGAGGGCGGCTAGCGCGTCCGCCTTCGGCTACCAACAGCTCGCCCGTAAGCTGGGTATTGTAGCTGTGTGCCGAGAGATCGTCCCAACTACAACGATTCAAGCGAATTTCGTATGGCCTTCGGCAGAAGAAAGTAGCGCTTTCGGCGGGTTGCGCAGCGCTCCCTTCTCCCGCAATGCGGGAGCTATGCATTAGCCAACAGTCGTGTCGGCAGCAACAGGCGATCGTTCGCATACCATCGCGGAAGTATCCTTGAGAGCACAGAACTCAACATTCACCCCCTCGCCCGCAGTGCGGGAGAGGGGGCCGGGGGGTGAGGGCCTGTCGCCCATTTGATAGCCGTAGGCGGACGCGCCAAAAGCCTTCTTTGAGGAAAGGACCTCGCCGCTAGTGCTTTGAAGTAAACGAGGAAATACAGAAGCGTGCGCCACAAGCAGGATAAACCCAAACAAAAAAGCCTGAACGAGCGCTGTTCAGGCTTTTGAAGCTATGTTAGAGAATCTGTTAAACCATCGTCCAGCCGCCATCAACGGCCAACGACTGACCCGTTACGTAAGACGCGAGTGGAGAAGCGAGAAAGGCGATCGCTGCGGCAACCTCTTCTGGTTTGCCCGAACGGCGCTGCACCATGATCTGCTCGCCCCAAGCGCGAATGGGAGGAGGGATTACGTCAAGTTGTTCGGTCAAAATGAAACCCGGCGTCACCGCGTTGACTGTGATGCCCCAAGGGGCTACTTCGCGTGCCATGGCTTTGGTAAAACCTAAAATCGCAGACGCCACCGCCGAATAATCGACCTGACCGGGGAAGCCCGCTGTAGCATGCAGGCCCGATACATTTACAATTCGGCCGTAACGCTGCTTTAACATCGGGCGGATCACTGCTTTTGAGACATGATAGGCACCCGTTAAACAGGTGTCGAGCATATCACGCCAGCGCTCCATGGTGATCTCTTCAAAAGGGCCATACGCTGCGATGCCCGCGCTGTTCACCAATACATCAACCCGACCCCAACGCTCGAGCGCGGCGTTTGTAAGGGCTGTGCCCGCTGAGGGATCACGAACATCGACTTGAAATGAACAGACCTCTCCCGATAGATCAGCACAGAGAGCCAGGGTCTCTTCAGCCGCTTCATGGCGCTCACGATATCCAAATAAAACTCGCGCGCCCCGTTGGGCTAAAGCCTGCACTACTGCCCGTCCGATACCCCGAGAGCCGCCCGTTACGATTGCAACGTTATTTGTAAAATCCATATAGTTCTCTTTTCCATAGCGATTCATCAGCTTGTCTCGCGTTCACAGATCGCTCGCAAGTTGTATGAACCACTGGTACTCAGTATGTTGGGGCATTCCCAACCGGGTGGACTACAACACCCGCTTTCCCGTTGCTTCAGGCCTTCGGGATTGCTTTTCATACGATGTATTCGAGCCGTTTAAGACAGCATCGAGCGCTATCTATCAATACAAGAGCCTAGGCAGTTACAAGCTGCCCAAGAGCCGTCTCGCTGACAGAGAGCTCATCGTCGAGGAAGCTGCATAGAGGGCGTACGTTTGTAGGGATAGCACCGCATCTATGCTTACCAGTTCGGCTTTGTAGCTCAGCATGTGGATAAAGCGAGCATATGGCACGTGTACAACGTTCTGGGTATTGCGCGCTCCAATGCTGATCTCCTGCTTCCATCCGGGGTTTTTGTCAATCACCAAGCCCATGATACCACTCTCAACGAACAAACATGATGACAAGTTTGCTCACAAATGGTGTCAAGAGATTCACTTGGCGAGAGTGCTTTGTCGTCAGGCGATCCATTAAGGTCGTGCATCAGAATGGCGCCCAGCTCCGCTTGCAGATGCGCGATTGCTTTAGATAACCGATCGCGTAAATAGAAACAACCTATCTGGAAAAGATTGTCGTCTCTTCAGTCCGATCTCTTCTTAAACGTTGGAGCAAGCTAGACGGTCGGGTAAGGCCCGTTAGCTGAGAAGAGGCTTTAGGGCATCACCCAACCGCCGTCGATCGCCAAAACTTGTCCCGTGATATATGATGCCGCAGGTGAAGCCAAAAAGGCAACCGCACCAGCCACCTCTTCGGGTTTGCCGAAGCGTTTTAAGGCGATGGCATCAAGAGCCCACTGACGCATAGCCGGCGCTACCGAATCGAGCATCTCGGTCTCGATGTAGCCCGGCGCAACCACGTTTACCGTAATTCCATGGACAGCAACTTCACGTGCCAGAGCACGGCTCAAACCGATTAAGCCTGCTTTGGCAGCGGCATAATTCGCTTGACCGATATTTCCCGAAAGACCGGCCAACGATCCGATACTTACGATTCGCCCATAGCCTTGTTTGCGCATCACCGGCAGCACAACCTGGCAACATGTAAACACTGCTGTCAAGTCTGTCTCGAGTACACTGTGCCACTGGGAATCGCGCATGCGCATCAACGGCGCGTCATCGGTAATACCAGCATTGTTGATCAAAACATCAAGGCGACCCCAATGAGACAGGGTCGCCTCAATCATTTGCGAAAAAGCAACCGGATCGCGCACATTGGTTTGGTAAGCCCATGCTTCACCGCCCGCGGCTTGAATCTCAGAAACAACGCGGGCAGCTGCTTCGCTGCTATGCTGATAATTTACAACGACTCGGGCGCCTTGGCGGGCCAGTTCTAGTGCTACGGCCCGCCCAATTCCACGTGAAGCGCCAGTCACAATAGCGACTTGCTCAGAGAGGAGCATTTACAGTCATGCCTTCCGTATTGTTTGATCGAATGTAAGCCTACAGCGTTGAATGTCGGGCATTGAAGGTGAACAGGTATACCAACTCTGGTATCTGCTCAGCCCTCCGAAAACGGGAATCGCGAAAATGCTCGTCGCTACCCTTCTACAAGTGTCCGAATGTTAATGGTCTGGGCTTGTGGAGCGATTCGTTTGATCAAACCTGCTAACACATTGCCCGGTCCTACTTCAATAAACGTATCAACGCCCCGTTGTGTCATATATTCGATCGAAGCGACCCAACGCACGGGCGAAGCGACTTGCTGAGTCAGCTCTTCGCGCACGCTCGCGGCTTGTTGACGTTCATCGGCGGTCACATTGGCCAACAAGGGCACCTCTAAGTCGGCGATCGGCGCATCGGCCAAGACTTGAGCCATGGCGGCTGCCGCATCGCGCATTAAGGGCGAGTGAAAAGCGGCGCTCACCTTTAAGGGAACGGCACGCTTGGCACCTGCAGCCTTAGCCAGTTCAGAGACGCGTTGAACGCCGGGCACACCACCACTGATCACAAGCTGCCCGGGGGCGTTGTAGTTGGCGATCACGACCTTCCAATCGTCGCCTTCGCCTTCGCTCGCAACCTGTTTGCAAAGCGCTTCGAGCGGAGCCTCATCGAGACCCAAAATAGCAGCCATTGTGCCAGCACTCGCAGCTGCCATCAGTTCGCCACGGCGGCGCACCAGTCGCACAGCGGTCGCTAAGTCGAAGGCGCCAGCCGCAAGCAGAGCCGAATATTCGCCCAAACTATGGCCAGCCACAAAAGCGGGCTGTTCGAAAATGAGCGGATGCGCCTGCTGGCGAGCCGCCTCTAAATAGGCGTAGCTAGTTGTTAACAGAGCAGGCTGGGCGTTTTCGGTCGCCGTAAGTTGCTCTTCTGGGCCATCGAAGCAGAGCGAACTGATCGAAAAGCCTAGGGCTGCATCAGCCTCTTCAAATACCTTACGAGCCGCAGAAGATTGGTCGTATAGCTCGCGCCCCATACCAACAACTTGCGATCCTTGGCCCGGAAATACCCATGCAGTTGTCATATGATACCAAACAGAGTCCTCAAAACATTACCACAGCCCGATCAAGCGAGTGTTTAGGCTACGCTTGTGGCTTACCCCAACGCAGTACACCGGAAGCCCAGGTTAGACCGCCGCCGAACGAGGTCAAAAGTACGTGTGACCCGTCTTGCAAACGCCCACTCGCTACCGCTTCGTAGAGTGCGATCGGTACCGAGGCCGCCGAGGTATTGCCATAGCGATCGAGATTCACAAACACACGGTCCATCGAAAGCTCGAGCCGCTTGGCCGTCGCCTCGATAATACGAATGTTGGCCTGATGCGGAACGATCAGGTCGATCTGATCGGGCGTTAAGCCAGCTTCGCTGATCACTTGCAGCGACGAATCGCCCATACCGCGCACAGCGTGCTTAAAGATCTCTCGACCTTGCATATAGACGTACTGCTGGCCCTTGTCTAAGGTTTCCGGCGTTGCAGGCAAGCGTGTGCCACCAGCTTCAACCGCCATCAGGTCTTCGCCATCGCCCCAAGCGCCCATCACCGATGAGAGCAAACCATAGGGCTGATCGGTCGCTTCCAGCACAACCGCGCCTGCCCCGTCACCGAACAGAATGCAGGTATTGCGGTCGTTCCAGTTGATATAGTGAGTGAAGATGTCGGCTGCAACTAAAAGCACCTTACGATTCATGCCGCTACGAATCATTCCGGTAGCGACACTGATGCCGTAGACAAAACCGCTACAGGCAGCTCCTAAATCGAAGGCGCCCGCATTGCGCAGACCAAGGTTCGACTGTACGGTACAGGCAGTTGCAGGAAAGGGGCGATCAGGGGTACACGTAGCAAGAATGACGAGGTCGATTTCGGAAGGATCAACGCCCGCCCGTTCGAGCGCTTCGCGACCAGCACGGGTCGCCAATGTCGACGTATATTCGTTGGGGCCTACCACACGACGTTCACGAATACCCGTTCGCGTGCGGATCCACTCATCCGATGTATCGATGCGCTTCTCTAAATCAGCGTTAGTCACCACTTGATCGGGGACCGCCATGCCCCAGCCCGTGATGGCCGCATAGGTTGCCATACCAATCCCCTTTAAAACAAGCGAAGGGTTAAAGACGAGACTCCCCCGTCTATAACCCTTCGGAAACTATCGTTGCCAACCTAGCTATCAGCTTCTTGCTCCTGCCGGATGACCTGACGTCCCCGATAGGTACCACACTCTTTACATACCCGATGCGCACGCATCAAGCTATTGCACTTGGGACAGGTCACCAAGGTTGGAACCTGGAGGACTTGGTGGCGACGGCGATTTCCACGTCGATGGCGGGAAACCTTATTTTTTGGCAAAGCACCCATGATTTGTTTTTCCGCTCCTTATCGTAGTTGCTTCGATACGTTCGTCTCCAAACGTACCAGTTTCTCAATATTCTATTACGAATCAGACTGTCGCTGTGCCCACGCTTTTAACGCTGACAAACGCTCATCCACATCCTCCTCTTCGTCCTCGATCCCCTCGCTCTCAACAGTGTAACGCACTGGTGCATCGCGGTAGGCCGGACTCACAGGATTCATGGGTAGTGTTAGCAATGTATACGCACGTATGGCATCACCGATGTCTGCCATATGCTGGTCAGTAAGCAAAAACGGATCTTCTTCAGGAGGTTCACCAAGGGGACCGCCTGTGAAGATATCGATTACCGAATGGAACTCGTCAGAGAAATCTAACTCCACAGGATAATCGAACTCTTCAAGCGAACGCACGCATTCCATGCGTACCACTCCACGCGCTTGGACATGGGCAAAAACCCCTGTCGCTGTTCGAGTGAATCGCACTGTCCCCGTGATGTCGCGCAGGGTCAGAGTATCGTCAAGCGCTAGCTGTGGTTCCTCAAACGACATATCGCGCCGCGTACCGATTGTCTCACGAAGCAGCTGCGCAACATTAAACTTTAATTGTGACATATGTTTAGGTACAGGTTGCAGGCACACTGACCCACAGGTATGGCATTATAAAGCCTATACCAAGGACTGTCAAACGCTATTTGAGTGCGTTAAGACCGTTTTGAACGCTTTGAGTCAGCTTTTCAAGCCGGGATTGCAGCTCTTCTAAAACTTGGCGTGCATACTCATCTGCACCAGCCCGTACCTGGGTTGCCTCGCGTTCTGCCTCATCTAACAGGCGTCGCCGTTCGCTTTCGACAGCTTCCAGCAAGCCACGCTCTTCGAGGGCTTGTTGCACTCGCGCTTGTGCCTCAGCCAATAATCGATCTTGTTCTTGAATAACACGCCGGGCTTGTTTCAGCTCGTCGGGCACGGCTACTCGCATTCGGTCGATGATATCGAGTAAACGCTCTTCCTCGACAAGTAAACGCCCTATAAAAGGCACACGTCGGCCATCTGCCAACGCATCTTCTAACTCGTCGATCAGATCATCGAGTTCGATAGGCCATCACCTCATTTCGGAAGGTACAACGAACGCTGGAACGAAGCATCACCCATTATGACCCACGCACTCCATGCGCTCATTTACCACTATATGCACGTTTGAGGGCTTGAGCAATATGAGCCGGAACCCATTCGGAAACGTCACCGCCATGTGATGCAATGACCTTTATTGTGCTCGAACTGATAAACGTATACTGCGGATTCGTCATAAACGAAACAGTATCGATACCGCGCTCTAAGGTTAGGTTTATCTGGGCCATCTGGAACTCTGTTTCAAAATCGCCAGTGGCACGGAGACCTCGCACCAACACACTTGCACCTACCTGACGAGCGTATTCCACAGTCAAGGTGTTATAGCTATCCGCCTGGACGCGGGGCATATCGCGAGTAGCCTCACGCAATAATTCGAGTCGCTCTTCAGTAGAAAAGAGCAGACGCTTATCGGGCTTATCGTACACAGCCATAATGACCGTGTCAAATATGCGCGCCGCCCGCCGCGCAATGTCCAGATGGCCATTGGTAACGGGATCAAAGCTGCCTGGATAGACGGCAATCGTCACGCCGCGCTCCTTTGCCTTGCACTAGCTAGGCCATTCATAAATCGAGAAACACGAATCACCAATCCGCCGGAATTTAATTCGCTCTAGCGGGGGGTAGGAATCGGCCAATTCAACCCGAGGCGAATGGCCCACCACCAAAATCGTCCCCGCCTTCCCAAGCGTCGATGCTGCGATGCTTTGAATTGTTTCGACAATCTTTGGGTCAGCATATGGCGGATCCATAAAAATTATATCATAGGATTCGGCAGAGCTATAGTGGGCAATATAACGCGCCACCGTCGTATTGTGTACCTGAGACTGCTCATCAAAATGGGTGTGTTTAAGGTTGTCTTGAATGATGCGACAGACCGAGGCGCGCTGTTCGACAAAATCGCCCCATTCCGCACCACGAGACAAACACTCAATGCCCAACGAGCCAGTTCCAGCATAGAGATCAAGCACCCGACCTTTAGTAGCCCCAAATCCTTCCAAAATCGCAAACAACGACTCTTTCACACGATCCAACATGGGTCGTGTTAGCATATTTTTAGGGCCTTTTAAGGTATGGCCTTTTGCTTTTCCAGTAATAACCCGCATGATATACCTCGTTCTAATCGCGGCTCATTGTAGCATGCACTTGCTGCTTCTTCAACCATTTACAGCTGTTCTCTCCAAATCTCTACCTAGTCAAGCTAAATCTCCTCAACGCCCTTTCCTACCTTCCACGCTCAAGCGGCAAAGTCTGTACCCACAAAAGGTCCCAACCGCGTCCGCCTTCGGCTATCAACAGCCCACCCACAAAAAAGGCGGCTATCTGCGTCGAAAGCGCGCCCCAAAACCCAAGCTAGTTTGAGCTACCAAAACCGCTTAAAGACTTATATCAAGTCCGTTTAAAGACTTGCACTCTTGTAGTGCTAGAAAAACGAAAACGGGAAAAGGTTGTGAGAAATTGCGCGCTGCCGCGCAAAATATCACACAACAAAAATAGTCAAGTTCCACTTTGGTATTACGTGCCTGCAACGCAGGAAAAGATGGCAAGACAGCTAAAAACAAAAAGAAGAATGTGCGTTTAAGCGCACATTCCCAAATCCATAAGCATATGGCAACCTCGGGTTTGAAGCAAAGGCCTACCTCCCGATCTCACGTTCATACTCATCGCTCTCAAGCCAGTCGATAAAGATCTCAACCACATTCGGATCCCAATAAATACCCTTGCCACGTCGTAAGCGTTCGATAGCCTCGCGTTTCGAGCAGACCTTGTTATAAGGTCGTTGGGTCGTCATAGCGTCGAAAGCATCGGCCACTGCGACGATCCGCGCGCCCAAAGGAATAGCCTCGCCAGCCAAGCCATCGGGATAGCCTTTGCCATCCCAGCGCTCGTGATGGCCACGCACAATTGGGCCGATCACAGCACCCAAACGCAAGGGCGCCACGATATGTTCGCCGATCAAGGTATGCTGCTGCATGGCCCGATACTCGCTTGTGCTCAATGGGCCTTGTTTACGAATAATAGCCTCATCGATGCCAACTTTGCCCACATCGTGCAAAAGGGCACCATTACGCAAAGCGTTCAAGGCGGCGCCGCTCAGCCCCATACGCTTGCCGATCGCTTCGGCATAGATTCCCAAACGAAACAGATGGCCTTGAGTATAAGGATCTTTAGCTTCAACAGCATTCGCGAGAGCAAAAACAACGTTTTCCGCAGGTTCGAGCGTATCGTTCCAGCGCTTGAGCCGCAACAAAGCATTGACGCGCGTGTCGAGCTCTACAAGATCGATCGGTTTTTGCAAGTAGCCATCGGCACCCGCTGAGATACTTTGTAATTCGGCTTCGCGTTCGCTGGAAGCAGTGATAATCACGATCGGAATGAAGCGTGTAAGAGGATCATTCTTTAACGATGCACAGATCGCGTGGCCCGATGTATCTGGTAGGTTCAAATCGAGAAGAATGAGTTCAGGGGGATTAGTGTGAATGGTACGAAGCGCTTCTTGTCCTGATGTAACCAGTACAACCTTATGGCCTGATTCAGAAAGGATATCCGTAAGCGTCTCGCCAAGTGCTGGATTGTCGTCAACGATTAAAATATAGCCTAACTCGTTAGAGAGAGCACTAGCAGAAAGCGTCACATGGTGCTTCTCGGTAGTGGACAGATTTGAGCCCGTAAGTTTAAATGCCGACATGGCATCAATACCTCATAACTGTCTGTGAACCCTTAGGGAAACATGAAGCAGGGTCAGGTACACAAATAAGAAAATTTGGTACATAGGCATAACGTAGACAGCATACGTGGGTAGACACAATCCATCAACAAGGATTGATACACACAGATCGCCACCAGAGGTCAGACATGGACACTCTATGTCATACGTATAATGAAACACATTTATTATAACCAATTTCCGAAATATTGCTATAGTGCTTCATATGAGTGAGTGTAGGAAATTTTTAAAAGGTACTAAAGCTTCTATTTTCTCGTTCATATATATGAGAATAAACCAATAATACCTGTTATCCCATTGATACTACATCAATCACGTTAACTTTGGCTATTTAGAGATCATTCTTATATAAGCAACAAGTATACTGCAGAGTGTGAATATTTCCGTCTCTAGATCACAATTTTCATTGTTGAGGTCCAGTTTCTCCCTGCTTTGGCGGCAATATAAAGATATTTTCACCTAACAAAACGCTTCTTAGGCCCAACCAGACAAGCTATATTTCTTACAAGTGTATCACATAAGTTGTTAGGATCTATTCATAGAAGTCTGAATCGCAATCTATACATAGCCCAACAAGCACTCAACGTTCAACGCTCAGTGCTCAAACTACTACCGATCTGCTTGCAAGCGGCCGTCACCCGTTGTAATGCCAAATCCCACTGATCACTTTATTGCTTTTGGTCTTGGGCAGAGCGGAACCTGATCTTTCCCTCGTTTTTATTTTTACCTGTTGCGAGGATACAAGTCTTTAAACGGATTTGATATACGTTCGGCGGCCTTTGGTAGATCAGGGGGCTGCCTCGCACAGACAGCTAGCCCTGCGTGGTGACGGGCAGGATGTTGGTAGCCGTAGGCGGACGCGGTCGAGACCTCTTTGGGGCAAAAGATTGCTCCGCCTGAACAGTGCAATACTCCACCGGATCCGCTATACATTATAAAAAGAGAGATTCCGCTTGTCTATGCAGAATCTCTCCCGACTAGAAGCGCTAAGTAAGGCTCACAGCGCGGACCTAGCGCTTCGATTTGGTGCCCGCCTGAGGCTTGACACGTCGAAGGATCTCTTTCAAGAACGAGACGCGCAGGCGTTTCCAGTCTTCTTCTAAGATGGCCGGTGTGGTGCTTTGGCGCTTACGGTAGCGATCGCTGACATAAGCGTTCAGAATACGCTGTAAGGCTTCGCGCTGCTCGGGCAAGGCCTTGTTAAGCTGTGCAATGTATTCGTGAGGCGTGTATTCGGGGCGATGGGGCAGCCCAGCCCAAGCGCTGAGCCACTGCACCCGTGCGAAGGCCGCCGCTGCCGGGCCTAACTTGCTGAACTGGCGCTCTTTCCAGTAATAGAAACCTGCTAGGCCGCCTAACACTAGCGCAAGGGCGCCCAAACCGATCAACCATTGGCGCACCTGCTCTTGGCGTTGACGCTGTGCCATGGCTTCACGGCTGGCAGCTAAACGCTCCTCTAACTGCAGGCGCTGCCACTCATCTTCATCATTTGGCAGATACGAAGCGCCGTCGGGCAGATCGAGCGGGCGTAGTTGACGATCTTCAATCGGAATAATCAGCTCGCCATCGTCGCTTGGCTCGGAAGGGCGCAGCGGCGGAGCGGTATAGGAAGCGGCGGTCGGCTCGAAACGCTGCCAGCCATAGCCCGGGAAGTAGACCTCGGGCCAGCTATGAGCGACATTTTCGCGCACCAGATAGGCTTGGCGCTCGTTATCAAGCACACCACCGGCGTAGCCCTGCACCCAGCGGGCCGGAATGCCCTGCGAGCGCAGCATCACAATCATAGCGGTCGAGAAGTAGTCGCAATAGCCTTCGCGCAGATCGAAGAGGAAGTAGTCGACCGCATCTTGGCCGCTGGGCGCCATCGTGATCTGTTGGTTGTAGGGCAAGCGCCGCAGATAACGCTGAAAGGCCATAGCAATATCGTAGGGATTATCGGCGGCTGCTTCGCGCACAATCTCGGCTGCCAACTGGCGGGTGCGCTCGGTAACGCTGTCGGGAAGCTGCAGATAGCGCTCTGTGACCCAAGCCGGATAGTTGGTACCAGCCTCGCGCAAGCTGCGCTCATCGACGAGCGAGATCATTGTTGTAACGCTGTAGACGCCACCAGCCCGCAATGGCACCTGGGAAATAATCAGCGATGTATCGGTGAAGTTGGGCTGCAGTTGGTTCGCTTCGTTGAAAACGAAGCCATGCTCGATCAGCGTCGGCAGACTAACCGTCAGTGGTTGACCGCTCATCATAATGAAATCGTCTTTGCGGTCTTGTAACAATTCGATGGTTTGCGTCACCACTTGACGGCCATTGGCCTCTTCGATCGGCAGGGCGATGCCCGGCTCCAGCGGCGTGCGAGCCGCCGCAATGCTAGTTTCGCCCAAAAGCGAGCGTGTATCTTCGCCGATCGTATTCTGCCAACCGCTGCCATTGTAGTAGTCGGAAGCGATCGCGCGCCAATAGTCGTAGCTGGGCGAATGAACGTACATCACGGGTGTATCAGCCAAAACGCGCGCTCCACCCAACTGGGCGCCGGTAGTTGCAAAACCGCCGCTCCCCGTTCCGGGCGGCGAGTTGATGGTACTGAAGGCATCTTCCCAACGCTCGCGCATCTCGGTCAAAGGCCGGCTCATAATCTTCCAAGCGCGCGCGACCTGTTCGCTGCTGATCGTATTGGGCAACAGGCTGGTGATCAGGATCATACAGCTACAGAAGAGTGTTGCAGCTGTTAAGAAGCGTAATGACAAAAATTCGGGGAATTCGATATTGTTATCGCGCCAAACCGTCTGTTTCTGAACAATATTTTGAAAGACGATCAAGAGTAGCGCCGAGCCTAAAAAGAAGAAGAAGAGCGAGGTTGGCTTGGGCATTACAAAGGTGTAGTTCACCAATATGACCACACCATTGACAAAGACCGCAAACCAAGTCCAGCCGCGCCGCAAGACCAACCAAGCGCTGCTATAGCCCAAGATCCAACTGAGCAAGGCCAAAATCGCTACAAACAACAAAATATCTTCGCCGCGCCCACCTGCCATAATCACGCGGCCCCACAGAATCGCTCTGATCAGCACTTCGGTAGCTTGATCGCGCCACGAAACCAGCCGCTCATCGAGCAGCGGGCCCAACGACGAAATGCTCCAGACCACACCCAGCGATATGCTTAGTAGGTGGGCTAACCAAGCCTGAAGCCACTTTAAACGCGCAAAGAGGGCACCAACCAGAACCGCAGGCAAACCGACCTGCCGAATGATTTCGGTGCCCGACGCCCAGTTTGCAGTTACGACACTTTGAATAACGCTCCAAACCATCACAAAGATCAGCAAGGTGCTGGGAATCACATTCCACAGCTCGCTGCGGATCTGTTCACGACGTTTAGCAGTCGGCGAATATTGTGTCACAATCATAGGCTATATCGCTCCATGCAGAGCTTGTGCGTTATACCAAATCCGCTTGTTTATGTTCTCTTTGGCCTTCGGCAGAGTGGAACTTGAGTATTGTTGTTGTGAGAGATTTCGTGCGATCGTACGAAGTCTCTCACAACTCTTTCCCTCGGCTTTTCGTATTCTGGCGTTGAGAGAATGCCTGTTTTTAAAACGGATTCGGTATTACAAGTTGGGCGCCCAAGATCGGTTGGCAAGAGGATCGTTTAAGGCAATTTGTGGAAGATTCTGCTGGCGTTGTCCCAGACAGCAGCAGCCACCTCATCAAGGGCTTGTTCGCGTAAACGCGCCAACTGTTCGGTGACAAAACGCACTCGAGCTGGCTCATTGCGTCGCCCGCGCAACGGGTGCGGGCTGAGGTAAGGACTATCGGTCTCGGTCAGCAAACGATCGAGCGGGGCACGCCGCGCCACATCGTGCAGATCGTGCGTTTTTGGAAAGGTGAGCGGCCCCGAAAACGAGATGTAAAAACCCAACTCTAGACAGGCAGATGCAAAGGCCCAGTCACCCGAAAAGGAGTGCATCACGCCGATCACACCTTGGCCTGCCTCGCGTAAGACCTTGAGAGTCTCCTCTTGGGCCTCACGCGTGTGGATCACAATCGGCAAATTGAGGTCGCGTGCTATATCCAATTGGGTTCGAAAGACGCGATCCTGCTCTTCAGGAGTAGCGTAATTCCAATGGTAATCTAAACCGATCTCACCGATCGCCAACACTTTTGGGTGTTGAAGCAACGAGTGTAGGGTCTGCTCCCAGCCCGGATCGGGGTTGTGGGCGTGGTTAGGCTGCAATCCAATCACGGCATACACATCGTCATAGCGTTCGGCAAGCTCGATAGCACTATAACTAGAGCGCAGATTGTAGCCGATCTCTAAAAAGCGAGCCACACCATCGGCGCGAGCACGCTCTAAAACCGCTTCGCGGTCAGAATCATAAGCTTCATCATGCACATGCATGTGCGTATCGATAAAACGAATGGTCTTCATCATGATCCTCACATTGTACCACAGCAACTTTTGAATGACGAATATTATGTCGTGTTGAACTTCGTTTCTTAAATCATAAATAAAAGCCCCGAAGTAGAGCCTTCAGGGCTTTTATTCGCCATCTCAAATATGTTGCGTACCAAGCAGCTACGCAAAATACTTCTGCTTACCTTGTAAAATCAAGATGACTAGCCAACCGGAGTGCGATTATGATCTCGCCCTACAACAGTGGCTCCAGGGCTAAAGCTATAGACTGCAGGGTGCGCCTGTGCGACAGCATGCAACAAGCGGTTCAACATACGAAACGGCTGACCAATGAAACGTAACATATAACCTCACTTACTAAAACGAAACGGCCCCTCACTACGTGACGAGACCGTGTACAAAGCGATGTATAGCACATGGGTGCTAGGCCTATGAAGCGCAGCAAAGTGAACCTTCCTCGCAAGGAAGGTATTATGCATCTGTCTCAATTTGCCGCACATAGGTAACATACATCTCCTCCATTTGTACACCAACATTGTACCATGACCCTCAGCCCATTTGCAATGAGTCTTTGGTAGGGCAAAGAAACCTTGGTATCCAAAGCCTACTTCTAACCCAAGCTCGCATAGACAGACACAAGAGTATTCGCATGAACATACGCAATCGCATCGTTCATCTCACATCGGCGAAAGCAGCTTTACCAGCAAAAAGAGCCTAACCGCGTCCGCCTACGGCTATCAAATCGTCGTCCATCCAGCCAAGGAATCGCCTCGCAGCTTTCGCTGCGAGCTGCGCGGTTCGCTGAGTACGCTGCGCACAAGCAGCTAGCAGCCCGTTTGGAAGGCGGGATGTTGGTAGCCGTAGGCGGACGCGCCACAAGCCTTCTTTGCGGAAGAGAGCAAGCCGCCAGAAGACTGAACAAGCCGATGCAGGTTTAGCTGCTAAAGCCGAGGCCCCGCTCGCGCATGCTGACATAGCGCCCTCGCCCAATCACCAAATGATCGAGCACCTCGATATCGAGCAGCTTGCCTGCATCGATGATCTGGCGCGTAACGGCCACATCTTCGGGCGAGGGCGTGGGATCGCCGCTAGGGTGGTTATGCACCACAATGATCGATGTACTATTGAGCTTCAAGGATTCTTTAAACACCTCGCCGACCCGAATCACAGCGCTGTTGACGCTGCCCACATAGATCGTTTTGATGCGCTGAACGCGGTTTTTGGTGTCGAGACAAATCGTGCGCAAGTGCTCTTGATCAAGATGGTTCATTTCGAGCAGCATCAGCTTGGCAGCGTCGGCGGGCGACTTGATCTGAAAACGCTCTTCGTCGCCGAGCATCGCCATACGTCGCCCGATCTCGAGGGCCGCCTTCAAAGTCGCGGCTTTGGCCTCGCCCATACCATGCACTTGGGTCAGCTCCACAAAGTCCATACGCATCAGGCCATACCAGCCGCCGTGCCGAGAGAGGAGCTGCTGAGACAGCTCTAAGACATTGACGCCCTGAACCCCAACCCGCAACAGAATCGCCAATAGTTCGCTATCGCTGAGCGCTTCAGAGCCACAATCGCGCAGGCGCTCGCGAGGCTGAGCATTGTTTGGCAGATCTTTGATACGCAGATGGTATTCGCTCATGCTTGCCTCCGCCTTTTGCTCATCGCTTGCTTGTGATACCGCACGCTCCGAGCCAGCGCAGTGAGGCATACGTATGAACATGGTATACTTTGGTTAAACCCCGCACCACTTTTGCCAACTGAAGGAGAAATGTATGTCTGCTTGGCAGGACTATCTCGACCAGAACCAAGCTCGTTTCACCGACGAGCTGCTTGATTTTTTACGCATTCCGAGCATTTCCGCTCTGCCAGCCCATAAAGAGGACGTGCAGCGCGCCGCCGAGTGGGTAGCTGCCCGCCTGCGCAGCGCTGGCGTCGAACATGTAGAGGTGCTGCCGACCGGAGGGCATCCGGTTGTGTACGGCGACTGGCTGCACGCGCCCGGCAAGCCGACCATTATGATCTACGGCCACTTCGACACCCAGCCCGCCGATCCGCTAGAGCTATGGGAGAGCGGTCCCTTCGATCCGGTCATTAAAGACGGCAAGGTCTACGCGCGCGGCGCATCGGACGACAAGGGCAATATGTTGGCACCGATTCTGGCGGTCGAAGCGCTGCTCAAGACCGAAGGTGCGCTGCCAGTCAACCTCAAGTTCTTCTTGGAAGGCCAAGAAGAGATCGGCAGCCCGACCATCGACGGCTTTTTGTCCCAAGAGCGTGAACGCTTCGCCTGCGACCTTGTGCTGAGCGCCGACGGCGGCCAGTGGAGCGAGACCGAAGGCTCGATCCTTGAAGGCTTGCGCGGCAACTGCGGCCTACAGATCGATGTCAAGGGCGCCAAGAGCGACCTGCATTCCGGCGGCCATGGCGGCGTGGCACCCAACGCCCTGCACGAACTGGTCAATCTCTTGTACACCTTCCGCACGCCCGACGGCAAGATCGCAGTCGAAGGCTTCTATGACGACGTCGTTCCGCTGAGCGATGAGGCCCGAGCTCGCATCGCCGCCGTGCCCTTCGACGAAGAGGAGTACATGGATGAGCTCGGTGTAGAGGGCTTAATAGGCGAGCCGGGCTACACCCCGCGCGAGCGTATGTGGGCCCGCCCGACCCTCGAGCTGAACGGTATGTGGGGCGGCTTCCAAGGCGCGGGCAGCAAGACCGTTATTCCCAACGAAGCTCACGCCAAGATCACCTGTCGTTTGGTGGCAAACCAAAACCCGCGCAAGATCGTCGAACTGCTGATCAAGCATATCGAAAAGCACGCACCCAAATCGGTCAAGGTCAGCGTCTCGGGCCTGAAGTATGGCTCCGACGCCTACTTGATGGACGGCAACCACCCGGGCAACCAAGCCGTGCGCGATGTGTTGGTCGAGATGTACGGCAAAGAGCCTTACTATGTGCGCAGCGGCGGCAGCATTCCGGTCTGTCCGCTCTTCCGCAAGTATTTGGGCGCCTACACCGCCAGCTTCGGCTTCGGCCTCAGCGATGAGAATCTGCACGCTCCCAACGAGTTTTTCCGTTTGGAAAGCTTTAAGAAGGGCCAAGTCGGCTACTGCAAACTGCTCCACCGTTTGAGCAGCTACCAGCCCGAATAGGTTTTCCGCAAGGCCGCTTGTTCAGTAGCGTGCCTTTGAACAAACCGAGTGCATATCCGAACGTGGTATACTGGAGTCACCCATCATACTTTACTTTGAGGAGAGAGTTTCTATGGCTTCCTGGGAACATTACCTAGAGGAGAATCAAGAGCGATTCACTCAAGAGCTGCTTGATTTCCTGAGTATCCCCAGCATTTCTGCACTACCTCAACACGCTGGCGATGTACAGCGTGCTGCCGAGTGGGTCGCAAACCGTCTCACCGCTGCCGGTATCGAAAACGTCGAGATTCTGCCCACCGCTGGCCACCCCGTCGTCTATGGCGACTGGCTGCACGCGCCCGGCAAGCCGACCATTATGATCTACGGCCACTTCGACACCCAGCCCGCCGATCCGCTAGAGCTATGGGATAGTGGCCCCTTCGAGCCGGTCATTAAAGACGGCAAGGTCTACGCGCGCGGCGCATCGGACGACAAGGGCAACATGTTCACCCCGATTCTAGCGGTCGAAGCGCTGCTCAAGAGCGAAGGCGCACTGCCCGTTAATGTGAAGTTCTTCTTCGAGGGCCAAGAAGAGATCGGTAGCCCTGACCTGCCCGAGTTTATGCCCCAACACCGCGAGCGCTTCGCTTGCGACTTGGTGCTTAGCTCTGACGGCGGCCAGTGGAGCGAGACCGAAGGTTCGATTCTCGAGAGCCTGCGCGGCGGCTGCGGCCTGCAGATCGATGTCAAGGGCGCCAAGAGCGACCTGCACTCCGGTGCACACGGCGGCGCGGTACCGAACCCGATCCACGCGCTGGTTCGCCTGCTCGACACCCTGCGCACGCCCGACGGCAAGATCGCAGTCGAAGGCTTCTATGACGATGTGCTCCCGCTGACCGAAGAGGCGCGCGCCCGTATCGCAGCGGTTCCCTTCGACGAAGAGGTCTACATGGATGAGCTTGGCCTCGAAGGTCTCTTCGGCGAGCCGGGCTACACCACCCGCGAGCGCATGTGGGCCCGCCCGACCCTCGAGATCAACGGCATCTGGGGCGGCTTCCAAGGCGAAGGCGTCAAGACCGTGCTGCCCAACGAAGCTCACGCCAAGATCACCTGCCGCTTGGTAGCCAACCAAGATCCCAAGAAGATCGTTGATCTGATCGTGAAGCACATCGAGAAGCATGCGCCAAATTACGTCCAAGTCACCGCTACACCGCTCAAGTTCACTGCCGATGCCTACCTGATGGACGGCATGCACCCGGCCAACCAAGCGGTACGCGATGTGCTGGTCGATATGTACGGCAAAGAGCCTTACTACGTGCGCAGCGGCGGCAGCATTCCGGTCTGTTCGCTCTTCCTCAAGCATCTCGGCGCCTATACCGCAAACTTCGGTTTCGGTCTAGAAGACGAGAATATCCACGCTCCGAACGAATATTTCCGCTTGGAGAGCTTCAAAAAGGGGCAGATTGGCTACTGCAAGATCCTGCACCGCTTGAGCAGCTACCAGCCCGAATAAGCCTACAAAGCGAAACGAGGTGTCCCCCAGCTGGGACGCCTCGTTTTTCGTTTCCCACATGCACTCAACAGCTTCCCACACCACTCAAGCGCTCGTCTCGCTCATCATCTGACGAAGAGGCTTCTAGCCACCCATTCGGTCCTTACCGCGTCCGCCTCCGGCTATCAACATCCCGCCCAACAAACGAGGGCTTTATCGTCCGCGCGGAAAGGTCGCCTCAGAGCGAAACGCACCAGAGCGCGCACAAGCTTCAAGCCAGCGGAATCAGTCTTCGCTATGCCGCCAAACGATGCCGCGTCGCGGCGCAAACAAAAAGGCCAAAACAAAAAAGAGCGTTGCAACCAACACAATCGCTGCGCCCGAAGCCATCTCGGCATGGTATGAGAGGTAGAGTCCCAAGACGCCCGAGGCCGCACCGATCAGAGCGGCGACCAGCATCATACTCGGCAGACGGCTCGTCAAGAGATAAGCGGTCGCGGCTGGCGTGACCATCATCGCCAACATAAGAGCGACGCCCACCGTCTGGAGCGCCACCATAATCGCGATCGCGATCAGCACCAGCATCAAATAATAGAACACATTCACCGGCAAACGTTGGGTAGCCGCCAAGGTAGGATCGAAGGAAACGATCAAAAACTCTTTGTAAAACAGCACAATCGTCGCGATCACCAGCATGCCGAAGCCGCCCGTCAACCAGATATCGCTCCAAGCGACGCCCAACACATCGCCAAACAAAAAGTGGGTTAGATCGACCGTATAGCTCTGAACGGTCGAGATCAGCGCGATACCCAGCGCAAACATGCCCGCAAACACGATGCCGATCGCCGTATCTTCCTTAATGCGCGCCCGCTTGCTCAGGCTGCCGATCGTGACCGAGGCCAACACGGCGGTGGCAAGCCCCCACCAAAAAAGTGGGCCGCTGGCACGCCCGTGAATCAAGTAGCCAACCGCCACACCCGGCATCACGGTATGGGCTAAGGCATCGCCGAAAAAGGCCATGCCCCGCAACACCATATACGAGCCGACCACAGCACATACAACCCCCACGATCACGGCGGCGATCAGTCCACGGATCATAAAGGGATAAGCCAAGGGGCCAAAAATAAAATCAGTCAGCGATGTCATACAGTTTCTGATTCCCTCGCACCACAGTAGCCGTCTTCCAACATCACCACACTATCGCCCGTCTGGATCACGCGCAAATGGCCGCCATAGGCAGCAGCGAGGCGTTGCGGAGTGAAGATCGAATCGGCATCGCCGAAACCAAGCAGCGTTTTATTGAGCAGCATCACGCGGTCGAAGCGCTCTGCCGCTTGGTTAAGATCGTGGGTCGAAACCAGCACCGTTACGCCCTGCTCTTTCAGGTCGTCTAAAATCTTGAAGATCGTCTCTTGAGAACGAATATCAAGGCCGGTTAGCGGCTCGTCCATTAACAACAGCTCGGCCTCTTGAGCGAGTGCCCGCGCGATAAAGACCCGTTGTTGCTGGCCGCCCGACAGTTCGCCGATCTGGCGTTTGGCGAAGTCTTGCATGCCGACCCGCTCAAGGCAGCGCGCCACCAAGGCACGATGCGAGGCACGCGGCCAGCGCAGCAAGCCCAAGCGCCCGGTCAGGCCCATCATCACAACATCGCTCACATTGACAGGGAAGCTCCAGTCAACATCGCTGCGCTGCGGCACATAGGCGATGCTCAAGCGTGTATCGTCCTGCTTACAATTGAGCTGAATCGAGCCAGTCGTGGGCTTCAACAAGCCTGCAATCGACTTGAGCAGGGTGCTCTTGCCTGCTCCATTTGGTCCCACAATCGCAATCCGCTCGCCACGTTCGATCTCGAAGGCGAGCGACCCCAGCGCGACACCATTGTGATAGCGCACCTGCAAATCGGCGACGCGCAAGATCGGATCAAGCGTGGTCGGTACGCTTGCGATCATTGGCCAATCCATATCATCTTGGAGATCTAAGGCTCCCATACCATTACCTTTAGTGAAGCTACAGCCAAAACTGTAGTTAGCGTATCGTTGAGCCAGCACCTTCGTGAGATACGGCGCTGGCTCGGGTTGAGATGTCCATAAGCTCTTAGTGTACCACTGAATAGAGCTGAATGGAGACACGTACTTAGCGTAATCCATCGACAATTGTATTGATGGTGCTTCGCATAAAGTCGATATAGGTCGCAGCATCGCTATCGGGCTTGCCGAGCGAGTCGGTATAGGTAGTTATAACTTTGATGCCGGTGTCATCGGCGATGCGCTGCGCCAAGGCTGGGTTAACCGTCGAACCAACAAAGATCGCCTTGATCTGCTGCTCTTGAATGGTGTCGTGCAGCTTCGCCAGCTCTTGGGCCGACGGCTCAGAGAGGGTGTTAACGTTGGGCAAAACCGTGCCGACCAGCTCAAAGCCATAGGTATCGGCTAGGTAGCCGAAGGCATCGTGATCGGTGACTAACTTGCGCTCGCTCGCAGGCAGTTCGGCCACACGCTCTTTGATCCAGCTATCGAGCGCGCTCAGCTCGGCCTTGTAGCGCGCAGCCTGTTCGTTATACTGCTCGGCATTGGCGGGGTCGGCCTTGGCGAGCGCCTGCGCGATCGTATCGCTCCAAGCCTGCACATTGGCTACATTCCACCAAACGTGCGGATCGAACTCGCCATGCTGATGAGCGTGACCGTCGCCCTCATTATGCGTTTCGCCTTCGTGCTCATGCTCGTGATCAGCCTCGTGCTCATGATCGGCCTCGTGCTCATCCTCGTGTTCAGCGTCGTGATCGTGCTCTTCGGCCACACGCAACAGCTTCACATCTTGCGAAACCGAAACAAGCTCGGCTTTGGTAGCAGCATTTGTCAAGAGATCATCCATAAAGGCTTCGAGCTCGACCCCGTTCATAAACACCAGATCGGCCTCGCCAACCTTCACCACATGTTGGGGCGTAAAGGCGAAACTATGCGGATCGACACCCGGCTGCATCAGAACCGTTAGCTCGATCAGGTCGCCCCCGATCTGCTTCACCACATCGCCAACGATCGTTGTTGTCGCTACAACCTTGAGTTTGCTCGTTTGAGACTGCGTTTGGGTCTCAGATTGGTCTTCCGTCAAAGCCGAAGCCCCCGGCTGAGCAGCAGCACAAGCCGAAAGAAAGCCCACCATCGCCATAAGCAGAAGCGCTGATGCCAGCGTTTGTAAGCGTCGCATAGATATGCCAAGCACGTTTCGCAACATAGTTCCTATCCCTAGCACAACATCGATCGAATCGAAATCGATGTTTATGCATGCAAAATCTGATTAATTCCTCGAAATTTTATCCACCATCGATTTCGATACAATATACACCAAAAACGCTTATTGAGCAAATGTCTCAATAAGAAAATCGTTTTTACACCTGATCATTTACTCAAATGAGCCAATTTACGCAAAAAGCGCGATTTTAATGAAAATACAAAATTCGTATAAAAACCCATCAAATACAACAAAACAAATAAAAGCTTCAAGAGTGTGTTGTAATAGCTATTGCTATAAACAGATGTCGATCTAGGTTGCTAGCCCTGGGTTGCTCAAAGCGTTTTGTATCAATAGGCAAAAGCAGCGACAGGCGTGCTGCGAAGCTTGTAATAGCAGATCCGCTTGTTTTCTTCAGCTTAGTGCGGCTAGGGTTTGTCCCAAAAAGAAGCTCCTTGGCGCGTCCGCCTACGGCTACCAACATCCCGCCCAACAAATGAGGCTTGTAGCTGTGTGCGCCGAAAGGGCTGCCCAAAACCGTCACTTCATAGCAAATCCGATTTCTTTATCTCTTTTTGGTCGTCGTCAGATGCGAATCTGGCTATTTTTGTCCTGTTTTTCGCTTTCCCGCATTAAAAGAGTGCTTCCCTTTCAGCAGATTTGGTATCATACCAAATCCGTTTAAAGACGTGCATGCTCTTCGCTCAGAAAAACGAAAAGCTGGGAAAAGGAAAGAGTCACGTTCCGCTCTGCCGAAGGCCAAATAGCACCTAATCAACCGGATTTGGTATCAAATGGATTTCGTATGAAGGAGAGCCGCCGAAACAAAGAATCTGCTTGGCGCAAGCGCCAAGCAGCTCGCAGCGAACGCTGCGAGCTGAGTCGCGGAATGGATGAACGACGATTTGATAGCCGTAGGCGGACGCGGTTAGGCACTTTTTGAAGGAAGGAACCTTTCCGTTAGGCAATATAAAACCGAGAAACATATCACATCGAAAGCGACACTGTTTCTCGGCTTTAGGCGATATATGATTGAAACACGGGATCATGGTGGCGAGGTACGGCGGACGCGGGTTGGAGTAGCCGTGGCTTGCTGAATACCGCAGGTGAATTCCTGCAAGACTTGGCGTGTTCCACGAATGCGCACTTGCACATTGTAGGTTCCGGTGCGCTCGTTACCGATGTCAAGTCGCAAACGGTAGTAGCCCGATTCATCGGATGTACCACCGCCAACCGGCTGACCGTCGAAATAGATCAGGAGAGCGGTTAATGGCGGTGCTTCACCTTCAATGTAGATCGTATCTCCCGGCAAACAGGCGATCGCCCCGTGAATACCGGGTTGGTCGGTCGGCGTGGCGACAGGCGCGAGCGTAGAGCTAGCCGTCATAGTTAGGCTTGGCGACGGGCTGAGCGAAGGATCTATGGTTGAAGTCGCAGTACGAGTGGCTGTAGGCTGCGTATCGGACTGTGAATCCTGCTGCGGTTCGCTGGTATTGGTTGGCGGGCTTGTGCTCGTGGCAGGTTCAGGAGAAGCGACAGGCCCAGGAGAAGCTTGAGCCAGTTCAGCAGCTTGGGGCGCACGCGATGGGCTAGCCAATGCTAGCGAAATAAACGCTAACATTAAAACAATTACTCTAATGGGTCGCGCGAGGTCTGATCGTATCATGGCAGCGCCATTAGCTAAAAGCTTCTAAATACACAGACATAGGCCCGACCTAAAGAAAAGGCTAGGAAGGAGGGTAGAACTCCGCTCCTTCCTAGCTTAGGTCTCACCTAGTTCTCTTCGTCGCCCTCAGCAGAGCCGGTATCGAAACCGTCATCTGTTCCGAGGTCGTCAGCTTCGAGATCGTTCCGCGAGGCAGCGTTATTGCGTCCGCTAAACTCGGGGCGCAACATTGCCACTAACTCGGGATCGACGTCGCTCGCCAAGCGGATGTCGCTGCCGGGAGCATCTGTTAGACCCAGCAACTGCTCAGCACGCTGCACTTCCTGAGTGGTTGGGCGCTCTTGCTCGGGGCGGTTGCCGCCGTTTTCGAGCACTCGTGCCATCTCGCCGACCAAGCTATCGCGCTCGCGCGCATCACGCTTCTCGATACCCGTACCAGCCGGGATAAGTTTACCGATAACCACGTTCTCTTTGAGGCCGCGCAGGTAGTCGACCTTACCAGTGATCGCCGCTTCGGTAAGTACACGAGTCGTCTCTTGGAACGACGCAGCCGAGAGGAAGCTATCGGTCGACAGCGATGCCTTGGTGATACCCAAGAGCATAGCAGCGGCGGTTGCAGGCTCACCACCCTGGCTGACGATCTCGTTGTTGAGTCGCTTGAACTCGAAGGCCTCGATCATCTCGCCCGGCAGCAAACCGGTATCACCCGGCTCCTCGATCCGCACGCGGCGGATCATCTGGCGCACGATCACCTCGATATGCTTGTCGTTCACGTTTACACCTTGGCTGCGATACACCTTCTGTGCCTCGTTCACCAAGTAACGCTGAACGGCCTCGCGACCTTGGAGTGCCAAGAGTTCTTGCGGGTCTGCCGAACCCTCGGTGAGCTGCTGACCAGCTACCACCCGATCGCCGTTCTCGACGCGCAGACGTGCGGTGTGCGGAATAACAACCTCGCTCTCCTCCAAGTCTTCTTGATGGATCACGAGCTTATCGCCCTGCACGAACAGACGCCCGCTCATACGAGCCACAATCGGCGGTTCGCTGCTGTTGATGTCGTTCGGCTCGGCCAAGGTCATGCCCTCGCTGACCTCGCTATTGTCGTTCACTACCACCGTGTAGTTGGCTGGCAAGGTATATTCGTCGGTGTAGAACTCGCGCGAAACGATGCGCAGCTTGCGCATATCTTCCTCGCGTACGATCTCAACAACACCGTCGATCTCGGCCAAGATCGCCTTACCCTTGGGAGTGCGTGCCTCGAAGATCTCTTGTACACGCGGCAGACCTTGGGTGATGTCGTCTGCAGAAGCCACACCACCGGTGTGGAAGGTTCGCAGGGTCAGCTGCGTACCAGGCTCACCGATCGACTGAGCAGCGATGATACCAACCGCTTCGCCGATATCGACCAGCTTACCGGTTGCCAAGTTGCGACCGAAGCAGAGGCGGCAGCAGCCGTGCTCAGACTGACAGGTCAGCGGCGATCGGACATACACCGATGCGATTCCCATCTCGAGCAGTTTGCTAGCGAGGTCTTCGCCAACTTCGGTGTTGCGCTCGGCCACCAGCTCGCCCGTATCGGGGCGATAGAGATCAGCCGCCAAGATACGTCCGACGACGCGGTTCTCCAAGCCCTCAAGCACTTCGCGCTTGTCTTCGTCGTGGATCCAGATGCCTTCGTCGGTGCCACAATCCTCGATCGTAATGATCATGTCTTGGGCCACGTCGACCAGACGGCGGGTCAAATAACCTGCGTCTGCGGTACGAAGCGCGGTGTCTGCCAGACCTTTACGACCACCGTGGGTCGAGATGAAGTATTCCAACACGCTCATACCTTCGCGGAAGTTCGCGCGGATGGGGGTCGGAATAATCTTACCGTTCGGGTCGGTTACCAGACCACGCATACCGGCCATCTGGCTCAGCTGGTTGACGTTACCACGCGCCTTGGAGTTGACCATCATCGCAACCGGGCTATAGGGGTTCATATTCTCCCGTACAGCGTTGGTTGTGTCGCGCGTGGCGTCCTGCCAGATCTTCACCACGTCGCGATAGCGCTCTTCCTCGGTGATCAAACCACGTCGGAACTGCTTATCGACGTCGGCAACCATCTGGTCGGCTTCGCGTACAATCTCGCGCTTCTTAGGCGGCACTTCCACATCATCGATACCGACGGTCATACCACCACGGGTCGCATAGCGGAAGCCCAGAGCCTTGATGCGGTCAGCTTGGACAGCGGTCATTTCGGAGCCGAAGATACGAGCGATCTCGTCGTCGCTCTTCTCGCCGTACTGATTGATGATATCTTGGCGATGCTTTTCCGAAATGTTGGCTTTGGTTGTGTAATACTTGTAACACTCAGCGATAATGTTGCGCAAACCTTCCTTCGGCACAACTTCGTTGCGGAAGCGCATCGGCGGCAACAAGGCGCTGTTGAAGATGATACGTCCGATACTGGTCTCGATCAGCACCGTGGGCGAGCCATCGGGCAACAACGAGAACTTAGCCGGGCGATCGTTACCGCTCGCGATTCGCAGGCCCTCGCCGATATTCGAGCCATAACCAGTCGGCAACTCGCCATCGAATGGCGTCGTTGCCGCTTCCGGCATAGGAGCATTGATACCAGCGTGCTGAGCGAACTTGCTCGACCAGAGATCCTCGATCGTCATACGCACCCGAATGGGAGCTTGGATGTCGACAATGCCACGATCGTAGGCCAGCATCGCCTCATCAGGTGATGCGAAGACCTTACCGGTACCCTTCGAACCGGGGCGCAGCTGCGTCAGGTAGTAACAGCCAAGCACGATGTCCTGCGAAGGCGTAATGATCGGGTCGCCGTTCGAGGGGTTGAGCAAGTTGTACTTACTCAACATACGCATGCGGGCTTCTTCCTGAGCCTTACGCGACAGCGGTACGTGCACAGCCATTTGGTCGCCGTCGAAGTCAGCGTTGAATGCCGCACAAACCAAGGGGTGAAGCTGAATAGCCGAACCCTCGATCAGCTTGGCCTCGAAAGCCTGAATCGACAGACGGTGCAGCGACGGAGCGCGGTTGAGCAGTACCAAGTAGTCCTTAATGACTTCCTCAAGCACGTCCCACACTTCGGGACGCACACGCTCGACGATGCGCTTCGCCGATTTGATGTTGTGGGCAAAGCCCTTCTCGACCAAGCGGCGCATCACGAACGGCTTGAAGAGCTCGAGTGCCATCTTCTTGGGCAGACCACACTGGTGCAGCTGCAAGCTCGGGCCTACCACGATTACCGAACGGCCAGAGTAGTCAACGCGCTTACCAAGCAAGTTCTGGCGGAAGCGGCCCTGCTTACCCTTGAGCATATCGCTCAAGCTCTTCAGGCGGTGCTTACCCTTGCCGGAAACTGCGCGGCCACGGCGACCGTTGTCGATCAAGGCGTCGACAGCTTCCTGAAGCATACGCTTCTCGTTGCGCACGATGATCTCTGGTGCGTTCAACTCCATCAATCGCTTGAGACGATTGTTGCGGTTGATCACACGGCGGTAGAGATCGTTGAGGTCGCTGGTCGCGAAGCGGCCACCGTCCAGCTGCACCATGGGGCGCAGATCAGGCGGAATAACCGGCAGCACGGTCAAGATCATCCACTCGGGGCGGTTGCCGCTCTTGCGGAAGCTCTCGACAACGCGCAGGCGCTTGGTCGCCTTCTTGCGGCGCTGACCCTGAGTCGTCTGTACTTCGTACTGCAACTCCTCGGCCATCTTCTCGAGATCGACGGTCTTTTCGATGATCTCACGAATAGCGCTCGCGCCCATATCGGCCTTGAACACGCCGGGGGCGATATCGCGCAGTTGGCGATACTCAGCCTCGCTCAAAATGCGACGCACCTTCAGCGCATCGATCTGCTCAAGGCGCTCTTTCTCTTCGCGCAGCAACTGGTCGAGTTCGCGCTGCAAACCTTCCTGAAGGCGCTCTTGCTCTTGAGAGACCTCGTATTCGCGGCGCTCGCGGTCAGAATCGGTCAACAATTCTGCATCGGCGATGTCACGCAGGCGGCGAGCTTCGAGCAGATCCAGCTCTTGCTCCAACAGCTCATCAAGCTCGTCGAGTACCTTCTCGGTGATGGGATCGCCCTCTTCGAGGATGATGCGGCCATGGAAGGTCACATCCTCTTCGCTCAGGGTGTTCATCAGCTCTTCGAAGCGCTCGCGCAGACGCTCAGCTTCAGCGGTCAACTGCTCGCGCTGCTGGCGATACGACTCGTCAATATTGCGTTGGGTGCTGATCTGAGCAGTGCTCATGCCGCCCAGCTCTTGAGTCAGTTGCGACGACAGTTGCATGTTCTTGTCGTCGGCCTGGTTCTGCAAGAGGTCTCGGCGGTAAGCATACTCCATCTGAAGCTGCTCGCGCAGGGCCGCACGCTGCTCTTCGTTTACCTCAGTAATGATGTAAGAAGCGAAGTAGAGCACGCGCTCAAGGTTGCGCGGGCTGATATCGAGCAGCAAACCGAGACGCGAAGGTGTACCCTTTACAAACCAGATATGACTAACGGGCGAAGCAAGCGCAATGTGGCCCATACGATCACGACGCACTTTCGCGCGAGTAACCTCAACACCACACTTATCGCACACTACACCCTTATAACGCACTCGCTTATATTTACCGCAGTAACATTCCCAGTCTTTGGTTGGGCCAAAAATACGCTCACAAAAAAGCCCATCACGTTCCGGCTTGAGGGTGCGGTAGTTAATGGTCTCGGGTTTGGTAACCTCGCCGTGCGACCAATTTAAAATATCCTCAGGCGACGCCAGACTGATGCGGATAGCGTTGAAATCATTAATCTCTAACATCTTGTCTCCGCCAAAAAGCAAAAGCTACAAGGTGCAAGCCTTGTTCGATCTTGCACCTTGTACTTTTGAACTTTAACTAAAACTCGCCCCGCTCCATACCGCTCAAATTGATGCCATCCAGCGCTGCTAGGTCGCTATCGACATCATCAGTCAGTTCAAGCGTACGTTCGTCTTCAGTGAGCACCTCGACAGAAAGGCCAAGTGACTGAAGTTCCTTGATAAGTACCTTGAAGCTTTCGGGTACGCCAGCCTCTTGGATCGGCTCGCCCTTCACAATCGCTTCGTAGGTCTTTACGCGGCCCACAACATCGTCCGACTTGACGGTAAGCATCTCTTGGAGAATGTATGCTGCGCCGTAAGCTTCCAGCGCCCAAACCTCCATCTCACCGAAGCGCTGACCACCGAACTGAGCCTTACCACCCAACGGCTGCTGGGTAACCAAGCTGTAGGGTCCAGTCGAACGAGCGTGGATCTTGTCTTCAACCAAGTGCGCGAGCTTGAGCATATAGGTGTAACCAACCGTTACCGGGTGGTCAAACGGCAAGCCCGTGCGTCCGTCATAGAGGGTCACCTTACCATCTGGCGGCAGGCCCGCTTCAACAAGCATATCTTTGATCTGTTCCTCGGTTGCACCATCGAATACCGGCGTTGCAACGCGGTAGCCGAGACGTGCAGCGGCCCAACCCAAGTGGGTTTCGAGGATCTGGCCGATATTCATACGGCTGGGCACACCGATCGGGTTCAAGATGATATCGACCGGGCGGCCATCGGGCAAGAAGGGCATATCTTCAACCGGGAGCACGCGGCTCACTACACCCTTGTTACCGTGGCGTCCTGCCATCTTGTCGCCAGCGCTGATCTTACGCTTCTGGCAGAGCAGTACACGTACCATCTGGTTTACACCAACGGGCAGCTCTGCACCCTCTTCGCGCGAGAAGACCTTGACGTCGATAACCTTACCGCGCACACCGTTGGGAACGCGCAGCGAGCTATCCTTAACTTCGCGAGCCTTCTCACCGAAGATCGCGCGCAAGAGGCGCTCTTCAGCGGTCAGATCGGTCTCACCCTTCGGAGTGATCTTACCGACCAAAATGTCGTTGGGCTGTACTTCGGCGCCAACATAGATGATACCGCGATCATCGAGGTTGCGCAGGCTGTCTTGGCCGACGTTGGGAATATCGCGGGTGATCTCCTCGGGGCCAAGCTTGGTATCGCGGGCCTCGACCTCATGCTTCTCGATGTGGATCGAGGTGAAGATATCTTCGCGAACCAGACGCTCGCTCACCAGAATAGCGTCCTCGAAGTTACCGCCTTCCCAAGGCATATAGGCGACCAGCACGTTCTGACCAAGTGCCAACTCACCGTTATCGGTCGACGAGCTGTCAGCGATGATATCGCCCTTGCGCACCCGCTGGCCAACGCTTACGCTCGGGCGTTGGTTGATACAGGTGTCTTGGTTCGAACGCATAAACTTGCGCAACGGATACTGACGGATCTCGCCGGAGTCTTCGCGGATGGTGATCTGATCGCCAGTTGCGCTCACCACTTCACCGCTGTTGCGAGCAACCACTACCTGACCGCTATCGCGCGCCGCCAGATACTCCATACCCGTACCGACGATCGGCGCATCGGGGCGCAAGAGCGGCACCGCTTGGCGCTGCATGTTCGAGCCCATCAAGGCGCGGTTAGCGTCGTCGTGCTCGAGGAAGGGGATCAGCGCAGTCGAAACGCTCACTACCTGCTTGGGCGAGACGTCCATATAGTCGACACGGTTGACCGACTCTTCGACGAACTCTGCACCGAAACGGCACGAGACGTTGCTGGTCACAAAGCGGTTGTGCTCGTCCAGAGGTGCGTTCGCCTGCACGATGATGAACTTCTCTTCTTCATCGGCGCTGAGGTAATCGACCTCTTGCGAAACAACCGGGCGGATCTTGATCGTCTTAAGCGGAGTATCAGCGATCCTCTCGGCGATCGCACGCGTGACTTCGGTATCTTTCTCAGCGATCATCTCGCCTGTGCGTGGGTCGACAATATCTTCGCGCAAAATCTGACCACGCAACAAACCGATCGTCAGGTGCTTGGCGGTTGCCTCATCGACCACGCTACCCTTGGCGCCCAGCAGGTCGCCTGTACGCAAGTCGCGAACATCGCGTAACAACATACCCTGCTCGAGCCAAGCTGGCGTATTGTTGACAACGTTGTAGATCTTGCGATAGGGGGTCTCTAAGAAGCCCATCTCGTTCACACGCGAGAAGGTCGACATCGTACCGATCAGACCGATGTTGGGGCCTTCTGGCGTCTCTACCGGACAAATACGTCCGTAGTGAGAGTGGTGAACGTCACGCACTTCGAAACCAGCGCGATCGCGGCTCAGACCACCGGGGCCCAGAGCCGAGAGACGACGCTTGTTGGTCAGCTCGGCCAAGGGGTTGGTCTGGTCCATGAATTGCGACAACTGCGAACCACCGAAGAATTCGCGCATCGCCGCCACAACCGGACGAATATTGACCAAACCATTGGGAGTTGCGCTCTCGGCGTCTTGGAGCGACATACGCTCTTTGATCACGCGCTCCATGCGCAACAGACCGACGCGGAACTGAGTCTGGATCAATTCGCCGACGGTGCGCACACGGCGGTTACCCAAGTGGTCGATATCGTCGGGATGGCCGATACCGTTGTTGAGCTGAATGATCTGCTCAACGATTTTATAGATATCATCGGGCAGCAGCACACGCACCTTGATATCAGGTGTCTGGCGCTGAGTAGCGCGGCGTGTGTCACGCTCCCAAAGGTTGCGGTTCAGTTTATAGCGGCCAACACGTGCCAAGTCGTAACGACGCGGGCTGAAGAGCAACGACTCTAGCAGGTTGCGTGCGTTCTCGAGCGTAGGCGGATCGCCGGGGCGCAGACGCTTGTACAACTCCATCAACGCTTCTCGGCTATTGCGGGTTGGGTCTTTATCAAGCGTAGCGCGAATATATTGATGATCAGGTGCGACATCGACGTGAGTAAACAGCTCAATCACATGCTCGTCGAGGCCGTGCTGCTCTAGTTCATTATCGGGCACCCACTGGCCGTCGCCGTTATCTTCCGCCTTCCACGCCAAAATAGCGCGTAGCAGAATCGAAACGGGGATCTTACGTTTGCGATCAACCTTTACACTGATAACATCGCGCTTGTTGGTTTCAAATTCTAGCCATGCACCACGATTCGGAATCAGTTTAGCGGAATGCAAAGGTCGACCACTGGTGGGATCTTTTTCATCTTTAAAATAGACACCGGGCGAACGGATCAGCTGGCTTACCACCACACGCTCGGCGCCGTTAATGACAAAGGTACCGTTTTCTGTCATCAACGGAAAATCGCCCAAAAACAGCTCACTCTCTTTCAATTCACCCGTTGAGAGGATCTGCAGTTGGACGTTCACGCGCAGCGGAGCTGCGTAGGTCATATCACGTTCGCGGCATTCATACTCGTTATAACGCGGCTCTCCGAAGGCATAGTCCAGAAAGCGCAACGACAGATTTTTCCCTGTAAAGTCAGTTATCGGCGAGATCTCGTCAAATAGCTCGCGTAACCCCACTCGCCGGAACCACTCAAAGCTCTCAAGTTGAGTTTCGATGAGTTTAGGTACCTCGATGGCGTCGTGGATACGTGCGAAGGATCGTCGCTCGATCCCCGTGCGATGCAGAGCATCCCGACCTGTATCAACGTGAACGATCAGGGGCTGAAGCACCACAGATTCAGTCAACGCGGGCATACATACCTCTTTTCCAGAAAGATGCCGCTTTTCAAAGCACAGATGGGGCGCAGCAGTCTACCCCAATACCGTGTACATACAAAAACCCTACCCCCAGAGGTTCGGGGATAGCCGATTCATAACTCACGACCTGCAGACCTCAAAGCTAGGATATAGTTGGAAACACATCAACACGGTATTGGTCCTAACCTTATGGTGTACAACCTGATTTCAGGCAAAAAACACGAACTGCCCATGTCCTAGCCTTTACCCGACTACGGGATACGACATACGGACTGGTGTTCGTGACTGCAGGAGATACAACTTACGGAAGCGCTGATTTGCGCCAAGGCAGACCGGAAGGGTCATGTAGTAATAGGTGACAATAGTTCATTCCTTGGTGATGATTATTCACCCATACCTCAACAGGAAATGATACCACATACCAACAAGTGTGTCAAGTGGCGAAAAATACCTCCTTGTTGTGTACTGTCATCATACCTTTGGTTGATGTGTGATATGACACTGAGGTGTTTTAAAGATGTAGATATTAGTATACAAGGGTGTAGGCAGAATATCAAATCTTTTTTCGTTAATATTTCGTTAAATTTCTCATTTTGAAAATAGTAAACGACGACTATAGCTGTTGTGAGCGTATTCGCGCGGCAATACGAATACGCTCACAACACTTCCCCTTGGTTTTCGTTTCTGCCTTGCGAACTCGCTAAGCCAGTTTATGGGTTCAACTCTTCAAACTTACTCGTTACAACAAAGATCACACGCTCGGCGATATTGGTCGTGCGGTCTGCCAAGCGCTCAAGGTTATGCACAATATGCTGGATCTCCAAGGCGCATTCGACGATATCAGGATCGCTCTTCATCTGTTGAACCAACGCGGCGTTGACCGACACACGCAGCTGATCAACCGTATCGTCGGCTTCACTCAGTTTATAGGCGACAGCCGCATCGCGCTCGGTGAAGGCACTCAAACAGGTGCGCAACATAAACTGGTCTTGGCGACACATCTCGTGCAGCTCTGCGGGGATATCAAGCAGTTTGGGGGTTTTTACCGCGCGCAAAATGCCCTTAGCGATACCCTTTACATAGTCGCCCATTCGCTCGAGTTCGCTCGCAATCGAGATAACAGAGAGCAGAATGCGCAAGTCGGTTGCAAGCGGCTGCTGGGTCGCCATCAATAAGAGTGCTGTCTCTTCCAGATGAACCTGCACCCGGTCGATCAATTCGTCGCCAGCGATGATCTTCCAAGCCAAGTCAACATCCCAGTTCTCAAGCGCTTTACTGACACTATCAAGCGCTTCAGCAACCTGATAACCCATCCGAACGAGGTCCTCTTGAACCTCGCCAAGTTTTTGGCGATAGTATTCGCGCACCGAAATGGCTCCTTATAGTTGTTGTTAGATTGGCTCGAAGTAGCTCAAAAGGGGTGACAACTCCTTACAGCTCTAAGCGCAGGAGGGTCTTCTTTAACATCTATCATACCAAATCCGCTTGCTGAGTTTAGCGCTCTGGCGGTCGCGTCCTTTCCCCAAAGAAGGTCCTAAGCGCGTCCGCCTACGGCTACCAACATCCCGCCCGCCTCAAAGGGCTCGTATCGCTGTGTGTGGAAAGGCTACCCCAACCTGAAACGATACAAACGGACTTCGCATCACATCACATCTATACTATTGTCAGTATAGCATACCCAAGCCCGATTCTATATTCCTTTAAGCCTGCTTAATCAAGATTTTACACTTCAACAAGAAAGCCAAGATCGCTCGCTGGTTTAGGGCACCCTAACGCTTCAGAATAGGCTAAAAGCCTATGGTACAATAAAGAGAGTGACAATGATTGTAGGTCAATAACATAAAGCTAGCTCTTATTGGAGGAAGTGACAATCGCGTCGAGAGGCAAGCCTCATTGTTACGCGACGATTACTACAGCGAGGCTATTGGTAGTGTATCTTCAGCTTACCATCGATCAGCATCGAAGCATCGACTGGAGGATCGAATGAAAGCCTACCTACGCGCCATTCCCAAACCTCGCTTGATCGCTTTTATCGCTTGGTCTCTCGGTGTCGCCATCTTGGCCTTTACGCTTGGTTCGCTGTCCACTCCACGCCCTTCCTCACAAAGAACGCTCTCTAACGAGGATGTATGGGAGCTGCCAGAGCCCGGAGAAGATTACCTCGTCGATGAGAGTGAAAAAGTCGATCCACCCGATAGCAACTCAGACGAACGCGCCGCGCCAGAGGCAACAGAGTCTGAACTGATTGTTGTCCATATCACTGGAGCGGTCGTAGCGCCCGGCGTCTATAGATTACCGCCAACAGCCCGGGTTGCAGACTTGGTTTGGCTGGCTGGAGGACTAACGCCCGATGCCGATCAAGATCGTATCAATCTGGCAGGCTATCTCAAAGACGCCGAACAGATCAAAGTATGGCGTCAGGGTGAGAACGATACCGCCATCAACTCGCCTTCGCAAAGCGCATCGCAAGCAGCCGACGGCTTGATCAATATCAATACGGCCAGCGCTGCAGAGCTAGAAAGCTTGCCAAAGATTGGGCCAGCGCTTGCCCAAGCAATTATCAAGTACCGGACAGAAAACGGGCCATTTACATCAGTTGACGATCTTGAACAAATATCTGGTATTTCATCTACTATTATCAACGGCTTTAGAGATAGAATAACAGTACAGTAGGGAGCTGCGACCAACCACCTTTTCATTCTCCGGCGCAGCTCCAACATACTGATGGAGGAGAGTATGCGCCGTACAAAAATTGTCGCAACGCTGGGCCCAGCAACGAATACACCCGAGATGGTTATGCAGCTTCTCAAAGCTGGCGTCGATGTTGTCCGTCTTAACTTTTCGCATGGCACGCACGAAGACCATGCTTACTCGATCAAACTTGTACGCCAAGCAGCTCAAGAGCTGAATCGCCCAGTTGCCATTCTGCAAGATCTCCAAGGCCCTAAGATACGAACCGGTTCACTTGCAGGAGGTCAGCCCGTAACCTTGGTCCCAGGCACGATCTTCACCATCACCACCAAGCCTGTGGTTGGCAATGCCTCTATCGTTAGCACATCGTATACACCTTTGCCGCACGACGTCGAACCCGGCGATCGCATCCTCGTCTCCGACGGTCTGATCGAATTGCAAGTAATCGAGACCTCCGAAGATAGTGTGACAACTCAGATCGTCCACGGCGGCGAACTACGCGAGCACCAAGGCATCAACCTGCCCGGCGTTAAGGTCAGCTCGCCCGCAGTGACCGAAAAAGACATCGAAGATCTGAAATTCGGCTTGGCCCAGGGAGTCGATTATGTTGCGATCTCGTTTGTACGGCGCGCAGCAGATGTTCAACAAGTGATCGACCTGATCGCAGAAGCTGGCTACGATACTCCCGTCATCGCCAAGATCGAAAAGCCCGAAGCGCTCGATGAACTCGGCGAGATCCTTAAAAAGGTCAGCGGTGTGATGGTCGCTCGCGGCGACTTGGGCGTTGAGATGGCGCTCGAACAGGTGCCACTCGTTCAAAAACGCATCATCGCAGCTGCCAATGCCGCTGGTGTGCCCGTTATCACCGCCACCCAAATGCTCGAATCGATGATTGTTAACCCGCGCCCGACCCGCGCCGAAGCCAGCGACATCGCCAATGCCATCATCGATGGCACCGACGCTGTTATGTTAAGCGGCGAGACCGCCAAGGGTGCCTTCCCCATCGAAGCGGTGCGAGTAATGAGCATGATCGCCGAGGCCACCGATGATACAGCGCGCTCCTATGACTTCGAACCGGGCAACAATGGGCCTCTCGCAGACTTCAGCGGGCCAGTCAATGCGATCGGCGAGGCTGCTACCGCAGTTGTAAAGGCCCTACCCATTCGCGCGATCGTAGCCTTCACCCAATCGGGTGGGACCGCACGCCTTATGGCCTACCATCGCCCGCGCGTGCCGATCATCGCCATCACACCCTACGAGCATATCTACCGCCGCCTCAGCCTGTTCTGGGGGGTTATCCCAACCTTGGGCGAGATGAGCGACCATCAAGCCAAATTCGAAGCCCAAACCATGCGCTGTGTACTCGATGCTGGCTTGGCACAGCCAAACGACTATGTGGTAATGACCGGCGGCCACCCGATCGCCCAACACGGTCAAACCAATTTTTTAAAAATCCTCCAAATCGATGATTCTCGGCTTTAGAGGCGGGAACATTGCTCGTAATCTCGCTTCCATCTAAAACAAAAGCAGGAACGGCCCGCATCATTAGAAAGCCCTAAAACGTCATTTACTAGGACTATGGTCCTAGCACCTAGGTAGTATTGACATCCCCCTAGCAAAGTGCTAGTATGAAGCTAGGAACCGACGAACTAGTGGAGGAGGCAACATATAAGTGAATGTTGATAGTCCACCGAAGAGTCTCATCTAGCGTAGGTTCGAACTGACGGAGGATTCGCATACAGTACGGGAGGCAGTCATGGAAGCTGACACTCCACCTGACTACGTAATGTAGAGCATCACCGTTCGTGAACAAAACATAAGCATTCAGAGAAATCTCTTGATATTCGCGCGAGTGGTTGTTCCACCACTCGCGCTTTCGCTTTTTATCAATTCTTGACATCTGCTGTTTGCGGTGCTACGCTGTGTACAGCATCGCACCATCCTCGATCCAGAAAGAGCAAGTGATGCGAATTTATCACTACCCAGTAACGCCAAAATGGTGTATAACTTGGGCTTAGGTGGTCAGCTATGGATCTGAGGTATAAAGTGCGATTATTCGCCATCTGTGACAGGCATCCCCGTTACTTAGATACAAACTTTTAGTATTGTTCAACTTCTTCTGCTGAATTCGATGCCATAATTGCCACATACGTGTGCAGCAAAGCTAGTTATATAGAATCTCCATATATCTATATGGGCGGCGCTGCAACCGATCTGATTGGAAGGCAGGCGTTCTATCACGTATGAACCTTCGACATGACGGTGGTTCAAGATATGCTAGATTAGATACTACAGATGGCGAAATTAGCAGCGTTGCTACAGGTTTTATCCCAATACACCAAGACTCTGAATGATTAGCAAAAAACGATCAGAACTGTTGGAGTTATGGCTACATGTTCCGTTCAAACAACAGTTTTGATTAATTAGGCTGCGCATGCCGATCGAAGAGTTTAGGCTCGTCATCACAATGCGTTCGGCTTTTTCGCTTGGAGCAACCTGCCCATAGGCCAGGAGGTCCACGAGTTCAACGAGCAACGATGGTCGCTCGAAAAATCTATGTTGACAGCGCTAAAGCACCATCGATTTGTATATTGTGGGGAGATAGTAGTGGCTTTGTTCCAAAGGGTACACTGCTACATCCTATCGGCTTCTCGCTAGCACGAACACTACACGAAGCTCAAGCGAGCCTACCAAGCTGACTGACGATAGCTCCAGCGGCTGGTTTACAACAGGTGTATGCTGATAGAAATCGCTATTTGTATCGTCCTAGCCCCGCATTGTCGATAGCTTGGAGCTACTAGCAGAGTTTGTTCACCCTGATCGCTGTCGTGGTTAGAGGCCGAAGGGTGCGGCCCAACGCTTAGACTTTATCGATGCGGAAGAGAGATTAGTATGGCCCAGAACACGCCGACAATTGCAAGTATTTTGCAGACTCTGTCGATGTATTACAATGGCCCCGTGAGCGAGCGCGAAGTGATGGATCGTGTTCTGGAACAGCGGCCAAGTCGTGCAAAAGATCCATATGCAGCCATCCGTGAGAAGCTGCGTTGGTATGGACCAATGCTTGGATGGGTGCGTCTAGGTGGTGGCACTTTGTTACCGCTACGTTTAACCTTAGAAAACTTGCGTTTCCGCTGTATTCCTACAGAACAAGAAGTTCGCAATGGCTACGTTCTGCTTGAACGATTTATGCCCTTTATTCGCTCACCGGAGGATTTAGAATATCTTGAAGATAACTACGGAACGGCGATCCCGGTTTCCTTTATGCATAACGATGCAGCACGCAGCGAATTCAGCATTCGCATGCTGCATCCGCGCTTAGACCTCCAAGAGTGGTATCAGGCCGAGCAGTTTCAGGTCGGCGACAGTATCCTCTGTACGATCAGATCTGCCGAGCCAATCGCTTTACAACTAGAACGCGAACCTGCACAAGCCTTTAAAGCTCATCTAACCGAAGCGCAAGATAACGAGTTAGTCACCGCGATTTGGACCAAACTGCGTCAAACGCACTTTGCGCCGCAACATAGTGCCGATATTATTTTGCCGATCTATGCCCGTGCCTCTTGGCGAACCTCGTATCCGGGTCGTCCTTGGCAAGAGCTGGCCGCAAACGATGAACGTCTGCGCGTGATCGATAACACCTATATCGATTTTAGCCGCACCGAGTATCAACCAGACAACAATTTCGATCAATCTGTCAACAACAGCGCGGCGCTCGATAAGCAAAAGGCCCTGTTGCAAGAGATCGAAGAGCTACAGGCACAGATGCAACTCAGCCGCGACCAAGATGTTAAGGCCGGCCTGTGGAGCGGCATGCCCTCGCCCAAGATGTTGCCCGATATATCGGCAGGCAGCGACGAGTTCGACATCAGCTACGACGCCATGTTCGAGCAGACCTTCGATCCCGATGCGAGCGAAGAGCGCAACGAGGGCTTCGATGAAGATGCTTGGCGAGCCTTCCTCGATGGCGACGACAACTTCGACTTCGGCGATGACGAAGACCCCGATCTGATGGATGCCAGCAAACGCCTCTTGGCCGCGCTCAGCCCAGAAGAGATCGATCGGCTCCAGCATGCCAGCGCCGAAGAGGTCAATTTGCTGATCGCCAGCAAGTTGAACTATCTCTTGGTTCACGAACCATCGCTGTTTGTCACGATCGCCAAGCCCGGCATGCAAACCAACTTCCAAGCTCCGGTCTACAACGATACGGTGGTGGTCGACTTCCCCTATGAAGACAGCGGCATTGAGCTAGCTGAAGACGACGACGATTGGTATGAAGAAGAGACTTGGCTGGGCGAACCAGACGAAGAGCAGAACGATGAGGACATCGAGCCTTATCTGGTGCGCAGCGAAGAGCTGATCCACGAGTTCTACAACTATCTCCACAACAGCGGCAAGAGCGAACAGACCGCACGCAAACGGGCTGGCGATCTGTGGGTGTACGCCGAGTTTCTGAGCCGTAACTACGCCCGCTCGCTCGACGAAGGCGATTATGGCACGCTCGATGAGTGTCTGTTCTACTTTTATCCACTCACGGTGACGCCGCGCTCACCCGAAGCGGTGAAGAGCATCTGCACGTCGATTCGCCAGTTCTTCGCCTTCTTGAAGCACTATGGCTTCATCAAAGACGATGCCTTCGCGCACGCGCTCTGGCGGCGACGTGATCAGGCCGCCAAGGTTGTGGCGCTCTATCAGCACATTTGCAACGACTGGACCAATACAGAAGAGCTGACCAAACGGCTCTTCGCACCCTATTCAGGCTACTAGTCGCCAAGTTCGTCCAAACCCATTCATTATGTCAAGAGGCTTCTGCTTGTTGTAAAGCAGGAGCCTTTGTTTTTGCAAAGGCAGGCGGCCAGGTCTCGCCCTTCCATTCGGCGTCTAGCGCGTCCGCCTTCGGCTACCAACAGCCAGCTCCGGCATAGCATCGCATTCGCTGCCAGCAAGCATTGGAGTATAGCAGAGCTTCGCTGGGGCAACGCTGACTGCAAAGCGACGGCAGCGCCCCACAACGATTCGCAACGCAGCCAGCGCAGGGTATGCCGTTTGCGGTGGAGGACGACCTGATAGCCGTAGGCGGACGCGGTTCAGGCCCACTTTGGGGCTAAAGCCGTCTCCGCCCAAGTAAAACAAACGAAGCGCAGCTTGTATAACGAACTCGCAGCAGCATAACTACCGTATAATGCCAAACACAAGCCTTTATCGCTATTGGCGGCAGTGGTCCAATGGCGCATCAGGAAAGGATAGAGAAGGTGATCTACGAACTTCGCAGCTACTGGACAGCGCCCGGCAAGGCGGAAGCACTGAACGAGCGTTTTCGCAAGCTGACTTTACGGCTGTTTGAACGCCACGGCATGCAAGTGGTGGGTTTTTGGGTGCCCGAAGATACGGAACGAGATAGCAATTTGATCTATCTCTTGGCTTTTGAAAGCCGAGAAGCGATGCAAGCCGCTTGGGATGCCTTCCGCGCTGATCCCGAATGGCAGGCGGGCAAGGCTGCTTCTGAAGTCGATGGACCTTTAGCGGTGCGGGTCGAAAGCCGAATTCTTACACCTACAGATTATTCGCCGCTTCAATAGCCAAATAGGTAAACTATGGCAAATATCAGCTATACGATCGGAATGCTCAATCCTCATTCGCACCTCTACGAAGTGGAGATGCTGGTTGAGGGAGTTTCAAGCGAGACGCTCGACTTCTCTCTGCCCGTCTGGACGCCGGGATCGTACATGGTGCGCGAGTATTCGCGCCATGTGCAAGAGTTTCGGGCTTTCGCTGGCGCAGGCGAGCTAGCTTGGCGCAAAACCGCAAAACAGACTTGGCGGGTTGAAACGCAGGGAAACAGCACACTGCGAGTCAGCTACAAAGTCTACGCCTATGAGCTGACCGTGCGCACCAGCCACTTCGATGGCAGCCACGGCTATTTCAACGGCGCGACAGTCTTTATGTATCTGCCAGAGCGCCAAAACGAAGCGCTCACCCTGAATGTCGTGGTTCCGCCGCACTGGCATGTATCGACGGGTCTCGAGCCGATCGGCGAGATTGTGCAGGCTGATCGCAAAATCTATAGCTTCAGCGCTAGCGACTACGACGAGCTGGTCGACTGCCCAGTCGAAGCGGGCACCCATCGCATTCTCACCTTCGAGGTCGATAACAAACCGCATACGATCGCGATCTGGGGCCATGGCAACGAAGATGAAGAGCGCTTGTTGGCCGATACCAAACGCATCGTCGAGACTCAATGCGCGATGTTCGGCGGCCTGCCTTACAAGCACTACACCTTTATTCTCCATCTGGCCGATAGCCGTGGTGGCTTAGAGCACCGCAACAGCGTGACCAATCTGCTCGATCGCTGGTGCTTCGGCACGCCCCGGGGCTACGAAAGCTTCTTGTCGCTTCAATCGCACGAGTTCTTCCACGTTTGGAATGTGAAGCGCATTCGAGCCGAGCCATTAGGCCCCTTCGACTACAGCCAAGAGAATTATACCCGCCTGCTTTGGGCTATGGAAGGTGTCACGAGTTATTACGACAAACTGCTCTTAGTGCGCTCGGGTCTGATGACACCAACCCGCTTCTTAGAGACGCTTGCTTCCAGCATTCTGACGCTACAGAGCCAGCCAGGGCGCCATATTCAAAGTCTGGAAACCAGCAGCTTCGACGCTTGGATCAAGTACTATCGACCCGACGAGAACAGTGCCAACACCAGCATCTCCTACTATCTCAAGGGCGCGTTGGTCACTCTGTTGCTCGATATGGAGATCATGACGCGAACCCAAGGTGCGCGCTCTATGGACGATGTACTGCGCTATCTCTTTGAAACCTATCCGATCACAGGGCCGGGTATTCCTGAAGAGGGCGCATACCGCGCGGCTGTCGAACATATCGCGGGCGGCGACTTCAGCGATTTCTTCCAGCGCTATATCGCTGGCACCGACGAGCTCGACTACGAGCACTACCTCGCTCTGGCGGGCGTCGAACTCCGTTGGGGCTATCAGCGCCCACGCCCAGATGGTACAGCGCCCGCTTGGTTAGGCCTCAATCTGCGACGCGACGGCGCTAAACTCAAGGTCAGCAGCGTGCGCAGCGATAGCCCTGCTTATAGCGCTGGCATCTACGCCAACGACGAGATCGTGGCCTTCAATAACTGGCGCGTCGACGATCAGAGCTTCAGCGAGCGCCTGAACGAGTGCAAGCCCGGCGACGAAGTAACGATTACACTCTTCCGACGCGATCAACTGCTCTCGATTCCGGTTACACTGGCCGCAGGCCCATACGATCAGCTCCAATTGGTTCCCAAAAATGATGCGAGCGAGTTGCAAAAGCAGATCTTCCAAAAGTGGTTGCGCACTCAGCCCTAAGATTGCTGAGCACAGGACGAGGGCCAGCTAAGCGCTTAGCTGGCCCTCGTTGCTTGCTTGTTGCAACTATGCGGCGCTAGTCGAGATCGATGCGCAGTTGTTCCGGCCCGAGAGGATCGCTCGGGGCGGGAGCTTCGGCTTGAGCCTCCGCTTGGGCGATCGCACTGGTATCGCTTGACCGATCGGCCTGCACTTCAGCGCTGCGATCAGCTCCATCAGCTCCGAGGTCAGGGCCGCCCACCATAGCGAGCAGAGCCTCTTCATCGAGCAGCGGAATGTTTAAGGCTTGAGCTTTAGTGAGCTTGCTGCCCGCACTGGCCCCGACCAGCACATAACTGGTCTTTTTCGAAACGCTGTCGCTCACTTTGCCGCCGTGGGCCACAATCAGCGCTGCCGCTTGTTCGCGAGTCAAGCTCGGCAGGGTGCCGGTGATCACCACGGTCTTGCCAGCAAAGGCATCACCTTTGAGCTCGGGACGGGGCGCGCCAAGCGTGTTGACACCATGGGCCTTGAGCTTTTCGACTACTTTGCGGTTCGCCTCGTGGGCGAAGAAATCGACCGTGCTATTGGCGACAGTAGGCCCAATGCCTTCGATCGCCGAAATCTCTTCGACGCTGGCCTGCATCAAGTTGTCGAGCGAGCCAAAGTGATTGGCGAGCAAGGCCGCCACGGTATTGCCCACAAAACGAATGCCCAGCGCGGTGATCAAGCGGTCGAGCGGCCGCTGCTTCGATTCTTCGATCGCCTTCAGCAGGTTCGAGATACGTTTGGGGCCAAAGCCTTCTAAGCCTTCGAAGTCTTCGGCTTTGAGCGCATAGAGGTCGGCGACATCTTCGATCAGCTTGCGCTCAACAAAGAGCTGAGCTTGACGCTCGCCGATACCGACGATATCCATGGCTCCGCGCGAAACGAAGTGCTCGACGCGCCGCACCAACTGGGCCGGACAGATGCCGAAGTTGGGGCAGCGCCAGATCTTCTCACCCTCGGGGCGTTCAAGCGGGCTGCCACAGGCCGGACATGTGGTTGGAAAGACAAAGGGGCGTTCCTCACCGGTGCGGCGCGAAACTACAGGGCCGATAATGTAAGGGATCACATCGCCCGAGCGCTTGACCGTCACATAGTCGCCGATCCGAATATCGCGCTCGGCGATATAGTCGGCGTTGTGCAAGCTAGCATTGCGCACCGTAACACCGCCCAGCACCACAGGTTCGATGATCGCGCCCGGTGTGAGAGCGCCCGTGCGCCCGACCGTCACCGTGATGTCGAGCAGTTTGCTAGTTGTTTCGCGGGCTGGGAACTTAAAGGCGATCGCCCAACGCGGATCGCGCCCAACCACACCAAGCTCGTTCTGAAGCGCAAAGCTGTTCACCTTGATCACCACACCATCGACTTCAAAGCGCAGTTGATCGCGGCGCGTCATCCATTCGTGACAATAGGCCACCACATCTTCGAAGTTGTCGAAATGGCGCGCATCATCGTTGACTGGGAAGCCCAAAGAGCGCAGATAGTTGAGCGCCTGCCACTGATTGGAGAGTTGTACGCCATTCACGGGGCCAACCGCATAGGCGAAGAAGCGCAGGGCGCGCGAAGCCGTAACCGAGGCGTCTTTCTGGCGGAGCGAACCGGCCGCCGAGTTACGAGCGTTGGCGAAGACTTTCTCCCCATTGGTCGCGAGCCGCTCGTTGAGCGCTTCGAAATCGGCGATCCGCATATAGACTTCACCACGAACCTCGATCGAGCTTGGAACACCTTGAGGGATCGAACCTTCAACCGACCGAGCGGCAAAGCTTTGCGAGAGCGTCAAAGGGATCGATTTGATCGTGCGGATATTAGCCGTCACATCCTCGCCTACGATACCATCACCACGGGTCGCGCCGCGCACCAACGAGCCGTTCTCATAGGTCAAGGCCATCGCAAGACCATCGATCTTCGGTTCTACAACAAAGTCAACCGCAGTATCGGGGCCTAGCAAACGGCGCACTCGTTCATACCACTCGTACAGTCCCTCATCATCGAAGGCGTTTGCGAGCGACAGCATCGGTTGTGGATGCGAAACTTTTGCAAACGAGCTTACTGGGGTGGCACCAACGCGTTGGGTTGGCGAATCGGGGGTGACAAGCTCGGGATGCTGCCTTTCTAGCTCAATAAGCTCGCGCATCAGCGCATCAAACTCTGCATCGCTGATGATGGGGTCATCAAGCACGTGGTAACGATACAGATGCTCTCGAAGTTCTTCGCGTAGTACCGCTATCCGTTCGGCACCATCGATATGGTTCATGGGGTTACTCCGCAACAATAACGTAAAATCAGTTTCTGGAAGCAATAAATGCGAGGAAGTATTGGGAATAAACACACATAGCTGCACAGCTGCGCAGATTTCCCTAGCCTGTGCTGCTAGACGTGTACGCGCTCGATCCCAGAACGATGAGCAAACGAGCACTGCACTTGGGTGCTCCTCCGGCGCTCTCTAGAGCGCTCGCGACTTAGTATACCGAACCAAGAAGCGTTTAGCAAGCCTGTTCTAGGTTGAAAGCCAAGCCAGTATCTCATTTCGCACGGCTTACAACATGGTCTATATGTGAACAATTCTAATCTTCAAGACTAGCATATCGTATCAAAACATGCTATACTCAACATGTTCGCCAACGTATAGCTGCGAGTCCGCTCTGTGACCCCTGTCCGCTCCCAGTGCTCTCGGCAGAAACCTTGCTCTGGGGAAGCGTACGTTGTTATCGCGTGCAGAGTACATACCCTCCTTAACACGTTGGAGTGTATGAATCGCGAAGGGGTCGTTGGATGAGAGAGGTGGCACAAATTCGTCTATGCCATCCAATGCACTGCCCACACAGGGCGGAGGAGCGAAACCAAATGCGTATGAAGTTGTTCGTTGGAAACCTGCCGTGGAGCTTGAATGATGCACAACTCGGCGAACTGTTTGAGCCGCACGGCGAGGTGCAGAGTGCCCGCGTTATCACAGATCGCGAAACCGGTCGCTCGCGCGGTTTCGGGTTTGTTGAGCTGGAAGCGAACGATATAAACGCGGTCATCAGTGCAACCAACGGGCTCGATGTCGGTGGCCGACCACTGCGTGTCAACGAAGCCGAAGACAAAGGCGGTTTCGGCGGCCCACGCCGCGAATCGCGCTCGCGCTACTAGGCACAAGCAAAGCCTTTAGCTCTTGTTAACTAACTACTTAAAGCTTCCTCGTAATATACTTCATGCCTAGATATGAAGTGAGGGCTCGAGTATAGCACCTCGGTGCATCATGAACAAGCGCTAATCGGCCCCGGAAAGAGCTGTACACTTTTCCAACTTCGTTGGAGCAGCGCTTTCTTACTCAGCAAAGCAAAGACGCTTCCTCGCGTCTTCCACATGTTCTGTACGCATCTCGCAAGCAGGTGCGAAATACAGACAAAACCTCCCCGATCTTGGAGTAGCACCACGATCGGGGAGGTCTCTTTTTGCTGCGATTCTTAGGCCCGCCATTTCAAAAAGGCCAGCTCTTCCTTGTATCAAAATCGATACTCTATCAGCCTCCCAAAGCGATTCATAACAAATCCGTTTGCTTCCTTTCGCTTATAGCGACTAGGTTTTTTCCCCAAAAAGAGATCCTTGGCGCGTCCGCCTACGGCTATCAACATTCCACCCAACAAACGAGGCTTGTAGCTGTGTGCCGAAAGACCTCACCAAAGCCGAAATTTCACACAACAACAATCGTCGGTTTCACTCTGCCGAAAGCCAAAAAGAAATAAGGTTATTGGATTTGGTATGATACGCTATCAGCGTTCCAAGGCTATATGCCAGAGTACACTTATGCGCTTCACAGCGTCTTCGGTGTGTCGTTGTTTCGAACAAAGCTCACCCTTGATCGGGAGGCAGGTGTTCCTCAATCTTACCCAATAATATGCGGTCAAGATACTCGAGGTTTCGCTTCTTCTGTTGCTCGGGCGTAAGCTTGGCCTTGTTAGAATCCGCTTTCTCGTCTTTCGCCTTGGCAGTTGCAGCTCCCGCAGCAGCTCCGGCAGCCGCTTGAGCTGGTTTAGGCTCACCTGAAGCTGCTGCTTGCGAACTATTCTGAGCAGCCGGTTGAGGAGCAGCCTGAGGAGCGGCGGGTTTAGCAGCAGTTTGCGCACCCTGCTGTGCATTGGCTTGCGCGCCCTGCTGTGAGCCAGCCTGTGCAGCCCCAGCCTGCGTACCTGCTTGAGCTGCAGGTTGAGCGCTAGGTTGGGCAGCGGGTTGAGCGGTTGTGCTTGGCTTGGGTTCAGCTGGTTGCGAAGCTGGTTTAGCGGGGACCGGAAGGGGACTAGTAAGCCGATGAACCACAAAAATCGTCCATTTAAAGAAGGCTAAAGTTCCGATTAGAACTGCCACACCCAAGATAAACCACGAAAACCATTCGATCAAGAGGCTTAAGAGAACCGATTCGAGAATAACAGCTTGAAGGGTTTCGTTAGCAGCCCAACCGCGAGCATACAATAACAAAATACTCGCGATCATCGCCCCGTTCAGCGCTCCAAGTAGACCGCTGGCCGGGCGTGCCAACGCTTTTGGTTTGGGTTTATCCTTAGCGTTAGCAGCCTTTTTTGGAATGAAGGTAGAACTTCCATAGCCCACTAAGATCGCTACTAAAAGGAACGCTGTCGAAGAGACGGCCCAAGAGGCTGTGCTAGGCATCCAGCCGAATTGTTCTTCGACCTTGGCGGCCCAAGTCGGACCCCAAATTTGGACTAAAGCTACACCCAACAAGGTTCCAATCAGCGATAAAAAGCCGCGCTGCACATCTCGTGCCAGACCGATCAGGCCAAAGACAACGATCAAAAAAGCCGCTGCAGCAGGAAGAGCTAGGGACATTATGTTCTCCAGTTAGGCACGTCCATCATCAGATTAAAACAACGATGTTATTGTACATCGTTACGTGTTATTGTAGCATAACCATCTCTTAACCAACCGAACCAAACTTTTTCTTCTTTTCGAGTTATACGTGAAAAAAGCTACGAAATATTCTTTCAAGAGCTAAGGACATGCTATAATTAGAAACGGCTTTGACGAAAATGCAATCCTAACAAAAGTTTCTAATTGTTTGGATTTGCAGATACATATGAGGAGTTTTTTAGCATGGCACGTGTTGCAATTAATGGCTTTGGTCGGATTGGCCGCCAAAGCTTCAAAGCGATCCTCGAGCACTATCCAGATGATCTTGAAGTGGTTGCGATCAATGATCTGACCGACAACGAAACGTTAGCTCACCTCTTACGCTACGATTCAACCTACGGACCATTTGCAGGTGAGGTCAGCGTTACCGATGATGTGATAACTGTTGACTACGAAGATGTGCATCTCGAGATCGCAACCCTTGCCGAGCGTGATCCTGCTAATCTGCCTTGGCGCGATCTGGATATCGATATTGTGATCGAAGCAACAGGCCGCTTTACCGATGCCAACAAAGCCCGCGCCCACCTGCAAGCTGGGGCAAAGAAAGTCATTATCTCGGCACCCGCTACCAATGAAGACTTAACGGTCTGTTTGGGTGTGAACGAAGATGCCTACGATCCGGCCATTCACCATATTATCTCAAACGCTTCGTGTACCACCAACTGTCTCGCACCTGTTGCCAAGGTTCTTAACGATCGCTTCGGAATCGTGCGTGGCTTTATGACCACCATCCATTCCTACACAATGGATCAGAACCTTCAGGACAATGTTCATAAAGATCTACGCCGTGCTCGCGCCGCTGCGATCAATCTCGTTCCAACGACCACAGGTGCTGCTAAAGCTATTGCCCTAGTGATACCTGAGCTGAAAGGCAAATTCGACGGCTATTCAGTGCGCGTTCCCACCGCTACCGTTTCGCTGATTGACTTCTCGGTTCAGTTGGCACGTAATACCAGCGTTGAAGAGATCAACGCAGCCTTCCGCGAAGCCGCCGAGAGCGAAGACCTCATGGGCATTCTGGGGGTTAGCGACGAGCCACTGGTTTCGAGCGACTTTATCGGAATCACTTATAGCAGCGTCGTCGATCTCCCATTGACCCAATCTTTGGGCAATGACTTCTTCAAGGTCGTTGCTTGGTACGATAACGAATGGGGCTATTCGGTACGTGTTGCTGATTTGGCTGCCTTTTTAGCCTATCAAGATGATAACGTCAACTAGTTCTTTGACAACGCGAAATTAGTTAATCTTGCACTGTGCGAGATCTTGCGTTCACTCACAAGGTTTCGCACTTGCTTTATTTAGGGATCGATGCTAGATCGTAGGGCAGCCAACCAACGCTCCTTAGGTCATAAGACCACTGCATGCGCAAAGCAGCTATAAATGTAATAATCGATGGCGAGAGATAGTTTGTTCAAGCAACTGGATTTCTCGCGAACAGTGGGGGCATGTCGCTAAATGCTTACGGATCTCGTGCATGCTTTCGTTGGGAAGCAAACCTTGGAAGTAGTCGATCAGTTGGTCGCTCGACGGACAAAATAAGCGATACAACTTGGCACGCAATTGTTGCTGTACAAAAGCCAACTCTTGCGCTCGTGCACGACAGTACGGGCAGTGTTTCAGGTGGATAGTAACGCTAGGAGGCGCTTCATCATCTATGGCAGCAATTAAATCGTTTTCTGAAAGCGCCGGAGGTAGCGCACACTCTGTTTGTCGATGCCACATCTGCTCCATCACCGCATTCCTCATCTACAAGTGAAATAACATTCATCGTACTCAACAAAACGCAGTCCCAAAAGTTATTTGCATACTAACTCGCTATGAGCTAGCAGCCTATGAGCAAATTACAAAGGGTGAGAGATACTATCTTATATAGAATGCCCAGAGCTAGTGCTACGCATTGTAGTAAAATCCGTTTACTATTATAAAACAAATTGCCACAAACATGTACGCAGACATGTCTGTGGCAAGGGAACAAGTGAAATCATTCAACAACAAGAACAAGCAGCTCTTAAAAAGAGCAAACGACTATATTTTTGAGGCCTAGCACAGGACGAGTTGACGCAGTTCCGCATTGCGACCGAGGCGCCCTAACACATTGCGCTTCACATTATAGACTTCGTTAATGCTTGCAAAACGGTTGCTATGTTCCGCATAGATCGCTCGCGGAGTTAAACCCAAAATGAAAGAGCTATAGACAACAATACGCTCAGCTTCATCATTCAATTGGGCATTGATAAAATCCCAAAACTCTTGGCGATTGACTCGATCCATAGCTTCTTCATCGGGCGAATGAGTTTGTAGGCGCTCGGGAAAGACGGTATCTTCAGGAACCATTTCGGACCAGGATTGGGCACGAACACTGTCGATCACAACACTAGTAGCGCATAGCTGCAAGTAATGAAGGAGCGAAGCCAAGGTCGGGAACGATTCGAAGCGTTCGGGTGTTACAGCACGCCAAAACTTTGTAAACGCACCCACAACAAAGAACTCGCTGCTTTCGCCACTGCTCACAAAGGCGCCACTCCGCCGCACCCAGCCTTCAACCAAACCGCTGTAGTGCTGATACAACATCTCCCAGGCGACCTCACAACGATCGACCAGCGCCCGTCGGAAGAGCTCGTAGCTATAGCTCGTGTCGTGTTGTTGACCTCGATAGAAACGTTCGCTTTCGATAATGCAGTGCTGCATCAAGTCGTCGAGGGACATCTCTACTAGGTCGTGATTATCGTGGGTGGGTTGTGACGGTGTCTTCATACGGGAACGCGCCTTGGTTGGCACACTTCCTGCGTAATGAACCAGCACCTCGCTCTGTCGCATCATCGCTGCCTCCTCGTCCAGTTTCTTGCGACTGGTCTGCCGCGCAGCACCACACTAGTCACTAGGTTATTCAACATCGTATATAGCTTTACAAATGTTAGATTCCGTTTCGACCATGGTGAATGCGGTCACACCAAAATCTCTACTGAGTGTGATTGTACGGATCTAGAGGTCTCAAGAGAAGATATTTAGATGAGCAGGAGATGACAAATCTTACGAGTATTTGTAGTATTTTCGAGGCTATAGCAAGCCTATAGGCTATTTGGAGGTAATCAGGAGTATTTACCGGGTAGTCGATGGTTAGAGAAGATGATCACTTCATTCTCAATATATAAGGAAAGAGTATCCTTTTGCTAACACGAACATAATATCGATTGTTTTCCCCATATCTCAGCAGATCCAAGCATATTTTGGTATCATATCTTTTTGGAAAAGAAACTTCAGAACATAGGAAGATCGGTAAAGATATGAAACTATCTGTCCTTGATCTGGTGATGATGTGGTTTGGCGAGACACCTCAACAAGCCATTCGCGATTCGATCGAACTGGCGAAATATGTTGAGAGCTTAGGCTATACACGTTATTGGTTTGCCGAACACCACAATGCTATCTGGCAGGCCAGCAGCGTACCTGCATTGATCACAGCTTATACCGCCTCAGCAACCCAACGGATTCGGGTTGGCTCCGGCGGTGTTATGCTTCCAAACCACAGCGCGCTCAGCGTAGCCGAGCAGTTCCGCACCCTCGAAGCTATGCACCCTGGCCGTATTGATCTGGGCATCGGTCGCGCGCCCGGCACCGATGGTATGACTGCGCTCGCTCTGCGTCGATCGCGCCAAGCCCTCAATATCGATGATTTCCCCGATCAAATGGAAGAGCTAATCGGCTTTCTGAGCAATAGTTTCCCGCCCGATCATGCTTTTCGGCGCATCGTAGCGACACCATACATAAAGCAAGCGCCGCCGATCTTCATTCTTGGCTCGAGCAACTATGGAGCCGAATTCGCCGCTACCCACGGCTTAGCTTTTGCATTCGCACACCATATCGCCCCCGATCACGCAGTCGCTATGCTGCAATCCTATCGTCGCAGCTTCAAACCATCGCGTTTGCTAAGCGAACCTTATAGCATCTTGGCAACCAACGCCTTCGCCGCCGAAAGCGATGAGGCCGCCGAGAACGTAGCAGCCATGGTCGAAATCTTCCGCATGCGCTTACGAAGCGGGGCACTCAACCGTCCGCCCACGCCCGAAGATGTGGCAGCTTACCGCGAAAGTCGCTTAGAGCTCGGTCGACCAAGCATCGCCGCAAGCAACGAGCTGATCGGCGCTATCAAGCGGGTTGGACCTAACCTGCGCAAGCTAGCGGAAGCGGGCCAAGTCGATGAGATCATGATCACAACAATGGGGGCCACGCTTCAGGAGCGTTGCGATTCTTACCGACTTTTTGCTCAAGAATTCAATTTACAAATTCCGTAGGAATGGATCGATTTCAAATCAATCTGGTAGCTATTATGTTGCATTAAAGGTGTATAACATTACTGGAGCGGTTTACCATGTTGGCCAGCCCGAAAAAGGGCGCTTTTCTGCTTGCATTCCAATAAATAGACGGTTCGACATGGTATAATAATTCTATGGCAAAAACACGCACCATCTTTATATGCCAACAGTGCGGCTCACAACAGAGCCGTTGGTTTGGTAAATGCCCAGATTGTGGCACTTGGGATAGCCTAGTAGAACAGGTTGAAACGAAAGCGAGCAGTAGTCGTTCGCGCTCATCGTTGACCAGATTAAACGATCCCAATGCAGGCCCTGTTCGATTGCAAAATATCGCGACTGGCGATTCTGCGCGTCTACCGGTTCTGGGCGATGAATTCGCCCGTGTGCTTGGCGGCGGTCTCGTCCCAGGCTCCTTAATTTTGATCGGTGGCGACCCCGGAATCGGTAAGTCGACCCTGCTGACCCAAGTGGCAGGCCATTTTGCTCAAACCGTCGGCCCGGCGCTGTATGTCAGCGCGGAAGAATCGGCTCAACAGATCAAGCTGCGAGCGCAACGTCTTAACCTCGACCCCGAAGAGCTGTATGTCTATTCGGAAACCAATCTCGATGCGATTTTAGTGCAAATCGCTCAGCTCCGCCCAAAACTCGTAATTGTTGACTCGATTCAAACGGTATATCTAGAAGATGTTACTTCAGCGGCGGGGAGCGTCAGCCAAGTCCGCGAAGGTGCGTTGCGTCTACTACGACTCGCCAAAGAGACAGGTATCCCAACCTTTCTCGTTGGGCACGTTACCAAAGAAGGTGCGATCGCTGGTCCACGTGTTTTGGAGCATATCGTTGATGCAGTGCTCTACCTTGAAGGCGATCGCTTTCATCAATACCGCCTCTTACGGGGCGTTAAAAACCGTTTTGGAAGCACCAACGAAGTTGGCGTTTTTGAGATGACCCAAGACGGTATGGTGGAGGTGTCAAACCCATCGCAAGTCTTCTTAGCCGAGCGGAGCGCTGGAACACCGGGCTCTTGTGTGATTGTAACGCTGGAAGGCACCCGACCTCTGCTGGCGGAGGTTCAAGCGCTGACATCACACACAGGCAGCGCACAGCCACGTCGCACCGCCAACGGCTTCGATGTCAACCGCTTGTTGATGCTGGTAGCGGTGCTTTCGAAACGGGTTGGCCTGCCGCTCTTTAACCAAGATATTTTTGTCAATGTTGTGGGCGGTTTACGCATCAATGAGCCTGCCGCTGACCTCGCTGTCGCCCTGGCGATCGCCTCCTCGTTTCGCAACCAAGCTATCAACAAAGAGTTGGTCGTAGTTGGTGAGATCGGCCTTTCGGGCGAGTTGCGCAGCGTAAGTCAGCTCGATCGGCGCATAAGCGAAGCAAGCAAGCTGGGCTTTACACGAGCGCTTATTCCACAGACATCGCAAAAATTTACAAGCGAGATCGAACTACAACAGGTACGCTCGCTGCTCGATGCTGTCGACTTGGCACTGGGGCCACGCCCTTCAAAACAAGCACGCTACGAAAACTATGATGATGAATAAGCCCAAAAACGGCTTATTACACCTCACACAGCGATAGCACAACCTAGTGTTTGACATTAGCATAAAGGAGGGGCGGCGTAGCCTTAGAGTACAACGATCTTTTACTTGAGCCGCCAGAACTGTGAAAGTTAGTCTGAATTTCATTTCTCGAATCATTGGTATGCTTGTACTGGCCTACATCGGGTCGAGCATCGGTCAGGCGCTTTCGAACCCGAACCCCGATGAAAGCCAGATTCTTGCGACTCGGCTCCTTATGTTTGCAGGGGCTGGGTTAGGGCTGCTTACGACTCATCGCTTCACAGTCGAGCCCATGCAAGAGATCCTTCGTCGGATCCGTGTTATCCCCCTAAGCGAAATCTTCCTTATTTTGTTTGGCGCAATTGTTGGCCTCTTAATCGGAGTACTCCTAGCGGTTCCTCTTTCCTATCTGCCGCCACCGTTTAGTCAGTATCTCCCACTTATTAGCGCACTTTTTCTGGCCTATCTCGGCGGCTTAGTCTGTTCTATTCGCAAACGTGATATCACGGAATTTCTCTTACACTATCGAAACACCACTCGTTCGCTTGAAGTCGCCGCTCAGCCACCCAAAGAGGAAGGCCCGGCGCCACGTCGTTATCTGCTCGATACAAGCGCCATCATCGACGGGCGTATCGCAGGGGTGTGTAAAACCGGTTTCCTCGAAGGCATATTGATCGTGCCACGTTTCGTACTTAACGAGTTGCAGGCACTTTCCGATTCAAGCGATGACCTGCGTCGCAGCAAAGGGCGACGTGGGCTCGAGTTGCTCAACCAAATGCAACAAGAGGGGGCTGTGCCGATCGAAGTGCTCGATATCGAGGTAAGCGGAGCCTCGCAAGTCGACGATAAATTAGTCGCTCTGGCACGGCAATACCGCTGTCCCATTATTACCAACGACTTCAACCTTAACCGCGTCGCTGGCCTACAAGGTGTGCGCGTGCTCAGCCTTAACCAGCTTTCAGACGCTGTGCGTCCCAGTGTGATTACCGGACAAATTATGTATGTCATGGTTCATAAAGAAGGACGTGAGCGTCAGCAAGGTCTTTCGTACCTTGAAGACGGCACACCAGTAGTGATCGAAGATGCCCGCAAGTTGATCGGACAGAATGTCGAGACGGTCGTTACGCGCGTACACCAAACGCCCACCGGTCGAATCGTCTTCGCAGAATTGAATACACCACACGAGTCGAAACAGACAAATCAAGTCGAAGAGGTTAGTGGAGGCAAAAACTAAGGTGCGCGCTCTGATCCAACGTGTTGCTTCAGCATCGGTTACTGTCGACTCAGTCGTGGTCGGACAGATCGAAAAAGGCTTACTTATTCTGCTGGGAGTAGGCCAAGGGGACGGAATTGAGGAGGTCAAACTGTTAAGCGAAAAGGTCGCAAATTTGCGGATCTTTAGCGATGCAGATGGTAAATTCAACCTCTCGTTGCTCGACGTTCAAGGCCAAGCTCTTGTCGTTTCGCAATTTACACTCTATGCCGATACGCGCAAAGGCCGCCGCCCTAGCTTCATCAATGCCGCTCATCCAGAGCTTGCAGCGCCTTTGGTCGATCGCTTCGCCGATCATCTGCGTGGCATGGGCATCACTGTCGCACAAGGCCGCTTCGGGGCCGATATGAAAGTGGCGCTGCTGAACGATGGGCCGGTCACCATTATGCTCGACAGCGATGACTTGCGCCAACCCCGCCGCTCAGCGTAATATAGACAGAACACTTTCGTTTACTTTTGTAAGACTAAACGAAGGGTTTGAACTACTGATACTAAATCCGCTCGAATCATTGTGTTTTAGGGCGGTCTCTCGGCACACAACTACAACACTCTGCTTACGGGTGAGCAGTTGATAGCCGTAGGCGGACGCGCCAGCAAGCCTCTTTGGGGGAAGAGACCAAGCCGCTAGAGTAGTGAAGTGAGCAAACGGATTTGGTATGATTGTCGCACTCGTTCAACGAGTCTTCGTTGAGGTGTATGCAAGAAAACGATCGCGTTATCTTAGAGCAACTTGTCGCTCGGATCGAGCAGGCAGGCCTACAAAAACCAGCCCAACTGCTGCTCGATATCTTTGCACCTATCGACGTTGTGAGCGCGCAACTCGCTCTGTTTGTATCACCCTTTACGACAGGAAGTCGTTTGAAAAGTTACGCAACAGTCCTTGGCCAAGAGGGCGCTTGGAAAGAATTACGCCGCATTCTAGCGCGTAATGACTGTTGACAAAGCCTTTCTTTTGGGTTACACTCTACGCGGTAGAGGCGCGACACATTGTAAAACATTGTCGAGGTCGCTATGGTACTACCCATCCAAACCATCCTTCTCATCCTCGTGGCCTTCGTCGTAACGGTTGCGGTTCTCATCCATCACAGTGCGATATTACGCGGTAAGCGCCCGTACCTTCGACCGCTAACAGCACTCGATCTCTTACGTCACTCGTTAGGGCGTGGGGCAGAGACAGGCCGGGCGATTCATCTTTCACCAGGCGCTGGGACGATCGGAAATCGTTCGACGACAGCCGAGACGATCGCTGGCTTATTGGCAGCCGAGCGTGTTGCATCGGAGGCTGCGCTCAACGGTGCGCCCATTTTGGCAAGCAGCGGCGACCCCGTTGCTCATCTTGCCTTGCGCGGCACCTTGCGCCAAGCATATAGTCGTGCAGGTCAGATGCAAGATTACGATGCAGCCCACGTTCAACTCCTCGCTCAACACGATAGCATGGCCTATGCAACCGGCGTCACGACAATGTATGGTCGCCAGCGCTTGGAAGCGAGTCAACTGTTCGGAAGCTTTGGGCACGAAGCTCTGCTTCTGGCAGAAGATGGCGTGCAACGCAATGTTCCCCAAGTTGCTGCAACAACGAATTCAGCTGCCCTACCGCTGTTTTCATTGACTGCCGACGCTACGCTGATTGGCGAAGAGTTATTCGCTGCTGAAGCATATCTAGCACACTCACCCTCTCCACAGGCCCGCTTGTTAACGCAGGATCTGTTACGAACAGTGGTGATCATTATCGTCCTCGGTGGCCTCATTTACGCAGCAGTACAGCCTTCGCTTAACCTGCCGCCACTTACAGGAATGTAGTGCGCCATGCTTATTCGTGATCCAAAAAGATTACTGGCTATTTTAATTGCCAGTGTTTCTGGGCTTTTTATTCTGATCGACTTTGCAGCCGCCGTACCAATTGTTGATTTTGTCGCCTTTCAGTTGTTGAACTGGGCGGCTTTTGTAACTGCGTTTGCACTAGTCGTCGGCCTTTTAAGTGTGGCTGGCTCGCATATCTTGCGCGTTGTTCGTAAACATGAAGATTGGGGCTATAGCCTTGTGCTATTAGTCGCTATGTTCGCCGTTATTATTGTGGGTATCGTCGGTGTTCCCGGGCTGACGCCCATTCCGTCGAGCCTCTCCGATGAACCCATTCGGCTCTTTTTCCAAGCTGTCTACGAACCGCTTGCAAGCAGTCTCCTTGCACTTCTAGCCTTCTGGAGTCTGAGCGCCGCTCTCCGTGGCTTGCAAAGCCGCAATATTGAAGCGATCACAATCGTCGTGATCGCCCTTTTAGTCTTAGTTACTCAACTGCCGCCCGTTGCAGGTTTACCTTTTGTTGGCGACACAGTGAGCTGGATCAATAGCTATATCGCGTTAGCGGGCGCTCGGGGACTGATCATCGGCGTAGCCATTGGAGCCACCGTCGCTAGTGTTCGCGTGTTGTTAGGACTCGATCAACCGTATCTCGACCGCTAAATGGGTTACAGAAGGGCCCAAAGCTGAGTTGACGGATTATGCATAATAGAGTCTACTGAAAACACGCACTTATTCTTTTTGTTCAAACCAGGGGTTTGTTGTGGCAGATGAGCGTCATCATAACTCAGGGACAGGCGTAGGTGGCCAATTGCCGCCCTGGCTACGAGGCGTGCCATTGCCAGCACGTCCGTCTACTGATACATCTCACCCTGTAGAATCTGCTGTGTCCGCCTCCTCGGACGCAAGCGCGCTTCCCGATTGGCTGCGCGCGCTACAACCTACGGAAGAATCCGATACTTATGAAGATCAGCCAGTCGATCGAGCTTCAGAGCCACAAACTGAAGCAACACCAAACTGGTTGGCGAATCTTCAGACGGATCCATCAGAAGCCAGCCTAACTACTCCGGAAGCGCGAGACGAGTCGACCAGCGATATGCCCGACTGGTTACGAGCGATCTCGCAAGAAGCCGAGGCAGAGACACCCCAAGCTCCAAGCAAATCTTCTCCAAGCAAGCCAGAGCAGGGCTCTTCTGGTTTTCAGATGCCAGTAGGAGCGACCGATTGGCTGCGCAGTCTGGGAGAAGAACCAAGCCCAGCGAGTGAGCCGAGCGCAGCTGCTGAGCCGCCCATATCACAAAGCGAGCAGTCTGAACGTGTCGATGAAAGTATTCCTGCGTGGCTGCAAAACGCCGATGTCGATGATACAAGCTTTGATTTCGATATAGGCGCTGCAGAGCCACCTCAAACGGCTGCCACACCTCCATCGCAAGATGAAAGTATTCCTGCTTGGCTGCAAAACGCCGATACGAATGATTCCGACGATACCTTTAACTTCGATGTCGCGGAAAGCACCCAAGCTGCTGATACGGCTGCGCAAGATCTCGAGCTCGATAGCGACAAGCAGGGTCCGAGCTGGCTCGCGCCTGATACAGACGAAGCGCCAACCCCGAGCGATGAAGGGGATATTCCGGCTTGGCTACGCGATGCCGCTGCGCCTCCTGCCTTCGATGTCAACGAAGAGCTATGGGAGAGCGAAGATACGAGTCAAAGCGCGGATTCTGCTCCTTCCTATCCGGCCGGACCTGCAGAAGAACCGAGCCTGCCATCGTGGCTGATGGATGCGCAAAACAGTAGCCAAGCTGAACCTGCATCAAGTGGAGGTCAAGCGGACGACCTACCAGCTTGGTTACAAGACAGTGCTCCAGAAGATAGTATCCCAAGTGGCTCGACTGCACCAACAGGTGGTGAGGAGTTGCCCGCTTGGCTACGCGATTCCGAGCCGAGCGAGCCTGTGAGCCCCAGCAGTTCTTCTGCTGTACGAGGTGAAGAAGATCTGCCCGCTTGGCTGCGCGATTCGAATGTCGGCAGCAAAGAGGTTACATCTCCTCCATCGACACCCGCAGCGGATGACTTGCCGCCTTGGTTGCGCGATGTAGATCTTTCCGTAGACGAGCCTGCAACTGCGAGTAGTCAAGCACCGTCGACAGCTGATGATCTGCCCGACTGGCTCAAACCCGATAGTCCAGCTGCGAGCCAATCAAGCAGCGCTGCCCCAGCCGCCGATGATCTGCCTGACTGGCTCAAACCCGATAGCGCTGCCAGCCAACCAAGCGCTTCGGCCGACCCATCCCAAACCGGCGATGATCTGCCCGACTGGCTTAAGACCGATGGTCCGGCTGCAAGCCAACCAAGCAGCGCTGCCCCAGCCGCCGATGATCTGCCTGACTGGCTCAAACCCGATAGCGCTGCCAGCCAGCCGAGCGCTTCGGCTGACCCGTCCCAAACCGGCGATGATCTGCCTGACTGGCTCAAGACCGATAGCTCTGCCGCCAGCGCGCCAAGCAGCGCTGCTCCAGCAGCTGACGATCTGCCAGGTTGGCTCACACCCGATAGCACAGAACCAGCTTCAAGTGCAGCCTCACACGATGCCGATCTGCCCGATTGGCTACGGCCTAGCAGCGGCGGTGCCAGCGATGCAAGCGGTTTCCGCAGCAGTTCGGGCGATCTGCCAGACTGGTTGCAGAACGAAAGCCCATCGAGCGCTACTCAAGGCAGTGGCCTACCAGCCTGGTTGCAAGGTGCCGAGCCGGAAGCACGCCGCAGCATCGAGCCGCCCGCTCAACAAAGCGACAGCACGCTGCCACCTTGGCTCCAAGACGAAGAAGAGCAGATCGAGATCGTTCAAGGGAGCGAAGGGCCAAGCGGCGCATCTGGCGACTTCTTGGGCTTAGGCGAAGACTTGCCGAGCTGGCTCAGCTCGAACGAGACTAACAAAACCGATCAGACTGAGCAGGCTGCTGGCGAAACCTATAGCGACTGGCTGGCGCGTCTGCGAGCGCAGCAACAAGAAGAGGAAGGCGAACCTGAGGCGACGCCCGGAGTTGAAGAGACGGGCGCGGTCAGCGCACTCAAACGACCAGTTTACAGTGTGCGTCCCGAGCGTGTCGAAGCGATCGCTCTGCTCAACCGTCTGGTGGCACAGCCCTTCACTAATCCGGAAGTTGCCGTTGAGCCCGAGCCAACCAAGCTCAAACACTCAGTTATTGAGAAGGTCTGTTACGCATTGCTCTTGCTGGCCTTGATCGCGAGCCTTGCAGTGCCAAACATTACAAACTCGTTCCAAGGCGGCGTAGCGGTTCCTAAGATCGATCAACTGATCAGCGCACTCGATGGCCTAAACGAGAACGATGTGGTGTTAGTGGGCTATGAGTGGGATGCACGACGCATGGGCGAGATGGAAGCGCTTGAACATGCGGTGATGGACCATCTGGCCGAACATCGCGTCAAGTTCGTGTTTGTGAGCACCGATCTACAAGGCAGCCTACTAGCTTCTTATCAGCGCAATCGGCTCTTGAACGAGTTCGGCTACGAACCAGGCGGTATCGATTATCTATTGCTCGGTTATCGCCCAGGCGGCGAGTTGGCACTGCGTCAAATGGCCCAGAATCTGCGCGAAGTTCTGATCTCTAGCCCATTAGGGGAAGATGTGTTGGAATCGGTAGTCGTCGCCGGAATGGATGATGACGACGAGCCTCGTCTGCAAAGCCTAAGCGACTTCTCGGCGATCATTGTATTAGCCGATGAAGCCCAAGATGTGCAGAGCTGGTTCGAGCAGATTCGCCCTGCCATAGCTAACGGGCAGCCAATGGTCTTTATCACACCAAGCGAAGCTGCACCGATCGTCCAGCCTTATATGCGCGCCGAGAATGTGTACAATCTGGCGGGACGCCAACAGGCCCTGCAGTATGAACAACAGCGCGGCAGTGCATCGAGCGACGAGGCTGCGACTGCGCTCGGACAGTTATCGTTCAGCATCGCGAGCTTTGTTGCTCTAGTCGTGCTCGGCGCACTCATCAATTGGATAGCAGCTGTGATACAACGACGGAGAAAAGCGTGACAGCAGTGATCGTTAATTCCATCGCCGTCGTGCTCACGCTCTTGGTTCTGAGCCGTATTGCTGGCGATAATCCGCTCTTCCGAGCCGCCCAATATGTCTTTGTAGGCGTGTCACTAGGCTATGCCTTTGTTGTAATCTATTTTGAAGTCTTGCGCCCAGCAATCGCCCAACTGGACTTCAGCAATCCGGCGGGAGCAAGCTTACAACTTGTGCCCTTCCTGCTTGGTTTGCTCTTGCTGCCGCGCTTAACCAACCGCCAAAACGTCTCGTGGTTGGCGAATATTCCGCTCAGCTTGATCTTCGGCGTAGGAGCGGCGCTCGCCCTAGGCGGCGCGCTCGTCGGCACGCTCTTCCCACAGTTGGTAGATAGCGCCCGACCGCTAGGCTCAAGCATCAGCGAGCAGATCGGGAATGTTGTTCTTTCGATCGGGGTGATTTTGACCCTGATGTATTTCTACTTTACGGTGCCGCGTGAAAGTGGATTGGGTCGAGTTGTCAGCGGCGGAGGTAAAATCGGACGTTGGCTGATCATTATCGCCTTCGGCTTCTTCTTCGCTGGAGCGCTTCTGACCTACCTCAATGCGCTCAACGAACGACTCCAATTCATCGTTGCGTGGGCCCAAAGTTTCTTCTAGTCGTTTGAAGCGGGGCAGATCCAGCAGCTTGGATCTGTCACCGCCTTCATGATTCGCAGCTGTACGAGAGCTAGTTAATACCCGAGGTCAGGCACGTTATGCCAAACCAGCCAGGAGCCGTCCTGATCGCCGAGATCGGCAGCGTCACAACCCGAGTCACCTTAATCGATCTAGTCGATGGCGAGTTCCGTTTGATCAGCCAAGCCGAAGCCTTTAGCACGGTCGAGCTTCCACATCAAGATGCGATGATCGCCGTGTTAGAAGCTGCCGAGCAGATCAGCGAACTGACGAGTCGTCGGCTTTTGAAAGAGGATGGTACGCTGCTCATCCCGCAAAATAAAGAGCGTGATGGTGTTGATCAGTTTGTGGCGATCACCAGCGCAAGCAACCTGCTTTCACTTGTGATCACTGCAATCGCGAGCGATCTCTCTGCGCGGAGTGCTATCCACGCCAGCCGTTCTACCTATACATCGATTTTGCAGGTTATTACGCTCGACGACGCGCCCCGCCAGCAGGTGAGCGAAAACGAGCGTTCGTGGATCGAGCGACAAGTCCAGACTTTATTGGGCCTCCAGCCAGATGCATTTATCTTGGCGGGCGGACTGGAAGGCGGCGCAAGCGACGTTCTGAAGCGCCTAGCGCATATTATCGCGTTGACTGCGACGCGCCCAAACGTCGATGCAACTGGTCACCAACGCCACGATATCGTCGTTCGCCCCGTGCTGTTTGCTGGCAACAGTGCCGCACGCGAACAGGTGCTGACCGCACTAACAGGGCGTTCGAAGCCGATTGTGGTCGATAATGTGCGCCCGAGCTTTACGCAAGACAACCTCGATCCAGCTCGCCGAGCCTTAACCGCACTCTATGAAGAGCAAGTGCTCGCCAAACAGAGCGGATTCGGTAGCTTACGGCGTACCAGCAATGTGCCGCTCAATACGGTGTGTTCCGCCCAAGGCTTGATGACACGCTTTTTGAGCGAGCAGTACGGGCGACAGCTTCTGACGCTCGATGTGGGCGCAACCAATAGCGCCGCCTATGTCTACAGCGCTGGACGCTACAGCCCAGCCGTAGTCGGCAACCTCGGCTTAGGCTATGGTCTTTCAAGTGTGATCAGCCAGCGGGGCGTGAAGTCGGTCGCCCGTTGGTTGCCCTTTGCAATCAGCGAACAAGATCTGACTCACCGTTTGTTGAATAAGCTGCTACGCCCACAAGTGCTGCCGACCACCCGCGAAGAGCTTTGGATCGAGCTGGCAGTCGCACGCGAGATCGTGGCCCATACGATCGAAGTGCTGCAAGACGAGCGGCCAAATTTTGCTTACGATATGGTGCTGCTGACCGGTTCGGTCTTCGCCCACGCGCCCCACCCGGGCATGGCGCTGCTTGCGGCGCTCGATGGTCTGCGCAGCGCACACGCGATTCGCCAACCCAAGGCAGTCAACGGTCAAGACAACCCCCATGCAGGTATGTTGCTCGATATGTATGTCGACACGCTGGGTCTGCTGGCGGCAACCGGCGCAGTCGCACCGCTCAACGGCGATGCTGCGGTAACCCTTTGCGAGCTCGACCTGCTGCGCAACACACCGCTCGCTACCTGCGTGTTTGTGCAGGGCGAAGGACGAATCGGCGATGTAGCGCTGGAAGCCGAGCTTATTCCAGTTCAGGGCAAGAGCCAGCAGATCAGCCTGCGCCATGGCGAGATCGGGCGTTTGCGCCTCAACCAGGGCCAAAAGGGTCAGCTCGTGCTACGACCCGCACCGGGCGTGCAGATCGGCTCGAACGCGCCGGGCGTCGAGATCAGCACCGATCTGGGCGCGATCGAAGGCAGCGCTTTGGGTGTTGTGATCGATGCGCGCGGCAGCTTGGTGCTCAATGAGCAAGATGTGCAGAAGCGACTTGGCTTGATCTGGAACTGGATGCAGGCACTCGGCGCGGTGCGCGGCCCAAGCCCATACACCGATCTACCGCTGCCAGTTGAAGCGCCCGTCATCACCGAGATTCAGGCCCCCGAGCCGAGCACAGTCGCAGCTGTGGAGACAGCGCAGAGCGAAGTGCTTGCTAGCGAGGTAACGAGCGAGCCTGCCAAGAAGAGAGGCTTTAGCCTGTTTGGCGGCAAGAAGAGCGAGGCCGCAAAGCCCGAGAAACCCAAGAAAGAAAAGCCCAAGAAGGAGAAGGGCAAGAAAGACAAGGGCAAGACAGGCCAAACCGTCGAGGCCGAGCAGCCCGTGGTGCAGGAGGTTCAAGCGCCTGCCAGCAGCGAAGTAGCGACGCCACCAAGCTTGATCGGCAGTTCGGAAGTGGTTACGAGCAGCGCACCACAGAAAGGCAAGCGCATCTCGCTGGACGAGCTAGCCCAGCTCGAACGGCAAAGCTCACGCCCGAGCACGCCCAGCTCGCCTGCCGCAGCCGCACCAACCAATTTGGAAGATGATCTGAACCAACTGCGTCAGAGCTTCGAGCAAGATACACCTCAACAAAAGAAGAAGGGCGGTCTATTCGGACGCAAAAAATAGCAGCTGAACGAAGCCAAGCTGCCAGAATACAAAACCCGCATTCCTGATGGTAGGAATGCGGGTTTTGGTTTTCCCGCCTTGTGAGGATTCGAGCCTTTAAGCGGGTTGGATTGTTGGGTTTTGGGCGGATCCCTAGGAGCTGGCAGCGAGCGCTTCGTTGTTGCGGGCAGCATGTTGGTAGCCGTAGGCGGACGCGCCAAAGGCCTATTTGCGGAAAAGCCCTTACCGCCAACGTTATAACAAGCGATCGAGCAGACTTGGTAACTAGTTCTCGCTGATTGTGACGCTGAGCATCTGCTCGCCGGGTTCGGTCGCAGTGTCGGGGTCGCGCAACGGAATACCGTCGACGATCTCTTGGCCTTCGATCACTTCACCAAAGATGGTGTATTGACCGTTCAGGTGGGGCGCAGCTGCAGTGGTAATGAAGAACTGCGAGCCGTTGCCATCGACATCGTTGCCGGGACGCGCCATAGCTACAATGCCGGGCCGATCGAATTGCACTTCGTCGGTAAACTCGCCCTTGATGGTATAGCCCGGGCCGCCCATACCGGTGCCGGTCGGGTCACCACCTTGGGCCATAAAGCCCTCGATGACGCGGTGCCAAGTCAGACCATCGTAGTAGCCTTCGCGCGCAAGGAAGACGAAGCTGTTAACGGTCTCGGGCGCGAGGTCGGGGCGCAGCTTAATCACAATATCGCCGCGCGGCGTTGCAATGGTAGCGATGTACTCCTTCGAGACATCAATCGTCATCGGGGGAGCTTCGTTGTATTTATTGGCTTTGGCTGCCTGTTCATCTAAAATGGCGTTGGCTTCAGCTTGGCTGGTAGCCTCAATGCTGGCCAAAGCAGCGCTGGTGCTTTCAAGCGCAACTTGGGTTTGTTCTTGCTGGCGAGCAAGCTCTTGAGGACTTGGGCGAGAAAGGAGTAAACCGAAGATCAATCCGAGGACAAGAAAGATCACTACAACCGAAATGATGATGGGTAGAAAGTTGGGAACGGACGATGCCCCTCCGTTGTTAGGGACATTTGACTTACTCATGCAGATCTTCCTCCATGCCCAGATTATGGGCAAGCTCTAAGTTTGCGATACACTGTCACACATTATACCAGACTCTTTTTTGGCAGATAGTCCTATATGCGAGAGAAAAAAGGCCTATAGAAAGCGGAAACTCCTATGCAGCAGCTACATAGGAGTTTCCGTTCACTGTCTCAACAGCGGCTTTCTAAGATCGGAATAAGGCAAACGGTTTCGCAGCTCTAGCAAATCCGCTTGCATACGTCAGCGCTCGGGCGGCTCGTTCTTTACCCCAAACAAGGCTGCTAGCGCGTCCGCCTACGGCTACCAACGTCCTGCCCGCCACCCTGAGGTGTGTCTAGCTCGCTAGCGAAGCCGCCCCCCATTACACCAAAGATTGCGCTATTACTTCGCGAAACGATCGACCGAGAAGAGGCCGATCGGATGGCGGGTTGTGCGATCGATCGCCAGATCAGCCAAAATCTCGCCGATCACACTAGCAAACTTGAAGCCGTGGCCCGAACAAGGCGAAGCGATGATCACCTGTTCGTGTTTGGGGTGGGCCGACAAGATGAAGTGGTGATCGGGCGTGGTGGTGTACATACAGGTCGCGGTTTCGAGCAGACGACCATTGGCGGCAGGCATCCATTCGGCTACGCAGTTGCGCATGCGCGCGATCTCGTCGTCGTGAACAACACGGTCGATGGTATCGGGCGTGCAGTTGTCGTCTAAGCGGAAGAAACCAACCTTGACACCGCCCTGCATATCGTCCTTATCGAAGGGGAAGCCGTAGAACTGCAAGCCGTTATCCAGTTCCCAGATGAAGATCGGGAAGCGGCTGGGCGTGAAGTATTCGTGGCTGCCGACCGGATCGAACCAATATAAAACCTGCCGTTCAGGTTGAAGCGGCAGGTTCAGATCAGCAAGCTGTTCGGGCATCCAAGCGCCAGCCGAGAGGACTAAGGTCGCAGCTTCGTAGCGGCCTTGCGGGGTTGTAACAACCACACCTTCGCCCGAACTAGCGGCTTCCCACGAGGTCACTGGCTCTTGGAAGTGGAGCTCGGCTCCATGTTTGACGGCCAATTGCTGGAAGGCGAGGATGGAATTCTCGGGGTAGATCACACCGGCCCGGGTTTCGTATAGGCCAACCGTCTCATCGCTGACGTTGAAGGTCGGAAAGCGCTTGCGCAGATCCTTGGCGTCGAGCAGTTCGTGCGGCAAACCGTATTCTTGAGCACTACGCAGGCTGCCCGCTACTGGTGCGCTCTCGGGGCGTCCGAGCATTAAGCCGCCGGTGAAACGAATGATCTCTGAGTCGCTCTGACGGTGTAGATCCTCCCATAGTTCATAGGAGCGCTGCAGCAGCGGAACATAGGCCGGATCTTCGAAATAGGCTTGACGAATAATGCGAGAACGGCCATGGCTGGAGCCATTGGAGTGAGTCGGGCCAAATCGCTCGAGTCCAAGAACCTTCTTGCCTCGTTGAGCTAACTGATAGGCCGTAGCACTGCCCATGATACCCAGCCCTAAGACTATAACATCATAGGAGTTCATGATATCCCTTTAAATATATGAAAGTGACTGTCTACCATGCGAAGGAGCTACAAACAGTCGGTTGTACTTGCTTGTGAACAAGGTCTATATGTTTGTGCGGATTGCGATGGTACACCTATTATAAAGCAAGACTTAGATGAGGCGCATCAATTCTTCTCTATATTCAACCGAAACAGCGCTCGGTAAGACAACCCGCTCAACCTGAATAAATTGTGCAAGGCGACGGATAGCGGGCGCCAAAATGGCAAGGGTGCGCTCGCGCGAACGCGACGATAAGTCTTCGATCCAAAACGATTCGATCTCAAGCGTTTGGTTCTCAAGTTGAGATTGGGAATCGAAATAGCCAATCACACGATCATCGTACAAAATCGGCAACGTATAATAGTTCCATCTATGGGGCAAGAGCTGACCCTGATGCGATACATACTCTTCAAGCTCAAACAAACGAACAATGTCGGGGCTTGTGAGCAGCTGCTCGAGCGGGGCTAGAATATTGGCTTCGTCGAGAGTGGTAGAGGCGAGCGCCTGCCAGCCCGAAGGGATAGCGCCACGCTGAAGCTCTTCGAGCAAGGGCAGGTCTTCTTGTAACACGTACCAAGGACTGCCATTGAGCTCAACGCTCACCAGCTCGCCGGCCTCCAACATATGCCCAAGCCGCGCTCGACTCTCGGCCTCGTCGACCGGACGCTCAATGTAGCGCGACCAGGTTGTGCGCCAAAGGGCCTCGTTCACCAAACCGAAGGTGCGAACTGCTTTGCGAGCAAAAAAGTCTTCTGCTTCGGCTAAGGAAGCTTCGTAGTTGTACAGCGGCGCAACCACCCGATCGCGTGGGGCGTACACCCGCTCGCTACCTTCACGATGGTGGGTCATCAAAAAGCCACTTTGCGTCAGAAAGGCCAAAGCTAAAGCCCAATTTTTGCGAAGATTGTAGTCTTGCGAGCCAAGATGATTCATCAGCATGCTTTGGCTTATGGAGCCTTCGCGTTGCACAATATGGTAAACTCGTTCAACCGTCTTGGCATGTTTCCGCAAAAAGGATTGCCAACGCGGACTCTTTTTACGACGCTGCATGGGCAAACGCCAAAAGGGCAGCTCTTCTATGGGATAGATGCAAAGCTTGCCGCCATAGTCGAAGAAACGACGTTCCTGGTAGAGCAAGTCTTGTAGATCAGCGGGATTATAGGCATGTACACGGCTCCATAAGGCAAGCTCGTGGTTGTAGGCGAGCTTACGAACCGTATCGATCTGCACGCATTGAGCGGCTCGCAAGGCTTGAGCCACGCCTTCTTTCCCGCTCCAACGTCTTCCGGGCCATAAGCCCTGATAACCTAAGATAAAACGACGGGCTATTTGGGTTTGAATGCTAAATCTCGTCATAGATTTGATAAGGATGTTTGGATGCGGAACGGCATCTGTCTCTGTTCTTCAAGCTACGAGTACGGAAGATCAATAGCTATTCCAAGATCTAGTCCTAAGGTTTCCAAAGAAGCGCAATCTGCGGTATGATCAGAACGAACAGCCTAATCGCTAGATCCCTGCTTACCTTTAAATCCGTAATCTCGAACTGATCTAAAGGCGTAGACGTTTGGGTTGAAAGGTCGTAGAAAAGAGACGAACATCGGGTGATTATCGTTTTGAACGATACGTACACTTTCCTCACAACGTACTGTTGCGAAAATACACAACAGTCTGTACGTCATAAACGATCTTGGACTCACATTTTGGTATGACGGCGATAAAAGCCGCATCCAGCACTGATAAGTCGAAAGGAAGCGTCTATGCCCCACGCTTTTTTCTCGCTCTATTCCCACGGTTTTGTGCGCGTTGCGGTCGGCGTGCCACTAGTACGGGTAGCAGATCCGCACTACAATGCAGCACAAACGCTTGAGTTAGCCAAACAGGCCTCCGAGGCTGGCGCCGCCCTAGTACTCTTCCCTGAACTGGGGATCTCGGCCTATTCGAACGACGATCTCTTCCTGCAAGATGCTCTGCTCGATGCCACCGTCGATGCTTTAGGCGGTCTCGTTGAGGCTAGTCGCGAGCTACACTCGATTCTGATTGTCGGCGCGCCCTTACGCTTCGAGAGCCGCCTTTTTAATTGCGCCGTTGCCATCTATCATGGCAAGATTCTCGCCATCACTCCCAAGACCTATCTGCCGAATTACCGCGAATTCTATGAGAAGCGTCAGTTTAGCTCGGGGCGCTCAGCGATCGCAAACGAGGTTCGCCTGTTAGGGCAAACCGTGCCCTTCGGCAGCGATATCGTGCTTCAAGCCGAAAACATCGAGCATTTCGCTATTCATATGGAGATCTGCGAAGATGTCTGGACGCCGATCCCGCCCAGCACATATGCCGCACTGGCCGGAGCAACTGTGCTCTGCAACCTGTCGGCCAGCAATATCACGATCGGCAAGGCGGAATACCGTCACAATCTCTGCGCTTCGCAGTCGGGGCGCTGTGTGGCGGCCTATCTTTACTCGGCGGCAGGACCGGGCGAGTCGACCACCGATCTGGCTTGGGACGGCCACGCTTTGATCTACGAGAATAACGAGCTGCTGGCCGAGGCAGAGCGCTTCTCTGCCACTCCTCAGCTGATCACCTCTGATATCGACCTTGAACGACTGGTGCAAGACCGCATGCGTCTGTCGAGCTTCCACGACGCTGTCAGCGAGCATCGCGAACGAGTAAGCGCTATGCGCAAGGTTCACTTCGACTTTGTGGTTCCGCCGGGCGAGTGGCCGCTGCAACGCGTAATCGAGCGCTTCCCCTATGTACCGAACAACCCAGCTGTGCGCAACGAGCGCTGTTACGAGGCTTACAACATTCAGATCCACGGCTTGATGAAGCGCCTCAACAGCACCAAACTCTCGCGGGTGATCATCGGCGTCTCGGGCGGTCTCGACTCGACCCACGCCTTGATCGTGGCGGCCCGCACGATGGATCGGCTCGGCCTACCGCGCAGCAATATTCTGGCCTACACTATGCCGGGCTTCGCCACCAGCAATATCACACTCAACAATGCCCGCGCCCTGATGAAGGCGCTGGGGGTAAGCGCCCACGAGATCGATATCCGCCCTTCGTGTTTGCAGATGCTGCGCGATATCGGGCACCCCTTCATCGATGGCCAGCCAGTCTACGACATCACCTTCGAAAACGTTCAGGCCGGCGAGCGCACCTCGCACCTCTTCCGCTTAGCCAACCTGCACAACGGTCTGGTGTTGGGGACGGGCGACCTAAGCGAGCTGGCCTTGGGTTGGGCGACCTATGGCGTGGGCGACCATATGTCGCACTACAACGTCAACGCCTCGGTGCCAAAGACCTTGATTCAGCACTTGCTGCGCTGGGTGATCGATACCAAACAGTTCGACGATGAAACCAGTGGGGTCTTGCAAAGCGTCTTAGATACAGAGATCTCGCCTGAGCTTGTGCCCGCTAGCGACGATAACAAAGATCAGCCAGCCCAAAGCACACAAGCCAAAATCGGTCCATACGAATTGCAAGATTTCAACACCTACTACATCACTCGCTACGGCTTCCGCCCCAGTAAAGTGGCCTTCTTGAGCTATCACGCTTGGAACGATCCCACTCGCGGCGCGTGGCCTGCTGGTATACGCGAAGATCAACGCAATAGTTACGACCTGCCAACCATCAAGAAGTGGCTCGAAGTCTTCCTCTTTCGCTTCTTCCAGATCAGCCAGTTCAAACGCTCGGCCGTACCCAACGGGCCAAAAGTCGGTTCGGGCGGCTCACTCTCGCCGCGTGGCGATTGGCGCGCTCCTAGCGACTCCGAATCGGTCGTTTGGTTAGAAGAGCTGCGCCGTAACGTGCCATAAGCATAGATACTCTGAAGGGTGTGCCCAATGGAGCACACCCTTCTCAGTGAAAGAAACTATGAAACTCACGCGAAGTAGTAATCTTATCCGTTGCGCTTTAGCAAGCGTTTTGTTAAGCTGTTTATATCTGGGAAATGCCATTCTCCATCTCAATCTGGGAATAACCCCGGCGATCGCAATCTTGATTCTATTAGGGATCTTTGGCTTGTTCAATACCTTCGGACTATGGCAAGCGCAACGTTGGACTTGGCATGGCAGCCATCTGTTCGCTTTGCTCGGTATCGGATTAGGGTTAGTTAGCGTGATCGACCGTTTTCGAGGAGGTATGCTTGACCTGACAAGCGCAATGCTTTTCATCGTACTAGGAGCGATCCTCATCTACTTTGTTCGCACAAAAGATGTAAAACGTTCTCTGCGACATTAGAACTCTTAGCGCTACCTAGCGCTGGTCGAACGCACAGCGCCGAGAGTCTGATGTCTGATTGAGGATGACACCACATGCGCTTGAACAACGTGCATGCTCGCAATCGGGTACATGAAAAGCGAAGGAAAGAGGGGTCACGTTCCACACTGCCGAAGGCCAAAACATAACGTGATCAACCAGATTTGGTATCACAAGCTCTCTAAGCGGTGTTTCGAAAGGGGCTGCTAGATTGAACTACCCAGAATTACTCATAATCTTAATTGGCGCGATCGCCGTAACAATCATCGCTGAACATAAGAACTTCCAGCCACCCTTAGCCGTCGTATTGGTTGGCTTGCTCGCCTCATACCTGCCCGGACTGCACGAATTCGAACTAGAACCAGAAGTCATCTTACGGATCGTCCTACCACCTTTGCTCTTCTCGACAGCGCTCAACATCTCGCTCACCAACTTTCTTAAACGTATCAAAGCCATCAGTAACTTGGGTGTGATCTTAGTGATCGTCACCACCTTGGCAGTTGGCTTCAGCGCTTCTTGGTTCGTACCCAGCCTGTCCCTCGGTTCAGCGCTGGTACTTGGCGCGGTGATCGCCCCGCCCGACGCGGTAACAGCGGTCGCGATCGGTCGACGCCTAGGCTTGCCCAAGCGCGTAATGACCATTTTGACGGGCGAGAGTCTGGTGAACGACGCCGCTGCGCTGACCCTTTTCACCATCACGGTTGCAACTGTGGCGGGCACTCCGATCTTCATCGACAACGTTGTGCTTTTCTTCCTCTACAACGCCGGCGTCGGTGTGATTCTAGGTCTGGTCGTTGGTATCATTGTGCATTGGATCAGAGTGCGGCTACATGGGGCGGCCATCGTGACAGCCCTAGGCATCATCACACCCTTCGCAGCCTTTCTGATAGCAGAAGAGGTTCACGCCTCGGGCGTTTTGGCCGTGGTAGCAGCGGGCTTCTATCTTGGCCGACATACCTCAGAGATCCAATTCAATGCCCGCATACAAGAGAAGAACGCTTGGAGCACAATCGATGTGCTGCTCGAAACCTTTGTCTTCGCCTATATCGGCCTGCAGTTGCGCTTTGTGCTCGAGGATGCCAACCAGGGCGGCTACTCAACGCCCGAGATTCTGCTCTATTCGCTGGGCGTCTTTATGGTCATCACGCTCGTGCGACTCGTTTGGGTGGTTGGCAGCAATATAGTCAGCCACTGGAACTATAGACGAGACAAGGCCCGTTTCCCCGACAAAAAGATCCTCATCCCGCTGACTCGCCCCGAAAGCATCGTCGTATCGTGGACGGGTATGCGTGGCGTTGTAACGCTGGCAGCCGCCGCTGGTATCCCGCTGATCACAACCACAGGCCAAGCCTTCCCGGGGCGCCCCGCGATCCAAGCGATCGCCTTCTTGGTTACGGTCAGCACGCTCTTGATTCAAGGCTTGACTCTGCCGTGGTTGATTACACAGCTCCATATCGTCGATCCGCACGAGGCTGAGATCGAACAGAGCCAGCTCAACTACGCCCAACGTATCTCGCGTAAAGCAGCGGTCGAGGCTTTCCAACGCTTCTCAGTTCAATATCCGGCCTTGCAATCGCAAAATCTTATCGATAAATTCCAAGAGCAGACCTTACGCAACTACGAATTACGTCAACTTATTCAAAGCAACTCGTCGCCTGAAGAGATGCGCCATTTTATGAACATGCTGGTTTCGCTCAGCCAATACGTGGTCACAGCTCAACGCGACGCCCTCATCGCCGAACGCGACGCCGAACATATTAGTGACGATGTCTTGCGTACCGCTTTCGAGAATCTCGATCTGCAAGAAGCAGTGATTCTCAACCGTTACAAAGATCTGTTATAGGAGATCGTATGGCACGCCAACACATTTTATCCGGCTCGACCTTCGAACGCGATATCGGCTATGCGCGCGCCGTCGTCGATGGCGATTGGATCTTCGTCTCGGGCACAACCGGCTACAACTACGAGACCATGGAGCTGCCCGAAGATGTGGTGGATCAGGCCGAGCAGTGTCTGCGCAATATCGCGGCTGCGCTCGAACAGGCGGGCAGCAGCCTCGACGACGTGGTGCGGGTGCGCTACATTTTGCCGCGTCGCGAAGACTTCGAGCCTTGCTGGCCGGTCTTAAAGCGCTATCTGGGCAAAGCGCAGCCAGCGGCGACCATGATCGTAGCGGGCCTGCTCGACCCAGCTATGAAGATCGAAATCGAAGTGACAGCCAAGCGCTCAAGTGATTAGTTGAGTTCTCTGGCGTTAAGCTCCTTAGCTCAAAAGAGGCTCAAACCGCGTCCGCCTCCGGCTACCAGAGCGGCTAGCCTGCCCCTCATCCCCGGCCCTTCTCCCGCAATGCGGGAGAAGGGAGCAGGGCTATACACTCCCCAATACTCTTCTCATAGCCAAGCGATTACTTTGTTGCTTTCTGAGCTTCGGCAGAGAGGTTCAGCGCTGAACGGCGATGTTCGAAGTTGCACAATGGATGCAGCGAGCGCACAGCGAGAACGCAGCAAAAGCAGCGAAGCGCACAACAACTTGAATGGGAGGAAGACGATTTGATAGCCGTAGGCGGACGCGCTAGGCATCGAATGGAAGGAGAGGAGCACTCCGCCAACAAGCCTAGAAGCTGATTCGTTATGGAAATTGTAAAGAGAGGAGTGGTACAGATCGGCACACCACTCCTCTCCTGCATTTCGTGACTGTTTGTTGTCCCTGCCGGCTTTAATCGAGCTGGCCGAAGCGAGCGCCCAGCGCGATCAAGCGCTCTTGCAGCAGATTGACCTCAAGCTCATCGGGCAAAGTGTCGCGCTGCACCGACAGAGCCGCCGCCGTGCCGACCGCCTGACCCATGGTCATGGTCTGGCCCATGGAGCGGCAGGAGGCGTGGGCGTCGTGGGTGGCACTGAAGCAGCGCCCCGCCACCAGCAGACCTTTGACCTTCTGAGGCACCAGCGTGCCATAGGGAATGTCGTAGGTCGTACCGTCGGGCAGATAGGCCCACTCGGTGTCCATACCCGGGCGATGGTCTTCGATCGGCGCGCCACAGGCACCGATCGCATCGTCGAACTTGCGCGCGCCCAAACAGTCTTCACGCGTCAGGCGGTAGCGCCCATAGACGCGGCGGGTTTCGCGCACCCCGATCGGATGGCAGAGCCACGAAAGGTAAGCCTGCTCGAAGCCGGGCACGCGGTCGCGCAGGAAGCGAGCGTATTCAAGGGCCTGCTTGCGCCCTTCGATCTCGGCCTTGGTCAGTTGAACCGGATCAGTCGGGTCGATATCGGCCACACGCGTCATCACGGTATGGATCGAGCCGTCGTGAGTGGTAATGTGCCAACTGCCTTGGCGGCGCGGCAGAGCATAGCTGCCATCGGCGATCGCCTCATCCATGGCGGCCCACATCGCCTTCTTGCCAAAGGCCTGAGCGCGAGCGATATCTACATTCTGCATCTGAAAGGTCGTGGTGAGAGTCTGGGCCGGATCGATGTCGCCTGCGCGCTCGTAGGGCGCACCTGCGCGGAAGCAGACATCGGCATCGCCCGTGCAGTCGATGATCACACGAGCGGTCAGCTTCATGAGGCCGCGCTTGCCATCGACGATAATGCCCGTGATACGATCGCCATCCATAATCACATCGGTGCAGAAGCTGTGCATCAAAATTTGTACACCTGCTTCCAAAGCCAGCTCTTCCCACACCACACGCAGCGCGGTCGGATCGTAGGTGATGCCGCTGCCAGCGCCATAGCTGTTGGGCCGCTGAACTACCCGTCCGTAGCGGCCTAAGCCAGCCACCACATCGTCTGGAATACCGCCGACAACCTTGATCGCTTTCGATCCGGGCGTGTAGAAGCCATAGAAGGTGTCGAGTACTTGAGTGCTAGTGCCGCCCAGAAAGCCATAGCGTTCGACCAGCACGGTGCGCGCACCCGCCCGAGCTGCGGCAATAGCTGCGCAGGCTCCCGCCGAGCCCGAGCCAACCACAATCACATCGGCATCCCAGAGATGTTCAAGTTGTTTGGTGTAAATATCCATAAAAAATTACTGCTTTAACCACTCACGAACCATGCCCAGCATCACCCGACAATCTTCGCTCGGGTCGAAATGCTCTGGTTCGTGTTCGACGCCCAACACGCCCGTATAGCCTTGGCGCTGCAGCACTCGCACACACTCTTCGATCGGCACCGAGCCTTGGCCATAGACGCAGGTCTCGTGGCCGCCAGCGGCGCGCACATCCTTCAAGTGAACGGCGAAAATGTGCGGGCCAAGCTCTTCGATCGCGCGGGCCGCATTGTAGCCATGGGTGCCCCACCAACCGGTGTCGACAGCCGTACCGATCGTACCATCACCACCATCGCCGATCTGAGCCAGCACATCGGCGGGCGTTTTCTCGTTGGGGTGATTCTCGATTCCCAGCTTAACGCCATGCTCTTTCAACAGCCGAATCGTGGTGGCGCGGTCAGTGTGAAGCAGCGGAGTCGAGCCAGCCAAAACGGTCGCACCGATCGCAGCAGCCGTGCGACAAGCTTTGGCGAATTCTTCAGGGTTCTCGCCAAAACCGCCAGCGTAGCTTGTTACGCTCATGCCGTTTTCGGCCAAAATGCGCTTGGCGATCGCGATATGCTCGTCGGTCGCCCAGCGCCAGTGTAAGTGCCCGGTCCAGATATCGACTGTCTCAAAGCCCAGAGCCTTGATATCGGCGATCAGTTTGCCAAAGCGTTCGGCATAGGTTTCGATTGGGCTGAAAGCGGCATTAGTCGCATTATCGCCCTGCATCCAGCCCTCGGTCATATTGAAACCGATCTCCCGCGCCACATAGTTCGCCGTAATAAACGAAATTGGGTTCATGATCGTACATCCTCTTTCATAGAGCAGATGCGCCTTTGGCATCATAACGCTGAGCTGTGTATGGGGAACTGGTACGTACCAGCGAATGTATCATATTGCAAAGTGCTTGTCAATAGACCTTGACAAAAGGCTATTCCTTGTTAGAATAACTGGTACGTACCAGTTCTAGAAGAGAGTATCTGGCCCCTATGTCGAGTTTACAACTTGATTCAAATACCAATCTACCCCTCCATCAGCAAGTTGAACAACTCCTACGGGAACAGATCAGTTCGGGCCAATGGCCTGCTGGGAGCATGATACCTTCAGAGCGCGAATTGATGCGCAGCCTCGATGTCAGCCGAGCCACAGTTCGTCAAGCGATCGGCTCGCTCATCACCCAAGGGCTGTTGCGACGTGTACACGGGCGAGGCACCTTTGTGGCCCAAACGCGGCTTGAACAGCCAATCGGCACGCTCTACAGCTTCGCCGACCAGATCGCCTCGTTAGGTCGCTCGCTGGAAGATCGCATCGTTCAGCGCAGAAGCATCGAAGCACCAGCGGATCTCGCCCAGGCGCTCGGTATCGATAGCAAAGAATCGCTGATTCACATTCAACGCTTGCGCATCTTAGAGGGAACGCCCTTTACGCTCGATAACTTTTATCTGCCAGAGCGACTCTGCCCCGACCTGTTGCACGATCCGATCGATGGCTCGCTCTACCGGATTCTCAGCGAGCGTTACGATCTACCGCCACTTCGCGCATCAGAAACGCTCGAAGTCGCCAGCGCAGATCGTGCCCTCGCATTCTACTTGAATGTGTCGGTTGGCGCACCCTTGATGTTTATCGAACGTATCAGTTATACCCGAAACGATCTGCCCTTACACGTTGGGCGTAACTATATTCGCGGCGATATGTGCCGTTTTCATGTCGATTTATGGCGAAAGCCTGCTGCGATCGAATTGAAATCGCTCTAAGCAAACCAAAAGCAGAGCGCCTCAAGCATAGAATCCCGCAGGTTTGAACAACATCCTAATTCAAGACACTATAAACGCAAAGGGGCGTGGAATGAGTGAAATCCCAGAGGATGATTACGGACTGACAAAAGTCGCCGAGACCAGCGAGATCGCAGCGCCAGAGCTGCCATATCTGCCGCGCGATCCAAAGAGCTATCGCCCTGCCATCGGCTTAGTTGGCTGTGGCGGCATCGCGGCCCAGCACCTTGCCGCCTACCGCCATGCGGGCTACAACGTGGTAGCGCTCTGCGACCGTAACCTGCACAAAGTCGAAGAGCGACGCGCAAGTTACTACCCCGAGGCCGACATCTACACCGACTACCGCGAGCTGCTCAAACGCGACGACATCGAAGTGGTCGATCTGCTGCCCATGCCAAAAGACCGCTATCCTATTATCGAAGCTGCACTCAACGCAGGCAAGCATGTGCTCTCGCAAAAGCCCTTCGTCACCGATATCGATGCGGGCCAACGTTTGGTCGAGCTGGCCGATGCTAAGGGTGTGAAGCTAGCGGTCAACCAAAACGGACGCTGGGCGCCCCACTACTCTTACATTCGCCAAGCGATCGAGGCGGGTCTGTTGGGCGAGCTGGCCAGCGCGACGCTCACCGTGCATTGGAATCACAGCTGGATCATCGAGACCGCCTTCAACGAGATGCACGATCTGGTGCTCTACGACTTCGCCATCCACTGGTTCGATATTTTGACCTACTTCTTCCGCGATCGCCGTCCAACCAAGGTCTACGCTTCCAGCGCCCGTTCGAGCAGTCAACGCGCCAAGCCGCCCATGCTGGCCCAAGTCGCGGTCGACTACGAAGGAGCCCAAGCGACGCTGGTCTTCAACGCCGATGTGGTACACGGCCAGCAAGATCGCACCTATGTGGCTGGCTCGCGCGGCACCGCCATCAGCCTTGGGCCGAGCCTCTCCGAGCAGAGCGTCACGCTCTATACCGAAGCGGGCTACGCCATCCCCAAGCTGCAAGGCACGTGGTTCCGCGAAGGCTTCCACGGCACCATGGCCGAGCTGCTCTGCGCCATCGAAGAAGGGCGCGAGCCGATCAACAGCGCTCGTGAGAATCTGCGTAGCCTCGAACTGGCCTTCGCAGCCATCGCAAGCTCGCACACTGGGCAGCCTCAAACACCCGGAATGGTTCGACAGCTGCCGCACTAACCTGAGACGATAAACAGAAAGGCTTCAACGATGAAGATAGTTGGTATCAACTTCGATCACTTCCATATGGGCGACCTACTCGCCATGGCCGCCGAAACCGAGGGTGTTGAGATCGTCGGCCTGTGCGACGAGCAGCCAGAGCGCATGCAAGATGCCATCAAGAAATTCGGCATCAGCCAAGATCGTGTCTTTACCGATGTGCACGCCTGTCTGGAAACAACCAAGCCCGATCTGGTTATCCTCTGTCCGGCGGCGGCCCGCCACGGCGAATACGTTGAGCTGGTAGCGCCCTACAACGTGCATGTGATTGTCGAAAAACCCATGGCCGCCTCGCTGGAAGAGGCCGACCACATGATCGCCGCCATGGAGAAGACCGGCAAAAAGCTGGCGATCAACTGGCCGCTGGCTTGGTATCCACCCCACGTGACCAGTAAGCGCCTGATCGACGAAGGCGTGATCGGCGATGTGATCGAGGTGCATTTCTACGATGGCAACCGTGGTCCGCTCTGGCACGGCGCCGACAAGATCGAGCTCGAACCGACTGCCGAGCGCAAAGCTGCTAGCTGGTTCTACAAAAAAGAGCAGGGCGGCGGCTCACTGCTCGACTATCTGGGCTACGGCACAACCTTAGGGACTTGGTTCCACAACGGTAAAGCCCCCATCGAAGTCACCTGTATGGTCGATGAGCCAGCAGGCTTGGAAGTCGACGAGCACAGCATCACGATCGCTCGCTACGATGTCGGTCTCTCGAAGTTCGAGACCCGCTGGGGCACCTTCACCGACCCGTGGACTCACCAGCCCCAGCCCAAGTGTGGCTTTGTGATCGTCGGTCGCGATGGCACCATCAGCTCCTACGACTACGACAAAACGATTTTTGTCCAAACCCGCAAAAATCCCGCTGGCGAAAGCATTCCGGTCGATACGCTCGTTACGCCCTTTAGCCAGCCGATCGAATATGTTGTTCACTGCATCAAGAACGACCTGCCGATCGAAGGCCCGCTTTCGCCCAAGATCTGCCGCATTGGCCAACAGATCGTCGACACCGCAGTGCTGAGCGCTCGCGAGAAGCGCACCGTCGCTTTGTTGCCCTAAGACCATGTGGTTGAGGAGGGGGCCTGACCCCTTCCTCCCACTGAGAAAGCACTTCTTATGAGCTATAAACTCGGCGCAATGGACTATATCGTTGCTGGACGCGACGATAAGGCCACGTTCGCCCATGCAAAACGCCTCGGCTTAGCAGGCGTCGAATTCAATCTCAAACGCACTGAGTTGCGCGACAGCTCGGCCAGCCGACTAGCCAGCCTTAAAGCTGCCAAAGCCCAGAACGGCTTGGCGATCAGCGCCCTTGTGATAGGTGAGCATAACTATGGCGGCTTGGGCAGCGGCAACCAAAGCACCCGCGATGCCGCTCGCAGCGATCTCGAGCAAGCCATCGTGTGGGCCGCGGAGCTCGAGGTCGCCAATATTTTGGTGCCCTTCTTTGGCGACGGCGAACTGATCAGCGAGGCCGATATCGAGCGCGCTACCGCTGGCTTCAAAGAGCTAGCACCCCTCGCTGCTGAACGCGGTGTAACGCTCTGCTTCGAGGGCACACTGGCCGCCGGTCAAATTATCCGCATGGCCGAGCAGGTCGCCTCGCCCGCCTTCGGCTGCTATTTCGATGTCGCCAATCCAGCTTCGCGCGGCCTTGACCCTGTCACCGAATTACGTCGCCTAGGCGCTCTGGTTCGCCAAGTGCATATCAAAGAGCATAGCCCAACCCAACACAATGCGCCGCTCGGTCACGGCTTCGTCGATCACGCTGCCTGCGCCGCAGCCCTGCGCGAGATCGGCTACAGCGGCTGGCTCGTGCTCGAAACAGGCGGCGGCCTCGACGCCCTCACCGCGCGCGACATCAGCTACACCCGTCGCTTCTATTCCGGCATCGAATGGCAACAGGCTTGGCCGCGTTACGGCAACTTCTCCTACGATTTCAAGAGCGGCGAGATCGCCAAAATGGCCGAAGCTTTCAACAAAGCGGGCCTCAGCACCGTGCAGCTCGGCTTGGGCCTGCTCGACGACGCGCTCGAAAACCCCGACAAGATCAAGTCGGAGCTCGATGCCGCTGGAATCGAAATCGTCGCGCTCGCAGGCTATCGCAACTTGGTCACGCCCGACCTCAATAAGCGCCGCGCCAACATCGAATTCTTGCAGCGCTGTCTCGAAGTCGCGCCCTTGCTGGGCTGCGAAGTGGTCGCCACCGAAACCGGCACCTTCAACCCGCAGAGCGACTGGGTCGCCTCGCCCTTCAACTGGAGCAACGAAGCTTGGCAGACATTCCAAGATGCCTTGCACCAACTTTTGTCGGTCGCCGAGCAGCACGGCTCGATCCTTGCGCTCGAAGGTTATGTCAACAATGTATTGATCACGCACTCGCATTTGGAGCGCATCTTCCACGAATTCCCAACTCGCCACCTCCAAGCCGTGCTCGATCCCTACAACTATATCTCGGCCCATCTGCTGCCGAGCATCGACACAACCATCGATACTTTCTTCAAACGCTTCGAGCACCGTTTTGTGCTGGCCCACCTCAAAGATGTGGGCGCAGAAGGTGCCGAAGTCGACACACCCGAATTCGGGCTGGGCGTCTTCCCGCAAGAGCGCTACATCCGCTTCCTGCGCGAGCAACGCCCCGATCTCGCGCTGATTATGGAGCATCTGCCCTTCGAGCATGTGGGCGATGTCAAGCAGCGCATCGCATCGATTATTCAGAAGCTAGACTAGGAGTATCCTTTCGTGACAATCGACCCACAACCGGCATTTGACTTTTTCGATGGCGCTCAGCGCATCCTCGACCGTATTCGCAGCACCCAGACCGAAGCGCTGCTGCAGGCCGCCCAGATCTGCGCTGATTCGATCAGCAAAGGCGGTTTGGTGCATCTCTTCGGCACGGGGCACTCGCGCATTCCGGTCGAAGAGATCTACCCACGCCACGGCAGCTTCCCCGGCTTTCACCCGATCGTCGAGCTGTCGCTGACCCACCACACCCAAGTTGTGGGCGCCAACGGCCAGCGCCAAGCCATGTATATCGAGAAGCTGGAAGGCTTCGGCGAGGTCATTCTGCGCAACTTTATCTTCGGCCCCCACGATAGCTTTATGGTCTTCTCCAATAGCGGTGTGAACGGCGTCATCATCGATGTCGCCCTAGGTGCGAAGAAGCGCGGCATGCCCGTGATCGGTGTGTTGTCTGTGGAACACTGTGCGGCCTCGCCTGCCAAGCACAGTTCGGGTAAGAAACTGAGCGATATCGCCGATGTGGTGCTCGATAACTGCTCGCCCGCTGGCGACGCCATGGTCACAGTCGAAGGTCTGGCTGAGCCGGTCGGTCCCGGCTCGACCATCGGCTATGCCGTGCTGGTCAACGCTCTCAAGAGCTTGGTTGCCGCCGAGCTAACCAAACGTGGCCAGCCGCCCTTGGTGCTCACCAGCAGTGTTTTAGTGGGGAGCGAGCGCTCCGCCGAGCTCTTCGACCAGAGCTACGACGACTATCGCGCTCGTATCGCTCAGGTCTATAGCGGCAAACCGCGCTACAACAACGAGGATTAAGTTGGTATGCAACGCCTAGCCGAGCAAAGCATTATTGTGACAGCCGCAGCCAGCGGCATCGGACGCGCTGTCGCCCTGCGTTGCGCCGCCGAAGGCGCGTTTGTAAGCGCGATCGACCGCAACGAAGAGGGCTTGCAGCAAACAGCCGAGCTGATCCGCGCCCAAGGTGGCACGCTCCAAACCATCGTCTGCGACGTTACCAAGCCCGATCAGGTCGAAAGCGCCGTCAAGCAGGCGGCTGAATGGCAAGGCGGGCGCCTCGACGGTCTGTTTAACGGTGTAGGTTTGAGCGGCAGACGTTGGGGCGATGGCCCTGTCGATATCTGCACCGAAGAGGGTTGGGACTATGTGCTCAACAACAACCTCAAAAGCATGTTCTTGGTCTGCAAATATGCAGTTCCATGGCTCTTAAAAACTCGCGGTGCGATCGTTAATCTTTCGTCGGTTTTGGGCATAGTGGGCGGCGATGCCGACTTCGCGACCCACGCCTACGCCGCTTCCAAAGCAGGTATCATCGGCCTCTCGCGCTCTATGGCGGCCTATTACGCCAACCAAGGTCTGCGCGTAAATGTGGTAGCCCCCGGCCTGATCGCCACCCCGATGAGCCAGCGTGCCCAAAACGATCCTCATATTCAAGAGCGTTTAAGCGACTTGCAACCGCTCACTGGTCAGATGGGCCAGCCCGAAGATATCGCTGGTGCTGTTGTCTATCTGCTTTCTTGTGATGCCCGTTTTGTAACTGGAGTTGTCTTGCCCGTCGATGGCGGCTGGACGGTGAAATAGGAAAGACCATGGCGTTTATACGAACTGTTTGCGGCGATATCGCCCCCGAAAACTTGGGGATCACGCTCTATCACGAACATCTGCTCACGCGCCCGCCCGCGCATGTGAGCGATCCCGACTTCTTGATGGATAGCGAAGATGTCGCCATTAACGAGATCAAGCTGTTTGCTGCCCAAGGCGGGCGCGCCATCGTCGAGATGACTCCCCCAGACTATGGCCGTAATCACTACGGCCTGCAACGTCTCTCTCAAGCAACTGGTGTGCATATTATCGCGGTCACTGGCCGAATCAAAGAGCATTTCAGCGGCCCCTTAATGACAGAATGGAGCATCGATCAGCTCGCCGAACAAATGCAGCGCGATATCGAAATCGGCATCGATGGAAGTGCGATTCGAGCTGGCATTCTCAAGGCTGGTTCCAGCCTCAACACCATTACCCCAGCCGAAGAGCGCGTCTTTCGAGCCGTCGCGCGGGTTCATCTCGCTACAGGCGCGCCGATCGCAACCCACACCGAATCCGGCACTATGGGGCTCGAACAAGTCGCCCTCTTGACCTCCGAAGGAGTGCCAAGCGAGCGCATCATCATCGGCCATGTCGACCATAAACTCGATTGGGACTACCATCTCGCGCTCTTGGAGACGGGAGTCACAATCGGATACGACCAGATCGGCAAAGAGAAGTATGCCCCCGACAGCCAACGCGCCGCCTTTGTAGCGCGCGTGGTCGCAGCAGGCTACAGCAAACAACTGCTGCTCTCGGGCGACATCGCACGGCGTTCCAATTGGCCAAGCTACCAACCAAACGGTGGGCCAGGTCTCGCCCACATCCTCGGTAGTTTCGTTCCCATGTTACGCAACGAAGGCTTGGATAACGCCACAATCGAGCAGATCTTGGTCCATAATCCAGCGCGCCTCCTCGCCTTTTCCTGAGGCGGGCACCTACCCCCTGTTCCGAGCAGTGTCTAGGTACACCGCTCGTTCACATAGAAAAACCCCGTGCAGCTCGAACTGCACGGGGTGTTTTCATCTACGTACTAGCAAATCCGCTTGAACACTTCAAAGCTATGGCGACGAGGTCTCTTCCTCACAGAAGGCTTTGACCGCGTCCGCCTACGGCTACCAACATCCCACCCACCGAAATGGGCTGCTAGCTGTGCGCCGAATGCCCTGACAAGCCAACGATACAAACGGACTTCATATACCTACACAAGGCTTACTTATACCAAATCCGTTTAAAGGCTTTGTGTTCTTGCGATGCAGAAAAACGAAAAACCGGGGAAAGAATTGTGAGAGATTTCGCGCTGACGCGCGAAATCTCTCACAACAAGAATAGTCAAGTTCCACTCTGCCGAAAGCCAAATAGAAAGTAATCAAGCAGATTTGGTATCAGACCAATTCCTCGACTGGCTCTTCGGAAGAGTCTTCCTGTTCGATCTCGCGCTGTGTGCGCAGACGCAACAGGCCATCGACTTCGTCAACCACCACCGTATCGCCCGCCTTAAAGCGACCGTTCAGCAAGCCTTCAGCCAACGGATCTTCGATCAAGTTGGTGATGATGCGGCGCAGCGGTCGAGCACCGAAGGCCGGGTCGTAACCCCGTTTGCCGATCAGATCCATCGCACCATCCGAAACCTGCAGTGTGATCTGGTGTTCAGCCAGCTGCTGCTGAACACGCTTGAGCTGGATGTTCGAGATCTGACGGATCTCATCCATCGTCAAGGCGTGGAAGATGATGGTCGCATCGATACGGTTCAGGAACTCTGGGCGGAAGTGTCGCTTCAGCTCTTCGTTCACCTTGGTGCGCACATCGTTGTTATCGATGTCGCTCGAACCGCCAAAACCGATGCGCGAAGCCCGTCGGATCAGCTCGGTACCCAAGTTGCTGGTCATAATGATGATCGTATTGCGGAAGTCGACCTTGCGGCCCTTTCCGTCGGTCAAGTGACCATCTTCAAGCACCTGCAACAATAGGTTGAAAGCATCGGGGTGGGCCTTCTCGATCTCGTCGAATAGCACCACACTATAGGGCTTGCGTCGTACAGCATCGGTGAGCTGACCGCCCTCGCCATAGCCAACATAGCCGGGAGGCGAGCCGACCAAACGGCTGGTGGTATGTCGCTCTTGGAATTCGCTCATATCGATCTTGATAAGCGCGTCTTCCGAACCGAACATAAACTCAGCCAAGGTCTTGGCAAGCTCGGTCTTACCCACACCAGTCGGGCCAAGGAAGATAAAGCTACCGATCGGGCGCTTAGGATCTTTCAAACCAGCGCGAGCGCGGCGCACCGCTTTAGCTGTGGTAACAATCGCCTCTTCTTGACCCACGATGCGCGAGTGCAAGACAGACTCCATCTGGAGCAAGCGCTCGGTCTCATCGCCTTTGAGGCGCGTAACCGGAATGCCAGTCCACATACCAACCACTTCGGCGATGTCTTCCTCGGTTACATAGGGCGGATCGATCGGCTTGTCGTCGCCGTTTTCCATCTTCATCTCGCTCTCGATCTTATCGATGCGAGCTTGCATACGTTCTTCACGGTCGCGCAAATCGGCAGCCAAGCTGTATTGCTGATCTTCGATCGCGGCTTCCTTCTCTTTGCGTAGCGCTTCGAGGCCACGGAGCGCATCGCGTAGCTTTGGTGGCGTCGCGCTGCGATACATACGTACGCGGCTGGCCGCTTCGTCGATCAAGTCGATCGCTTTATCGGGCAGGAAGCGGTCGGGCACATAGCGCGCCGAGAGCACTGCGGCAGCCCGAATAGCCTCATCGCTGATCTGCAATTGATGGAAATCTTCATAGCGGCTCTTGACACCGCGCAAAATCAAAATGGTATCCTCAACCGATGGCTCATCGACCATCACTGGTTGGAAACGGCGCTCTAAAGCGGCATCGCGCTCAATATACTTGCGATATTCGTCGAGCGTTGTTGCACCGATCGTTTGGAGTTCACCACGGCTGAGGGCCGGCTTGAGGATGTTTGCTGCATCCAAGGTACCTTCCGCCCCACCCGCACCGATAATGGTGTGGAACTCGTCGATAAATAAGATACAACGCGTCTCACGAATCTCATCAACTACTCGCTTGAGACGTTCTTCAAATTGACCGCGATATTTAGTGCCTGCTACAAGAGCACCCATATCAAGCGTTACAACTCGCTTGCCTTTAATGCTATCGGGAACATCGCCCTGTACGATACGCTGGGCTAAGCCTTCAACGATAGCGGTCTTTCCAACGCCCGGTTCGCCAATCAGGGCAGGATTATTCTTGGTACGGCGCGACAAAATCTGAATAACGCGCTCTAATTCGTTTTGGCGACCGATCATTGGGTCGAGATGGCCTGCTTCGGCGCGTTCCGTGAGGTCGGTGCCCAGTGCATCCAAGTAGGGTGTTTTGCTCTGACGTTGTGTTTGTGGAGCTGCCGCAGGACGTTCGCCGCTCGGGCCCATCCCGTGGCGCATCACACGAAGCACTTGGTTGCGCACTTGCTCAAGGCTCACGCCCATAATATCAAGCACGCCTGTAGCTACACCTTCGCCATTCCGCACTAGACCAAGCAACAGGTGCTCTGCGCCAATATAGTGATGATTGAGGCGCTTGGCTTCCTCAATCGCATATTCAATAACTTTCTTTGCGCGAGCAGTGAGATCCTGATCTCCTCGATGTGGACCTTCACCCACGCCCACGATGAACTCAACGGCACTTCTGGCTTGCGGCAGTTTAATACCAAGTTCATCAAGGACGCGCGCCGAGATACTCTCTCCCTCGCGGATGATTCCAAGCAAGATATGCTCTGTGCCTACATACGGATGGTTGAAGGCACGTGCTTCTTCGGTTGCCAGTTGGAGCACCTGCTTTGCCCGCTTGGTAAACTTATCGTAAAGTCTATCCGACATACGTTTTCTCCGTTCAGCGCTCATCCCGTGGAGGAACAGCTACACGTCCATGGCTCTTGGCCTAGTAAGTACAAGCTGTATCCCCGCCAGAATCTCCTCTTGCTGCTAGTAAGATACTGCCCTTTAGTGACAAATGAGCAATCAGCGCTCTCGCAGATTGCTCATTAAACCTTCCATCGACTCATATCAAGGGCTTTATGACGCGTCGGGATCTTGATCTTGGTTTTGATCTTGATCTTGATCTTCGACAGCATCTTCCGTTGAAGGAGTCAGGTCAGCATCTTCTTGCGCTGCACGCAGGCTCAATCCCATCCGTTTTCTGGCTGGGTCTATACGGATAATGCGGGCCTGCACCACATCACCTTCCTTAACAGCATCTCGAGGATGCTGTAGTCGGCTATCACCAAGTTCTGATACATGAATTAAGCCTTCGATGCCATCTTCGATGCGTACAAAAGCACCAAATGAAGCTAGTTGGGTAATGGTACCTTCCACCATTTGACCCAGTTGATAGCGCTCTTGCACGGTGGACCAAGGCTCGGGTTGCGTTCGTTTAATCGAAAGAGCGATTCGTTTCCGATCGTTGTCGATACTCAATACATAAACTTGGACGCGATCTGCGACTTTGACGATCTCACTGGGGTGCTTGACGCGGCTCCACGATAATTCGGAAAGATGGACAAGCCCATCGGCACCGCCAATATCTACAAACGCACCAAAATCACATACCGAACTGATTACACCAGGCCAGATATCCCCTTCTTTCAGGGAGGTCAACAACTCATCTTTACGCTCTTCGCGTACTTCTTGAGCTGCCTGTCGCTCTGAAAGAATCAGACGATTCCGATTTCGGTTAATCTCAATGACTTTCAGAGACAAGGACTGATTGACCATTTTAGCCATATCAGACTGTTTTTGTGTCTCTGGGCCACGGCTAATGCCAGTGACCTGGGAAGAGGGCACAAAGCCCCGAACCCCATCAAGATTAACCAGCAAACCACCTTTATTATAGTTGACGACTTTTGCTTGAATCACTTCGCTACGTTCGTAGCTCTGTTGCAATTGACGCCAACTGCGTTCTTGACGTGCTTTGTCTACCGACAAAATAGCACGGCCCTCTTTGTCTTCCGACTGGACAACGAATACAAGGATTTCATCACCAGGTTTGAGTTTGAGCCGTTCTTCGAGAGACAGCGATTGCATCTCGCGCGCTGGGACGACACCTTCGGCCTTTGAACCGATATCAACGATCAACTCGTCTTTTTCGGCCCGTACAATCTTTCCATCTACGGCATCGCCGTATTGGAGATTGCGATAGGCATGAGCGGGATCACTGAGGAATTGCTCCATAAGGAGGCGATCTTCCTCTTCTGCGCTCAACGGCGTCTCCCCCGATGGCTCATCGGCGTGTGGGTCTTGTCTTGTTTCGTCTTCTGGATCAGTAATTGCGAGTTGTTGCTCGTCCATGCGCGATCCTCGGAGCAGAAGGTCCCCATGAGGGAAAGGTGCGCCTGGTAACCTTGGGTTCATTATACGTCGTTCATGTGTAAAACGCAAGGGTTTCACATCGACGCGGAACCTACCAGAACGTCTAGTTTCTCCTCATTGAGCATGTTTTATACCTAGATTTTAATACGTAAAGGTGTCCTTTGTCCTGTTTCGTACTAGTACCTGATTCTAAGCATGTGCAGAAGCACTGAAAGCATATGCATGGCAGAGAGAGTCCTTTTATGGCATTGGCATGCATATATTGCTTTCTCCTAACTCCAAAAGCTATGCCAAGGTTTGTTAAGATCGATCTCCCTTTATTCAATCGGTATGAGGCGTCGTGAAACAGCTCATACATAATAAACGATTGAAATATAAACTATTATACTCGTCAAATCAATCTTAAAGTGTAAATAAAACGCTAAAAAAGCGTACTATCTCAGACTTTTGGGCAAACTAAGCTACCCTTATGGCTGCATTGTTCATTATGGCGCCTTATCGTATACTACAAACAGCTTCTTCGTTGTAGACGAGAACTGAAATCGCCCCCGCATCGTTCTCTTAGCCTGTGAGGCGACTAGACCGCTCGTGGCGTGCAAAAAAGACGAGGTAGTTTGGCTAAGAGAGTGAGCCTTTAGTATGTCTATTCGTTGTCTGAATAAGGAGCCTTACGGTGCTACTTGCAGATTCACTTGATAAACCTTTATCGAGCGTTCCTATTGTTCTCACCATCGGCGTGTTCGATGGCGTTCATTTAGGCCATCAGCGCCTTATCACGACTGCAGTCGAGCGAGCCGCGAGTTTAGGCTATGCCAGCGCAGTAATCACCTTCGATCCGCATCCCAACACGGTCATTAGGCCAGACAATCCGATTCCGCTGCTTTCGAGCATTGAAGAGCGCAGCAAACTGATCGAAGCCTTAGGCGCAGATATTCTGGTTGTGGCACCCTTCAACCGCGAGGTTATGTCGACCCCTGCGGAGGACTACATGCGCCAGATCAAACACGCCCTGCCGCTCAAAGAGCTGTGGATCGGTCACGACTTCGCGCTGGGGCGACGCCGCGAGGGCAACTTCGCTCGCCTAAGCGAGATCGGCCAAGAATTGGGCTACAGCGTGGGAACAGTGGCACAGGTCTTGACCGGGGATCAAGTCATAAGCTCATCGCGTATCCGTGAAACCTTGCAAGCCGGCCAAGTAGCCGACGTAGTGCCGCTCTTAGGCCACTTCTATTGGTTAGAGGGCAAAATCATCCAAGGAGATCAGCGCGGGCGCACGATCGGCTTCCCAACCGCCAATTTCTCCATTGCCGAAAACCATATCTTGCCTGCAGATGGTGTGTATGCCTGTTATGTGACGGTCGATGGGCAGCGTCACCAAGCCGTTACCAACATTGGCAAACGCCCAACCTTTGATGGCTTAAAACGCACTGTTGAAGCGCACCTGCTCGATTTTGATGGCGATTTATACGGCAAAGTGCTTCGGCTTGAGTTTATCGATCGCATTCGCAACGAACAGCGTTTTGCGGGGATCGATGCGTTGATCGCCCAAATCAGAAAGGATGTAGAGACAGCGCGAGAGATATTTGCTCGACAAACCCAATAGAACAGCGTAGTGGCTCAAGTCGCAGAGAAGCGTGCTGAACCTATTCAGCTTATAGCGCCTTATCTGCGACCTGCCCTCTTCCCTATCCATCCCAATGGGACGCCTTTGATGCTCAAACGTTCACTTTGAAGTCGAATAGTTTGAACGCAGATAGCGGCCCCAGCCTTCCTCATTTTCCCCATAGCTGCTCTCCATAATGCTCCTTAGCGAAACAGATTCATAACATTTTTGTTATTTGCCAAGGAATTTCAGGCTGCCTCTAGAGGGTTTTTTCGCCGTGGTTTCTTAAGAAACATTTAAAAAATTCCGCATTTGTAAGCGATCTTTACACCTATTTGGCTGACCCCAAATGGCCTAGTCGCTGCTAGACCATAGTCATGGTTACGTAACATACTGTTTAATGTTATATTACAATTGTATTATATGAGAATTTCAAGGAGAGGGTCAGCCAGATCCCTAGGAGGCTAGAATGTTCGCCAGTACTTCGATTACAGACACAACATGGCGGCTACTGTGGGCACACACAGCGCATCTTGTTATAAATGAGTTACCGGAAAGCGCCTCGACCGAGCGTGTATCAGCAGGGCTCGGCTGGGGGATCCGCCGCAAAGACAATCCGCGCCAAGCGATTTTGATCCACCCCACCGCAAACCAGCGCGAGGTTGGAGATCTTTCGTTGACGGTACTGGGCCAAGGCACGCAGGTCATTCCGCGCGCCGGCCGAAGCTATACCGACTATATCGAGATGGTTGTCGATGCGGCTGAGGCAGCTCAACGATACTACTTATGCTAATTGGCTTTCTCCTTAAACCATATAAAGGGCTGCTTGGTCGCAAGCAGCTCTTTTTATTTAGCCCTCGCCGCGCACAAAATCTCTCAACTGTTCGGTCGCATATCAAGCCTGTGCCGTGTATGGCCTTGGCGGCAAGGTCGCAAAGCCCAAGCAGGCTGCTAGCGCGTCCGCCTACGGCTACAAACAGCCTCTCCAAAACAACGAGCTTCTAGCTGTATCGAAGCCGCCCCCAAAACACAAGCAAAACACGTTACGTTCTAGACTGCCGAAGGGCAAGCAAAAATAAGCCGATCAAGTAGATCGAGGATGGGCGCTGAAGGCAGCGAAACGCAACGATTGAAGCAGCGATCGCAGCGATAGCTGCGCAATGGCAGCCGCTCTGGGTGGTTGAGCATTTGGTAGCCGTAGGCGGACGCGCTTGGGAACGAATGGAGGGTACATCTGCTTCCGCCTAAATCGTCGCTCTACTAGAAGACCCGACTGTTGGGTGAACAGTCGGGTCGTTGTTTGGCTGATCGGCAAGCGCTTATTGTTTATTGATCCAGGCGAGCAGTTCGGCGCGCTCGCTGGCATCGGGCTTCAATTCGAGGTAGCGCTCGAAGGCGGCAATCGCATCTTGAGTCTTGCCGAGGCGGCGCAGCGCTAGGCCCATACCGTAATAGGCGCGGGCTTCGTTGGGATCGAGGCTGGCGGCGTATTTGTAGTTGGCGTAGGCGCGCCAGTCTTCGTTGATCTTGTAGCGCAGCGAACCCGCCCGCAGGAAGATCTCGATGCGGCTATCGTCGATTTGCGAAGCTGCGTTGTAGTTTTCGAGGGCCGCCAAGATCTCGGAGCGCTTATCGTAGAGAGCGGCGCGGCGCAAGTAGGCATCGACCAGCGTGGGGTCGAGCGAGAGCACGCTATCGTAGGTCGCAAGGGCATTATCGATATCGTTGATCTTCTCGTAAAGGCCAGCGACCCGCATCAGATTGGCGACATCGTTGGGTGCAAGCTGCCGCATGGCCTCGATGTTGGCACGGGCCTGATCGAGGTTGGCTTGGCTGGCTTGGGTGTCGCCCGCGTAGATCGAAGCACGCAAGGTATAGATCTCGATACTATCGGGGTTGATCTTGCTGGCTTGATCGAGATCGGCAATGGCGGCTTGAGTGTCACCCAAGCTGATGTAGATGCGAGCGCGCCCTAAAAGGGCATCGATCAAGCTAGGATCGATCGCAAGCGCCGCGCTCCAGTCGTCTAGAGCGGCTTGATAGTTGCCTTGGTTGCGATACCAGCGGGCACGCGCCTGCAAGGTCGAGACATCGTTCGGTTTGAGGTTGACGGCGCGGTTGTAGTCGTATTCGGCCAGCTCAGTGCGCCCTTGCTGTTCGTAGATACGAGCACGAGCCAAGAGCGACGAAACATCGTCACGGCGCAGAATCAGGGCTTTGCTCAGATCTTGAAGGGCGAGATCGCTCTCACCTTTGGCGATGTAGACACGGGCGCGGCTTGAATAGACGCGCGCATTTTGGGGGTCGAGATCTTGAGCCACTTGCAGGTCGCGCAGGGCTTCGCTGAACTGAAGCTGTTCGCCATAGATCTGGCCGCGCTGAATGAAGGCTTCGATCAGGTTGGGGTTAAGCGAAATGGCTTGGCCCAAGTCTTCGAGAGCGGCGCTAGCATCGCCCTTTTGGCGATAGGCACGCCCGCGCTCTAGGTAGATCTGCCCAAAGCTGGATTGGCGCTTGATGGCTTGGCTATAGGCTTCGATCGCTTGGTCGTACTGCTGACGCGCCAAGTTGATGTCGCCGCGCACACGGTATGGCTCGGCGTTGGCAGGATCGAGCGTAATGGCGCGAGCGATGTCGCTATCGGCTTCGTCGTAGCGCATCTGCTTGCTGTAGATGCGAGCGCGAGCGATATAGGCGCTAACCGCCAGTTGCGAGCCGGGATTAACGCTGATGGCGCGATCGAGATCTTTAAGCGCTTCGTCGAGCTTGTTCTTTTGCGAGGAGAGCGACCAGGCGCGGTTGATCAGGCCCTCTTGCAGCCAAAAGCCATCGGAAGCGGCGTAATCGGCTTCGGCCAGCTCGATCACACGGCTGAAATCAGCGTAGGCAATCTCGAACTGGTCGAGACGCATATGAACCAACCCAAGGCCGTTGTGGGAATGGATGCGCCTCGGGTTGATTTCGATGGCGCGTTGATACTCTTGGATCGCACGTTGGTAGTCACGTTTACCGTCACGTCGGTCGGCGAATATGCCAGCGATTTGCTCGTGGTAAGCCGGATTGTCGGGATCGTGTTGGATGGCCAGTTCGAGATCGTCGACTGCACTTTGATAGTTGCGCGCCATTAGGTGAGCTTCAGCACGGCGCGCAAAGATCTCGCTGTTCGATGGTTCGAGCTCGGCGGCCTTGTCGAAGTCGGCGATCGAACGTTGCAGCAATTGACGCTCGCTCAGCTCAGAGGGCTTGCCCGAGGCGGCGTACTGGCTGTAGAGCAGGCCGCGCTGCATCAAGAGTGCGACTTCTTTGGGGTTGGCTTTGATGCCAGAGCCGAGTTGGTTGATGGCTGTCTGATAGTCGCCCGCTTCCGCCACCAAGCGACTGCGCAAGATATAGGCTTCGACCAGATGGCGATCTTGTTCAAGCGCCATACTTAAATCGGCGATCGCTCCTTCGTTGTCGCCCATTTTATTGGCGAGCATACCGCGCGAATAGTAGGCAGTAGCGCTGTTATCGGGTTCGAGTTCAATGTAACGGGTATAGTCTTGATAAGCTAATTCGTACTCACCGATCTGTTCGTAGGCGCTAGCACGGCTAATGGTTGCATGCGAGTCGAACGAATAGAAGAGGGTCGCCCAGTTATACATTGGGATAGCTTCCTCATATTGTCCAACACGCAAGCGCGCGTCGCCACGTTCGTGAAAGAACGTAGCGACGCGGCGACTGGCGGCCCACAAAACAAAAATGAGTAGCAGGCTGAACAAGATCACCAGTAGCACAACCGAAATAGTACGCCCTTTACTGCGCAGAGGGTCGGCCGTAAAGCTCTTCCCCTCTACAACATAGACCGGTTTCGTTTTTATGGGTTTCGAATCTGTGCTCATGGTGGTCTGATCTCCGAACAAGCCCTAGAGCTTGTTTTTATGTTCACTCGCACGCACTTCAGCGACGAGGTTCTTTACGTCCTGAGCGCGAGAGCGGGGACAGATAAGCAAGACATCATCGGTGTCGACGATGATAAGGTCTTCCACATCGATGGTGGCGACAATGCGCTTACGGGGGCTAAAGATCAATGAATTCTTGGTCTCTAGGCCGATATGAGGGCCTACGACCGCATTGCCTTGTTGATCGTGCGGCAATACATCGGCCAAGGCCGACCAGTCGCCAACATCGCTCCAGCCGATATCGACTGGGATAACGGCGGCCAGTTGGGTTTTTTCCATCACAGCGACGTCGATGGCTATATTCGTAATGTTAGGCCAAACGGTGTTAAGCACTTCATTTGCTTCGGGTGTTCCGCTTGCGAGATCGATTTGGGCAAGCTGAGCGACCATATCGGGCTGGAAGAGGGCCAATTGCTCCAGCAAGACATCGGCTCGCCAGATGAAGATACCAGCGTTCCAGTCGTATTCGCCGCTCGCCACATAGCTTTCGGCGCGAGCACGGTCGGGTTTTTCAACAAAAGCAGCCACCGAGTAAGCTTCGAAATTGCTTAAGTCGGCCAGCTTTTCGCCACGGTGAATATAGCCATAGCCGGTACTCGGCTCACGGGGGGCGATACCCAAGGTTACCAACTTGCCACTACGAGCGATTTCGCTGGCGGAGGCGAGGGCGGCACAGAAGACTTCGGCGCGCTCGATGCTGTGGTCGGCGCTTAGCACAGCCATCACCGCCTCGGGATCGCGCTTGCGCAATTGAAGCGCCGCATAGCCGATACAAGGGGCAGTGCCGCGTCCGACCGGTTCGATCAAGATGTTTTCACGCGGCACATCGGGCAACTGTTCAGCCACAACATCAGCGTAGGCTTCACCAGTTGCAATATAGATTTTATCTGCTGAGATCAGCGGCAGCACCCGATCGACCGTCTCTTGAAGCATGGTGCGCTCTGAACGCAGCGCTAAGAACTGCTTAGGCATCGCACTTCGGCTGTAGGGCCAGAGTCGAGTTCCGCTACCACCAGCAAGAATGAGTGCATACATTGATATTCTGACCTTTCACATTGCAGGACTTATCCAAATGCTCTACGAGCAAAGACAACTTTAAACGATTTTAGGCATAGAGTCCATGACAATGTGTTCAACCCTCATCAAAAAGCCGTATAGTCTCCTTGATCTTAGTTCGGTGCGCGGGTCGCGACGCCGTCGATAACCTCAACCGGACGGGTCAACCACTTGTGCTCGTTGATGGTCCAGAGCGCTTGCGCTTTAACCCAAGTCATATAGTAGGTGACTAACACATAGATCGGCAGGATCAAAATATCGCGTGGTACACGGCGCAAATGGGGCAGAACTTTGATGCCACGACTGAGATGCAACCAAATTAAGAGTGCAATAACAAGCTTCCAGTGGCCTAAGAAGAGTGCAGTGAAAAAGACAAAAGGCCCTACCATGAGGGTGAATGGCGAAATCGTTTTGTCAATCAAGACCATGGCAAGGTATGGGTGCTTCCAGACCCAGCCCTGCCAGAGCGCACGCAGATCAGAGCGGAAGGTATTGCGAGCCCAACGGATACGCTGTTTGACGAAGCCTTCAAAGGTCGGCTTAAAGGTCGAGTAGACTCGCGCATTGAGCTGATTCCAGGTGGCATAGCCCGATTGCAGCACCAAGCAGGTGTAGCGCTTATCGTCGCCGCTCATACAGGGGCGACCATTGAAGGTCTCGTTCAGGAAGGGCTCTTCTAGCTCCTGAAGCAACTTGGTTCGATAGGCGGCGGTACGTCCCGAGAGGCAGCTTACAGCCCGACCGATGATCGTACTAGCTGGCACCTCATCGTGGTAACGAATATCGAGATAGTAGTCGGCGATGCGTTCCCACAGAAAGGCGCGCTCGCCATCGCTGGGGTACATAATCTGGCGGGTACCAACGCCACCAACAGATGGATCTGCAAAAGGCATCATGATCTTGGCGAGCACATCTGGCTCCCAGATCACATCGCTGTCAACCAATACCACAATGTCGGTCGTAGAAGCGGCGACGCCCATCGCCAGAGCGGGGCGTTTGCCTGGTTTATTAATCATCATCACATCGACGCCTCGGTCGCTGTATTCAGCAGCGATCTCAGCGCAGACCTGGTCGGTTACATCGACTACTGCGATGATACGATCGGGCTTATTGGCGATCCAGGACTCAATGGCGCGCCGAAATAGCACTGGATCTTCTTTATAGACAGGCGTGATGATAGTAGCAGTACAACGAAAATCATTTTCGACTGGCTGATACATCAAGGCAGGTATCTTCTTTGCCAGCCAAAAACCCCATCGGACAAAACCCAAAATTCCGATGGGAATAAGTGCAGGGACAGACATTATTACAGTAACAAAAGACTGCAAGAGATCGTTCATGATCCAACCTATCACGTTAGGGCATTATTCTCAGTTATCGCCTCACATAACGAATAACGTCACTAACACTGAAAGAGCGTTTCGCAAGATGGCGTCGGCATTGGACACTCTTTTGGCTATGGGCTCTATAGTTTTCTCTACTAAAAGCCGACGTGCATGAACCGACACTTCCCTGATACACAGCAGAGTGTCAGTTCACGCACGGCGCACAATGCCATTATTTTTAGAGAACAGCAGGTTCGTTAACGGCCCTGAGGGTCTCACCTTTGCGAGCCGCCTCAAGCGCATCGTCGATCAGGTGAGGGGCGACCACAGCCGGAACACGGGCTTCAAGCCGATTGTTGGTCTCGATGGTCGCTTCAAGCATCAGATGTTCAAAACCGTTCTCGCGCACAAACTGCATAAAGGCTACGGTGTCTTTGGGCAGACAGGCGCCGCCGTAAGGCACACCACCTCGCGTGCCGTAGAGTGGGTTCCACATGCTTTCAGCGCTACGAGCGACGGCCGCACCGACCAAATTAGCGTCGATGTTCAGGGCATTACAGATCGCAGCGATCTCGTTGAAGTAGCTGATCTTCACTGCGTTGTAGCAGTTATTGACATACTTGATCATCTCGGCTTCGGTCGGGGTACAACGTACCGTTAGAGCACCGAAGGGCTGATAGATCTTGTCGAGAATTTCGGCGGTAGTGCGATCAGACGAGCCGAGAATGGTGATCCATGGGCGGAGGAAATCTTGTTCGTGGCTGACCTGGCGCAGGAACTCCGGGTTCATGGCGACGCCGAAGTCTTCACCGGCCTTCTTACCACTCGCTTGCTCGAGAATGGGGGTCAAGCGGCGCTCAGTTGTTGTAGGCGGAACGGTACTTCGTATGACAACAGTGATGCGATTGGAGGTTTTCGCCAAACCTTTACCGATATCGCGGCAGGCGCTCTCGATATAGTCGAGCACAATCTTTCCATCGACGCTCGGTGTCGACACGGCAACCAGCACAATATCGATCTGATTCCAGTCTACATCAGAATAGGAAACGGCCTTGAAACCCTCTCCTTTAAGACGCTCAATTGCTTGAGGGTTAATGTCAACGAATGTTACATCATGTCCCTTTCGCGCGAATCCCTTGCCAGTTGCCGATCCGACGATACCAGAACCAACTATCAACATCCGAGCCATATCAAGGTCTCCTTAATTGTATAGCCATTGTATAAAGAACATACTCTTCTAGTTCAAGCTGCCAAAGGACTAGCAGCGAAGTGCATTTCTTATGGGGCTACAATACCTGTTCTCCGTGGCAGAGGGCTGACAAGAAGCGAGACGGTAGATGACAAGGCCGAAACATGCAGTAGGTCATAAGAAAGGCATTACTATGCACTACAAAGGCGATCGTAAGACTTTCTTTCGCTCATGGGCTTATATGACAGGATCGTCAGAATAGGCAAGCAAAGCTATCCGTTGCTAAAAAAAACGCTTAGCAAATGCAAAAAAGTTTCGCTCTTCTATCACAAGAATGCTTTATCCTTTTTGGAATTCGTTTTATCTACTCCCTAAAGGGATAAACCAAGATTGAGTGTTTTTAACAGAAAATAAATGCAAAATCAATCTCGACTTCATTGTCATGATGGTATGATAGGTATCAAATCGTACTTATAGAACTACGATAATTATAGTCGATACTAGCGTAAATAACCGATCCTAATGTTGGAGCCAGCACTAAAGCCTAACATCTCTCCAAACATTCTTCCTCGCAAATTGGGACAAAAAGCACAACGAAAAGCACATTCTTTATTTGTTCTTATTGTTTGTATAGGCTTTTCGTTACATTCAACAGCTACTAGAGGCTATATATTCCACTTCAATCACAATGTAGCGATATAAGTACGATCTGCAATATGTCGTCCAAATGCTAAGGAATGTGGATGTAAACGTATGCCACCATCGAAACATGGGCACTGGCCCGAATCAGCAGGATCGTCACTATCGCAGTTTATTGGCCATGAACCGTATAAAATCGGAAACCGCACTCTTTCAGTGACAGAAGGTAACTTAGTCGATTGCCCAACCGAGGCGCTGGTCTGCTACGCCAGTAGTTCGCTCGCGCTACACAGTATGATCGCTTCGAAGTTGGTAGAGGTCGGCGGCAGCGTTATCAGGAGCGACTCCGCCAAACATATTCCGACCCAAATCGGGCACGCGATCGTTCTAACGGCTGGCAAGCTTCCGGCACGCTACATCATCGTTGGCATCACCAACCATATCAAATCGGCCCCAACCATCGCCCACATTCGCGCAAGTGTACAAGCGGTCTTGCAACAAGCGGCCCAACTCGAATTGCGCAGCCTAGCCTTACCAACCATTCGTGTCAGCAAACAGATCTCACCCACCGACGCGCTCTTAGCCACTCTAGCCCCGATCGTCGATCACCTTAGTGGCCCAACATCGATTGAACACATCGCACTTGTCATCGATGACAGCGACGACTTCCCACTGCTAAACAACTATCTTTCGACCTGTCTCAATCGGCTGCAACAAGCGGCCCGCCTGCGAGCACCATTGTTAGCATTGCGAGCAAGTGAAACCAAACTGCTCGAAAGTAAAGCCCTTTTGCAATCGATCAACCTGTGGCAAAACGACGAGATCTTAGAGCAGATCTATCAGACACAACTGCGTTTAAACAAAGAACTGCTGGCATTGCTGCAAGCCCAACAAGACGAGCAGCAGAGCCACTGGCAGGCCAGCCATCAAGTTGAGATCGACCTTGTGAACGAACAGATCGCGCGCCTAAACTACTTGCTTTCGTCAGAGAAAGAACGCCAGATCTCGGCCTAAACCACAAGCCAGCGAGCGTATAATAAACACTCGTATCGAAACGTAATCGCTCAAGGAGTAATCAGCATGGCTCGGAGTTTTGGACGAGGAGCAGATGGGTTGCGCCCGCTTCGAATCACACCAAACGCCGCTCCCTTTGCAGAAGGCTCGGCTCTGATCGAAATGGGCAATACACGTGTGTTGTGTGCAGCCAGCGTCGAAACAAATCTACCCTCTTGGTTGCGCGGTCAAGGGCGCGGTTGGGTAACAGCAGAATACGCCCTCTTGCCAAGGTCGACTCAGACTCGCAATCGTCGCGAGCGCAATGGCCTCGGCGGTCGCACCCAAGAGATTCAGCGTTTGATCGGGCGTTCACTACGCATGGCGCTCGACCTAGAGGCGTTGGGCGAGATCAGCATCATTGTCGACTGCGATGTATTGCAAGCCGACGGTGGCACGCGTACCGCCTCGATCACAGGAGGTTATGTGGCCTTGGTGCTAGCTATTCGCAATCTGCAAGCCCAAGGTTTGTTAGAAAACGATCCATTGCGCTATGCGATCGCCGCCGTAAGCGCCGGTATCGTCGATGGCGAAGCCCTGCTCGACCTCGATTATGAGGAAGACAAACGGGCCGAAGTCGATTGCAACATTGTGCAAACCCATACCGGAGCGTTTGTTGAGTTGCAGGCAACCGGCGAAGGAGCACCGCTCGAGCGCAGCCGCCTCGACACACTTCTGAGCCTCAGCGAGGCTGGTCTGCGAGAACTGTTTGCAGCCCAGCAAGCAGCGCTCGAAGCCGCTAACACTTCAGCATAACCGTTGTTACAGCAGCAAGAAGTGCGCCTTAGGTTTGGCCTAAGGCGCACTTTGTCATGCCTATTCTGGTTGATCATACCAAATCCGGTTGATTACTTTCTATTTGGCCTTCGGCAGAGTGGAACTTTTCTTCTTTCCTCGGTTTTGTTTTCCTGCATTTCAAAAAGGCACGTTTTTAAACGGATTTGATATCAGGCCTAGAAAGGCAGCGTCTGAGCCTGCCAGGTGTATACACCTGGCAGGTCGCAGCGAGTGCAATGAAGGCAATGAAGGCAGCGAAACGGATGCCTTGTATAGATGGTAGGCGACTTGGTAGCCGTAGGCGGACGCGGTTGAAACCGAATAGAGGGTAACACAGCTCCCGCCTAACAAAGCAACGCTCTAAGCTGATTTCAAAGCCTTAGCTTATGAGCTCAGTGCGTAAGGCCAGCTGGCGTCCTGCATAGAAGGGCACAACATCGCCATAGCGTTCGGGCACGCTCCAGGGCTGCTCGCGCAGACGTACGCGCTTGCTGGGCGGCGCGATCTGGTAGATCTTGCGAGCGTTATCGGAGATAAAGGCCTGCAACTGAAGCAACTTGGCGTGCGAGGCGAACAGCTCGGCCAAGATCGGCAGAATGACAGGCGCAGTGAAGACACCAGCCGCACAGCCAGCCGCCTCTTTGGCGTGACGCGGGTGAGGAGCCGAGTCGCTGCCGAACATCACACGCGGATGGCCCGAGAGCGCCACTTCCAACAGGGCGTCGCGATCCTCGGGGCGCTTGGCGATCGGCTTGCAGAAGAGGTGCGGGGCCAGCAAGCCGCCAGCCACATCGTTGAGCGTGATGATCAGGTGATGCAGCGTAATGGTGGCGTGCAGATTCGCGTGACGATCGAGCAGGGCGGCCGCTTCTTTGGTTGTGATATGCTCCATCACGATCGTCAACTTGGGGAAGCTGCGCGCAATCTCGTCGTAGGTGGCCAAGAACTCGCCCTCGCGATCGAGCACAAAGCCGTGAGTCTCGCCGTGCACCAAGAGCGGAATGCCGAGCCGCTCCATGATCTCGAAGGTGGGATAAGCGCTGCGCAGATCGCTCACACCGCCGGCGCTGTTGGTTGTCACGCCCTCGGGATAGAGCTTGATGCCGATGATATGCGGCTTGGCAGCCTGCAAGAACTCTTCGCTATAGTTGCGGAAGAAGAGCGTCATATAGGGCTGAAACACGGCATCGCCGATGGCGGCTTCGATCGCAGCCCGATAGCTCTGCAGACGCTCGAGCGTATCGACGGGCGGCACCAGATTGGGCATAATCACGGCACCTGCGAAGTCGCCAGCGCTCAAGGGCGCGACGACTCGCAGCATCTCACCCTCGCGCAGGTGAAGATGCATATCGAGAGGAGAATCGATCACTATCTCGCTCATGGCCTTATTTCTCCGCTGTGGGCTGCCAAGGAGCGCTGATGCGTTCGCGCGTCTCCTCAACACCGATCTTCCAAATAGCTAACATCTCTTCATCGGGGCGCTGATAGTAGCCAGCGAAGTTGCCATCGCCCAAGCCCGCTCGCACAGCGGCTGGGCCAGCCGAACGCAGACTATCGACATCGACGGGCGTTTTGCGTTCGCTCGGCATCGCTACGCCCGCAAGCCGCGTCCAAGGGAAGTTCTCCATCCACGAGGCGTGCGATGCGATCGGATCGGTCTCTTGAACCGCCTTCCAGACTTTGGGAGCGTTCCACCAGTTGTGCCAACGCACCTGCATTTCTGGGTGCGAGATCAACCACTCGTCGATAAAGGCCGCGCCAGGTGAATTGCCGCCGTGACCATTGACGATCACAATTTTGCGGAAACCGGTAGCCGCCATGCTGTCGAGAATATCGTTTAACACCCGTAAATAGGTTTCAACCCGCAGACTGACAGTGCCGGGGAAGTTACGGAAGTAAGGGGTGATTCCATAAGCCAGAACCGGAAAAACCGGCACACCTAGCGGCTCGGCGGCCTCAACGGCGATCCGTTCCGATAAGATGCTATCGACACTGAGGCTCAAAAAAGCGTGCTGTTCGGTGCTGCCCAAAGGCAATACAGCACGATCATCATGGGCCAGGTAGGCTTCGACCTGTGCCCAATGCATATCGGTAATGCGCATACAACACCTCTCGCTCAATAAACGGTCTCTCAGTGTACCATAAATACATTTGGTTACGGTTCTTCCACCTAAGGAGGGTTGCGGCACTACTTTTGAAGTAGTACAATACAGCCATCGAAGCTTCTCAGACCCGCGATGACGCGAAGGAGAAACGATGAAGTATCAAATCGTTGCCCCGACGGTTCATCCCACCGATGCAACCCGGTAAATACGCGCCAGCCCTGCCCAAGTTGTAGGTTCCCGGCGCGTTCGATTTTCAGCCAAGAGAAGCTGTTTACACCCCATGGAGGAATACTATGGAGCTGATGATTAAGAGCCGCAACGGCAAATTGTCTGAACGCCAACGAGGCTACATCGAGGAGAAGCTCAGCAAACTCGAGCGCTTTATAGATGGAACAGCCAAAGCAACGGTGGAAGTGAGCAACCACAACCATCGCTCTAAGGGTGAAGTCTATCGAGCACAAGCAACTCTTATTCTTACTAATGGGGTGATCGTTCGAGCAGAAGAAGAAGACCAAGACCTGTTCCGCTCTATCGACAACGTACAGAACAAACTGCAGCGTCAACTGACGCGTTACAAAGACCGTCACTGGAAGCGAGGCAAGGTACGAGCCGCCGAAGAGGCTGCGAAGGCTGAAGAGGCTGCAGCCATCACCTTAGACGAAGAGGAGGCACCACGCCTAGTGCGTAAGAAGACCTTCGAGCTCAAGCCGATGTTCGCTGACGATGCAGTTGAACAGATGGAGCTCTTGGGACACACCTTCTTCGTCTTCCGAGACGCTGAAACCGAACGAACGAGTGTCGTATACCGTCGCGCTGACGGCAACTACGGCCAGATCCTAACCTAGCGTACACCATCTCACAGGTTTGAGATAAAACTCGAGGCGTTCCACCTAGTGTGGAACGCCTCGCTCGCTTTTGTTTAACTTTAGCCGCATCGCTCTCAAGGCGGCGAGGTCTCTAGCCTCCATTCGTTCCTCAGCGCGTCCGCCTACGGCTATTAAATGGGCTAGCTGCCCTCATCCCCAGCCCTTCTCCCACAATGCTGTACATTAGCCACAAATCGACATACGGTCAGCGTTATCTGCCCTCTCCCCCGGCCCCCTCTCCCGCACTGCGGGCGAGGGGGTGAATGATGATGTTGAAATCGCCTTTTGCTGCCGACACGACTTTTAGGTAATGCATAGCTCCCGCAATGCGGGAGAAGGGAGCGAAAGCCGCCCTAAACATGTGTCTCTTGCGCAATACGTGAAAACGGAAAACGAGGTAAAAAAGTTGTGTGAGATTTCGCGCGACAGCACGAAATCTCACACAACAACACTGGTCAAGTTCCGCTCTGCCGAAGACCAAAAGGAAGTAATCTACCGGACGTGCTATGATCTCGCTTTCACCAAACGCACAACGAACGATCGCTTTTGGCAGAGCGAAAGCCGCCTCTCTAGCAATTAGCCATCTGAGGGCTGATCTGTAGCGCTCGCATCCTGATCCACCGGAGCGGCCTCATCGTTCGGTTGGGCGGTGGGCGGCAAAGGCGGCCCATGCGGTTGCGGCTCTAAAGTTGGGCTTGCTTCTGGCGTCGGCTCCTCTGTTGGCGCTTCGCTCGGCTGGGTTGTCGGCTCCTCTGTCGGCGCTTCGCTCGGCTGGGCTGTCGCTTCAAGAGTCGGCTCTTCTGTTGGCGCTTCACTCGGCTGGGCCGTTGGCTCTTCGCTCGGCTCCGCTGTCGCTTCTAGGCTTGGCGAAGTTGGCACTGTAGCGGTCGGCGTAGCCGGACGAGGAGTCGCTCGCGGCGTCTCGACAGGCTCAGAAGTCGCTTCAGGCTCGGGTGTGCCCTCAAGCTCTTCGAGATCTGTATCCTGATCGATCACTAGCGGATTGTAGTAGGTGTAGACGATACGAGCCAACTGGCCCAATGCGGGCGTCGGCACGGCCGAATTTGCGAAATTACGGGTCTGATAGACATACACGGCCAATACAAAGTCGCCGCCCGGCGTGTTAACAATGCCCACATCGGCCTGCATATCGTCGATCCAGCCGCTTTTATGGGCGACTTGCGTGCCAGCTGGGAAGCCCGAGACCATACGGCCCTTATCGGCGTTGCGGCGCAAACGATCGATCATCTCTTGACAGCGCTCGCTCGAAAGCGTCTCATCGTAGAGCTCAAGCAAGACACCCTCGCCCCGACTACACTCCTCGATCCAGATAAAGACCTTGCTCATCTCGGCGGGCGTAGTGCGCAGACGGCGATCGGCATCGGTGTAGGGTGGTTCGCCCTCGCGTGCGGGGCCGGTTTGAACCGGTACATTGCGCTTTAAGAGAAAATCTTGCGACTGATAGGGCGAATATTGATAGGTATGTTCCAAGCCGAGCTCTTTGAGCATGGCAGTCATAAGCTTGGCGCCCTCAAGCGCCGCCATCACATCGCTGCCGCCCACGCTAGCCGCCAGCATCTGGTTGGCCGACCAGTTATCGCTCTCGATGATCATCTTGTCGAGCCAAGCCAACTGACGATCGGTAAACTCCTCAAGGTGAACGTAGGCGTTCAACATGATCGCCGCCTTCATCACGCTCGCACCCGAGAAAACCGTATTGGGGTTGATGGCAGCGATCGTTTTGGCCTGCTGCAGATCATAGACCGATATGCCCACAACACCGTTCCAATGGCTAGCAGCTTCTTCAAGTTGAGCTTGCAGGTCGCTCGGCGTAGGGCGATCGGTGCTTAGATCGGGCTGAAGTTCAAGGCTGATCACGCGGGTTTGATCGAGCGAACGCAAGCGCGTACCGATCAGACGAGCGGCGTTATCGCTATCGAGACGCAGGCCCGGCTCGACGGTAAAGCTGCGCGAGATCGGATTGGAGCTGATCAAAACATCGTGGTGAGGAAGCTGCTGTACCTCAACTGCGAAAGCTTGGAGAGCGCTCTGCAGACGAGCTTCATCGTAGCTGCTCTGCAAGGCAATGCGCGTTCCGCTGGCTGCCTCAAAGGCTTCGGCGAGCATCTGATCGTAGGCGATCTTCAAGCCGAGTTCGTTTGGATCGAGCTGCAAAACATGTGAGTCGGCGTGCAGTTCTAGAGGAGAAAGTAAAACAGCGAGTTCTTGTTCTAACTTAGTTTGGGCCTCTGACCAGCTCAAAGCGCTTAGATCGATCCCTGCGACCCAGACATCTTCTGCGATTCGTGGTGTCGCCGTAGCGCTTGGAACAGCCAAGGCCGCGACGTTCAGCTCTTCAACGAGGGGAGTATGAGTAACTTCGGAGGCTACTATCGATTGAGTAGTGCATCCGGTCAGGATCCAAACAGCCACAACAAACAGGGTCATGGCCAGTAAACCGCTTCTCTTCATATTAATCTGATCTATACGATATATCTTGCAGACTGCAAGCCGAATACAAGCTGCAGACGAGTTCCATGGTTACATAGCTTGCTCAAAGATACAAGAACAATTTAGGAAACAAACTCTTCTATGAGTTTCATAACAATATGCTGCACCATTATACAAAAGAAAAGGTTTACGACAAACCTAAGCGCTTCAAGAGCTTGATCAGAGCATTTTTAGAGTGTTGCATTATCTATGCTTACCGATCAAGCGATTGTGCTCGTAAAGCTCTTAAAGCGCATTCATACTGACAGAAACATAGACAATTAAGGCGCAAAAGGGCAAAAAGAGATAACTGATCACCAGCCCCACAAGCGCCAACTTGCGCCCGTGACGCAAGCCTTGAGCTGTACGTAGCTCGCTAAGCGCTTTGTGTCCCGTAGCGATGCCCACTAGGGCCAGCAAGGTGGTGATAGTAAACAGGATTCGTTCGCCGCCTAGCGCATAGATCAAGCTCATAAAAGTGGGGTCTTCAAAAAAGAGCAGTAGCCATGCAAAGAGTCCAAAAGCAGACGAAGCTAGGGCCCACAGACTACGTGTACTCTCTGGAGCTTTGGTTTCGAGCGCTTCGCCTGTGGAGGGAAGAGCCTGAGTATCGAAGGTCATGGCTGTTTCAAAGGCGAGGCCACACGCTACACAAGCCGTTTCTTGGCCAACACGCTGCGTTTTACAACGGGGACAGACCACAATAGGCTTCCTTCCTAACGTTTGTTTTGGCGGTCGCGCTTCGCAGACGGCTAGCACTTCCTGTTGTTGGGCGGGATGTTGGTAGCCGTAGGCGGACGCGCTGAGGAACGCATGGAGGGGAGAGACTTCGCCGCCTGAATACCAAAGCAAACAAGGAGATTTGATATTACAAAAAGACGCTCTAGCATTATACAAAAGAAAAACGATGATAAAAAAGGGCAAATAGCTTTACGCTACTTGCCCTTAGCCTACTTGAGCTAGAGAATGCCGTTTTGCATTAAGAGTTTGCGGTTGCAAGAAAAATGACAAAGATGAGGAAACAGAACGCTAGAACGACCAGGCCAATATTGAGATAGCTGAGCACCAAACCCGCGATAGCCATACCGCGACCGCTCAGGGCACCATTCGAGCGTTTGATCTCACCGAGCGCCATATGACCGGTTACAACGCCTACGATCGCTGCAAGAAATGGTACAAGCACCCAAGCAACGATGCCAGAAACCAAGCTAGCGATGGCTAAACCGCTATTGGTCGGCAGCGGAGCGTAAGAGCCGTAGCCGGGTTGGGCGTAGCTCGAACCAGCCGAGATCAGCTGTTGGTCGCCATAGTTGGGCTGGTTATACGCCGATTGGCCATAGCTGGGCGGCTGACTGTAGCTTGGCACCTCTCCATAGTTGGGCTGGACGGGGTTTTGTTGATCGCCGTAGCTCGGTTGAGCGAAATCAGATTGAGCAGAGGGAGCAGCAGCCGCCGCATTCGCTTGAGATTGATCGAGACGAAAGCCACAGTTGTAACAAAACTGTTCGTTATTGTCGTTGTTGGCATTACAACGTGGACAAACCATGAACGCCTCCTCTAACGAGATACACTTGCAATCTCGCGTACTTTTTCAGCCATATTTGGAGCTGTGATCAGTGATTCGCCTACTAGCACAGCGTCGACTCCGCTGGCGCGAACGCGGGCTACATCTGCTGCTGAGAAGATACCACTTTCACTCACAAAAATAGGCCGCTCTGAGCCGCTTGGCAAAACCTTGGCGATTCGCTCGGTAACATCGAGGCTGGTCACAAAGGTGCGCAAGTCGCGGTTGTTGACACCGATGATGTTGGCTCCAAGCTGCAAAGCACGCTGAGCTTCTTCCTCGTCGTGTACTTCTACCAATGCCTGCATACCAAGCTCGTGGGTGAGTTGCAACAAGGAGCGAAGGGTATCGTCATCGAGCGCCGAGACGATCAACAAGAGCGCATCGGCACCGTAGGCGCGGGCTTCATACACCTGATAAGGATCGATGATGAAGTCTTTACGCAACAGCGGGATCTGCTCGATTTCGGGCAATGCTCGAATAGCGGCTAAAAAGGTTAGATTGCCTTGGAAAAAGCCGACATCGGTCAAGACAGAGAGCGCCGCCGCGCCAGATTGGGCATAGGTGCGAGCGATTGCAAGGTGATCGAAGTTCGCGACAAAGACACCTTTGCTGGGCGATGCCTTTTTGACTTCGGCGATCAAGGCAACCGTATCGGAACGGCGCAGGGCAGCCGCAAACGAGCGTACCGGCGGCGCGGAGGCACAGCGCGCTTTCAGAGATTCGAGCGACACCTCATCTTTTTGTCGATCAACCTCGACGCGTTTGTGGGCCAAGATTCGCGCTAAAACAGACTTGTTTTCACTCATACCACTCTCACTCTCTCAGATCGGCACTAGATAGTCATTATACCAGAAGAAAACAGTCTGTAGCAGCTTCTGCAACAATATAGCGCACTAGAATGGGAAACTCCCATCTAGGCGACCCGCTGGCTGACCTGCACCAATTGATCGAGTCGAGCGCGAGCCGCGCCGCTGTCGATACTCTTGCGCGCACGCTCGACACCCTCTTTAAAATCGCTCACCACTTCGGTCGCGACCAGCGCGGCGGCAGCATTCAGCAGCACTACATCGCGTTTGGGGCCTTGCAGGCTGCCATCGAGAATAGCGCGCAAAATCTGAACGTTCTCTTCGACGCTGCCGCCGCGCAACTCGGCGCGAGGCGCGATCGCCAAACCGAGATCGGCTACATTGAGCTGAATACGCCGAGGCGTCTCACCGCCACGCACATCGTAGATCAGGTTGTCGCCCGCCAGGCTCATCTCGTCCATACCCTCGTGGCCGAGCACCACCAAGGCGTGTTTAACCGAAAGGCGGCTGAGCGTGTAGGCCAGCTTTTCGGCCAGCGCGGCGGTCGGCACGCCCAAAACTTGGTAACGCACCCGCGCCGGATTGCTGAGCGGGCCGAGCACGTTAAAGACGGTACGAATACCGATCTCGCGCCGCACCGGGCCAACAAAGCGCATCGCGGGGTGAAACTTCGGAGCGAACATAAAGCCGATTCCGGCCTCGTGCAGACAGCGAGCCACACCCTCTGGGCTCAGCTCGATCTTAACGCCCAAGCCTTCGAGCACATCGGCGCTGCCACACAGACTCGACGCGGCGCGGTTGCCGTGTTTGGCGACAGTTACCCCCGCACCCGCAGCCACAAAGGCGGCTGCGGTGCTAATGTTGAAGGTCGAGATCGTATCACTACCATGCTGAGCATCGCCACCCGTTCCACAATTATCAACGGCCGCTCCGTCGAAGTGTACCGGCGTCGCCCGTTCTTGCATCACCGAAGCCATACCAGCGATCTCGGCATCGGTCTCGCCCTTGAGGTGCAGAGCCGTCAAGAAGGCACCGATCTGCGCCGGGGTCGCCACACCCGTCATAATCTCTTCCATTACTTCGGCCGCCTGCTCTTGGCTCAGATCTTGGCCCTTCACAAGCGCAATAATTCCATCTCGAATACTCATTGTGCTCGACCTCTTCAACGCTTAACACTATCCATACCGATCCGAAATCCGTCTGCACGATTCAAAGCTCAGGCGGTCTGGTCGCTAGCCCAAAGCAGGCACATAGCGCGTCCGCCTACGGCTACCAACATCCTGCCCGCCACCCGAGGCCGCCTCTAGCGCTGCCCCGAGACCGCCCCCAAAAGCAAGTAGGTAGACGGATTTCGTAAAGCTGTCTCGTTACCAAGCGACAGCCCGCTGTATCTCAAACGTTCCTACAGACCTCCAGTATACCGCAGTCGAAAAATCCGTCCGCCGTGGTCGTCGCTGATCAGCAAGCTGCCATCGGGCAGTTGCAATAGGCCTGCAGGGCGACCCCAAGCCTCATTATCGACCACCCAACCGCGCACCAGATCTTCGTACATCACGGGCAGATCGTCCTTCATACGCACCCGTACCACGTTATAGCCGCTGCGATAGTTAGCGATCTGATCGACCGCCGAGCCGTGAAAGGCGATAAAGACATTGTCTTGATAGATCGCCGGGAAGTTCAGTCCATCGTAGAAGAGCATGCCGAGCGGCGCCCAGTGAGCGGGAAACTCCATACGGGGCGAGACGCTCTCGGCGCAACGCTGCGGATCGTTGAACTCGGGATTGGGCAGCTTATCGCCGTAGCAATAGGGCCAGCCGTAGTTTTTGCCCTGCTCAAGCAGGTTGAGCTCTTCGGGCGGAATCTCCTCGCCGATGTTGTTGCGCCCCATATCGACGCCCCAAAGCTGGTTGCTATAGGGGCGGAAGGCGATGCCCACGCTGTTGCGTAGACCCGTAGCAAAGATCTCCATAGCGCTGCCGTCGCGGTTGAAGCGGATCACAGCGGCTCGCAGCGGTGATTGCTCTTCGCACACATCGCACGACGAGCCGATGCTGAGGTAAAACTTGCCATCGGGGCCATAGACCAAGGTTCGGGTGCGATGGCCGTACAAACCGGTCTCGCCGCCCGGCAGGCCATCGAGAATCACCTCGCGGCGCTGAGCACGGCCTTGATCATCGAAGTCGCTCAGCAGCAGCACTTGGGTCTCGGCGGCGGCATAGAGCTGGCCGTCTACGATCGCCACGCTATGCACATAGGGCAGATTCTCGGCTACCAACTGCTTGGTCTCATAGAAACCATCGCCGTCGTCGTCGCGCAGACGCACGACTTGGCTTGTGAAGTGCGAGCCATAGACAAGGCTGCCGTCGCTATCGAGGGCCATAAAGCGCGGCGTGGTCAGGCCGTTGGCAAGCTCTTCGATCGTAAAGCCGAGCGGCACCTCAAGCGGCCCAGGCCAACCCGGCTGCTGTACAGCGTGATATTGGGTCGGGCCGTTGCCAGCGGTCGGGTCAAAGACCTCCGAGCCGAGGCGGCCCAACAGCACTTTGTAGGGATCGGGGTTGTCGGGCAGATACTCGAAGCGCGCCCGCTCGAACCATTGGGTCAAGACGGTAAAACCGCTGCTATTGGTCTCTTCGGCTGGCTCGCTCAAGGGCATGCCGAACAGGGCCAAGCTCTCTTCGTAGCTAAAACCCGCGCGACCATCGAATTCGAGGCCATGGCTCTGCCAATAGCTCAAAAAGGGTTCGCATAAGCTATGCTCGGTCTCGGCGAAGTAGAGACAGCCAGGCTGTGGCTGACCTTTGGGGAAGCTGCGCCAATCGCGACCTTGACGGCGTAGCTGCTCGTCGCCCAAGCGACCGAGCAAGATATGATAGGGCGCTGCGTTTTCGGGGTGGCTCTCGAAGCGTTCGCGCTCGAACCACTGGGAAAGAAAAACTCCTTCGCTATTGCGTTCGTAGCGCTGCTCGCTGATCGGGTAGCCAAATACAGCTAGGCCACCCTGACGCTGCCAATAGCCCAAAAAGTCGCCCGACAGGCTATAGCCCGTTTCGGGAAACTCGACGGCGGCTTGGCCGAGTGCAGTTGATGGCAAACTGAACAACAGCAGCATGAGCACAAATCCCAAAGCGCTTTTTCGCATGATGCTCCTCCTTCACAGCGAAGCTGTAGCTACACGCTCTATAGCAAATCTAACCGATGACTTTCTGTTTTGGCCTTCGGCAGAGTGGCAGTTGACTATTTTGTTGTGTGCGATTTCGTGCTTTCGCGCGAAATCCGTTTCGTTTTGCGCTGTTCCGCTTCATAGGGCGATAGCACACTCCTTTGGTGGGCGGGATGTTGGTAGCCGTAGGCGGACGCGCCAAGCAATGAATGGAAGGGAGAGTCCTCACCGCCTGATACTAAACCCGGTTGATTAGGTTCTATTCGGCCTTCGGCAGAGCGGAATTCGACTATTTTTTGACTTTCCGCATTGAAAGAATGTACGTCTTTGGCGGATTTGCTATGCATACAAAAGCGATCAAGCAGATGGATAACAGACAAAACAGCGATTCAAAAAGATGAGCGGTGGTTGTGCACCGCTCGTGTAGCATCTGTGGACGTTACATCTGTTCGTTTAGAAACAGTCGCTTCGGGCTGGGTTGTAGGACGAGACGTGATGGTAGAGCGAGCTATTTGCCCAGCGATAAGTGTTCGAAATAGCGCAAAGCGGCTTGGACGTGGGGATCCTCTTGCTCGCTAAAGGTTGTCCAGTCGAGATCGATCACTTCGTCGGGCTGAATGCCAACCCCCTCGATATTGGTGCCGTTTAAGAGCTTGAAGCCCTCTTGGGCGACCCACAGACGAGCGCCGCCCACCAATTCGTAGGCGTAGATCGTCTCGGTATTGCCCGCCGTCGGAACGCCGACTACATAGGCGTGGGCAACATCTTGCAGCACGCCAGCGATCACTTCGGCATACGAGGCGGTCGTATCGTCGACCAGCACCGCCAGAGGCACCGAGCGCAGATCGGGGCCAGCGTTTTCGCTGATCATCAGCGGTTTGGTGCCGTTTTGGTTGAAGAAGAGCCCAACGTTACCCCGCACAAAGTGGCCCAATACCCCAGTCAGCACATAGTTCCAGCCGCCCGGGTTGCCGCGCAGATCGAGGATCAAACCACGGATCGGGCGCTCGGCGATCATATCGGTCAAAGCCCCACTGACTTGGGCGTCCATATCGTTGACCCATAGGGTGGGCAGCTTGAGGTAGCCGATATCGCCCTCCAGCCGATGGGTGATCGGCACGATGCGGCCCTGCACAGCGCGGCGCACAACCGTGACCTCGCGCGGTTCGCCGCCCGGACTCATCACCAGCAGGCGCACCTCGGTGCCTTCGGGGCCATACAGATCGCTGCCGCCATCGAAGGGTTCGCCGTCGATGGCTAAGATACGATCGCGGGCCTGCAAGCCGACTTGGGCCGCCGGACTATCGGGATAGACCTCTTGAATGAACGAACCATCGGCACGCGGCACGAGGCGCACCCCAATGCCAACATACGACTCTAAACCAGTGCTAAAGGCATCTTCAAAGGTCGCAGCGCTCGGCGCGAGAAAACGCGAATGGCGATCGTCGAGCAGGGCGACCATCTCGGTCAACAGCGCATAAAACTCTTCGTTCGATTTGGCCCGCTGTATCAGCGGCTTGTATTCGAGATAAACCTCATCCCAATCTACTCCGCGAAAATCCGGGTAGAGGTAGTTCTGATGAATGATATTCCAGACTTCAGAGAAGATCTGCTCGCGTTGGGCGTAGGGGATGGAAGTTGGGGTTACAGGTGTTGGACTAGCGCTCGCGGTTGGCGTCGCGCTCGCTGTCGGTGTTATCGTCACCTCGGCAGTTGTTGTAGGTGTTGAGGTTGAGCTAGGCCGAGGTGACGCTAACGCTTCTGTGGACGTAGCAGCAAGACTCTGCTCTAAGGCAGGAGTCTCCGAGCTACCTTGAGCTAAGGTTCGCACAGACGTACAACCCGTAAGTAGGAGTATCATTAAGAGACTGCCCACCACCAAACGAGGTTTCATCGCTGACTGTTTTTGACGAACCATTAAAGCCATATCTATACTGCCTCGGAGACTAAAACGAGGCAACAGGGTCGTGGTAGTCACAACCTGTAGCTAAACACGGTTAAGGGACAAGCTCAAACGCAGCTGCAAGCACTTGACCTGCAAGTTGCGCACCTACACTACTGCCTTCGCCGCCGCCTTCTACCATGACCGCAACAGCAAAGCGTGGCTCTTGATAAGGCGCAATGGCGATGAACCATGCGTGAGTTCGACCTTCGTTGCCATACTCAGCAGTGCCAGACTTACCACCGACCTCAACCCCGGGCACAGCGTCTGCCGCTGCACCAAAACCGTAGGAAACGCCAGCCCGCATATTTTGCCGCATCGCTCGAGCGACATCGCTGGTCAGCGCTTGGCGTATCCGGCGAGGGTTCTCGCGTCGCAGTTCGTTCCCATTGGGGTCGGTAATGCGTTCCACGAGGTAAGGGCGCATCATGGTGCCATCGTTCGCGATCGCCGCAGCCACCATGGCCATCTGCAAAGGCGTTACCAGCAACTGGCCTTGGCCATAACCAGTGTCTGCCAAGGCAGCTTGGCTCTGCAAGAAGCCCGGTTGCACAAACAGCAGGCTCGGCGCAGTCGGCAGGTCGGTGAAGCCCGGATAAACGCTTGGCGCATTTTGCGGACGGTAGAAATCGAGGCGTTCGGCAATGCTTGTCAGACGATCGCTGCCTAAACGCAAGGCATACTGAGCAAAAGCCGTATTGCACGAATAGGCGTAGACGCTTTCGAGGCGCGGATCGCCGTGCTGGCGAATCAGGCCTTCTAAGCCATCTCGAACGGCGTTCACAACGGGCGGAGCGCCTGTTTCAGTAAAGAGTTCATTGGGACAGGAGATTTCGTCGGGCTTGCCAACCGAAGGCTCGCTCAAGACGCCGATCGCGGTAACGGTTTTAAAACTCGATCCGGGCGGATACTGTCCTTGGGTAGCACGATTGAGCAGCGGCTGGCCTGCTGCATCGCTGGTGATCTGAGACCAATATTCGGTGGTGCGCGCACGCTCCGCCGCCTGATCTTCAGCATCAGGATTGCCGACTAAACCTGCTGGATCGAAGCCGGGAGTGCTCACGAGGGCCAAAACTTTACCAGTGCGAGGCTCCAAGACCACAACTGATCCGGTGCGACCGCCCAGCAGATCGTAGGCGCGCTGTTGCAGATCGGCATTCAGAGTCAGGTGAATATTGTTGCCGACCGGCTGGCGACCCAACAAGCTATCGCTCAGGTTTCTCCACGCGCTGCCCTCTTCGCCGTTGAGATAGTCGTTATAGCTGGCCTCAAGACCGCTGGCACCATATCGAAAACTAAAGAAGCCGACAAGGTTGCCAAAGGCAGCAGGGTTGTAGCGTTCGCTCATGGGATAGACGCGCTGAACATAGTTCTCTTGGCGCAGCACGCTATCGACCAGCACCGTTCCGTTTGCGTCGATGATCTTGCCGCGTTTGATCTTCTGAGCCGCCACAATCGGGCGAATATTACTCGTGACTTGACCGGTATCGCTATCGGTCACCGTATAGCTGTAGATCGAATGTGACTTGACTACTTGCTGGCGCAACAGTTGTAGGCCCAGCATTAAAAAGCCGATCGAGAGCACGATACCCAGATGCTGCAAGTTTCGATTCAACGAGCGTGGAATCTGGGGGAGGCTCGACCACGCAAACACACCCATAAACAGGGATGCAGTCCAGATACAAATCAACCAACGACCATCGCCTTCGCGATCAATCGGTTGGATAATTCCATATGCGATCAAGGCGATAACAATAATTGCCGCCCCTATCCGCACATTTTTCCGCATGAAGCGCTCCCTCGATACTATGTCGCTACGCAATTCTCGGTATGGCCTCAGTTGATTGAGGTAGCACAAACGAACGAAGGTATTATACCGCACCTCGCTTCATTCCGATAGACTATTTTCAGCTTGAGTAGCCTATGGATCAGAGTTAGAGATGAGGTTTTTAAAGAAAGAAAACGCCGATATTCAGCTTGTAATCAGCTAAATATCGGCGTTCCCCAACGTTTCGTGCTAGCTTAGGTTTTCTAAGACTTGGGACCGAGCTCGCCGGATTCGATCAGGGCCTGCAAGGGTGAATCGCTGATTGTCAAAGGCAGATCGACGCGAGCACGGCGGCGGCTCGATTCGTAGGTGGCGAAGATAATCTCGGTGGCGATCAGGGCACGACGGGCGCTCAGCTCGCTCTCGCGGCCAGTACGCAGCGCTTCGACGATATCGCCTACACCCCGAGCGATGGCTGCAAAGTCGTGAATGCTCTCGTTCTCATCGATGATGCGCCACTCGGTTTCGCCATTGCTGCGAACACGCACATGAGGCACTTCCCACCAGATCTCAATCGTACCAGCATCGCCGAGCAGACGAATCGCACGCCCGCCCAGACCGCTCTCTAAGGGATCGCCGGTGACCATCAAGGCGTACACGCCGTTTTCATAGGCGATATAGCTCAAGCCCGAGTCTTCGAGCTTGACGCCGAAAATGCTCTGATCGGTGCGACGATCGATCTGGCCCATCACCCACTTGGCGCGCGTTTCGTTGTTGAAGAAGCTAAACATATCGAACCAGTGGGTACCCCAGTCGTAGAGGTTGCCGCAGTTTCCCTCCATGCGCTCGAGCTTGCCGATCGCACCCGACTGAAGTAACTCGCGGGCGACACGGAAAGGTTTGTTGAAGCGGCGCTGGTGATTGAAGGTCAGTTGCACACCCAATTCGGCACAGACGCTCGCCATCGACTGAGCATCGCTCCAAGTGGTCGCCATCGGCTTTTCGCAGTGAATCGCCTTAACGCCAGCACGGGCAGCATTTTTGACCATATCAGCGTGCAGAGCGGGCCATGTGCAGATGCTTACAATATCCAACTGTGCTTCCGCCAACATCTTCTGATAGTCGGTGTAGATCTCTGGCACACCGTACTGCTCGGCAAAAGCGCGAGCATGCTCTTCAACGATATCGGCCACCGCTACAATTGTGCACCCCTCGTTCGCTTGGTAGGCTTGAGCATGGGCATGCGCCATACCAAAGCCCGTTGCACCTTCCGACTTCCAGGGTCGTCCTGTACCAATGATTCCCACACGATAAGCAGTCATCGCTCGTCGTCTCCCATTTCTGTCGCTCAACACCGAGATCAACCATTGAGACCGAGTTTTGTATGTAAAGCACGCACTGCATCGACCACGTCTTCGTGATGCAAAACAAACGAGACATGGTGGAACGAAGCACTTTGGGCGGTGGCTAAGACTCGTGCACGAACGCTTCCTAATGCTTCAAAGGTCCGATGGATCAAACCAGTTCCATCCGAGTTATGCGCACCTACTACCGAAATCGTGGTTACCGGAGAGATAGCCCGCACTTCGCTCAAGCGTCCTTCACGCTGCTCGGGGGCAAATGCCGCCTTCAGACGTTCCAGCGCGAAATCGCGATCGGCCTCGCGCACCACCAGCAAGAGACTATTTTCGCCGAAACTCTGGGCGAACATCAACGGCTCGACGCCAACCTCTGCCAGAGCGCGGAAGGCGCGTACGGCAAACTCAGGAGACCAATCGTCGGCTAATTGATCACCCGTTGTAAACGTGAGAAGGCTCAAACCCGGTGCTGTAATAATAGCACGAGCTGCGGCACTGTTGTTCACCGGATTGGCAAGAATCCGCGTTCCCGGGTGACTTGGGTTAAAGGTATTGACGATTCGCAAGGGAATCGAGTGCTCAACCAGCGGCTTGAGCGTTTTGGGGTGCAAAACTTCTGCTCCAAAGGTCGCTAATTCTGCCGCTTCGATATACGAGAGTTCTTCGAGGGTACGCGCTTCGGGCACGATCTTGGGGTCGGCCGTCAAAATGCCATCAACATCGGTCCAGATCCAAACTTCGTTAGCATCCAGCGCTGCACCCAAGATCGCGGCGCTATAGTCGCTGCCGCCGCGCCCAAGCGTCGTCACGATGTTGTTGGTGGTTGCAGCGATATAACCTGTCACAACCGGAATTATGCCCGAGCGCAGCAGCGGCTCAAGCTTCTGTCGTGTCTGTTCACGAGTTTCTTCCCACAGAGGGTGAGCCGCACCGAAGGTATCGTCGGTCACGATCAGCTCAGTCGCGTCGATATGGCGCGCCGCCACACCGTTTTCACGCAAAAGCGCCGCGACCAGACGCACACTGAAACGCTCGCCCAACGAAGCCAAAGCGTCGACCGCACGTGGGGTGCTTTCGCCCAAAGTAACGATGCTGCCAGCAAAGCGGTCATAGGTCTTGAGTAACTCGGCCCACTCTTTGTAGAGGGTATCGCGCTCCCATTGATCTTTTAACAGTTCATCTGCCAAATGTCTATGTTGGCTCCAGATCTGACGACGAACATGATCAAGGGTTTGTTCATCACGATTAACCGCAGAACGAGCGATATCGATCAGGCTATTGGTAACGCCAGCCAAAGCTGAGCAGACCACTACTAATGGTTTCATACTGTTGCTTTGAACGATACCGACCAATTCGCGCAGCCGAGGAACATCACTAACCGATGTACCGCCAAACTTCATCACTAACATTGGGCACCTCGTTGCTCGTTAGGTATACGGCCCCTTTCTGAGGCCAACGAACAAAAGCGCTCATTCAGCTGAGCGCTCTTGTTACAAAAATGCTTACTTTCGTTGACCACCCCAGCCCAATCGGCGCCGTTCGCGCTTAGCGATAGCCCGTTTCGCTATCGGCTTTACGTTCTCGAACAGCGTCCACAACTGCTCTTCAAGCTCTGGAACTCGCAACAGTAGCGGTTCGAGACGGTCAACTTGTACACCACGTGACCAAAGCAACGTCGCTATGGCGTGTGCCTCCTTAGGCAAGTCGCGCAGCAATGCGCTGATCAACTCCGCTTCAAGCGGAACCAGGGCGATCCGTTGCTCAGCTATGGAGGCTCCGACCCGCAAAGGCCAAATGCGCTCAAGCGCCAACGAAAGGATGGTCTCTCCCCGCCGGATCTGAGGATTGGCGATGACATTCAGCGTAACGGCATCGCTCTCGTTGAGGGCGATTCGGTAGCTGCCCGCCATGCTAGGAGCATAGTGGCCGAGGGCACGCGTGGCCAGTGGTTCGAGCTCTTCGCCCTGCAGCAAAGCGACGATCCGACTGATCTCGGCTAGGCCCGTCAGCAGCGTCAACTCGCTCACTGTAGGCACTTGGACGCCTTGCAGCTCTTGACTGAGCGAACCCGATAACAACCATGGCAACTGCTCATTCTGAGCGAGGCGTTCTACAATCGTTTCGAGCGCTCGGCGCTGAAGCGCATGGCTCTGTGAAACTTGGTGTGTCATACAATCTTGGGGAGCAGATAGTGTTTAGCCATCTGCTCATTATGTCAATCATCTTAGAGAGCGGTCAGAATCAGTGGCTCATCGTCTGTGATCGCGATCGAATGCTCGAACTGGGCCGAAAGCGAACCGTCTGCCGTTCGCACCGTCCAGCCATCGGACTGCAAACGGGTCTTATAGCTGCCCATATTGATCATCGGCTCGATCGTAAAGACCATACCGGGGCGCAGCTTTAGTCCGCGTCCGGCTACACCGTAATGCAGCACGGTCGGCTCTTCGTGCAGATCACGCCCGATGCCATGGCCGGTGTATTCGCGCACAACCGAATAGCCGAAAGACTCGGCGTACTCCTGAATCGCCGCACCGATATCGCCCAAGCGCTTGCCCGAGCGAGCCTGCTCGATCCCCAATTCCATACAGCGCTTGGTTACATCGAGCAACTGCTGCACTTCGGGCGCGACGTTGCCAACGCCATAGGTTACGCACGAATCGCCGACCCAGCCATCGAGCAAAACACCGATATCAAGTCCAATAATATCGCCTTCTTTTAAAATCTGTTTCTTGCTGGGAATACCGTGACAGATCACGTCGTTAACAGAGGTACAGACCGTGCCCGGAAATGCCATACGAGCGGGATAGTCACGGGTTTTTGGAACTGCGCCGTAACCTTTATAAATAGGGGTCGCGCCGTGTTTGCGAATAAACTCCTCGGCCATGCGGTCGAGTTCGGCGGTCGAAACACCCGGTACAACATATTCGCGCATCATTGCAAAGGTCTCAGCGACCAGCCGTCCAGCATCGCGCAGTTTTGCAATCTGCTGGCTCGATTTAAGCGTAATAGCCATTCAAACGCCACACTTTCTGTCTTTTTACAAACGTTTTACAACCAGCTGCTTATGAATGCTCTCGCAAGAGAGCGCAAAACGCAGAATCTGGTCTTTATTTCAGTATACTCTATTCCGTATCGCTCTGCTGGCTCATCCCCTGACTAACTACGCTTTTGTGGGTTGTTCAAGCGAGAGGAATGTCTCCTCCATCCCTCTCGCTACAAGCAAATGTTAAGCGCTCGGCAACAGCGCCATCACAGCCTCGGCACAACCCCACGAAAGAGTCACACCCGCGCCGCCGTGGCCATAGTTATGAATCACCAAGGCGCCGTTGGGCTGCGCTTCAGCCTCAAGCCGCACGCTGGCGCGGCCCGGACGCAGACCGATCTTATGCTCGGCCACTTGTGCGCCCTTCAAGCGCGGTTCGATCAGCGTACAGCGCTCGATGATCGCCTCGGCGGTGGCCTGATCGATCACCAACTCTTCCGCACCTTCGTCGGCGGTGCCGCCCAAAATAATGCCATCTTGGCGCGGAATGATGTAAGCCAAGCCGCGATGACCATAATCGTCGAGGTAGAAGGCATCAAGCTTGGGGCCTACCACGCGCACAATCTGGCCGCGAATCGGGTAGAGCGCTTTGTCGCCCAACAGCTCACGCGAGCCAAGGCCGGTGCAGTTCACCACCAGTTTCGACTCGGCCAGCGCTTCATCGAGCGACTTCAGCTCACGCACCTCGACCGTGCCACCCAGACGCTTGAAGCGCTCGAGCAGATAAAACATATAGCGCGGCGTCTCGATCACAGGCACATCGTAGATGTAACCATCGACATAGCCTTCGGGCAGGTCTTCGGCACTCGCACGGCGATAATTGGGCAGTTGGGTGCGCCACTCGGGGTCGCCAACCGGCTGCTCGAAGATCTCTTTACCGGTTAACATTACTACGCCGGTTTCAGGATCGTCGGCCAGCTTCACAAACTCTTGGAAGGTGATCAGACCCCAGTGGTTGACCAAATCTTGAGGGTAGGCTTTGTAAGGGAACCAGACTGCAGCGGCAACGTTAGAGGTGGTGTTGGGGGGCAGGTCGCGCGCCCAGATCTTGACCTTGTGGCCCGCCTCAAGCATACGAATGCCACAAGAAAGGCCCATCACACCACACCCAAGTACAAGGATATCCATAACGCTCTGTTCTTTCTCTCTAAGGTCGCAACAACTCGCCGAAGAAGAGCACGCCTTCGCTAACAGAGGCAGATCGTAGCCGAAAGGTGGAAGCGAAGAGTCGATACATACAGACATCGACTCTCCGCCGAAAGATTTCGTTACAGTTCGGGCACCGGAGGACGCGCAAGCAGACCAGCGCGCTCAACCACCTGCGGCATAGCCTTGCTCCAACCTACCGACATCAGGTGGATACCCGCTACGCCTTCAATGCTCAACAGTTCCTGAGCCAGTTCCGCTGCCAAGCTAATGCCCTCTGCCTCGGGATCTTCGGCCCGCTCCATGCGCTCAAGCACCCAATCGGGCAAAACGGTGCCGGGCAGATTATCGCGCAGATAGATCACGCCCTTGGCCGAGCGCACCAACATAATACCAGCAATGATATAGGCTTGTTTGTGCAAACCTTCTGCACGTACATCGGCCATCCAGGTGCGGAAGCGATCTACATCGAAGACCATCTGAGTTTGGATGAACTCGGCCCCACACTCGATCTTCTTAGCGATTCGCGTCACCTTTTCGATATTGGGGTTACTCACCGCGCCCAAAAAGAAGGTCGGCGGGTTCTTGAGGGGAGTCCCCGATAGGAAGGTGTGCTCGTCGCGCATCTTGCGCAGCGTTTCCAACAGATGGAACGAGTTTAAGTCGAGCACGTTTTTGGCATTAGGGTGATCACCGATACGCGGATGATCGCCCGTCATACACAAGAAGTTACGAATACCGAGCGCCGAACCACTCAAAACATCGGCTTGCAAAGCGATCCGATTCCGGTGCTGACACGAGATCTGCACGATCGGCTCTGTGCCTGCCTGCTGCAAGATCACGCCCGCACCCAACGACGACATACGCGCCACGCCACGCTGATTATCGGTGACGTTGATCGCATCAACCACATTGCGCAGATTATCAGCTAACTTCTCTAAACCAGCACGACCAGCACCCTTCGGGGGAGCGATCTCTCCTGTTACCACCACTTGGCCTGCGGCCAAACGCCGCTGTAATGTACTGTACATATCATCAACATGTACGGCTCACCTGTTGCTGCGAGCCGCTACGATAATGCTTGCGCGAGATCCGCAAGCAGATCTTCGGTATCCTCAATACCACACGAGAAGCGCACTAGGTTATTGCGAATACCCACAGCCAAGCGCTCCTCGGTTGTTAACTCATAAAAGCTCATCAAGGCCGGCTGTTCGACAAGACTCTCGACACCGCCAAGGCTTGGCGCGATCTGCGGAATGCGTAAACGGTCGATAAACTGCGATGTAGCTTCAAGGTCGCCCGCGATCTCAAACGAGACAACGCCTCCAAAGCCGCGCATCTGACGGGTCGCCACTTCATAGTCAGGATGCTCGGGCAGTGCTGGATAGTGAACCCGCTCGATCCTCGGGTGCTTGCTCAAGAAGGTTGCCACTGCCAAACCGTTGGCGTTATGGCGCTCCATGCGCAATGCAAATGTCTTCAAACCGCGAATCAGCAGATAGGCACTGTGCGGATCACAGATACCACCCAAGACGCCTTGAGTTTCACGCAACGCGCTCACAATACCCTCGCGCCCCACGATCACGCCAGCGAGCAAGTCGTTGTGTCCCCCAAGATACTTGGTCGCACTATGCACCACCAGATCGATTCCATAGGCGAGTGGTTGTACATTATACGGCGTTCCGAAAGTTCCATCGATGATCGTTTTGACACGGTGGCGTTTACCGATCGCCGCAAAACGCTCTAGGTCGAGCACGCGCAGATAAGGGTTGGTCGGCGACTCGCTCAGTAGAATGCGCGTCTTGGGCGTAATGGCGGCCTCGATCGCTTCGTAATCGCCCGCCGGTACAACCGTATGATCAACGCCCAAACGAGCCAGCATGGTGCGAATAAACTGGCGCGTACGGCGATAACAATCATCGGTCAAAACAATATGGCTGCCCGTAGGCAGCATGGCTAACAATGCGGTCGTAATAGCGTTCATGCCGCTCGAAAAGAGCAGACCGGCCTCAGCGCCCTCCAAGGCGGCGATCTTAGCTTCGGCAGCCCGAACCGTCGGGTTACCATAGCGGCCGTACTCTTCGCGTTCGATTCGTCCTTCGTGATAATCGATCAGGGTAGCGGTATCTGCAAACGTATAAGTCGCCGCCTGCACAATCGGGGTTGTAATCGAGTCATGGGCCCGCCCGCGTCGTTCGCCACCATGAACAGCAACAGTCGAAGAACCTTGTTTGCTAGGCGCAGCCTCAGAAGTATGAGTAGGTGACATAAAAAATCCTCTTATCAAGCAGATAAGAGGAAGTTCCACACATTATACAATCTGTTGTATCTGCCTGTGGATGGCAATCCTCTCATCTGCCAGCGAATCGCTGTCGGAATTGGCACCAAGACGATGAACACACCATGCTGAGTTGCATCAAGCATGTCTTCACCCGGTTGCCGCGGTTTCACAGGGCCGGTCCCTCTACCGCTCTAGATGAGTTCGTATATTGAGCGGGAGTATAGCACGCCAATCGATGACTGTCAACGTTGACAGTAACAACCCCTACTGCTACAATCAAACCAAAGGTTCCTGGTTTAATCGAGGAGAACACTGCGTGCGATTGGGCTTTCTTGCAGACTTTTCTCGCTCTTGGTTCACTCGGCTATCGCTCTCTCTGTTAGGGGCCTCCCTGCTCATCCTAACAGGGTGCAGCATTCCAGAGCCACCACCGAGCAACTTACCAACTGCGCCAGCAGTTCTTGATATCACACCCGCACCAACGCTCGATGTAAACGCCACGGCTACCAGCTACGCATCCTTGTTGCGACCGTCGCCAACTCCAGCGGGCCTCTACATTGTGCGAAGCGGCGATACCCTCAGCGCACTCGCGGAAGAATTCGGCACCACTGTCGACGCGATCTTGGCCGCCAATGGGCTTTCTGACCCCAATTCGCTCCAAATCGGTCAAGCCTTAATTATCCCTTCGCTGCTGGCCACCCCGATGCCACAGATCCCAAATCAAACACCTCAGGGAGATTCTCCGACGCCAACACCTTGACAAGTGCTAGCCAGTAGTGTATAGTTACTCTCGTTGGTGAGGACGTCACTAATAAATTCTAGAAAGCCACTTAGGCACAAGGAGGTGATGCCCATGAGTAATGACATGAATAAGGGTATCACCGTACGTGAGGCACGATAATTTCTCACAGTCGGTGATACCCGTCCCTTGACAAAAGCTCTTGCCCTGCAAGGGCTTTTGTTTTGCCCAAAAACCCCTCGCTTTGCCCCCTTGAGCTATTTACGATCGATCCACCATCAGCATGCTTCAGGCGAAGAGTGCTCTCCCTCCCATCTGTTCCTTAACGCGTCCGCCTACAGCTATCAAAGCGGCTGTACCCCCATTCGGCGTCTAGCAGCGCTTGTTTTGTTCACAACTGAGGCACTGAGTCACTGAGTTTTTTAAAGAGTTTGGCATTGAGGGCTTAAGCGCTGTGGCGATCTACTCGTACCCTGTTCCTGCCGAAGGGTACGCGTAGTGCTTGCTAAAGCCAAACTCCCCCTCTCCTGCTTCTATGCATTACCCAAAAGTCGTGGCATTACCCAAAAGTCGTGTCGGCAGCAACAGGCGATCGTTCGCATACCATCGCGGGAGTATCCTTGAGAGCACAGAACGGGGAGAGGGGCCGGGGGTGAGGGCAGATAACGCTGACCGTATGTCGAGTTGTGGCTAATGTACAGCTCCTGCTTCGCGGGAGAGGGGGCCGGGGGGTGAGGTCCAGACTCCCCCTCGCCCGCAGTGCGGGAGAGGGGCCGGGGGGTGAGGGCAGGCCAGCCCGGTTCGGTAGCCGGAGGCGGACGCGGTGAGAAACGAATGGGAGGATCAAGCTTCTCACGCCTGAAAGGGAATACAACAGACCCGACCAGCAATGCTAGATCGGGCCTGCTAAGGACAAGAAGCAGCGAACGATTAGTCGCCCGTTTCGATCGGACGGCTCTCGTCGTCGCCCCACTCGTTCCACGAACCATCGTAGATCGCGACCGGCGGCAGACCCGCCACCTCGAGCGCCATAGCGGTCACGGTAGCCGACACGCCGCCATTGCAGTAAGAGACGACCTCGCGCTTGGCCAGCTCGTCGATCTTGAAGCCCTTGGCCTCAAGGCGCTGGCGAATCACCTCGGGCGCAGCGAAAGTGTCGTAGGGGCCTTCCAAAAACTCGCGGTAGAACAGGTTGCGCGCGCCCGGGATATGGCCACCTCGCTTGACGCGCGACTGCTCGCCACGGTATTCGGCCGCGCTACGGGCGTCGAAGAGCAGACAGGCACTGTCGCGGGTGGCAACTTCGTCGGCGGTGCGGCGTAGTTTGGGCTGCGGGCGCGGCGTAAAGACAGTGCTCGCATAGCTCGGCACCTCTGATTGCAGCGGTCGACCCTCGCCCACCCACTTCTTGAAGCCTCCATCGAGCACGCGCGCTTGATCGTGGCCATAGTAGCGCAGCGTCCACAGCATACGACCAGCTTGAATCATAAAACTGTCGTCGTAGGCGATCACGATCGTGTCGTCGCCGATGCCGAGCTTCGACATAAGGGCGGCGTACTGATCGGGCGGCGCAACCTGCTTCAGCTCGGGGCGCACCGGATCGATGATATCTTTGGTCCAGTCGACAAAAACAGCGCCTGGAATGTGGCCTTCGAGGTATTTGTCGTAGCTGGCGAGGTAGTGCGGTTTGGGGGCGGTCGGCGGTAAGATCACGCCGCGAATGTCGATCACCCGCACACGAGGGTCATCGATATGCTGAGCCAGCCACTCTGTGGAAACCAGCGGCCCTTTGGGCAATTCTATGCTCATCGTTCACTCCTTAGTAACAAGACTTTTCGGCTCTGTACTGCGTTGAGCGTAGTATACCACTCGTAAGCTCTCGGGGTCGCTCAGCTGACCCTCTGGTTTGCGGCGCTCTAACACGTGCATTCCGCCCGCTTCGAGAGCCTGCGTCACTTGCTGATCGCTCCACGACCGCAGGCTATGGCTCTCTTCAAAGCGCCACCAACGCTCGCCCTGTTCGCTAAACCACACCAGCTGCTCGCTCGCACACTGCTCGTCGATGTTGTAGTTCTGGCGATTGTAGACGATCAGATCTTCGTCGTCGTAGATCACTTCAACGCGGTCGTTCCAATCTTCGAAGGCCTTAACAGTCTGAAGATCGAAAATAAACCAGCCCTCGGGACGCAAGAGCGGGCCGAGCTGCCGACAGAGCTGATCGAGCTCGCGCTCGGCGCAGAGGTAGTTGAGACCGTGGCCGAAGCAGGTGACGAGATCGAAAGGGTGCTGCTCGGGAAGCTGATCGAGCTGCAGTTCACGCAGATCCTGCTGAAGATAACTGATCGCTAGGCCAGCCTCTTGTGCGTTTTGGCGCGCGATCGCCAACATAGCGGGTGAACGGTCGATTCCGAGCACGCGATGACCTGCCGAGGCGAACACAAAGCTGGCCGCTCCTGTGCCACAGGCCAGATCTAAAATCTGCAAGCTCTGCCCAGCTGGCGCAGCGAGCCGTTCGAGCGTGCGCGTCGCCATTTGAGCGCCAAAGGAGCCTTGGCCGATCCGTTCATAAATCGCCGCATAATCGCCAAAGGGTTCTTTCGCCGCTGTGTCACGCATGGCAGTTCTTTTTCTTCAAGTTGAATGAAAACAGAGCGAGTCTTCATACGGTTGTATGCAGACTCGCTGTTAGAAAGAAAGCAGATCGATCTCACGAAGCGATCGCGGCCCACTCGTCGTAGCGCTGAGCGAGCAGGCTTTCGAGCTCGGCGTATTGTGTGCCAAGCGTTGTGATCTTCGGCACATCTTGAGCGGCGCAGGCCGCGTCGAAATCGGCCTTGAGTTTTGCAAGTTCGTTTTCGAGCATAGCGACCTCGGCTTCGAGCGCTTGCTGACGTCGTTTACGCTTGCGCTCTTCGGCCACATCGGCGGCGGGGCGTCCGGCTGCGGTAGGCGCGGCTTTGGCCGCATTGGCAGGCGCTTTACTTTCGTTGCTGCGCTTGCTCTCTTCGCTGCGAGCGTTATTTTGCTGCTCTTGAGCAGCAGCGTATTCGCTATAGTTGCCCGCAAAGCTGCGCACACTGCCACCTTCAACCATCCAGATCGTATCGGCGATCGCATCGATAAAGTAGCGGTCGTGCGACACAAACAGAATGCTGCCCGAATAGTCCTTCAATACGCCTTCTAAGGCCTCGCGAGCGTCGATGTCGAGGTGGTTGGTCGGCTCGTCCAAAACCAGCAAATTGCCGGGCAAGAGCGTAAGTTGGGCTAGGGCTACCCGCGAGCGCTCGCCACCCGACAGGTCGCTGACTCGCTTGAAGACATCGTCGCCGCTGAAGAGGAAGCGTCCGAGCAGGGTACGGGCCGCTGTCTCGCCCAAGAGCGGATCGATGCGCTGAACCTCTTCCAAAACGGTGTTTTCCATACGCAGGCTATCGTGACCTTGAGCATAGTAGCTGATATGGACATTGTGACCCAACAAGGCCCGCCCGCCCAAAGGCTGCACTTCGCCGATCAGGGTGCGCAGCAGGGTAGTTTTGCCGCTGCCGTTCGCGCCCATCAAGGCGACTCGCTCGCCGCGCCGCATCTCGAGTTCGGGCGTGGTGAAGAGCTGCACTTGGCGACCATTGGCAGCGGTGTAGCCGACTTTAAAGCCGTCGAGCTTCAACACCAATTCGCCGCTGCGCAACTGGGTGTCGAGGAAGAGCTTGAGCTTGGCCGGATCTTTGGGTCGCTCGACTAAGGTATTCTTAGGATCTTTGCCCTCCAGCATGCGGTTAAGGCGCTTTTCGCGCCCTTTGGCCTCTTTGCTACGCTGGCCCGCCTTAAAGCGACGAATAAACTCTTCGGTTTTGGCGATGAAGGCCTGTTGCGCTTCAAACTGCTTGAGGCGCAGCTCCATACGCTCGGCTTTCAACTGCAGATATTTGTTGTAGCCGCCCGCATAGTCCTCGATCGTACCAAAGGCGACTTCGATCGTGCGTTTCGTCACGCGGTCGAGGAAGTAGCGGTCGTGCGAGATCACGATCAAGGTGCCGTCCCACTGGCGCAAAAAGCCTTCCAGCCATTCGAGCGCGGCCAGGTCGAGGTGGTTGGTCGGCTCGTCGAGCAGCAGCAGGTCGGGGTCGGATAGCAGCGAATAGGCCAAGGCCGCGCGGGTCTTTTGGCCGCCACTGAACTTCTCTACCTGTTGATGGAACTGCTCTTCTACAAAACCGAGACCCTGCAAGGTGCGTTTGATGCGCTGCTCGATCTCGTAGCCGCCGCTATGTTCGAAACGGGCCGTCAGCTCGCCATAACGCGCCATGCGTTTCTCCCAGTCGGGCGCTTGAGTGTCGGCGATCGCCTCTTCCAGTTTGCGTAGCTCGGCACTCAACTCGTTGAGATGGGCGAAAGCGCGCTCCATCTCTTGCCAGAGGGTTAGCTGGCCGCTAAAGCGCACCTCTTGAGCCAGGTAGGCCACCCGCGTGCCACGTGCTAGGTGAACCCGACCTTCGCTCGGCCGCTCGATTCCCGCAATGATCTTTAGTAAGGTCGATTTGCCCGCGCCGTTCATTCCAACCAGCGCCAGCTTATCGCCTTTAGCCACTTGAAAGCTAACATCACTAAAGATCTTCTCTGCACCGTAAAATTTCGCAAGTTGTGAAACTGTTAGTAAAGACATAAGACAATAATAAAGGCCAGGGCCAAGGACCCTATGACCCAATAAAAGATATTCTCTATTCTATTTTACCAGAAGAGCAGGTCCGAGTAGGACCGCACTCTTAGAAGCGCCAAAGCCAAACAGCTTTAACCTATGCTTAGCTCTATGCTGTATACCAAATCCGTTCATTCCGCCTCAAGCGGTGAGATCGCTAGCTGCCATGCAACTTCTAGCGCGTCCGCCTACGGCTACCAACAGCCCGCCCAGCAAAACGGGGGCTATCTGGCAGTGTACCGAAGCCATCGGCGAATCTAAACATACAAACGGTCTCCTTACCACCCGCTCTATACACGCTAGCAACATGCTACAAACCTCGCTCAGATTCTCTCATTGAACCCTCATCCTCGCCTCGCGAGCATGGTTCTCTCTAGTCTAGTGCCTCTTCTCGAAGGCTTCAATAGGACTTAGTATAGATCTTTATTCAAACAAAGCAGGTGCTTGGTAATTCGGTATAATCTGAATAGCGTTAGAAAGCCCAAGAAGCCTCTACCGCGCATGAGAGCAACAAATGGTAGAATTCAAATAATAGTACTACTACGACAGAGGTTAGATTTGGGCTATTCCCCTAGCAAAAAGGTCTGTGGTATAATGGCCTTTGGAACGCCGTGAGAGACGGAGCGTGTACATGTCGATCTACACACCACAAGGGACGCCTCCTGTAATTACGAATGCTATGGCGCGTATCGAACGGGTATTGCCCCAGCCAGGGGAAGTACTTGTTCGAGTCGGTCAACGTGTGGAGCCAGAAGATGTGGTTGCTAAGGCCCTTATCTCGGCACCACCCCAAATCACCAATGTGGCGCGCTCGCTAGGTATCTCACCTAGCCAAGTCGAAAGCGCTATGATCCGCGAGCAAGGCAATAAGGTCGCTGAAGGCGATGTGCTCGCACGGGCAAGCCGTATCGGTGGCCGCACCTGCCTCGCCTCGGTTAGCGGAATTATCGCCGATGTCGATAGCGAAACAGGCTATGTGACCATCGCGCCCGATCCTCAACCCTACGAACTGTATGCGAATGTACGCGGCATCGTGATGGAGATCATTCCTTATTATGGTGTCGTGATCGAAACACCGGCCGCCCAAGTACAAGGCGTTTGGGGTTTAGGAGAAGAGCGCAGCGGTATTCTCTATCTGCTTGTCACCGATCCTTCCGATCCGATCCCGCCAGAAGAGATCGATCCTAAGAAGGCCTACTCAATCATCATCGGTGGCTCAAGCATCAACGCGGCAGCGCTGAAACGAGCTGTTCAACAAAATGTACGTGGCATCATTGTTGGCGGCATCGAAGAACACGAACTACGTGCATTTCTCGCTTGGACAGGCCAGCCTAGTTGGCAAACCGGCGACAGTACCTGGCAACTTCCTAATCCTCAACGGCTCACAGACCCAGGCCTTACTTTGATTATTACCGAGGGGTTCGGTGTTCGACCAATGTCGGCACAAACCTTTCAGCTGTTAACTGAATTAGATCGCCAAGAGGCGTTGATCGAGGGGCATACCTCGCTACGTACTCCGCAGCGACGTCCGCGCGTGATCGCACCTCGCACCGCAAGCAGTAGCGGGCAGCTTACACCGCCTCGTCCTGCTTTGCAGCCCGGTGCACACGTTCGCCTTGTCACACCCGATCAGTTAGGTCAAGCAGGAGTGGTACGCTCTATCTCTAAACAACCTCGGGCGCTGCCTTCAGGCATTCGCACCCAAACGGTCGAGGTCAGTTTAGAAGATGGTCAAATTCTACACGTACCGCGCACTGCAATTGAAGTCCTTGCCTAAGGTCAGCCAGAGGTGCCATGAGCCAGTTTGCGGGTTCTAGCACACAGTTTCCTTCAAACCCATCTGCGGATCGAGCACGCATCTTTGTGGTCGACGATGAGCAGTACATGTGCGATGTCTGTACACGTACTCTGCGTCGTTCTGGTTACGATGTGGTTGCGACGACCGATGCGAGTCATGCCATCGAAATGCTCCGCAGTGATCCGAACTTCGATCTGTTATTGACAGATATTCGAATGCCTTCGATCAGTGGGTTAGAACTTGCGCATCAAGCGCGCGAAATCGTGCCCTCCATCGCTATCATTATTATGACCGGCCACGTATCGATGGAGAATCTCCTGCAAGCGGTACGGCGTGGTGCTGTAGAATTTTTAAGCAAACCGTTTGAACTTGAGCAGCTGCGTCTGGCTGTCGAGCAAGCGCTCCATCATCGCCAACTGCTCCAAGATAGCCTTCGCCTACAAAACATCGAACGGCTCTTACAGAGTAGCGAAGAGATCAACGCCAGTCTCGATCGCGACGAACTGATCAAAATTGTTCTTAAGAATGCCCGCCAACACACCGAATGTCACGCCACTGCGCTTTTGCTTTATAACGGGCAGCGCAGCGAACTCTATGTCGGTGATGAGGCAATGCAGGTGCAAAACGAGGGTCTCGCACTAATGGAGCAGGTCCACAAAACGGGCCAAACCTCGCTCACCACTAGCCAATCGGCGCTCTGTCACTATCAGGGCAATCCGATCTATCAAGGGATTGCGACGCCGTTGCGCGCCCATGGTGAGGTTGTAGGTGTACTCTTGTTTTGCGATGATCGGCCCCACGTGCTGCGTTCGGGCACCCTTGAGAGCATTTCGATCTTGGCCAACCAAGCGGGAATCGCATTACGCAATGCTGCCCTGTATGGTGAGATCCAATCGAACCATCAGCGGCTGCAAGAGCTCGATCGTCTCAAAGGCGAATTTATTTCGATCGCTTCGCACGAGCTGCGCACGCCGCTTTCGATCGTGCTTGGTTACACCATGATGGTGCGCGACCAAGTGCAAAACGAACAACACGAATATTTACAGCGCGTGCTTGACAATGCGCAGCGCATCAAGGATATTGTTGATGACATGGTAAACTTACGTCATCTAGAGACAGGCGAAATGGCGCTTCAGCGCCAGAACCATGTTTTCCAATCCTTGGTGGATCAAGCGGTTGAACGCATGCTGCCAGCAGCAAAACGCAAGCAGCAAGAACTTCGCGCTGTGCTTCCGTCTGAGCCGATCTCGTTTCTGGTCGATAGCGAGAAGTTCTTATTAATTTTAGGTCACCTGATTTCGAATGCGATTAAATTCACTTCTCAGGGTGGCCCTATTGAAATTCGTGGCGATCTTTGGCAATATAACGGTACACAACAAAATGGTTGCCTATATCTTGATCAAGACGCTACGCACTTGCCAGAAAAAATTCGTCAAGGAACCTGGGTCTTGGTGCAGGTCTGCGATCAAGGGATCGGGATCCCGGAACGGGAGCAACCACGTATTTTTGAACGTTTTTATCAAGTTGCAGATTCGCTCACGCGCGAACAAGGTGGCACAGGCCTCGGTCTCGCCATTGTACGAGAACTGGTGACGCTTCAAGGAGGCGTGGTCTGGGTTACCAGTAGCGAAGCGCGAGGGAGCATCTTTTCGGTAGCCCTGCCCTATGGGGCAGAAAGTGGAAAATAGCACGTACCTCGGCTATACTCGATGCTATCAGGCCGAGATCAATGAAGCCTGAGGTTTGTGCAATTCGTCCTTATATGTGGCAGCGTACGCCTTTATGTGTGGCGCCTAACGTTTATAGAAGGCGGGGCGATACGCACCCATACATAGCATAGTATACCTGCCAAAGCCAAGTCCAGCGTTGCGAAAGGCAAGAGAGCTCATGGAGTATCGACTCCTAGTTGTTGCGGGCAAAAATGAAACGTTATTAGCCCTCCCCAGTCAACTATCTGAAGTTGAAGTAAAATTAGTCGAAATGGCTAATGAAGCGCTGTGGGAGCTTCGAAGCGACCCTCCCCATGCGATCGTCGCCGGCTTCGACTTGCCCGATATGAGCGGGCTTGATCTAGCCGAAATTATTCCGAACTTTGATCTACCTACTCCTATCATTCTGGTCAGCTCTACCGTTGATCTAGACGCTCAGCAACGCGCAGCTGAGCTTGGCGTGCATAGTTTCCTTGCTAATCCTTCAAAGGAAACACTCACAAGTACGATCGATGCCGCACTCAAATTGGGTAGCGAGCTCATGGCCCAACAGGCCGAAGAAGAAGAGGAAGAGCCAGAACCAGAGCCGCCAGCGCCTCCAGCGCAAGAGCCAATCACACCGGTGATCGAGCGGATCGAACGCACACCGCCCGCAGCCGATACAGGGCGTCCGCAGCCGGTGATCGAACGGATCGAGCGCACACCGGCAAGCGAAAGCGCTGCTCCCGAGGCGCCTGCCCGTCCTTCTCCGGTGATCGAGCGGATCGAGCGTATACCGCCAGCCAGCGAAGCGCCGCCAGAACCGCCGGCACGGTCATCTACAAGGCGGGTTGTGCCGAACCCTGACCCACCCTATCAACCGCCTGAACGCCCCTCTTCGCGCCGAGTGACGGGCCGTTCTAGTGGTGGTTTAGGGGGGCGCGTCAACCAAGCGCGTGCTGCTGCTCAGCAGAGCCCCAAGCCGACGCCGCCAGAGCCGACGCCGCCAGAGCCAACTCCAGCGCCGCGCGGTGGTGGTATCACCGTAGTTGACCGCGATCGGGCGACTCGGATTCAAACTATTCTGAGCGACCTGTGGCAATCGTTGAGCGCCCAATGTACGCTGCTGACCGACCGAGCTGGTATGGTTTTAGCCCAACACGGCGAAACCGACGGCCTGCCGATGATGATTCTGCTGCCGCTGTTATCGACCAGCTTCTCGACAGCAGGTGAGGTAGCGCGCCAGTTGCATGAAGAAGACGCTATGACGCTTTACATGCACGACGGCGCTCGTTACAACCTCTACTGTTTCGATATTTCACAGCGTTTCCTCTTGGTGGTGGTGTTCGACAAGAATATCGCTGCAACCCGTATCGGTTCGGTTTGGGTTGAGGCGCGCAGCACCATCCGCAAGCTTAAAGACGCCTTGAAATAAGACCTGCAATAGTGCGAAGCGCAAAGGCCGTCGATCTAACCCGGATCGATGGCCTTTGCCATTTATTGCAATTCGTCATGGGCAATGTTACACTGCTAAGAGTAGTACACGCAGCTTTTAACTTGTTCTCGAGGAACGCCATGAGCGACCAATTGATATATCTCGATCACTCCGCTACAACGCCTACCGACCCCGCTGTAGTGGAGGCTATGTTGCCCTACTTCACCCAGATCGCAGGCAACCCGTCTAGCATTCACCAAGTAGGGCGGGCCGCCCTACAAGCTGTAGATGATGCACGTTATAGCATCGGCGAAATCTTAAATGCCCCCGCCAAAGAGATCGTCTTCACGAGCGGAGGTTCCGAAGCTGACAACCTTGCGATCAAAGGGGTGGCTTTCGAACAGAGTCGTCGTGGCAAGGGTAAACATATCATTACCAGCGCATTCGAGCATCATGCCGTGCTCGATACGGTTGAATATTTGAAGGAATTCGGCTTCGAGATCACGTATCTACCCGTGAGCAGAGAGGGCTTTGTCAGCCCCGACGATCTGCGAGCCGCCCTGCGCCCCGATACGATCTTGGTCTCGATTATGTATGCCAACAACGAGATCGGCACGATTCAGCCCATTAGTGAATTTGGTGCGATCTGCCGCGAACATGGCGTGCCTTTCCATAGCGATGCGGTTCAGGCAGCCGGAGCGCTCGATCTCGATGTCAAGGCTCTTAACGTCGATCTTATGTCGCTGGCTTCCCATAAGATTTATGGGCCAAAGGGTGTTGGCGCGCTCTATGTGCGGCGCGGCACCCCGCTGCTGCCCCAGATCAACGGTGGTGCACAGGAACGCCGCCGCCGTGCGGGCACCGAAAATGTCGCTGGCATCGTCGGCTTCGCGAGCGCCCTGCGGCTGGCCGAAGAGCGCCGTGCCAGTTATGTAACGCACACCAGCGCCCTGCGCGACCGCTTGATCGATGGCGTGTTGGCAAGCGTTCCACAGAGCCACGTCAACGGCTCGCGCGAGCGTCGCCTGCCCAACAATGCTAACATCGCCTTCGAGCATGTCGAAGGTGAGAGCATCTTGATGCTGCTCGATCAAAACGGCATCTGTGCTTCAAGTGGCTCGGCCTGTAGCAGCGGCTCGCTCGATCCTTCGCACGTTTTGCTGGCGCTCGGCTGCAGCCCCGACTGGGCCAATGGCTCGGTGCGCTTTACGCTGGGCAAAGACACCAGCAGTGAGCAGATCGACCGCGTCATTGAGCTGCTGCCTGGCATGATCGAACGGCTGCGAGCGGTCTCTCCGAGCTATCAAGAATCTGTAGCTTCATAAACGCTCTATGGGCCAGGGTGGCAGCAGCATCTTGGCCCTCTTGCTACCTATCTCGTGCGCTTCGCCCTTGGTTCCATCTACTGCACGAGAGAATACATCACCGCGCTTTTCGCTACGTCGACGTCTCCACAGTCTCTGTGCTTTCTTTCATCCATACCTAGCTAGGCCAAGGTGGCCTGTAAGGAACGCCACAACAGGACATTGAACAAGCCGATGCACCTCGCCCCTGGCAAAACTGAACAGCTCACAGCTCTCCCTGCGTCGGCACACGCTCCAATAGATTTGGTATGCCTTCGTATCTCGTTGCAATCAAGTTGCATTCATCCACAGATCGTCCGAAATGTGTATCCCAAAAACAGATTTATACAATAAGGGAGGTTTTCGTGGAAGCTTCGGTCATCCTGATACTTGGTGTAACGCTGATTGTCCTTATCGCCGCAATCATTATTGCACGGCAGCTTTGGGGTGTTCCAAACAGTACAGAAAGCCATACAGCAACCCACTGGCCCTCGCTTAATCCAGAGCAGCTTGCAGAGATTCAACGCGATATTGCAGCAAATAACAATATCGTCGCCATTAAAAAAGTTCGCGACTGGACGGGTTTAGGGCTTGCCGAAGCCAAAGAGGCGGTAGACTTCATTAGCAAAGGCGCTCATCTTGCAAACGAGCTGCCCGAACAAGCCAAGCCCAACCCACCGATCCAAGATGAGCAGCTGCTCAATACACTCAAATCGCTGGTAGAATCGGGCCAGAAGATCCAAGCGGTCAAAGTTTATCGCGATGCAACTGGTGTTGGTCTGAAAGAGGCGAAAGAGTTCGTCGATCAGCTATAAAAAATCAGTGGAAACGGGCGCTTCCACTGATTTCGTATGTCACAGCAATGGGTGATGTTTATTCGGTCACGCGTACATAAGCGATCGCAACATGCTGGCTGCTCACACCTTCAAAGGTGATAGCGTAGATGCCGATGGGGCTATTGCGCGCAGTCGTAAAGGTGATGATGTCCGAGATACCTTCGTCGTCGCTATCGACTTGGAAGGGAGCACCTAGCACCGACTGATCGGGCGTGGTGATGTAGACACCGATCTTTTCGCCCGGCTCGAAGCCGCCCGCGATGGCAGCAAAGGTAGTGCCGCGTGGGCCGATCGACGGCTCGACATAGGCGTAAATGCTCTCGGGCACGCTGGTGTCAGGGTCGTTGTTGTCCGAGTCGGCAGCTGGCTCTGGAGCTGCAGACGCAGCAGCCTGCTCGCTGCCCAAAAGGCCTAACAATACGATATTGCCATGCTCGGGGTGCAGCTCAAAACGAGCCCGCTCGAACCACTGAGTCAGGTACTGCTGACCATCGCTGCCCTGCTCCATGGTCGCTTCGGTCAAGGGCAGACCGAAGAGGGCGAGGCTTTCAGCGGCCGAATAGGCAGGGTTGTTATCGAGATTGAGACCGTGGCTGCTCCAGTAGTGCAGGAACTGGTTACACACGCTGTGGCCTGTCTCGGCGAAATAGCGGCAGCCAGCAGCATTGGGATCAGCTGCCTTCGGCTCGCTCTCCCATTGGCGGCCATGAGCTTGAAGCTGCTCGGCACCCAAGCGGCCTAAAAGGACATCGTAAGGAGGGCTATTTTCGGGACGCAGCTCGAAACGGTTGCGCTCAAAGTGCTGAACAAGCACCTTAACTCCGCCAATATCTTGCTCGCTAGCAGCGCTGATGGGATAGCCAAATACAGGTAAACCACCGTTCTGCTGCCAATATTCTGCGAAACGACCTGAGATACAATGGGGGACTTCGGAAAAACAGAGTGAGTTGGTTTGAGCGGAGAGCGAGCCAGCTGGTGCAAAGAGGCCGAGCGCCATTGCAAATACCAGACCTAGCAGAGCGAGGCCCTTGTTCATGTGTCCTCCAAAACAATGATAAGAATGTTACATTTATTATGACAAAATTCCCATTAATCGTCTAGATAGCAATTAACTATTTTACCAATCTAAAAACTATGACTTTCCTATTTTGTATAGCTAAAGCATATGAGTAGAGCCTGTAATGTATCATTTTGATGTCGTTTTAAGCTATATTTCTCTGTTTGAGTCATTTTTCAAGCGGATTCTTTCAACTATAACCGCGCATACAAAACCAAGCGGAAGCCTAATTTTGAAGCCGTTTGTATCGCACTTTTGGGAGCGATTTCAGGGCACAGCTAGATAGCAGCCCGGGTTGAGGGCGGGCTGTTGGTAGCCGTAGGCGGACGCGGTTGGGACCCTGTTTGGGGGAGGGACCTGACCGCTAGAGCGCTACACTTAGCAATGGATTTGGAATCACGATAGTTAGGCTTAGGCCTTAGAATGAGGAATACAGCATGGAAGATTACGATCAGGAGTGGCTGAGTTATCAGCACTCGAGTGGAATAGTGTCGCTGGAATATCCCGAGCAGTGGCAGGTCGAGGAGCCACAGGTGGCTCAGCAGTTTCAGACCGTTTTGCGCAGCGACGACGGCAAGGTTTTCTTTCGACTGACGATTCAGCCCGCCACAGAAGAACACAGCGTCTCGGTGCTGGAGCAGTTGAGCGAACAGTTTTTAGAGCAAAACCATAGCGAGCGCGTCGGCTACCGTCTCGAATCGCTCGATCGACAGCCAGATGAGAGCGTTTGGGCGAGTTATGTGTATGGGGAAAAGCCAGACGTTGTTGTGGGGGATCTGCTCTATTGGGTCGACGACCAATACCTGTTACGGCTTGAGGTCGAACAGGCTGAAAACAGCGTCGATAGCACCCAAGCTATCGTTGATGATATCATCGATACGCTCGAACTTGAACCGGATATCCCTTTCAGTAGCTAGACTCGCAACGAGGAGATAGGCTTTTCTATCTCCTCGCTTCGTTCTTCCAGCTAACCCTCTACTAAACCTAGCGCATTGTAGAGCCGATCCCAATCGAGCCGTTCTTCCATCAGTCTGATGATGCTATCGAGTTTGCTCTTTTGATGGAAACGAATATGCCCAAAAATCATCTCGGCGCGTTCAACAGTCGAAAGGGTGTCGTCGGGCACGATGATGATCGGTACACCGCGCTCTTCGGCTCGATCGATGACCTGAGGCGATGGTCGAATATTGCCAGTAAGCACCAACACGCTTGTAGAGGTTTCTAGCGCTGCAAGCTGCAGATCGGTTCGGTCACCACCGGTGATCACAGCTTTGTTGGCACGTCGTCGGAAGAAGGAGAGACCGCTCTCGGGGCCCATTGCACCGACCATTAACGATGCAACAAGGTTGTCGCCTAGGGCCCGATTACCCAGCCACTGACCGCCTAAATGGTCATACAACTCATCAACTGTCACACCCGAGAGCGACTGGTCTTGGGGAAGGAGGCCATAAACAGGAATATTCTGCGATTCAAGATAGGGAACAACACGGTTCTGAACAAAGTCGAGTTGAGGTTCTTCGACCTGATTGAGCAACACACCGATAAGTCGATCGCCCATGTAGCGACGTACAGCCAAGACCGAGTCGATCGCGATCGTATTATTGTAGCGCACCACCAACAAGGCTGGCGCCTCTAACATATCCGTCACTTGGTCAGCTGAGAGGTCAACCAATGCTCCCTCAGACCACGTATTTGTACCTTCAACAACAACGACATCTCGGTCGCGCGAAACCGCCAGGTAAGCTGTTTGCAGCTTTCGAGCAAAAGGCTTCTGTTGATTACGCATAATCGCCTCAACGGTGCTTGGGGTTACCAGCACCGGAGCGATTTGGTCGAGCGAATCTGGAAGTCCAAACATGTCGCGAATGAAGGCTGCATCTTCGTCCAGCACGGCCCCCGGTTTATAAGCAACCGAGACGCTGACCGGCTTCATGTAGCCGATGCGTAGACCATCTTGTTGCAAGTGGTGCAACAAGCCAACGCACACGGCACTTTTGCCGACAAACGTTTCCGTCGAGGCTACGTACAGCGTCGCCATAGCTCCATCCCCTAAATTTCAGTGTAAGATGTCAATTGTATCAAGCACCTGCGGCGCGCACCCTAGCTCGTTGCATCTTACAGCCAACATCAGTTTCCACTACCCTTGCAGAATGATTCGAGCGTCCAGCACAACAACCCCTTCACCTCTATTATAGACGACAAGCGGGTTGATATCCATTTCAACTATTTCGGGGAAATCGCCCACTAACTGGCTAATTCGCAAAACCACCTCCTCAGCAGCGCTAATATCGGCGGGTTGTTCGCCGCGCACCCCTTGCAGCAACGGATAGGTGCGGATGCTGCGCACCTGTTCGCTTACCTCGCGGCGGCTTAGTGGCGCTAAACGGAAGGCCACATCTTTGAGCACTTCGACATAGATGCCGCCCATGCCAAAGCCGATCAATGGTCCAAACTGCGGATCACGGCTGACGCCGACCAAGACCTCGCGCCCTTTGGGTAACATCTCTTGCACAAGGATACCCCAAATTCGCGCTTCGGGATTGTAACGGCGTGCCCGATATTCGATCAATTCATAGCTATCGCGCACATCGTTGGCGTTGCTGATGCCAACCCGCACTCCGCCGATATCGCTTTTGTGCAAAATATCGGGGCTACTAATCTTTAAGACGACTGGATAGCCGATTTCGTTTGCGATCTGAACCGCCTCGTCGGGAGAACGAGCCAGACGGCTTTGCGGCAGGCGCATACCATAGGCTTCCATCACCTCGCGCGCCTCGATCTCGCCTAGCTCGACCCGCCCACTGGCGCGCACCCGTTCGAAGAGGGCCTGCACCCGGGCCCGATCGACCTCGAAATGGGCATATTCGTCTGCGCCCTCTTCGCGCCAAGCGCGATGGTCGGCCATCGCCTTAAAGGCTGCCACCGCCCGTTCGGGGAAGGCGTAGTTGGGGATATGATGGCTGTTAAGGTAGTCGAGCGCCTGTTTGATGCTGTATTCTCCCATAAAACTGGTCACGATCGGCTTGTCGGTCTGCTTGGCATACTCGGCGATCACACGCGCGGTTTCTTCCGGCTCGCTGCCCGCTTGGGGCGTAAAGAGTACTACAACACCATCGACGTGCGGATCGGCCAAGACCGCCTTGAGCGCAATCTCGTAGCGATCAGCGCGGGCATCGCCGATCACGTCGATCGGATTGTAGATGTTGGAGAGCGGCGGCAGATCGCGCCGCAAGGTCGCCAAAGTCGTTTCAGTTAGTTCGGCCATACGCAGACCGTAGTGTTCGATCGCATCGGAAGTGATAATGCCGGGGCCGCCGGCATTGGTTACAATCGCAATCCGTGGGCCACGAATGAGGGGTTGATAGGCGAAAGCCAGCGCGAAATCGAAGAGCTCTTGCATAGACTGGGCGCGGATAATTCCGCTCTGTCGGAAGGCGGCTGCATAGGCGCTCTCGCTGCCCGCCAGCGAACCAGTATGCGACGAGACAGCACGGGTGCCAGCGGCGGTGGTGCCGCTTTTGATGGCGATCACCGGAATGCGCTTGGTGACTTCGCGGGCGGCTTGGATAAAGTTCGGGCCGTCGCTGATGCCTTCTAGATAGGCCAAGATCACTTTGTTGTGCTCGGGATCTTCGCCCCAAGCCCGCAAGAGAGCGACCTCATCGACGTCGGCTTTGTTGCCTAAGCTCACAAAGCGCGAGAAGCCGATGCCTTGGGATTTGCTCCAGTCGAGAATCGCTGAACAGATCGCACCAGACTGCGACATAAAGGCGATCTCTCCGTCAGCGGGCATGAGGGCTGCAAACGAAGCGTTTAGATCCGAGATGGTGTCGATAATACCAAGGCAGTTCGGGCCAACCATACGCATGTTATAGTGTTTGACCTTCTCGACCAATTGGCGCTCTAGCTCTTTGCCTTCGCCACCGATCTCCTTAAAACCTGCCGTAATGATCACAAGGCCCTGCACGCCCTTCTGACCACACTGTTCAACAACGCCAAGCACAGCTTGAGGGGGTATAACGATCACGGCCAGTTCGATAGCGGCGGGCACATCGAGAACCGTCGGATAGGCTTTATAGCCTAACACATCGCTCGCACTCGGGTGAATCGGATAGATATTTCCTTGGTAACCATTGTCAATAATATTTTTCAGAACCCGATGCCCTAAACGGGTCGAATCAGGTGAAGCACCAACAACAGCTACCGAATGAGGCGCAAAAATCTGCTCTAACATGAGCGCATCCTCTCAAGGCAAACAGCCTGTCCATTCTCTACTGCTGTGTCCAAACCTCAGATCGGGAACGCATAGTCGCCCTTTGGGAAGACTAACTGTATCTTGAGTAGTTGAGGCTTCAAGCTATGTACCTGCTTGACAAGCTAAAAGGTACTCTCCAACACCCAGATACGCTGCTCTGTTCTGCATCGTCCGATTCGACAGAGCAGTACGTTTCGATCAAAACGCTTTGCATAAAGCTCATACATTGCTTTCTGCAATATATATTATTTGTATAACACACCTTCGCAACATGTCTCTTTAGGTTCAGGTATTTCATTGCAAATCCGCTCGATTATGTTGTGTTTATGGCCTTCGACAGAGTTGAACGAGACTATTTCCTCAGTTTTTCGTTGTTGTTCTATTGCGAACAGGCTGTTTTAAGCGGATTTGCTATCAAAACGGCAGTTAGGCACCCTTCTCCCGCAATGCGGGAGAAGGGTCGGGGATGAGGGCAGCCAGCCCATCTGGTAGCCGTAGGCGGACGCGGTTGAGCACGAATGGAAGGGAAAAGATTAGGCCGCCAGCATATTGAAATAAGCAAAGGGATACAGTGGCTATGTTGCGAGCAGAAGCGAGGCTGTTTCGCTTTTGTATGAACGAATCGTCATTTTATAGAGAATCTAAAAACGCCATAATTAGAATTTACAATCTCAAGGCTCTTTACATTTGGTTATAGATAGCGTATAATGGCTGCAACCAGAAACTCACATGACTGTCATGCTGTGAGCTGGATACGGACTGAGAGGTATTTACTCTCAGTTCTTTGTTTACGTCAAAGGGGAAGCAGAGCTAGAAGGCTCTTCCAATCTGTCAGCTTCCATAGACGTTTCCGCAGTTCAAGTTATAAGGCAGTATTGCGATGAGTGAGAAACCCACCTACCTGACTCGCGAAGGCAAGGCCCAGCTAGAACGAGAGCTTGAAAACCTCCTTACAGTAGGGCGCAAAGAAGTTGCCGACCGCATTGGTGCCGCTAAGGAATTGGGAGATATTTCTGAAAGCGGTGAATACGAAGAGGCTAAGAATCAGCAAGCCTTTATTGAGGGCAGGATTCGCGACATCAAAAATACACTCTCGCGCGCTGAGATCATAGACGACACTAACATTAGCACGAGTGAAGTGCGTGTTGGTTCGCGCGTCACCGTCAGGCTCGAGGATGAGGATGAGGAAGAAACTTGGACTATTGTAGGAAGCACCGAAGCCAATCCGCGCTTGGGGCGCATTTCCAATGAGTCTCCGATCGGAGCTGCATTGCTGGGTAAAAAACCGCGCCAAAAAGTAACGGTGCAAACACCCTCTGGCGTGATGAAGCTCACTATTTTGAAGATCAACTAGGGTTTTACCCAAATCCTCCTAGAAAGCTCCGAGATGGCGAGTAGCACGCCATCTCGGATGTTTTTTTATCGCCAAGTTGCAGCAAGCTTTTGGTACAATAGCGGTCATGTGCCTAAAAACAGTATTTTTCAGACTGTAAACAGATTTGGATTCTTGGGTGGAGAGATCGGCAGATCTACCAGCAAACGTGACACATAGGAAAAACATATGGAATTGAACGAACTCCAAGCGCAACGGCTCGCCAAGCTCGAACGTCTGCGCGCCGATGGGATCGATCCCTACCCACCGCGCAGCGAACGAACGCATACGATCGGAGCCGTACTCAACGACATCGATGGCATGATCGAGCGAGGCGAACGGGTCACCCTGACGGGACGCATTATGGGTGCCCGCCGTATCATGGGCAAGCTGGCTTTCGCCCATATCAAGGACGAAAGCGGCTCCATTCAGCTTTGGATCAGTAAGGCAGACTTGGGCGATGAGTGGTTCGGCCGCTTCCGCGATCAGCTCGATTCGTTCGACATCGTTCAGGTCGAAGGCCCCCTACGCCGCACCAAGACGGGCGAACCATCGATCTTTGTCGAGAAGATGAGCATCCTCGCTAAGGCGCTCAACCCGCCGCCCGAGAAGTGGCATGGTCTCAGCGATACGGAAGCGCGTCTGCGCGAGCGCTACCTCGACCTGATCGTTAACGACGAGGTTAAGCAGACCTTCCGCACGCGCGCCAAGATCGTTTCGACTATGCGGCGCTTCCTCGATCAGCGCGGCTTTTTGGAAGTTGAGACCCCGATTCTGCAGCCGATCTATGGCGGCGCTTCGGCTCGGCCCTTCACAACCCACCACAACCAGCTCCACCAAGATCTCTATCTGCGCATCGCGGTAGAGCTCTATCTCAAGCGCCTGATCGTGGGCGGCTTTGAGGGTGTGTATGAGATCGGGCGCGACTTCCGCAACGAAGGTGTCGACCGCTATCATAACCCCGAGTTCACTATGATGGAGTGCTACCAAGCTTATGCCGACTACCGCGACATGATGCGCTTGGTCGAGGATTTGATGCGCGAGATCGCGATCGAAGTCGCTGGCAGCACGAAGATCAGCGTGCAAGGCCACGAGATCGACTTCGGCCCCGATTGGCCGCGTGTGCCGCTGGCCCAAGCGATCGCCGACAAGAGCGGTGTCGACATTACCAAGTATAGCGATCTCGAATCGCTCTGGGCTGCGATCACGGAGCGCAAGCTGCGGGTCGAGCGCAAGCCAAGCTGGGGCAAGCAGGTCGATGAGCTCTTCAGCACATTTGTAGAGCCGACCCTGATTCAGCCAACATTTATGGTAGACTATCCAGTAGCGCTCTCGCCCCTAGCCAAGCGCAAGGTCGGCGACCCCGATTTCGTCGAGCGCTTCGAAGCCTTTGCGATGTGCAGCGAGCTGGGCAACGCCTTCACCGAGCTCAACGATCCGATCGATCAAGAGCAGCGCTTCCTCGAACAGGTCAAGGATTTCGTTGCTGGCGACGACGAGGCTCAGCAAATGGACCGCGACTACATCAACGCCTTGATGTACGGTATGCCGCCCACAGGTGGCCTGGGAATCGGTATCGACCGCTTGACGATGCTCTTCGCTGATCAGCCGAATATCCGCGAAGTGATTCTCTTCCCACACCTGCGTCAGCGTCAATAAACGAAGTCGAGCGTGTAAGTGTGCGCTATGGAAGCGGTTTGCAGGATTGTCAACTTGCAAGCAACATACTACAATAGTGTTATGCACTTACACGCTCGTTTGTAAGGAGGAATGGATGCCGCGTTCATTTACAATAGAGCGTGAGAATTTACCCCAAGTAGTCCAAGGCTGGCTCAAGGCGGTTGGCCTCCAGTCTGAAGAGCTGGTCGAGATCGTTTTCACCGAAAACGAGGTGCTTTTGCGCCGCCCGATGAGTCCTGAAATGCGTCAGTGGGCCAAGGGCGTCAGCGATAGCTACGATAAAGCATTCCGCGATCTTGCGGGTTTAGGGGCTGAAAGCGAGCTATAGCTTTCGCTTGAAGCTCAATCTCTTATGCCATGAACTACCTTACAATAAACGAGATCTTGGATCTCCACACCTTTTTGGTGATGGAATACGGTGGACGCATGGGAATCCGCAGCCAAGATCGCCTCAAAAACGCGCTCTTCGCACCACAGCGGCGCATGTTTGGGGAAGAACTCTACCCTGATATTCCCAGCAAAGCTGCTGCCTTGCTCTATTTGCTGATTAAAGATCGGCCCTTTGTAAGTGCGAATGAATCAACGGCGCTGTTTGCCCTGCTACGCTTTTTAGATCTTAATCAGGTGCGTTTACGCGATTCGATCGGCTCAAGCGAACTCTTTGATCTTATTCTCGACTTGAACCATTCGCGCAAAAACAAAGAAGAGCTTGAACAGTGGCTACGCGAACATTGCCAAGGAATCGAAGCGCAAACCTTGTTATAAGTGTGGTATGCTGAACAAAATAGAAGCAGGCCAACACTTCATTGAGCTACGTGTCTTGTTAGGGTGTTATGGAACAGCTTTCGGCTGATCGTCGGCTTATAACTGTAAATGTTGACCGTCGCTGGTATGGGCGTCGGTATACGTGGTTGCCGGTAGATAGTTTAAGCTCTGAAGGATTCGAGATCAGCTGTGAAGGAACCTATATGAAACCTGAACAGTACGATCTCCAGCCCGGCGATATCGTACGTTGGCAAGAAGAGGGCCGAAAGTTCGAAACAGAGATCGCAACAGTTGAGCGAACGGCGGTACGAGTGAAGGTCACATTTGGAGAGTTAAAGCTTCTGCCACCCGATTATTTTCTTGCATAATCGAAGTGGCAAACAAGGGGCTACTAAGCCATATCTGACCTGTGACACGAGCATAAGAGCTTGCGTCTGCCCGTTTAACGTGTTATAATCACGCGCCGTTAATAGAATACGTGTTATCGTCTCTTTTTAAGGCGATACCTTTCTTCTCCGACGCGTAGTGAAGCCCGCGCCGCTTCCCTACTCACCGATCGGGGGATCATGTCAAAGGAGGAATGTGTGCGCGAACGACGTCGTGATTACGAATTACTATTCATCATCAGCCCACTCCAATCGGGTGAAGAGCAGATTCAAGCTGTCATTGAGCGTGTACAGCAAGTAATTAGCAGCATCGGTGGCGAGGTCCAGTCGACCAACACCAGCTCGCCTTGGGGCCGCCGCAAGCTGGCTTACCCCATCCGCGAATACGCTGAAGGCGAGGCAAGCCGCCGCAACTTCACCGAAGGCTTCTACGTATTGATCAACTTCAACGCTGGATCAACCCAGCTCGGCGAACTTGAGCGCAGCCTCAAGCTCAACGATGCGATTTTGCGTTACATGCTCACTCTTGTTGAGAAGCAAGGCCGCTCGGCACTGGATGTTGAGCCAGAGGTTGTGAGCGAAGATAGCAGCGAGGATGAGGCCGCAGACGATGAGTAGCCTGTCTGAGGCAACTACTTCAGGGGTGACAGATGGCTAAAGATTTGAATAAGGTGTTGATCATCGGACGGCTTGGCAAAGACCCTGAGCTGCGTTATACCGGCACTGGCAGCCCGGTAGCAACTTTTACAGTAGCCGCTGGACGCCAGTGGAAAGATAGCAATGGGGAACAGCGCGATGAAACCGAATGGTTCAGTATCGTAGCTTGGAATAAGCTTGCTGAGATCTGCAGCCAACATTTGAGCAAAGGCTCACGGGTCTATATCGAAGGGCGTCTACAAACACGCACTTGGGAAGATCCGCAAACCAACCAAACCCGTTACCGGACTGAAGTGGTTGCCAACGACATGATTATTCTCGACAACCGCCCCACACGTGATACAAGCGGTGGTGACAATTTCGAACCACCGCGCCTAAATCCAGATCGTCCCGGCGATCGTTACGGTTCGCTCGGCGACATTGGTGATGAGGATATTCCATTCTAATGCACACCGCTGGTTTTGCCATCTATGTCATTTACTAGTTAAGATGCTTACGGGCATAGAGCGGTTGTTGCTCTATGCCCATCTTTATATGTAAATAAATGCCACCAACAACCAAAAAACAGCAGCAAACAAACCGCGACAACCGGGCAACAAAACCGACTAACCCGGTCGCTGAGCGGCGAGCTCAAACGCGCAAACAGCGGGAAGAAGCCCGTCAGCGCTTGGTTCTTCAGGTGACAGGTGTTGCTATTGGTCTGGCACTCCTTGTCGCCCTTGCTGGAGCGATCTACCAATTCGTCTGGCTACCAAACCAAACCGTCGCTCAGGTAAACTCGACTATCCTAAGCCGCAATGGCTATTGGGAAGAACGCCGTTTAGCTTTAGCACGTGATGTTGTGCAAAACCTGCAACTGATCGAAATGTTTGCAGGGCAAGATTTCGCCGATCAGTTCCGCAGCCAGCCTGCTATCGCCAATCAACAGGTGCTAACTCTCAAGTCGGCTGATCTTGATCAAGCCACGTTGAGCAACTGGCGTGATACACAGCTCACCGAACAGGGAGCCATGGCCATGAACATCATGGTCAACGACGATGAAGTGGCACAACTGATCGTGCAGCGACTGAACGAATTTTTGCCCCCGCCCATGCTCGACCTCAGCGCGACCGCTACACCTGAAGCGACTGCCGAGCCAACCGCAGAGCCGACTTCTGCGCCAGTAGCGGACGGAGAGCCAACGGCCACAGCAACAACTGCGCCGACCGCTACGCCTGAGCCAACCCCGAGCATCGCCGAGGCGCAAGCCGACTTCCCGCGGATCATGACCGAAATCTACAGCCGCTTCCGCGAGATCGTCGTGCTCTACAGCCAAGAGCCCGCTTTGACCCAAGAGGACTTCGAGAAAGCTCTGAAGGCGCAATATCGCAAAGAACTGCTCCAGACCAGAATCAAAGAGCAATTAGTGCCCGAGGCGAGCTTCACTCCCTCCACAGAGCCAACCAGCCTCTCGGCCAGCCAGATTCTCTTGAAGGTTGACGTGCCAGAGGGTGCCAGCGACGACGAGAAAGAGAAGCTCTTCGCTGATCGCCTAGCCGAGGCTCAGCGCATCGTCCAAGAGCTGAAGAGCGGTGCAGACTTCGCCGAACTGGCAGAGCAATACTCTGAAGACGAAGGCTCCAAAGAGAATGGTGGCGCGCTCGGCTCATTCAGCCCCGATGGCGTCAACGAAAACGGTGCCCACTATGCGCCCGAATTCGTAGCAGCCGCTCGCGAACTCGAAGTCGACCAGATCAGCGATCCGGTTCGCACTCAATTCGGTTGGCATATCATCAAGCTGACCAATCGTGTTGTACCAAGTGCAGAAGAGCAGCTCAGCTCGGCTCGCACCAAGGCCTTCGATGAGTGGATGGCGCAACAGCGCAGCCAAGCCACCATCAAGATCGAAAACGAGCCGACGGCCACCATAGTGGTACCCACCACACCGCCTGCACCGACAACACCGCCGACCTTTGTGCCAGGTCCTCCGACGGCGATCCCGACGGTGACTCCTGACCCAAGCCTTGAGGAAGAACTGGAGATCGAGGTGGAGCCAACCGCCACCCCAGAATCTTAAAAACGCAAGCCTCAAGCAACGGCGTTTCCCAATATCTGAAGTGCGAACGAACGCTCGCACCCTACATCATCACGCTGTTGGGGTAACGTGTTTACCCCAACAGTTTTTCAGGACGGTAGATGTCTTATGCGACGATGGACTGCTTTTACCACGGCTGGTCGCTGGATCGGCCTCGCGCTACTCATTCTGATACTGATCGCCGCAGCTCTGATAGGAACAGAGCTCGTTCAGTTCGTGCTTCAACCGCCCCAACTTTGGCAGGTTGACCTTGCGCTCTACGGACGAGTCTTACTGTTCCTTGTGCTCTTGGCGCTTGCAAGTGTTGTAGGATACCGCGTGTTAGGAGCGTTTACGCTCGCCTATCTGATGGACCGCAACGGTCTCTATATCTCGTGGCTGGGCAACCGCTCGGTAGTGCCGCTCTCGCAGATCGATCGAATCGATGTAGGCGAAGCCAATACCAAACTCGCGCTACGGCCGCTGCAAGCGATCGGCTACTACCGTGCTGAAAGCAAAACTTCCGATGGGCGACCGCTCCATATCTTCTCGACTCTGCCGCCCGAAAAGAGCCTAGTCATCCACACCAAGAACGAGGCCTTCGCGATCTCTCCCGCCGACCAAGACGCCTTCGTGCAAGATCTTGAGCAGCGCCGCAACATCGGTGCGGTCAAAGCGCTCACTTCTGAGCTACAAGCGGGGCGCATCTTTCTCTACGACTTCTGGAGAGATCGCGTGGTACGCAATGCAGTCTTGATCGCAATTGTGCTCAATCTGCTGCTAGGAGCCTTTGTAGCGGCCTCCTATCCAGATCTCGAGCCGATGATCGAAATGCGCTTCAACGCCGCTGGAGAAGCCGCTGGCGCACAACCACGCCACCAAGTGCTCTTTCTACCACTGGCAGCCTTCGGCCTCTTGTTATTCAACATCGCCCTCGGTCTCAGCATCTACTTGCGCCAAAAAGATGGAGCGCGCCTGCTACAACTTACCTCGATCCTTGTACAGGTGCTCTTCGGCATCGCGGTGATCACCATCATCACCCGTTAGCACTCAAGACGAGCGATACAAAAGAGCTTTGCGCTAGGTTTGCGCAAAGCTCTTTTTCTTTTACGGCACTTGTTCTTGCCGCAAAGCAGGCGGCTATTCGCCATTTTTTGGCGGAGAGGCTGCTAGCCCCCATTCGGCGTGTAGCGCGTCCGCCTCCGGCTACTAAACAGGGCTAGCCCCGAGCAGGGCCCTCACCCCCCAGCCCCTCTCCCGCACTGCGGGCGAGGGGCTGAATGCTGATGTTGTACCTCTCTGAGTTCTGTGCTCTCAAGGATACTTCCGCGATGCTATGCGAACGATCGCCTTTGGCTGCCGACACGACTGTTGGCTAATCCATAGCAGAGCAGGAGAGGGGGTGCAGGCTGCGTTACCTCAAAACGCCGTACCCTGCCCTTCGGCAGCTTGGTTGGCGCCCTTCGGCAAGCTCAGGAACCGCTTGGCAAACCACAGGAACCGCCTGTCAAGGATATGGCTAATCGCCACAGCATCTCTGTGATGAGATCAGTCCTTGGCTGAGCCAGTCGAAGCCAACGTCTCTCGTACCCTGGGCCTATCGAAGGGTACGAGCAAACCCTCAAAGACCCAGTGCCTCGCGTGGTGAACAAAACTAAAACGGCTCGGGAGGGCGGATACGCCAAGCGAGCGCGCCCAGCCATTGTGAGGCGGTGTTCCAAGCCACAAAGCCCAGCATCGCGATCACCACCAGTTTGCCTGCTCGCCCCAGCTTCCAAAGCAAAGTCATCGCAAACGCCCCCAACACAGCCACCGCCCAAGCCGAGAACATCAGCCAGCGCGTCGATTGGGTCGAAAGCGTGATAAAAGGCAGAATCGCGAAGATGCTGCTGACGAGGAAACTGCCACCCAGAATCGCGATCAAGATTGTGGGCAGCGCGATGGCAGCTTGCGGCTCAGCGCTTGCAGCCTGGCGGTTGAACAGATAGTAGGCTAGCAAGCCGAGCGGAGCCAGCACTAAGGGGAAAAAGCCGAAGTGAACGATGAAACCAGCGTCCCAGAGCGTATCCCAGAGCACCGAGCGCGGCACTGGGGCGCGCTGAGCCAAGCCAGTGAGACCGCCGCTGGCAGTCGCTTCGAGCTGGCTGAGGAAGAGCGGCATAAAGGCGCTGTAGAAGAGCAGAGCCGCGCTCAAACCGGCGCCAACATAGGTCAGCGAGAGCGGCAGCGCGCTCTTGGCGGCCCATTGATTACCGCGCCAACGTTGCAGCCAGAGCAGGGCCAGCAACCCGCCGCCCAGCAGCACCGTGTTGATAAAGAAGCCGAAATGGCCCAAGAAGACGCCGACCAGCAGCAGGAAGAGCAGAGCTAGCTCGCCGCCGCTCGGTTTGCGAGCGGGCGCTTGGCTCCAGTTGCGAGCCATTAAGACCAGCGTGGTGGTGAAGACGACGCTAACAAACTGGGTGTAGATATGGGTATCGAACGACCACCAGGTCGTCATAAAGCCCGCGGCAGTGAAGACGTACAGGCCAGCCGCCAGCAGAGGCGTGCCATACAGCGCTTTGGCTCCTCGTCGCCAGTTGACCAGCGTTGCCGTGATGGCATAGACACAGGCCGCGCTGACGCTATCGACGATGGCAGCACCTAATTGCAGTATGGTGCGAATCTCGATCCCGAGCACGCTGAAGGGAGCCAGTGCTAAATACGGCCCGGGCGGATAGGGGAAATCGACGCCACGGTTGCGCGAGAGCAGAAAAACCCGTCCTTTGATCACTTCAGTCATACGGTTGAAGTGAAAGTTGATATCGCCGTGCATCGAGCTGGGGAAGAGCCGTCCGCCGTAGCGCATACCGAAGGCGAACACGATGATCAGAAGCAGCCAGCTAAGGGCGCGCTCGTTCAGCGGCAGTTCGAGGCGTTGGGCAGCCCAAGGCAGCAGTGCGCGCAAGGCCAGCAGCAAAACATAGCTGTACAATGCGGCTCGCAAGGCAGCTCCGGCTCCAAAAGCGAAACGGGCCGGGTCGCAGTAGGCGGCTATCAGGGCGAGACATGCTAAGGCCAGCACAGGCCAGAAGGCGGGCATTGGCCGAAAACCAGCCCGCAGCACGATCGCCCAGACCAGCAGGGCGCTCAGCAGCCAAAGAGCGCTGCTACGCCAGCTCGGCGCTACAAAACCTTGTTCATCGAGCGCGATCAGTTCGATCTTGTCGAGCGGGGTGCCCAGCTCGCGCGGATCGTCGCCGCCGGGCGAGAAGGTCGTGGTACGGATCGTAAGCGCTAGATTGCCGTCACTGAGCAGATCGGCGGGAATGCCTACGGTGTAAGTCACGCCTTCCGGGCGAATCGGCAAAACAGCGAAGCGACGCTCTTGGCTCCAAAGCTCGATCTCTTTGGGGCCTTGTTCAACAACGATTCCGCCGATCGGAAAGAAGCTGAGGCGCAGAGCATACGAGCGCGCTCCAACGCCGGGCAATTGGATCTGCGCATAGTCGTTGGTCCAGCGATAGGTGCCGTGATCATCGAATTCGGCGTCGTTGAAGCCGCGCAAGAGCGGAAGATCGCCGCCATAACCTTCGCCGATGCCCACATCGATCTGATAGCGCAAAGGTAATTGTGGGACGATCAGCAGGCCAAGCGCAAAAAACACCAAAAGGGCATACAGCTGCCAACCGCGCAAGAGCCCTTGCCAAGCAGCAGCTTCTTGTCTCAAGGCATTTGTCAAAGCCTTAGCCCACTCTTTATCTGCCTGTTGTATGCGTTCTGCCAAGAGCGTATCATCAACTGTAGCGTAACGGTTCCGTGGGCGTATTATCCCCTTGCAGGCCGCCTGTGTCAAACTGGCGGCGCCCGTATAGGCCAAAAAAGCCGTGCTACAATGAAGCTAAAGCCAGTTCGTAAGGGAAGGAATGCCTACTATGAGCGCTATCACGTCGGGGCAAGACGCCCCACACTATGGCTATTTTTTAAAAGGGACATGGCACGACGATACGCCCAGCTATGAGCTGCGCAGCCCATACTCAAACGAGCTGATCGCGCATGTGCATCGCGCTGGCCCCGAACAGCTAGAGACGGCAACCCAAGCGGCCCAAGCTGCGTTCGCGCAAACCAAACAGCTCCCCGCCCACGAGCGCACCCGCATTCTGCGCGCGATCGTCGATGGCATCACGGCCCGTTCGGAGGAGTTCGCCCGAACCATCGCCCAAGAGGCCGCCAAGCCGATTAAGCAGGCCCGCGTCGAGGTAGGGCGCAGCATCTTCACCTTCGCCCAGGCCGCCGAAGAGGCCAGCCGCATTCACGGCGAGCTGCTGACGCTCGATGCTCACCCCAACGGCGTCGGTCGCCAAGGCTTGTACAAGCGCTTCCCAATCGGCCCGATCTCGGCGATCACCCCCTTCAACTTCCCACTCAACTTGGTGGCCCACAAAGTCGCGCCCGCCATCGCGGCTGGCTGCCCGATCGTGCTCAAACCCGCCTCGCAGACCCCGCTGACCTCGCTCAAGCTGGCCGAGGTGGTGCACGCGGCGGGCTGGCCCGAAGGCGCCTTGGCCGTGCTGCCCATGAAGAGCAGCGATGCCGGCCCCTTGATCAGCGATGAGCGCTTTAAGTTGCTGACCTTTACAGGTTCGCCCGCAGTCGGTTGGAAGATGAAAGAGCAGGCGGGCCAAAAGCGAGTTACGCTCGAACTGGGCGGCAATGCGGGTGTGATCATCCACGAAGACGCCGATCTCGATCTGGCGGTCAGCCGCACGGTGATGGGCGGTTTCTCCTACGCAGGCCAGACCTGCATCAGCGTGCAGCGCGTGTTTGTACACGAAACGATCTTCGACGCCTTTATGGAGCGCTTTGTGCCCGCTGTCAAGGCCCTCAAGCTCGGCGACCCGCTCGATGAAAGCTCCGATCTTTCGGCGCTGATCAGCGCAGGCGACGGCGAGCGTATCAAAGAGTGGCTCGCAGAAGCGCGCGCTGCTGGTGCCGAAGTCGTGCTGGGCGGCGGCATCGATGGCGGCAAGGTCGAGCCGACGATTGTGGTGAAGGCAGGCCCCGAGCTGCGCCTCAACTGCCAAGAGGTCTTCGCGCCGGTTGTCACCGTGCAGAGCTACAGCGACTTCGACGAAGCGCTTGAGGCTATCAACAACAGCGAGTTCGGCTTGCAAGCTGGCGTCTTCACCAACAATCTGAAGCTGAGCTGGAAAGCCTTCGAGACGCTCGAGGTCGGCGGTGTAATCATCAACGATGTGCCGACCTGGCGAGTCGATCATATGCCTTACGGCGGCGCCAAGTCGAGCGGCTTCGGGCGCGAAGGTCTGCGCTATGCCATCGAAGAGATGACCGAGATGAAGCTGCTTGTGCTCAACCTCTCTTAGCGTGTCGCAGGTTATGTTAAGCTGTGGGCGGAGACAGCTCTAGCCTCAAAAAAGGTCCTCACCGCGTCCGCCTCCGGCTACCAGAGCAGCTAACCCGCCCTCATCCCCGGCGATCTATTCGTACCCTTCGACTGGCTCAGGGTACGAATAGATCGCCACTGTAATCGCACAATGCTAGGGCCTTGGCATCAACAGGCTCAGCCAACGCCGTTTTTCTCAGCGACTCAGTGCCTCGCCTAGTGTTTCAATGGCCGCGCATGGTGAAACAATGATCTCACATGGCGTAGCAATGACCTCGTGTGGTGGAGAGAGCTCTTGATAGCCGAAGGCGGACGCGCTAGAAGCCGAATGGGAGCTAGCTGCCTCTCCGCCATATGGAGCAAACCGCACCCTATGCATATAAACAACCGTACCCCGAGCCTGTCGCAGGTACGATCCAAGCACATAATCAAATCCAAGCTCTAAAAAACTCTGTGTCTCGGTGCCTCGTGTGGTGAATGAAAAAGAAGCCCTCTCGCGAGGGAGAGAGCTTCTTTCGTGCGTAAAATAGCGGTATAGAGACCACGGCGGGCCTTTTACAACGACTAGAGACGAAAATCAAGAATGCCCGATCAGGGCAAAGGGGGAGCAGTAGATCGTGCGCGGGGCAGCGGAGGGGACTTGTTTGGGCATAACAAGCCATGTACCCGCCGCGCATCGCCGCGCAGAGGCTTTTACTTGCTCGGATCTCGGATTGCTATTGCAGCAAGAGATCGAAGTTGGGGTGATCGTCGTTCCCGGTGAGACGGCGAATACCCCGTTGAATGGTTCGTACAGCACCTTCACCCAGCCAGAAAGTTAAGAGCGATCCTAGGACGAGACCAAGGGCGCTGCCAACAGCTGCTCCGAGGGCGAAGAGCAAGTATCGTGTGTAAGGTGGTGACATATTTTTTTGCATCGTTGCCTCTACTGCAGGACGACCACAGGTGCTGCTTGGCTCCAAAGCCGTTCGAGACGATAGAACTCTCGTTGTTCTTCGGAGAAGACGTGCACAACAACATCGCCATAATCGAGTACAACCCATCCTGTATCGGGCGTACCCTCTATACGAGGATCGACCCCTGTTTTCTTCTTGATATCTTCGTCAATACTTTCAACAACTGCGCGGATCTGACGATCGCTTTCAGCAGAGCAGATTACGAAATAGTCTGCGATGGTGCTGACTTCGCGAATATCCAGCATGATAATGTCGCTGGCTTGTTTTGCGTCAGCTGCTTCTACCGCTAAGTGTGCAAACTGTTGGGCGTCTATAGTTCTGCCTCCTGTCCAAGTTATAGTATCTTGGGATCGTAGCACATTTGACGTTGGCTGTAAAATCCTAGTTGCATAAGCGCTGATTCGATGTGCTACTCCTTCCTTCTTCTTCTAGTATAACCTCGACTGCCGATTTTTGCATGATTTGCTTGGCAATTCTAGGTTTGGATTGTACAACGAAGCCGAAACTTTGGCGAGCCACAGCGCTAAAATCGCGGTGCGTTGCGTGTTTTGACGGTGTAGGCAGAACGAGATGAGAGCATGCGCGAGTTTGAAAAGCAGAGATTCGGCATAAGTATGCCAAATCTCTGCTGTAACTTTCGCTTCGAATGCTCTTAGGACTCGATCAGCTCTTTGAGCTTGGGCTCGAGTTCGCTAAAGGTGATGCCACCTTCATACTTAGCAAAAATCTTGCCCTCAGCATCGACCATAAAGGTCCAAGGCTCGGTCTGCAGGTTCCAGTCTTTCATCGACTGCACAACGGTGCGCGACTGGAAGGCCTCGCTGAAGGGGTAAGGATAGACTTCGACGTGAATGAAGTTAACCTTATCGCCGTACTGCTCTTGCAACTTCTTCATCACGACCATATTAGGGCCGCAGGTTGCGGTCTGGCAGAAGCCCGGGGTGCCGAAGAGCACTACGAAGGGCTTCTTTTGTGCGAGCGCCTCGCGGATCGAAAGCTGGTAAAGCTTCTCATCGGGAGCGTAGTCTGAGGTCAGCTTGGCCAAGTCGGGCTGGTCACGAACGGTCAGGTTGTCGCTGGGTGGCGCTGCTTCGCCGACTGCGGGCGTGGGCGACTTTTCGAGCACATTGATGCGCATGGGGTTGAGGTAGACCAGCTTGCCATCGCCTTTATCGACTTGGGCCAAAACATTCCAGTCGCCAGCTTCTTCAAAGTTTACTTGGGCGACATAGATGCCAACCGGCAGATTCTCGCCGCGATAGATGGCATCGGCCTCGGCTCGAACACGATCGGGGTCGTTTTTAGCGTGCTTAAACTGCAAGTGGATCTTGATATTGGGATCGCGAGCGGGCGTACCGCCAACGATCAAGCCGAGTGGGAAGCGATTTTCGCCGATCACAACTTCCGAGGCGGCCAAAACCAACTGCATGGTCATGCCACCTTCGACATCGAAGGGCGAGGTGGTGGGCGTAGGCGCGACGTTGGCGCTGTTGGAGCCGCCACAGGCGCTGATGAAGCTGGCCAAGAGCACAAGGGCTACAAGGCGCAGATGAACGAGATACCGCATAGCTAGAACTCCTTTATTTTGCTTCTACAACCTGCAACTCAAAGAGCGCTTCGGTCGTTGTGCCATTATGATCGATGTGAACGGTGACATGCCACTTGCCGGTCATATTGAAGAGTGCTTGAGCGCTGTAGACGCCTGGCTCCTCTTCGCTCGCGACCGGTTTGTTCGAGCCCATGGGCATTTCGGGCATGGTCAGATCAAAATAGACATCGGCGCCCTCGACCGGCTTCTGCTCGCTATCGCTGAGCGTAACGCTGAGCACGGCTGTTTGAAGCAGGCGCGGCGTGGCGGGAGCGTCGAGCGCAATAGTGAGGCCGTCGACGGTTTGGGTTTGAATGCTGTTGCCATCTTGGGCTTGCACAGCGCCGGTGTTATGGTTGCTATGATCGACGCTGCCAGAATCGCTGCTACAGGCGCCCAACAGCAGCCCGATGATCAGGCTCAGCGCCAGAATACGAATCGAATGTAACATTTGAAATATCCCCTTGTTGGTGATAGCACGAAAACTCGTTCAGAGCTTGTTTGGAAACAAAACAGACCTAAGCGTCTCGCCAGAGGCAAGCAGACGCCGAGGGTGTGCCTTTAAAGAACTTAGAAGCTGATGCGTGGAGGAGGCAAGAGCGGCGGCGAGGCAGGTCGCTCGTGCGGGCGCTTTTGGAAAAGCACCAGAGCAAGATAGATGCCGCTCAGAATGCCAGTCAGCAGCAGGCTAGGCTGAACGGCTTCGTGGACTGCGCGCGGCGTCGCGGTTTGAGGCAGATCGCTTTGCATTAGATCTTCCGAGCCGCTCGTATGGCTCAGCGAGAGATCGCAGAAATAGCCGAGCGCGTAGTGGCCATCAGCGTGCTGGTGCTGCATCTGGCAGTGTAAAATACAGAGTAAGGGATTGAGCAGAGCGATGCTGAACACAGCGCACACCAAAAACAACGTGGGCCGTGTTTGTCGCCGCGACAGAAGTCCACGTTGGCGAGGTATTGTTTGGTTAGCGAAGCCAGAGGCAGCCATGGTGCTCGACTACAGCTCTCTCAGTCCTGTGAACAAAATCACGAATTTTGATCTTAGCTGCATTGTACCATGACTGCAGGCCCGCAACAATGGAGATCTGGCAAGTTTGGTTAGGAAGCGCTATCAAACAGCTTGAGACGAGCAAAAAGCAGTGCGCCACAGCCATTCAAGACCAGCATCCAGAGCAAAACAGCTTGCCAAGCAGGAACGCCCAACGCTTTGAGCTGGCGCACAAACAGCCAGAGCATGCAGCTATTGCTCAAAAAGATCAGGCCCAGATTACTGGGCGTGCTGACGGAACGCTTTTGCTTCGCCGCTAGCAGCAGATTCAGGGGTGTTCCGGCCAACAAGACCGCGATACCGTAGTTCATCGTGACAAGGCAGGTTTGGGCCAGTTGCCAGAGCGTGATCTGGCGCGGGCGCAGAAACAACCAGCTCGCAAGGCCGAGCAGCAGCCAACTGGGGCCGGTTGCCAGCGTCAGTTTCCAAGCCGCATCGCCTGCCGAGCCTTTGGGCAGGGCAGCGCCCAAACTTGCACCATACACTAGCGAGCCAAGCACAGCGCCCGCGCCCAGTCCTAGCCAGCGACCCCAAGGTAGATCTTGGGGCTGGGCTGGCAAGGAACGGAGCGTCTCTTCGGGCCGTAGGAGCGATTCGAGCATGTAACACTCCTTTGGTTTAAGCTAACACCTCTTGAATGCGCTCAACCACGATCTCAAGCTCTTCGTAACTGATCACCAACGGCGGCAGCAGGCGCAAGACCGTCGGTCCGGCTGGCAGCGCCAAGACGCCAACATCGATCAGCTTCATCAGATAAGGCTGAACGCGCTCTTTGAGCTCAAGCCCAACCAAGAGGCCGAGACCGCGCACTTCGCGCACTCGGCTCAGGTTCAGCGAGCGCAGTCGCTCGATCAGCCAAGCGCCCTTCTCGGCGGCCTGAGCGGCAAGATTCTCTTCGAGCATGGCTTTGAGGGCCGCCGAGGCCGCAGCGCAGAGCAGCGGGCTGCCACCGAAGGTAGTGCCGTGCGTGCCGGGCGGAATCGTGCCATGCTTGCGGTGCAGGGCGACCGCGCCAAAGGGCAGACCGCCTGCAATACTCTTGGCCAATAGCAACATATCGGGCTCGATGCCGCTGTGTTCGACTGCAAAGAGCTTGCCAGTGCGCCCGAAGCCGGTCTGGATCTCGTCGAGCAGCAGCAGAGCGCCATGCTGGTCGCACAGGCGGCGAACGCCTTCCAGATAGCCCGGGCTAGCGGGGCGTACCCCTCCTTCGCCCTGTACCGGCTCGATCAAGACCGCAGCGGTTTGATCGTCGATCGCTTCGGCCAGCGCATCGAGATTATCGTAGGCCACATGCTGGAAATCGGGCACTAAGGGTGCGAAGGGCTCGCGGTACTTGGGATCCCAAGTCGCGCTGAGCGCGCCCATGGTGCGCCCGTGGAAGCCGCGCATGGTGGCAATGATTTTGGTGCGTTTGGTGAGCAGACGGGCAAACTTCAGGGCAGCCTCAACCGATTCAGCGCCACTATTGCAGAAGAAAATACGGGCAGGGAAAGGTAAAGCTGCTGTTAGCGCGTTGAGATAAGCCGCGCGGGCATCGTTTGAAAGGATCTCGGTGCAGCTGATCAGTTTGTCGGCCTGTTCGTGAATGGCCGCTAACACAGCCGGGTGGCCGTGACCTAAGTTCGCTGAACCTTGTCCGCCGATACAATCGATAAATTCACGCCCTTCGGCATCCCACAGACGGGCACCTTTACCACGCACAATCGCAAGATTGCGCTTTGGGTACAGGCCTGTCTCGTGTTCTAGCTCGCTGGCGATAATTGTTGCTGAATCCATAGTTCTCGTGCTCTCCCTGAAGTTTGATCTCTATTTTTAGATCGTTGATCCCCTTTGTGATCATCGGAAGTATGATACCATAGACTATCAGCCTCGTATGGCGCATGCTATGAACTGGTTTAGATGCTGGGCTTTGGGTGGCGGCGTCGCCACACCGATAGGCCCCCTTGTGGCGGGAGAGCTGTTGATAGCCGTAGGCGGACGCGCTAGAAGCCCGTTTGAAGGGCAAACCGCAGCCGCCTGAGCTATGCGGGCATCGGCCAGATTTGCTAGAGGCTAAAGGGTTTGGAAGGGATTGAACTCAGAAGTGGCGTGAGACCAGTGAAACTCACAACTGTTTTTGAGCGTCTGATAACAACGTTTGAAATAGCAGTGACGCGCCGGTGTTGTGAGGCGCGTTTTGTATGTATATGCTTATGGTACGATTTGTTTTTGCTGCACTCCAACAGATTCTCATACCGATTGTGTTCTTAACCTGGCCTCAGTCAGGTGATATTCATATGCTCATTCTGCGCCTATTGTTCGCTTCTGACGTATGCAATACACTCGATCTATGCAACACTAGCACCATCGATTCCCCATCGCTTGGGCGCATGCGACGCCCACTAGACGACTTCTTTCCCTCAAGAGATGGCTATATCCGACCCGAGTTCCAAAAACGCATGCAACTCCTGCGTCCTACCATTCTCGACGCGGCGGCGCGCCATAACCCGCGCGAGCTATCGGGGATGAGCGACGAAGAGTTTGCCACAATCATTGCACTTGTGCTTTACAATGAGCACAACGGTTGGTTTGAAGATCTTGTCACGCCCGTTCGGCCGGTTACTCCGCTCTATCAACAGTTACAAGTCGAACTGAACAAGGGCGGTTTGGGCAGCAACTTTAGTGTCTGGCCCGCCAACTTGCGCCCGTCGGTCGCTTTAGAGATTCTGCGGCACGAATTGCCCGTTCCCGATCAGAGCGAACCAATCAGCGTGCCAGTTAACGTAGCCAATAGCCGAATCTCGCTCGATGCTGGTTTGAGCCAAAGTGAGTTATACGCCCAGATCACTGCTGAGATCAGCCAAGACGATATGGCGGTTGAGTTTTTGGCGGCCAATTTGGCGCGGGGTGTCTACCGTGCCGAATACGAACAGGTTCCCGTTTCGTGGCGTGCTTTGGCGGCTTGGCACAATCAAGGCATCGTTCGCCCGCAAGATATTCAAGCGAACCCGACCGCTAAACACTACGTTCAACGGGCCGGAACCTACCTGAATGCGGCGCGCCAGCTGATCGAGTCTCCATCGCTCGATGAGGCTTTGTCGCACCACAGCCTCTGGGTTGTTCGGCCCTAATGCACAGGAATGCTGCTAGCGACTGAGCCATATTGCGCCATGAGGCTGTATGGTAAACAGGGGTTCGCGCAAGATCTGTTCCGAATCAGATCTGTATATCTTGTTAGGCCTGCTTTTTTATGCGTTTATTGCTATAAGTACGAATCGATTCGCTTGAATGATTTTACAATCAAGAGCGATTGGATAAAAACTATGGCAATCTAACACTACTATCGGCGCGCCTAAGTGATCTAACGAACCGGTTTCGGTAAACAGATTCTCCCGCCAGCATGTGCTCATAATTTGTGACTTGAGGTATCTGTATGGCCAGACTCTCTGTGACGATAAATGGCGAACGCCACGCGTTTCCCCTCACCCAGAAGAACCTAACTATAGGACGTCAGCTTGATAACGATATCGTATTGAACCATGCGGTTGTTTCGCGGCGGCATGCCATGATCGAACTGCGTGGACGCGAGGCGTGGGTTGTCGATCTCGACAGCAGGAACGGAGTGTTTGTTAATCGGCTGCGGGTCAAACGCGAGCAACTCGTCGATGGAGACATAGTGACGATTGGGCCTTTCGATATCGTTTACGAGGATCGTGCCGCTCAGAGCGTACTTCTCGATGATAACAAGTACCTGCCGCTGAAATCAGACTCGCAGGTAGCCCCGAGCGGCCCTGCTTCGATGATGGCGCTCGATCTGCAAGAGTTCTTCCGCATCAGCACGCGCCTCAATCAGGTGTTCGATTACCACGAGCTGCTCGATGTCGTGATGGAAGAGGTCTTGCGGCTTGTGCCAGCCCAACGCGGCTTCCTCTTCTTGCGGCGCGATAACGAGCTGGTGCCGATGGTGATCTCGCCCGCTCCCTCCGATACAAGCGAGCGCGAACACATCGCGATCAGCAGCAGCATCGTAAGTAAAACGATCGAAAAGGGCGAGGCGGTCTTGACTCGCGATGCCCGCTTAGATTTCGCCGGTTCCCAAAGCATCATTTCGGCCAATATTCGCTCGGCCATTAGCGTGCCCCTCATGGCTCAGGGCCAGCCTTTCGGCCTGATCTATCTCGACTCGCCCGGGCGCGAGCAGTTCACCGAGCGCGAACGCGATCTGGTTATGGCGATCGCCAGCCAGTCGGCAGTAGTCTTGGAACGAGCCCGTTTGAGCGAAGAGTTACGCCAGCAAGCTCGCCAAGTTCAGAACCTCGAGCGCTTTCTGTCGCCCAATGTCGCCCGCGCTATGGCGCGTTACTTCCTGCAGCACGGCAAGCTCTGGGATGCGCAAGAGGAGCAAGTCACCATTCTATTTGCCGATGTCAAGAACTTCACCTCGCTCTCAGAGCGCCTCCAACCCCACGAGGTGCAGGATCTTTTAAACGAGTATCTGCACGAGATGACAGAGGTGATCTTCCGTTATGGCGGCACGCTCGACAAATACATCGGCGATGGCATTATGGCGGTCTTCGGGGCGCCGCGCCTGCCCGACGAGCCACGCGACGATAGCCACGCCAACCGCGCCGTGCGGGCCGCGCTCGATATGTTAGAGGCCCAGCGCCGCCTGATCGAGAAGGGCGATCCCAGCCGCGCCTTTACCATTCGTATCGGTGTCAATACCGGTTTGGCTTACACCGGCTTCTTTGGAACCCGCCACCGGCTCGAATACACCGCGATCGGCGATGCCGTCAACACCGCCTCGCGCCTCGAGAGCGCCGCTGAGCCGGGCACGACCTTTATCGGCGAGAGCACCGCCAACTACATCCGCGACCAATACATTTTGCAAGAGGTCGGCGAATTGCAGTTGAAAGGCAAAGAACAGCGCGTGCGAGCCTATAAAGTGCTCGCGGCCAAATAAGATTTGCCCTGTTGAGCCGCTAGTAGCGCTCTGCTATGGCGAAAGCAATACAGATCAAAACATACGTCAGTGAGAGATGTTGTCTTGATGGACAACATCTCTCACTGCAATCCGCCTGATACATTCAGCGCTCTAGCGGCGAGGTCCTCTGGCCCAAAAAGGCTTCTAGCGCATCCGCCTACGGCTACCAACAGCTCTTCCGCCGCAACGGGCGCCTATCGCTGTGCGCGAAGCCGCCCCCACAACCAACGATTCAAACGAATTTCGCATCGCGGGAAAACGAAAAAAGTAGTGAGTGAGAGTTGGGCTACCGTACCAACTCTCACTCAACAAACATAGTCAGGATCCTCTTCGGCGAAGGCCAATAAAAACCAGCTTATAGAACTTGGATCATAGCAAATCCGTTTCAAGATCTATTAAAGACCTACAGGCTCGCAACGGAGAAAATAAAAACAAGGCAAAGAGTTGTACACTCTGCCGAAGGCCAAAACAACAAGCGAATGAAACTTAGTATCAGGTCTGCCACACAGGAGCGGTGGCTTTTTTGTTGGTTTTTTAAGTAATTGTTGAAATGTATAGCGAGGTTGATAACAGGCAGAAATGGCCTTGCAATCTCTTAAAAAACACTTTTTGGGCTTTTTGTGATACTGGACGCTGACGGTAGGGTATGGTACTATCAAAAGCTATTAGATTATACCTAATTAAAATATGACTACCGTTTCAGAGCATAGACGATGACTAGCTCTCTTAAATTCCATGGATCGCTTGGTTTCATAAGAACGTATAATAGTTTTGAAACCAGCCAGAACCACCCTTGTGTGAAACATTCCTAATACCTCACACCATACGATAGGTGATCTATGCCAATAGTTGTTGGTATTCGTTTTAAAGATAGTGGCAAAACGTACTTTTTCGATCCTGGTGATCTTGATATACAGGTTGGCGATCATGTCATAGTTGAAACCGTTCGTGGTCCCGAATTGGCGAAAGTTGCCTATCCTCGCCACGAAATCGACGAAGCCGAGCTTGTAAGCGAACTGAAGCCCGTACTGCGTCGAGCCGAGCCTTCAGACTTTGAACGTTTGGCGCTGTTGCAGCAACGTCACGATGAAGTCTTGGCCCGTTGCGCCGAAAAGATCGCCCAGCATGGGCTGCCCATGAAGCTTGTAAAAGCCGAATACAGCTTCGATGGCAGCCGCTTAACCTTTTACTTTACTTCGGAAAAGCGCGTTGACTTTCGTCTGCTAGTGCGCGATCTAGCGCGTACCTTCAAAAGTCGCATCGAGCTGCGTCAGATCGGCCCGCGCGATGAGGCCAAACTACTGGGCGGAATCGGCCCCTGTGGACGCCTGCTCTGCTGTGCGACCTTCTTGCCCGACTATGCCCGCGTCAGTATCAAGATGGCCAAAGATCAAGACTTGCCCCTCAACCCGGCCAAGATCAGCGGTGTCTGTGGGCGTCTCTTGTGCTGTCTTTCCTATGAACACGAACAATACCTCGAGATCAAGGCCACCATGCCGAGCCGTGGCAGCTGGGTTCAGACCCCCGAAGGCCCGGGCGAGGTTATGTCGGTGAATGTGCTCAAAGAGACTGTTATGGTCGCGGTTCAGGGCATTCAGGTGCCAGTGGAGTTTAGCGCAGACCAGATCGAGGAAGCGACCCGCAAGGTGGGCGAAGTAGCCCGTTCACGAGTCGAAGAAGGTATTGCACCGGTTAAGCCCGACAACAATCGGCGCGAACGAGGCGAGCGGCGACTCTTGCGTGATGAGCTAGAAAACAATAGCAATATTCTCGATGCGTTGGCCTTATTAGAAGATGAGGATGAAGAAGATCTACGTGTGTTCGATGAGCTGCCGACCCGAACGCAGTCGCGCGATAACAAGCAGCATCACAAACAGCGCAACCTTGCTGATGCCGAACATGGTCGTCAAACTGGTTCGAATCACGAACATCACAAGGGCAATCGCTCGCAACAACGCCACGAAGAGCAGCGCCGAACAAACCCGCAAAACGAAGCGCACGAGAAGTCTAGCGAGGGAGGCCAACCCTCAGCCGCTTCGACAAATGAGCAACAGCCTTCTTCGGGGTCGGGGCGTCGGTCGCGTCGCCGCAACCGTGGCCGGGGCGGAGATCGATCGTAACAAACGACACGCTTCAGATAAGCATGACAAATGGGAATGGCGAATGCGTCATTCCTGTTTTGCTTTAAAGCGACCGCTAGCTGAGGTTGTCAGTAGGAGTGGTAGGACTCATCATCGTCCCAATCGCCAGCAATGCTGCTAACATGCTGCCAAATGCACATATTGCCGACGCAGAGGTAGAAGATACCGAGGATCGCAGTGCCGAGCAAGAAAGGCAGACCAGTAAAAGCCTGACTAATAGTTGCTGAGCCAACGCCTAAGAACAGGATCGCACTAGAAAGAAGTAACCATCGATGAACCTGACTTCGCATAGCATCCTCGCAGACCCTGCTTTCTCTCACACTCCACTGTCTGAGAGAGAGCGAATGATATTGGTGTTGAAAAGTAAGATGAAATTTTATTAATGAGAATTTATAAAACTCTCGGCCTATTATGACATATTCTCTACATGATTGCAAGGGATTTTAAACGATTTTGGATCTGGAATCCGAAATATCTATACGAGCGTTTTACGTGATCTAGAGTACTTTTTATCTTAATGAATAGCGGAATAGTTCTTGCAAACAAACTTTGGTGAGTGGTGTGAGCCTGTGAGCTATTTGAAGGAATTGGCAGCCCTGTACCACGTTTTTCGCATTCAGTCGCTACCTAAGCAGGCCAGCGACAGCAAGGCCCCTGTTTGGTGCTGATCGAAGCGCGACGAGTTGAACATGTTATAATATTTGCCGTTATATAACTTGATACTGTAAATAATAAATCTGTTGTGTACTGTCTGGAAACGCATGGGCATAGCCGTTCTTTCTCAATGATCCAAGACCGATTATGCTACATGCGTTTAGTGTTGTTTGCGATGCTTGCTCGCATATGCTAGCCATAAGGCAGCACAGCGTTTACACAATGGCTCAATATTGGTGCACTCTTGCGGTCGATAAAGCAGCTTTATCGGCATTGTTATAACTAGGGAATTAGGATCGTATGGAATACTGTATTGGGGTTGATTTAGGCGGTACCCAACTGCGTGCAGCGCTTACTGATGTAAATGGCACGATCTATGAACAGATCCGCGTGCCGACCCAAGCAGCGGAAGGTAGTCAGGCCGTGATCGGCCGCATCATTGCCTGTATCGATCATGTACGAGCTAAACTTACTCCAAATGATACGCTGCTCGGTGTAGGAATCGGCTCCCCTGGCCCACTCAACCCCGAAACCGGCGTTGTTCTGACCATGCCGAACCTGCCCGGCTGGGAGCAGGTGCCTCTGCGCGAGATCGTATCGCAACGCACCGGCTTGCATACCGAGATCGGCAACGATGCCAACGCCGCTGCCTTGGGCGAATGGGTCTTCGGGGGCGGTAAAGGCTGTCGCAACTTCGTTTATCTGACGATCAGCACGGGTATCGGCAGCGGCGTGATCGAGCAAGGACGTTTGGTGCTCGGCTACCAAGGCGCGGGTGCCGAATTGGGCCATATGATTCTTCAGCCCGAAGGCCGCTTGTCGTGGGAAGATCTCGCCTCGGGTACGGCGCTGGGACGGGCCGCCGCCAAAGCCATGCCCCAATGGCCCGATTCGCTCTTGCATAGTTTGGCTAGCTCCGAGAGTGTGACTGCCGCCCATGTCGCTCAGGCGGCGGCCCAAGGCGATGCGCTCGCCAAGCAGTTGATGGAGCGCGAGTCGGAGCTGCTCGGCCTCGGCTTGGTGTCGACCATGCACCTCTTCAGCCCAGAGAAAGTGCTCTTGGGCGGAAGCGTGATCACCGCAAACCCTTGGCTGCTGGATCACGCCCGCCAAGTGGTCAAAGAGCGGGCCATCGCCCAAGTTTACCGCGAAGTACCTATCGATGTGGCCCAGTTGGGCGATCAAGTGGGGGTTTTGGGAGCGGTAGCGCTCTTGCTCTATGAACTTGATCGTCTTCCCTCGGCGCTCGTGGCCCACTCATAACAGATCTGCCTGATCACTTCGTCGCTTTTTTGGCCTAGGCAAAACGAAACATTGCTATGTTGGGAATGACCTTTCGGCACACAGTTACAACACTAAGGTTACGGGCGAGCTGTTGATAGCCGTAGGCGGACGCGCTAGCAGCCCTCTTTGGAGAAGAGAGCAAACCGCCAAAGTGCTGAACTGATCAAACAGATGTAGTATACATGGCTGTGTTATAGCCGACCTGAAGCAGGTTGGCTAAAGAGAGGCGCTCGATCGAGAGAGATTTCGTATGCCATTGCGAAATCTCTCTTGCTTGTTACAGCAAAACGTATTATTTTTAGATATTGGCTTCAGAACGGTAGAATTCTGTGGATGGTGTAATACAAATCGGCTTTTTGTGTATCTAGAATCACAAGCTGATTTGTATTTCGCGAAGCTGTATGGTACAAGTGAAGAGCATTCCCCTACCGTGGGAAGCATGCGCATTTGACTTATAGCCGCTTCGTTCTCTGCAAAGCTCGAGCCTGCCCCTTGGTGCTTGCTCGACACGAAGCGCTATCTAGATAGATTGTATGCAGCGGATGGAACTGACAAAAGAACAGATCGAACTCGGACGAAAACGGGTTGCTCGGGCAGCATGGGTCTTGTTGCTCGGCGCTTTTTTCATCTTCTGCGTTTCGGTAGGGACTATCTCCAATTTCATTTGGCGTTACTATAACGATGCCACTCAACAGCAGGGCGGCCTGCTGATTGTACGCACCAACTTTATCGATAGCATCACTTGGACACCGCGCGGTTTCGCACGGCCGAGCGCGGTCAACGATCAACAAGTGCTAGAGGAGGGCGGCGAACTGCGCATCGCACGCCTGGTCGGTTCGCCCTATGGGCAAGCCGCAAGCGTGCGGCTCTTCGATCAAACCGTCTTCGATCTATGGGCCGGCGCCGATATTATTCTCGATACCTTGCGCACCTCGCGCTGGAGCGGCAAGCTTCAGCAGGTCAAAGTTATTCAGACCAATGGCTATGTGCGCTATGACCTGAGCGAGGGCCAGCCCTACGATGAGGTGAGCTTCCAAGTGGTAGTTGGTGACTCGCTGATCGACCTGCAGCCGGGCGGCAGTTACAGCATCGAAGTTCTGCCCTCGACTCGCCAAACTCACTTTACCGAGGTAACGATCGAGATTCCCGAACGGGTCGATGTGTCGGTGCGTAGTGGTCAGGCACTGGTGCGCGGACGCGGCCAAGAGGTGACCTTGAACCCAGGCGAAAAGGTCGCGATCGATACGGTCGGTGTGCCGGGCCGCGTGATGCCAGCGCGTTGGGAGCTGATTAAAGATGGTAACTTTGCGCGCTACACCACGCAAGAGTACAACAACACCACTATACCGATCGAAGAACAGCCGGCCTTGATTCGTTCCGATACCTGGAAAGTTACCAGTGAACGCCAGTTTGCTGGTGATGAAGCCAACGGCTATTTCCAGCTAACCCAGCTCTGCACACCTTTGGGCGGCCCCAATAACTGCAGTCCAGCCGAACGGGTCAATATCGCTAACTTCCAGCGCTGTTGCGGCCAGACAACGCCCTTCTTGACGGGTGTGCGCCAAGATCTCGATGTCGATATCTCGGAATATCGTTCGTTGCGCCTGTCGTTCGATCTGCGCATTCTGAACCAATCGCTCAATCGGGCCGGTCAGGGCGGGGTCGAATGTCCGGTTATGGTGCGGCTCTACTACAAGATAGAGAGCCCAGCCGACTCGGAGCAATCGCTGATCTGGTGTTTTTATGCCAAAGATGAGCCGGGTGGCAATCAGGTTGCGGCTGAAATCTTCCCGCAGTATGTGGAACCCTACGAATGGTACCACTTCGAAGATGAGCTGCGCCGCGACGAGCGCCTACCCGATGCGCGTTATCTCAAAGAGATCATTGTTTATGCCAATGGACACGACTACAATGTCGAAGTGACCAATGTTTCGTTGGTTGGCGTACAAGATGAGCAATTAGCGCTTCAGCCGTAGCTGTTTGTCTCGCCGTGAGACGACAAGAAGGAAAGGGATCGATGGCGACAATATGCGTAGTTGGCACGGGCTATGTTGGTTTAGTAACCGGCGTCTGTTTCGCTGACCTTGGCAATACTGTCACCTGTGTAGAGATCGATCGACATAAATTGGATCTGCTGCGGAGCGGCCGTTCGTACTTCTATGAGCCGGGCGTCGAAGAGTTGATGGAGCGCAATATGCGCGTGGGTCGACTTTCGTTTACCAACGACTATGCTGAGGCCCTGCGCGACGCTGAATTCGCTTTTATTACGGTCGGCACACCCATGAGCGGCACAGGTGCAGCCAACTTGACGCAAGTCGAGGCTGCGGCGCGAAGCATCGGACAACACCTCTCAGGCGATATCATCATCATCGATAAGAGCACCGTCCCAGTCGGCACGGGCGATCTGGTGCATGCGATCGCCTCGGAAGCCTCGGGCGGGCGCTATACCATCGATGTGGTCTCGAACCCCGAGTTTATGAGCGAAGGCTCGGCTCTAGCCGATGCCCAACACCCTGACCGCATTGTGCTAGGAGCCACCAACCGCGCGGCCGCCCATCGTGTCGCCGAACTGCACGCCCCGCTCGGCGCGCGGGTGATGATCACCGACCTGCGCACCGCCGAGATGATCAAATACGCCTCGAACGCCTTCTTGGCGACACGCATCAGCTTTATCAACGAGATCGCTCAGATCTGCGACAAGCTGGGTGCCGATGTTAAAGAAGTGGCGCGCGGAATGGGAGCCGATAAGCGCATCGGACCGCACTACCTGAACGCCGGCATCGGCTACGGCGGATCGTGTCTGCCCAAAGATGTGCTTGCCCTGCACCATATGGCCGCTAGCGCTGGCTGCCACCCTCAATTGCTGCAAGCCGTGATGGATATCAATCGCGATGTGCGGGTCAGCTTTGTGCAAAAGCTGCTCGATGTGCTCGGCTCGCTCGAGGGCACGCTAATCGGCGTGTTAGGCCTGTCGTTTAAGCCCAATACCGACGATATGCGCGAGGCGCCATCGCTAGAGATCATCAAAGCGCTCCAAGAGGGCGGCGCACGTGTAAAAGCCTTCGATCCAGTCGCCCAAGAGGCCGCTGCGGAGCTGTTGCCCAGCGTAACCTATTGTGCGACGGCCTATGACGCGGCCAAAGAGGCTGATGCCTTGTTGGTATTGACCGAATGGAACGAATTTAAACAGTTATCTATGGCAAAGATCAAACAGCTCATGCGCCGCCCGATTCTACTCGATGGCCGCAATATCTATGATCCGGCCGATATGAAGGCGCGTGGTTTTATCTATCGCGGGGTAGGACGCGGCACCGCACTGCTCGCAGAAGCTTAGCATGTTGTACACAGGTATCGATCTGATCGAAGTCGCGCGCATCGAACATGCGCTTGAGCGCTGGGGACGGCGCTTTCTGAACAGAGTCTTTACGCCCTACGAGCAGCAGAGCTGCGGCGTCGACGCCAACAGCTACGGTCGCCCGGCCTCGCTGGCTGCGCGCTGGGCCGCCAAAGAGGCGCTCGCCAAAGCCTTGGGGGTTGGCATTCGCGGTCTGGGCGCGAGCGAGCTAAGCCGCACCGATGCGCCCTGCGGCCTGTTGGGCCTGCTCGAGATCGAGGTGATACGAGCCGCCAACGGACGCCCAAGCCTCCAGCTCTACGGCGCAGCAGCCCAAACAGCCGATCAACTCGCCATTCGCGAACTGGCGCTCAGTCTCTCGCACACCCGCGAACACGCTATCGCCAGCGTCATCGCGCAAAGCTGACATTTATTCACTTCAAGACCATCACACAGAGGGCAGGGAGCTTTTTTACTCTCTGCCCTCTAAGCTGATTCCACATCTGCTTATACCAAATCCGTTTACAGACTTGCGCTCTTGTAAGGCAAAAGCGGGAAAAGGGTTGTGAGAAATTTCGTGCTGTAACGCGAAATCTCTCATAACAAAAATGATCAAGTTCCACTCTGCCGAAGGCCAAAGTGAAAGTAATCAACCGGATTTGGTATGAAAGATCTGTCCTTTGGCTTAGCGCCCTGGCGGCTAGGTCTCTTCCCCAAAGAGGGCGGCTAGCGCGTCCGCCTACGGCTACCAACAGCTCGCCCGTAAACAGGGTGTTGTAACAGTATGCCGAAAGGCCCCCAACATACAACGATTCAAACGGACTGCGTATGATCTGTCGGATTTATCCCGAGCGCTTGGGCTGCGATTAGAAGCCTCTGGTTCTGGTTGAAGATTTTGATAGCCGGAGGCGGACGCGGTTGAAGCCTTTGTAGAGCTTGGGACATATACGCCAGATTCGCTTGCTACAGACAGGAGCATCACGTGCAAGCTAGACCCAATTTTCAGACAAATGTTCTATAATGAAACAGGAATCACAATGAGTATTACGCCCCGCGAAGCATTTTTCGCTACGATGAGCACAAAACGCAAAATCTCAGTACACTAGAAGAAAACAGAGATCTAGTGCTAGGTGGTAGAGAATGATTTACCTAGGATGTCCGGTCTGGACGCATAAGGGATGGCAGGGGACGTTCTATCCCAAAGGCACAAAACAAGGCGATTATCTGCGGGTTTATAGCCGCACCTTTAATACAGTCGAAGGCAATACGACCTTCTACGCTGTGCCCAACGAAGAGACGGTGGCGCGTTGGGCCGCTGCAACACCGGAGGGCTTTCGATTTTGCCCAAAACTGCCGCGCGATATCAGTCACGGCGGGTTGTTACAGAAAAATATGGCGGCCGCCTACGCCTTTATCGAGCGTATGCAGGGCTTGGGCGATAAACTCGGCCCGATCTTTATTCAACTGCCGCCCAGCTACGGCATCGACCAGATCGATGATCTGCAAGCCTTTTTAGAGGCTTGGCCGCGCGGTGTACAGCTCTCGGTCGAAGTGCGCCACCCCGATTTCTTCACGCCCGAAGGCAATACCACCCTCAACTGGCTGCTGGCCGACTTCGCAATCGCTCGCGTGCTGATGGATGTGCGTCCGATTCGGCTCAACCCTGTCGCCGAGGGCGATCAGGAAGCGCTCGATACCGCGCTCGACCGCAAACCCGATGTGCCGCTGCTGCCCGATCTGACCGCGCCCTTCAGCCTTGTGCGCTACATCGGCCACCCGCAGCGCGAACTCAACGCCAGCTTCCTCGATGAGTGGGCCGAACGCATCAAGGATTGGAACGCCCAAGGCAACGATATCTACTTTATCTGTCATTGTCCTGACGACACCTACTCGCCCGGTTTATGTAAAGATCTGCAGGCGCGGCTGGCCCAAGCGGGTCTGAGCGAGCCGCCGCCCGAAGAGTTAGTACAAACTTCGCTGTTTTAGAACTTCAGAATGAAGGCCTTCCCTTTAACGACTGGGAAGGCCTTTAGTATCCTTGAAACAAACCCGAAAACACAATACCTTTAGCGTTCAATTAGTAATTACTGGTCTAACGAGAAAGCCGTTGTTTAGGTGACAATGATAGGGAGGTATATGCTATGACAAACCATCCCATACTTTTCAATTTACACTTTGGAAGCGATGATGCCGAATTAGACGAAAAACGCGGCTTTCTAGATAAAGTATTTCTCAAAACATCGGTCTATCGAAGGGTCGAGAAAGCTGATCGAGAACTTGTCATTGGGCGAAAGGGTTCAGGCAAAAGTGCCATTTGCTTGATGCTAAAAAAAGCCCTTCATAATGAAGGACATTTTGTTATCACAATAACACCTCAGTCCCTATCGCGCCACAAAATGGAAAAACTCCGGACAGATAGCATTAACCAAAGCGAGTCTTTTGTTCTAAGTTGGAAATACGCTCTCTTGGTTAAGCTCTCTATAGAGTTGATCAAAACTCTAAGTAATACAAAGAGCGTATCTTTCAAATGGATTCGGAAATTTCTGCGCGATAACGCTGAAATCGAGAAATCACTCTTACAACGTATAATTCCATTTTTAGGTTCCACAGAACTCAAACTTAGCGGTTTCGGAGTAGAGGGATCAGTAAGACCTACTCTTAATGCTGCCCAACAGAAAGATCTTGCCGACGGTATAGAGAGGTTTCAAGACCACGTTAGCAAGGTGCTCGCAATAGCACAAGACAAAAAGTATTTTATCTTAATCGATAGAGTTGATGATATTTGGCACCAAACAGAGGAATCAAAAAATCTTATTGTAGGTCTGATAAAAGCCATTCATGAGCTCAATGTATCGCTGCACCATTGTCAGTTTATGGTCTTTCTACGTGATGATATCTACAGCTCTTTGGTCTTTAATGATTCAGATAAGTTTCACGGTTTAGAAGAGCGATTGATCTGGGAAGAAAATGATCTTAAGCACCTTATCGCAACAAGAGGGAAGTTTTCAGCCAGTTTGACTAAAGACGATGTTGATGAGATCTGGGAAGAGATTTTCGATGAAAGGGTAATGGGAGATGATTCTTTTAGCTATATCGTTACCAGAACATTTAGACGACCGCGCGATATCATTCAGTTTTGTAACAATGCTTTAACAGAAGCACAAAATAGCGGTCATCATAAAATCTTAGCCAGCGACATTCTAAAGGCAGAGATTCAGTATTCTGCTTGGAAACTAAAAGATATGGTTAGCGAGTTTGTTGTTCAATATCCTTATCTCCAAGATGTGCTTAGTATGTTTCAAGGCTTTAAAGCCAATTTCACACGAACTGAATTCGAATGGCGTTATCAGGATACATTAGAAAAACTCAAAAACAATGTCGATCTGCAGGCAATAAGTTCCAATCAAATGTTGCAAATCCTATATGCTACCGGTTTTTTAGGGACAAGGATAAACGATACTAGCATATTTATATTCGATAATCCCAATATAACATTAGCACAACAAGCCGAAATAGTCATTCATCCCACATTTCAATCGGCTCTCAACATTCAAACTGTATCTATCACGCAAGATAAAGATATTTCTGTCATCGTCACAGGCAATTCAATTGGCGATATTAATATCGCAGGCGATTTTATAAGTGGAAACATGGTGAGTCCGACTTACTTTGAATCGAGCACGAGTGCGCAAATCGAACGAGAACACCTATCTGAATTACTTGAGATACACAGAGCAAATGCAAATTTATTGCGACAACAAATCGCTACATATGGTAAAGCGTCTGCCCCTACTCACATTATCAATGCTTTAGAGCAAGAAAACTACGAAATCACCTCTATCGAGGAGCAAATTCGAAAGTTACACAATGAGGAACAGTAGTAATACCAAATCCGACTAATTACTTTGTGTTTTTTGGCCTTCGGCAGCGTGGAACGAGGCTATTCTTGTCTTTCTCAGCTTGTAGTTTTTCCACGTTGTGGGAATGTAACTCTTTAAAACGGAGTTGGTATAATAACAGCTCGCGATACTGCTACAGCTACACAAAAAACGGAGGCCATCGCTGGCCTCCGTGCAGGGGGAAGAGAAAGATTTCTGCTTATTCGAGGTAGCTATGCAGACGCGGCGCTACGCTGGGTTGGCGCAGGCGGCGCAGAGCCTCTGCTTCGATCTGGCGTGTGCGTTCGCGCGTGATGCCGAAAGCGCTACCGACTTCCTCTAAGGTGCGGCGTCGGCCATCAGCCAGACCATAGCGCAACTGCAAGATATTGCGTTCGCGCTCGGGCAGATCCATCAAAGCCTCGGCCAGCTCCTCTTGGAGCATCCGTTGAGTCGCGATCTCGATCGGGCTTTTGAGCTGTTCGTCGGCAACCAGCTCGCCGATATGGCTTTCGCCGTCGTTGCCGGTCGGCTGCTCGAGCGAGATCGGCTGGGTAGCGGCTTGTAGCAGACGCTTGACTTTGCGCAGACTGATGCCCAAAACCTCTGCCAGCTCTTCGGCGGTCGGTTCACGCTCAAGGGTCTGTTCCAGTTTATAGGTGACGCGCCGCATCTGAACGATCGACTCACTCAAGTGGACGGGCAGGCGGATCACACGGCCCTGCTCGGCCATGGCGCGCGTCACGGCTTGACGGATCCACCAAGTGGCGTAGGTCGAAAAGCGATTACCTTTGCGGTAGTCGAACTTCTCGACGGCACGCATCAGACCGATATTGCCTTCTTGCACAAGATCCATAAACGAGAGTGGGCCGCCGATATAGCGTTTTGCAACGCTCACCACAAGGCGCAGGTTAGCTTGAATGAGTTTGCGGCGCGCCTCATCGCCAGCGGCACAGGTGGCCTCTAACGAGAAGCGTTCGAGCCAAGAGAGCGATTTATTCGCGAGCAGAGTTTGTTGAGCCTGTTGGGCCTCGGTTATCTGTTGGGCGAGTGTAACTTCCTCTTCCGCCGTAAGCAGAGCGACTTGACCTATCTCTTGTAAATAGAGTTGCACCGAGTCGTCGATCGAAGACTTTGGAGCTGCGACCTCCTCAAGTTCTTCGTCTACCAGGTCTTCTTCTTCCAGCTCAAGCTCTTCCCATTCGTCGTCATGGGATGTATTAGATATGATGGACCCCATTGATGTATCGTTTGGCGCATTACGGAAGGTTTTCATTTCACTTCTCCAAACCAGTCAACGAATCTATGGGCAGCCCAGAACCTTGTCACATCTGTTTGGTATACACAGCCCTTGTGATAAGCATCGGTCCGAAGGTAGCTAAAAATGCTAGAGAAAAAAAAAGCGAGTAGGTTCGTCCTACAGCGCATCTTACTCTTCGGTGGGCCCAAGTATACTTCCTTATATAGATGTTTTACCAAATTCGCTTGACCGTTACACGAACCGTCTTAATCTCAAACTACTCGTACTCGCCAAGGATTATCGGGTCTTTATGTTTGTGCGTCTGTTGTAAGCAAGCATATGCATTACTGAATAATTGTTCTTTCAGATGTGTGTGAGTAATCTTTCGGTTGAGTGACGATATTTATAAACCTTACTCACATGACCGCACAAACTCGCCAGAAAATACGTGTAGCGAGAAGAATTGTCACAAATTGTTACGGCTTTTCTCGTAACAGGGAAAAAATATGCAAGATGTATGCCAGTGTCGGTTCGAAAGCCGATATTTGTGTGTAAAACAGAAACGGGTTTTGAACTTTTCAGCTCAAAACCCGTTTCTATTTTGCTCAAAAGCTCGAGAGCTAGGAGTTACGCGCCAGCATAAAGTGGGCGATCATATGGAGCGCCTGGCGGGTTGAGGTATCGGGAAAACGATCGAGGGCAGCTAAGGCGCGCTGAATATACGACTCGGCCTCAGAGATCGCATATTCGATGCCACCCAAAGCGATCACTTCCGCGAGGGTTGCCTCAACGTCTGCGTCACTAGGATTGGGTTCAAAGACGGTTTGGCTGATTCGTTGGCTGCCACCTTGTTGAACCGCATAGATCAGCGGTAGGGTGATGGTACCTTGACGAATATCGTTGCCAGCCGGTTTACCCAAGGTCTTTTCGCTGCCGATAAAGTCGAGCACATCGTCCATGATCTGGAAGGCGATACCCAGATCGTAGCCGTAGCGACCTAGCGCTTCGATATCTTCGGCGCTGCCGCCAGTGGCCGTGATACCAGCTTTACACGCAGCTTCAAAGAGAGCGGCAGTTTTGCTGCCAGTTTTGTAAATATACTGTTTGTAAGACTGTTCAAAGGGTGTCACCACCGTAACGGGGCTAAGCTCACCTTCAACGAGAGTCTGAACAGCGTCGCTATAGAAAGAGATAATGCGTGGATCGGGCGAGAGCGCCATTTCGCCTGCGGCTAATGCGAAGAAGAAGTCGCCAACCATAAGGGCAGCTTGATCGCTCCAACGTTCGTGTACTGTCACTTGGCCGCGACGTTGGCTCGCTTTGTCGACCAAGTCGTCGTGAATCAGCGAAGCAGCGTGAATCAGCTCGGCAGAGGCCGCCGGGTGGATCACCAGATCGAGCGAGTAGTTGGCAAGTTTGCCAGCCATCAACACCAGAGCTGCGCGGAGACGTTTGCCACCAGCACGTATAATGTGTTCGCCCGCCGCCGAAATCACCGCTGAACGCGAAGCGGTGCGCGACAGCAGCAGCTCTTCTACCGCTGAGAGATCTTCCAGAATGCCAGCATGGGCGAAGATATCGTGAGCATTCAATTGTTGAGCACCGAAAGAAGCCTGCGAAGAACGCCACGACGTTCTTTCGTGTGCTGAAGAAGTGCCAGTCAGGTCACTCTGAACGGGCGATGAAAGTACAGCCATGGGCATTCTTTCTAGGCTTGTCCCAAGTTCTGGGATACGATTGGAATGCGGTTCATCGGTACAATGTTAAATATATCACAAAGTCTAAGAATGTCAATACAACCCGAGACAGAGATGCTTTGTTGTAGAATACGTCTATGATACACCAACATGTGCTTTTCTTTTTTATCGATGGCGTAGGCTTGGCACCTGCGAGTCCGACAAACCCGCTCTCACAGCGGATTATGCCATTTTTAGAGAGTTTGTTAGGTGGGCCTTTTACCGCTGAACAAATACAGCAACGGCCCGGATTGCTGTTAAAAGGCATCGATGCCACGATGGGAGTCTCAGGTCTGCCCCAAAGTGGAACGGGCCATGTTGCCCTGTTCGGGGGCTTTAACGCAGCCCAACAGATCGGACATCACCAGCCGCATGCGCCGCCCACTGTGCTGCACGCCCAACTGGCTGCCAACAATATCTTCCGGCGTGTGCAAGCGATCGGTGGTAGCTGCACGCACGCCAACCCCTTTGGCCCACGCTATTGGGAAGCGCTCGAACAACGCAAACTACGGCGTAGCGCCAGTGTGATCGCTGCCATGGGCGCTGATTTGCCTTTGCGCGGCCTGGAGGAGTACCATGCTGAACAAGCGGTTGCTTGGGACTTGGTGGGCGATGTGCTGCGTCTGCGCGAAGACGCGAGTGCACCAGAGCGCAGCCCTGAAGAGAGCGGGCGGATCTTAGCGCGGCTCTGCCAAGAGTATAATTTCGTGCTCTACGAATATTTCCTAACCGACCTGGCGGGTCATGGGCGCATGCCGCAAAGCGACGAGCAAGCCATGACCATGCTCGATAGCTGTATTAAGGCCTTTTTAGAGAGCAAAGCGGCCAATACCAGCTTGGTGATCAGCAGCGACCACGGCAACCTCGAAGACCGTTCGACGCGCGTACATACCCGCAACCCAGTGCCGTTGTTGGTGATCGGGCCAGCCGCCGAGCTCTTCGCCCAAGTTGAAGATATCACCCAGATCGCAGATACGATTGTTGAAGCCATGCAGACACCCATCTCACAAAAGCTTTGAGGGCGCTCTGCTGCCTAGAATATCCGTTCGGCCGTTCAGTTCCTTTTCCACCTTTAGACCGATATCGCTCGGCGAAAGTGTGCTATCATAGATTTGTTCAATCCCTTCTTTCTCCACAAGTTAACGCACAAGATCAACTGTAGGACAGGTGTGATATGTCTGGTTCCCCCCATAACGATGTAGGTAACCTACTACAATTGTATTATTGTGCGCCCTGGAGAAGCCCATGAGATACGATAAACGAAAAGTGGCTCCCATCTGTGTGGCGTGAACGTTCACGCCACACTTTTTTTCCGCGCAACAACTTCAATGTGTTCAAAGGGAGGTCTATGTGGCACAACGTAGCGAGTTTACGGTAGCCAACGCCTATCCGTACGACTACCGCAGCCCACTGCGCTGGATCTGGTCACACATCTGGCGCTACAAGTTTTTCGCCTTGCCCGCCTACCTCTTAATGGCGGCAGGCTGGTCTTGTTATGCCACAGCGCAACGTATGCTTGGAGTTGCCATCGATGAAATTATCACTCCGAGCAGCGCCAACTCGGTCTTATGGATCTCGATCACCGTCCTTCTGCTACTGATCGGTGATGGCGTGTTCTTCCTGTGTGGCAACCTCTTCAACGAGACGATTGCCGCTCGTTTCGAAGCCGATTCGCGCCAAGAGTTATATGAAAGCCTGTTGGGCAAGAGCAAAGCCTTCCACGATAGGCAACGGGCTGGCGACATTATGGCGCGAGCCACCGACGATACCAGCCGCATCAGCGATATGATCAGCCCTGGCAGCTCGATGGTCTTCGAGGTGATGATCGGCATTCTGTTGCCACTTTCGTATATCGCAAGCATCAAAGCTGAACTAGCACTTGTGCCAGTGCTCTTTCTGGTCTCGTTCGCGTTCTTGGTGCGACGTTATCTAGCCAAGCTCAACCCGATCATTAGCCAGCAGCGCGAGCAGTTCGGCAAGATGAACGCCGCTTTGGAAGAGAGCGTGAGCGGTATTGAAGTGGTGAAGGCCAGCGCGCGCGAACAGTTCGAGCGCCTGAAGTTTAGACGCAACGCGCGTATGTTCCGCGACCTGTTTGTGAAGCAAGGCGAGACCGAAGCACGCTATCTGCCCTTGCTGGTCTTCGGTATCGCGCTCGGTCTGACCTTCCTGCATTCGCTGATTCTGTTTCAGCAAGGGCGTGTCTCGATCGGCGATGTGATCTCGGTGATGACCCTAATGAGCGTTCTGCGCTTCCCGACCTTTATCTCGGTCTTTGCCTTCTCGACGGTGCGCACCGGCATCTCGAGCGCCGAGCGCATTCTGCAGATCATCAACGAAGAGACCGATCTCGACGAGAACCGCTCGGGCTATAGCGCTCAGATCCAAGGCCGAATCACCTTTGAGGACGTCAGCTTCCACTTCGAGCAGAGCGACGATCCGAATCGACGCGCGATTCTGAGCGATCTGACTTTTGAAGTGCAGCCTGGCCAGACCGTGGCGATCGTGGGCCAGACCGGCAGCGGCAAGAGTGCTCTGACTCAGTTGGTCAACCGCACCTACGATGCAACGAGCGGGCGGGTGCTAATCGATGGCGTCGATGTGCGCGATTGGAACCTCGACGCCTTGCGCTCGCAGATCTCAAAGATCGAGCAAGATGTCTTCTTGTTCTCGCGCTCGATCGGCGAGAATATCGCATTCGGTGCGCCCAACGCCACTCAAGAGCAGATCGAGCAGGCTGCCAAAGCGGCCCAAGCTCACGACTTCATTCTGGCCATGCCCGAGGGCTACCAGACCGTGGTGGGCGAGCGCGGCGTAACTCTTTCGGGCGGACAGCGCCAACGTATCGCACTGGCACGCGCATTCCTGAGTAATCCGCGCATCTTGATTCTCGATGACTCGACCAGCGCGATCGACAGCGCAACTGAAGACGAGATTCAGAAGGCGATCCGTCAAGCGCAGGTGGGCCGCACCTTGTTGCTGATCACCAATCGCCTGTCGCAGATCCGTTGGGCCGACTTGATCATCGTGCTCGATGGCGGTCGGATCATCGCTCAAGGCGATCACGAAACGCTGTTGCGCGAATCGCGCCACTACCGCCGTATTTTTGCCCATGTCGAAGAAGAAGCGTCATTGGCCTAAGCTTGGAGTGAGGAGCATATGGGTTTTCTCTTTGACGGTCTTGATGCTGAAGATTACGACCGAAAATATAGCGACAAGCAGTTGGTACAACGGATCGCGGGCTACATGCGCCCGCATGCCAAGCGCATGGCGATCGTTTCGAGCACGATCCTCTTGAGTTCGGTGCTTGAAGCGGCCCTGCCGATCTTTATCTCGTATAGTTTGGATAGTCTGCAAGCCAATATGCGGGCTCTTCAACTGCTGGCGATCGGCATCGGCCTGACGATTATGGCTTGTTGTAACTGGCTCTTCAATGCCATTCGCCAGACAATCGCCTCGCGTGCGATCGGCGATGTGGTCTTGAAGCTGCGCGAAGATGCCGCCGATGCGGTCTTCCGCCACGATATGTCGTTTTACGACAACTTCGCCTCGGGCAAGATCGTAAGTCGTATCACATCCGACACCCAAGCCTTCGCTCAAGTGATGACCTTGACCATGGAGCTGTTCAGCCGCCTCTTCTTGGTGAGCGTGCTCTTAGTCTATCTCTTCTCGGTCAGCGTGCAAATGGGCTTGATCTTGGTAACCATGCTGCCCTTTGTGGTTGCGGCGGCTCTGGCCTTCCGCAAGATCGCGCGCAACTCGGTCACGATGTCGCGTCGTATGAATGCAACCGTCAACAGCCACATTCAAGAGACGGTCAGCGGAATCGGAGTGGCCAAGACCTTCCGCCAAGAGCCAGCCATCTACCAAGAGTTTCTGAAGGTCAACCAGCAGTCGCGCCGCATCAACCAGCGTACCCGCTATGTGTTTAGCACGATCTTCCCGGTGCTGAATGTGATCGCGGGCTTTGGAACGGCGTCGCTGGTCTACTTCGGCGGCATGAATGTGCAGAGCGGCGTATTGACGGCCGGCGACTGGTATCTCTTCATTCAAGGACTCGGTTTGATCTGGTTCCCGCTCACCAGCATCGCCTCGTTCTGGAGCCAGTTCCAACAAGGTCTGGCTGCCGGAGAGCGCGTCTTCGGTCTGATCGACGCCGAGTCGAAGGTAGTGCAGCGCGACTCGCAGCCAGCGCCCAAGCTCAAGGGCGAGATTCGCTTCGAGCATGTACGCTTCAGCTACAAAGAGTCGGAAGTTGTGTTGCCGGACTTCTCGCTGCATATCAAACCGGGCGAGACGATCGCCTTGGTGGGTCACACCGGATCGGGCAAGTCGAGTATCGCCAAGCTGATCGCGCGCTTCTACGAGTATCAAGAGGGCGATCTGCTGATCGACGGCCACGATATTCGCAGCTTCGACCTAAGCAGTTATCGTTCGCAACTGGGCATTGTGACCCAAACACCCTTCCTCTTCGATGGAACGGTGCGCGAGAACATTCGCTACGGTCGGCCCGATGCCGATGATGCAGAGGTCGAGCGAGCCGCCAAGCTGGTCGGCCAAGGCGACTGGATCAGCGGTCTACCCAACGGTCTCGATACCGACGTTGGCGAGCGTGGCGCGCACCTCTCGATGGGGCAGCGTCAGTTGGTGGCTCTGGCGCGCGTGCTGCTGCAAGATCCAGCCATCTTCATTCTCGACGAGGCGACGGCCAGCATCGACCCGCTGACCGAGGCGATGATTCAAGAAGGGCTCGATGTGGCGCTGCAGAACCGCACCAGCATTGTGATCGCCCACCGGCTCTCGACTGTGCGACACGCCGACCGCATTCTGGTGTTGCGCAAGGGCGAGATTATCGAGGAGGGTAACCACGAACAACTGCTGAGCCGTGGCGGCCACTACGCCGATCTCTACAACACCTACTTCCGCCACCAGTCACTCAACTATATCGAGTCGCTGGGCAGCAACGGTGACTCCGAAGGTGAGTTCCAGGCGGTGCCTAAGTTGGCATAGTTATTCATTGCTTCATCAAAAAGGGCGTGCTCTCAGCGAGCCGTCCTTTTTTGTGGCCTTCAGCAGAGTGGAACTTGACCATTGTGCCTCTTTCCTCGGCTTCTCATTTTCCTGCATTCCAAGAGCGCAAGCCGATAAACGGATTTGGTATCGCTTTCTACTTGGCCTTCGGCAGAGTGGAACTTGACCATTTTGACTCTTTCCTCAGTGTTGTTGCGTTCCAAGAGCACAAGCCTTTAAAGGGTGCAGCGTTGTAAGCGGGCTGTGTGGCGCTCCCTTCTCCCGCAATGCGGGAGAAGGGCCGGGGATGAGGGTAGGAGCGCCCATTTGATAGCCGTAGGCGGACGCGCTAGAAGCCGAATGGGAGCGAAGGAAGCCCCCGCCAAAGCAGTTTCGCCCGACATTTGCCTGCTCTAGCGTGGCACTTTTTTCAGCGATCTGTTCTATGGTATACTCCTTGCGCAACAGTTTGGACCTGTCCAAGGACGTACAGCGCGATAACGATTCTGTTCGATCGCATTAAACAGCCCAGACAACTTCCGCCTTCTCTCCACCTGCAACCAGCACAAACATCTCAACCCGAACAGAAGAGGCTTTCCGCTCAATCCGAGCGACGGGTATCGCTGCGTCGAACGATCGGGCAATGTTGCCGATCTTTGCAGAGGAGGCTTGAAATGAGACTTCGTCCCGTGCTGTTGAGTCTGTCTGTGTTGCTGATCGTCGCGAGCTTGCTGCTGCAGCCAAGCCAAGTCGATGCGCAACGCAATGTGCCCCCAACCTACCCACCCTACAAAGTAAACTACTTCCCCGAGACAGGCTTCGCAGCGGTGAACTGGTTCTGGGAAACCTGGAAAAACACCCCCAACGCGCTATTTGTGCTCGGCTACCCGATTTCGCAACCGTTTATCGAAGAGAGCTTTACCAATCCGGGCGAGTACTATCGCGTACAATATTTCGAGCGCGCTGTGCTTGAAGAGCACCCCGAGAATTTCGGTCAAAACAACAATCAATACTACATTTTGGGTCGCTTGATGGGTGCTAAGCTGGCCGAAGGGCGCGAGAACGAGCCAGCCTTCCAGCGCGTGAGCGACCCGGGCGATGGCACCTACGACCCCATCACGGGCCATACCCTGCGCAATAGCCCCGCGCCGTTCCGCAATTTCTGGCTCAACAACGGCGGCTTGGCCGTGTTTGGTCGACCGCTCTCAGAGCAGTTTCAGGAGGAAAACAAGGCTGACGGAAATACCTACTGGGTGCAGTATTTTGAGCGCCAACGTATGGAGTGGCACCCCGACCAGCCGAATCCCCAATACCGTATTCAGCTCGGTCTATTGGGCAACGAGTACCGCGATAAAGAGCATAAAGATCTGAGCTCATTCCGACCGCGCGGTCCCGATCGTGCTCTGCCGCAAAACTTTATCTATGGTTTTAACGCCCAACTCTATGGACAAGGCACCGCTTGGCAAGATCGCGGACGGGTTTTGACCTTGGCCAACAACGCCAACATGGGCTGGATCCGCCAGCAGATCGCTTGGAAGGACCTGCAGAGCGCGCCCGGCACCGAGTGTTATCGCATCTGTTGGCAAGAGCTAGATGACATTGTGGCCGATACCAATGCGGCCGGACTGAAGCTGCTGATCAGCGTGGTGCGAGCGCCTTCGTGGGCGACCGCCGATGGACAGAACGGCATGCCCAGCCCGGCGAACTTTGGGGAATTCGCCAACTTTATGGGTCAGATGGCGGCTCGTTACAAGGGTCGCGTACACGCCTACGAGATCTGGAACGAGCAGAATCTCGCGGTCGAGAACGCCGGACAGGTGGCTGATCCCAACAACTACGTTGCCATGTTGGTCGCAGCCTACGACGCCATCAAGGCCCAAGACCCCGCCGCCATCGTTGTGAGCGGCGCGCCCTCTTCGACCGCCACCGATCGCTCTGATATCGCCGTCAACGACATCACCTACTTCCGCCAGATGTTTGCCAACCCGCAGTTCCGCACCCACGTCGATGTGATCGGCGCTCACCCGGGCGGCCAGCTCAATCCACCCGATACGCTCTGGCCCGACAACCCAGGTCCGGGACCGAACTGGCAGAACAGTCGCGAATTCTACTTCCGACGGCTGGAAGATGTACGCCAAGCCATGCTCGATGCGGGCTTAGGCGACCGTCAGATCTGGGTGACCGAGTTCGGCTGGGCCACCGCTAACAACACGCCCGGCTACGAATACGGCAATAGCATCTCGCAAGAGCAGCAAGCTCAATATCTGGTGCGCGCCATCGAGATCGGACGACGCCAATATGCGCCTTGGGTCGGCGCGATGTTCGTCTGGAACCTGAATTTCGCCATTCCATGGCAGGCCGAGGGCAATCCTTTGCACGAACAGGCTTCCTTCGGCGTCTTGAACCCCGACTGGAGCCCGCGCCCGGCCTATCTCGAGATCCAAAAGATTCCTAAGGAATAAACAAGACAAAAGCGAGCTGGTCGCCGAGCGATCAGCTCACTTTGTGCTCTAATCCGGCAAGAAAGGTCTGCAATAAGCGGCGAAAGCTCTGCTCGGTGTTGATCGGCAGACCGAACCCTCCAGCGCATTCCAAAGCGACAAAGCCATGCACCAAGCTGCGCAGACCGCGCACGGTATGGATGAGCTCCTCGCGGTCGAGTTGATAAGGTTCGAGCAGCCTGACAAACAGATTGACCATCTGCTCGCCCGCTGCGCGAATCTCATCGTCGTCGTTTTGGGCCCGAACGGCGGCGGTGTAACGCCCCGGGTGATGTATGGCGTAGTCGCGCAGGGCCGCAGCCGCCGCCATAATCGCCGCCGCCCCGCTCGCGCCGACCGCGGCATCGCGCATAAGCTCGCTCATCTCGCGCAGGCAGAGCAAGGTTACACCGCGCCGCAGTCCGTTCAAGCCATCGACGTGGTTGTAAAGCGATGGAACCCGTACATCGAGCCGCTCGGCCACTTGGGCCAAGGTCAAGTTATCGATCGATCCGACTTCGTCGGCGATACTTGCTGCGGTTTGAATCACAATGTTTGGATTAAGCGTGGTTTGATGTCTTGGCATGCTTGCTTTCTTTTGCTAACAACTGTTCCGCGTCGCTGATCGCTCGATCCATCGCTGCGATGGGCGCTTCGATAGCGGGGCCATGGCCAGCCACAAGCCGCTTGGGGTTGAGAGCGCGCAGTTTATAGGCGCTCTGCAGCGCTGTCGGACGATTCCAAGTCACGAACGGGCCAAGCGGAAAGCGCCAGCGCAGTGTGCCCGAAACCGCCAGACCGCCTTGGATCATAAACGCGTCGCCAGCGATCAAGGTCGCGTCGCGGGTGTCGAAGTAAGACAGATGACCGGGCGTATGGCCGGGCGAAGCAACAACCTTCAACGATCCAATCATATCACCGTCGTGAAGCAGTCGGCTAGGGCGGGTTTTGATCTCGGGCCAGCCGCCGCGCAGCTTGGTCTGCGGCTCAGCGGGGTCGAGGCTGAAGTCGCGCTCTAGAAAGCGGGCTTCGCGCGCGCCCACTAGCACCTCGGCCTCGGGCAGGGCCGCCACCAAGGCATCGAGCGCGCCCACATGGTCGCCGTGCACGTGGGTCAGCGCGATCCGCACGATCGGCAGGCCGTGCTGGGCCGCCGTCTCCAGAATAGCCTTCTCCATACCGCCAATGCCAGCGTCGATCAGCGTAAAGCCGTCGGGCTCGCGCACTAGGTAGGTGCTCACCGGAAAGATCTTTGGAAACTGCGTAATTTCGATCAGATTCTCGCTCAACTGTTGAATTCGCATCGCGCCCTCCTCCATAAAACTAATACAGTTAGTTTATAAACTAATAACATTAGTTTTACATCGGTCTTAAGACCGATAACACGATTCCATCGTTCAGGCAGAGATGCGGCTAGCGCCCATGCGGTCCTCACCGCGTCCGCCTACGGCTATCAACATCCCGCCCAACAAAAGCTATGCATTACCCAAAAGTCGTGTCGGCAGCAAAAGGCGATCGTTCGCATACCATCGCGGGATGATCCTTGAGAGCACAGAACGCAGAGAGCTTGTATGCGATTTCGCGTAGCGAAATCGCATACAAGCTCAACATTCACCCCCTCGCCCGCAGTGCGGGAGAGGGGGCCGGGGGGTGAGGGCAGATAAGGCTGACCGTATGTCGATTTGTGGGTAATGTACAGCAACCAAAGAGGGGTATATCGTTCTTCTAAGCCAACCGGCCTTCAGCACATCGGTATTTCTTCTTGATCGTGCTATGTTGAGATTTCGCCCGACTGCGCGAAATCTCAACGCAACAAACAGAGCCGAGCTCCACTCTGTCGAAGGCCAAATCGAAGGTGATCAAGCGGATTGGGTGTGGATGAAACGGGGTTTAGGGGTGAGCAGGTTGGCTAGCGATCTGTAGATCGAGAGAGGAGGGAGAGGGACAGGCTTAGGCGTCGCCGGGCCAGAGATAGAGTTGGATCTCGCAATAGGGCTGAAAACCGATGCTTTCGTAGAGCCTTTGGCCCATCTGCGAAGAGCCTAAAACCCCGACCGTTGCCCCTAGCTCGCGCCCGACCGCGAGGGCATGCACGGTGAGGGCCGCCCCGATACCTTTACGGCGCGCTTCAGGCCGCGTGAAGACGAAGTAGATGCCCGCTTGCTCGCCCGTGAGAAAGAGAGTCGCCACACCGACGGCTTGACCATCGAGATAGGCGATGAAGTGGCGCCAAGGCGATTCCGCACTATAAGCGAGCCGCCCAAAAACTTCGGCGGCCCAATCAGCCTCTTCAGGGCCAGCGCCAAACCCGCTGCCCAAGGTCTGTCGCCAGACATCTAACGCGGCGGCGTTCTGAACCTGCGCGATCTGGCAGCCGTCGGGCAAACGCACATCCGGCAGTCGATCGAGACGCATCGCCATGCCGAGATCGAAGCCGTTGTGCTGCCAGCCCCGCTCTAGCAGGCGCTCGGCCAGATTGGCGGGGCGCATCGAGGGACCAAGATGCCAGGTGCCGGGCAGACGGGCGGCGTTCAAACGAGCTTCAACTTGAGCGATCACACTATCAAGCTCCTCTTGCGAAAGATCGGCGGCCACGACCGCGTTATGATAGTCGATGGGAGAGCCGCCCAGCGTCCATGTGATCGAGTGGTCGCTGTATTGATCGCCACCGCCAGCTTGACCCATTGCGAACAGAAAGGCCGCGCCATTGGCTTCGATCGCGTATTGCATAGCCTCGGGGGAATAGAGCTGATCTCTCTCTACTGTCATAGATCTCCTCACTATTGTTCAGAACAAGCTTTGATTAATTGGCGGGCCTGGTCGATGGTCTGGGCGGCGACCTGCTCGGCTTGGGCCGCATCGCTCACAAGCTGCACAGGGCCAAACTGCAGCAGCAGCGGCACGTCACGGTAAGGCGGCCAGAGGATCTGCAAGGTTGCGCCCAACCAGTCGCGGTCTTTTTTGCTGCGCCGCAAACGTGTCAAAGGGTGGTTTTTGGCGCGCGGAGAAATCACACCGGCGACGATAGCTGGTACGATCTGCAAGCCTTCAACGCTGCGTGCAAGCAGGGCCAGGCTTTGTGACCAGGTGTCGAGCGAATCGAGCGCGGCTTGAGGTTCCAAGGCAGGGTCTGGCTCGATCTTGCCAGCCGGAAAGGTCAAGACCATACCGCCGTCGCGCAGATGGCGCGTGACTCGCCGCAAAAGACCAAATCGCTCGTTCGTGCCCTCGCTCACGGTCAATAAGTGTTGCGAAACGTTGGGCAGAGCGCGTAAAAAATCACGATCGGCTGCGATGACCATCAGATCGCTGCGCGAGATCGCGGTAAAGAGCGCTAGGGCATCGCTCAGGCCCGGATGGTTCGAGATCAGCAATAGCGGGCCTGTGGCAGGTATATGTTCGATTCCTACAAAACGGTGTTGGGGTGAAAAGTGGTCTAACAACCAAGCGCTGGCCTGCTGCAAACTCTCGCTTGCGACGCGCTGATCGAAAGCGATCACTTCGTGGGCGAAACGCTTAGCTGGCCAATAGACCAAAGGGCGCATAAGATCGCGAATTCGCGTATCTTGTACACCGAAGGCGGTTAGCAGATCGTCACCGTTGATTCGTATCAGTTCGCTTAGCTGATCGGTCTGGGGCAGGCTTGTGGTAGAGATGTAGTTGGCAGATGGCGGAATGAGGTGAGACATTCGCGACTTCCTCTCCCACTATACGGCATATTCGCGGTATACTATGCCAAGTTCCTAGCTGTGCAGTTGAGGGTATTTTGGTAAAAAGGAGAGAGCGATGTATACTCCTCGTTGGTTTGGTCTCAGTATACTCCAGATTTGTATTATTATTTTGACCTTGGGAACTGCATTTACCCATATTTCACTCAACTTCCCTGACCCGGTCTTCATCTTGAATGGAGTTGGTTATCTTGGGATACTCTACATGCTCTTTGCGCCCAACATGGAACCAGCTCGCCCTTTGATTCGCCAGGCGCTGATGGTGTACACCCTGCTGACGATCGTGCTTTGGCTCGCTTTCGGCATGCGCTCACCGCTAGGCTACATCAACAAAACCAACGAGCTGCTCTTGTTAGCCGCGCTGTTCCTCGAGTCGCGCCGTCCTGATGGCAACTAAAACTCTAGAACGCTTTTACCTTGTTATCTCTGTACTCTACGCTCGCCATATTGCCTTGTGAGGAGAACCATTGTGAATGTGCGAAAAGCTGTCATCACAGCGGCTAGCAGACCTCAACGCCGCCTTCCTTTGCAAAATCTGATCGATCGTGATGGCACTCCTAAATCCGTCCTCCAAATCATTATTGAAGAGGCACTTCAGGCCGAGATCGAAGAGATTTGTGTGGTGATCTGTCCGGGCGATGCCGCCAGCTACACCGAAGCGGCAGGCAGCCATGCCCGACGCCTAACCTTCATCGAACAAACAGAACCGCTCGGCTATGCCCAAGCACTCTACTGCGCCCGCGATTTCGTAGCTGACGAGCCTTTTCTGCATTTAGTGAGCGACCATTTGTATGTAAGCCATCGCGAACAAAGCTGTGCAAGCCAATTGGTGGCGGTCGCCAAAGAGTTCAACTGCTCGGTCTCGGCAGTGCAAGCCTCGCGCGAAAGCCAACTGCCCTACTTCGGTACGATCGGCGGGCGGCGCGTAACGGGTCGCAACAATCTCTACGAGGTTGAACGCGTCGTCGAGAAGCCCACTCCTACCCGAGCCGAGCAAGACCTGCTCATTCCGGGCCTGCGGGTCGGACACTATCTCTGCTTCTTTGGCATGCACGTCTTGACGCCGACCATTATGGAGATCTTGGGCAAGACCCTGACCGACGAGCCTCAGTCGATCTCAAAGGCGCTCGACAGCTTAGCCCGCCAAGAGCGTTACTTGGCGCTAGCCGATCTAGGACTGCGCTACAACGTCGGTATCAAATATGGCTTGATCAACGCCCAGCTCGCGCTCGCACTCGATGGACAAGATCGCGACGAAGTCTTGAGCAATCTGGTTGAACTGCTGGCGCTCCGTTCGAGCAGCCGTTTGTAACGAGAAGATCTGGCACTCTAGCCACAGCCCGTGAAGGAACGTATGTCAGAACTTACGACCATAATCACATCATCCGACCCGGTCATTCGTGACCAATCGCTCGCCGCTTTCTGTCAGCGAGCTTCGCTCGAAGAGCTGTTGGCAGAATGCAGTGCGCTTGATGAATTGCGTCGCAGCAGCGATAACCTCTACGAGCGAGTACGCGCCAGCTTCTTCCTCTATGCGATCTACCGCTTCCATCTGCCCGACAAAGCAGGCGTAAAGCTCGGCGGCCTGATTCCGTTCGAGGGCCATCGCTATCTTTTGACGCGTCGTTTCGAAGAAGCGATACAAACCTTTTTGGAACAGCAAGATCAAGAAGAGCCGAGCGATGCGATCGCCAGCGCGCTGGCGGCTGCCTACCATCGCCTCGGCTTTCAAACCTTGGCCGACCAAGTGCGGCGCAGCGTGCGCTCGGTGCGCGGCAACCAGTGGATGTTCCGCGTCGGACACCCCGCCGACCAGCCCTTGCGCATCAGGCCAGAACTACGCTCGCGCAACTCGCCTGAAGAACCCTTCCCGATCTTGCGCGAGGCCACGCCCGTGCGTATGGACCTCTCACATAGCGCTTGGAGCGATATCTTCTTCCTCGGCATGGACTTCCCGGCCGGAGCGCGCGTGCTCAATATCTCGGTCGATCTGGGTGTGCGCGGCCGCGACGCCGAGCCAAGGCCGCCGGTCGAAGCCTATCTGCGCGTGATCGACGAGCCGATTCTGCGCCTAACCAGCATCGACCTCAACACCACCAGCGACATCACCTCGCTCGACGAAGTCTTCGACTTCGGCCGGGACTACCTCGGTCTGCTCAAAGCCGCCGTGATCGCAGCGGGCCTGATTCCGCCCGGCATCGAAGGCTCGGGCGCAGAGCTGAGCGATCTGCTGGCCAGACTGGTAGCACCGGGCCATGGTCTCGAGCTGGTCAGCTCGGTCAACGGCATTCCCAAAGGCTCGCGCTTGGCGGTTTCGACCAACCTATTGGCCTCGTTGATCGCGGTCTGTATGCGCGCGACCGGTCAAACCGAAAAGCTCGATGGACAACTGCAAGAGAGCGAGCGCCGACTGGTGGCCGCCCGCGCCATCTTGGGCGAGTGGCTGGCCGGATCGGGCGGCGGCTGGCAAGACTCGGGCGGCGTTTGGCCCGGCATCAAGCTGATCGAAGGTGTTGAAGCACAAGAAGGCGATCCCGAATACGGCATCAGTCGCGGACGGCTTTTGCCCAAACACACCCTGCTCGGCCCCGATGTGGTCTCGCCCGAGGCGCGCCAAAAGCTGGAAGACAGCTTGATCCTGGTGCACGGCGGCATGGCCCAAAACGTCGGCCCGATTTTAGAAATGGTGACCGAGAAGTATCTGCTGCGCTCTGAAGCCGAATGGGTGAGCCGCAAAGAGGCGATCGATATCTTAGATGAAGTGCTCGACGCCCTACGCCAAGGCGATATCAAGCGTTTGGGCGAAGCCACCACCCGCAACTTCTTCGGCCCGATCCAGACCATCATTCCGTGGGCTAGCACGCTCTACACCGAAGATCTGATCAAGCAGGCCAAAGATGCGTTCGGCGACGACTTCTGGGGCTTTTGGATGCTGGGCGGCATGTCGGGCGGCGGTATGGGCTTTATCGTCGCGCCCGAACGCAAACGCGAGGCCCAAGATCGGCTCTTGGAGATGATGCGCGCCACCAAACAGCGGCTCGAACACGCCCTGCCCTTCGCTATGGATCCGGTCGTCTACGACTTCTCGATCAACGAATACGGCACCGTCGCGACCCTACTGACCCAAGGCGAGGCGCTGCTGCCCCAAGGCTACTACGGCTTGATGATGCCCAACCTGCTGCGCCTCGATCCGCGCAACCTACCGATCTCGCGCCGAGCCGAGCTTGACCGCTTTGCCCAAGCCAGCCGCAGCAGGCCCGATATGGCCGGAATGATCCAGACCCTGTTCGATCGCCTGCTACCGCGCAGCAACACGCCCAACACCCAAAGCGGCAACAACCTCGAGAGTCTGCTACAAGCCCACGGCTTCGATCGCGTGCAACACGAGCAGATCCGCGCCGACCTGCGGCGTGGCGCGATCGGTTTGATGCAGAATCGCTTGCCCGCCAGCAGCAGCGTACGCGATGTCGAGCCGGGCGATGTGATCGACGCGACCGCTGGCCTACCAGATTCCTACCGCAAACGGGGCGAACAAGCCCTCCAAGACGGACAGATCGCGGTGGTCTCTTTGGCGGCTGGTGCTGGTAGCCGCTGGACGCAAGGCGCGGGCGTGGTGAAGGCCCTGCATCCCTTCGCTCGCTTGGGCGGCAAACACCGCAGCTTTATCGAAACACACCTCGCCAAGAGCCGCAAGATCGGCAAACACTTCGGCACAGCCGTGCCGCATATCTTCACCACCAGCTATCTGACCCACGAGCCGATCGAGGCATTCCTGCGCGCCGAACAAGACGCCCAAGGCCGCCCCTATGGCTACGATGGCCCGCTCTATCTCTCGCCCGGGCGCTCGGTAGGGCTGCGCATGGTGCCCATGGCGCGCGATCTGCGCTTTATGTGGGAAGAGACCGCTCAACAGGTGCTCGACGAGCAAGCCCAGAAGATGCGCGAGAGCCTGCACGCCGCCCTGATCGATTGGGCCATCAGCATGGGTGAAGGCAGCGACTATACCGACAATCTGCCCCTGCAATGCTTGCATCCGGTCGGCCACTGGTACGAGATCCCCAATATGATGCGCAACGGTGTGCTGGCCCAACTGTTGGAAGAGCGACCCAACCTGCGCTATCTGATGCTGCACAACATCGATACCTTGGGCGCCAACCTCGATCCGGCCCTGCTCGGTCTACACATCGAAAGCGGCGCTTGTCTGAGCTTCGAGGTGATCAGCCGCCGAATCGACGATCGCGGCGGCGGCCTAGCGCGGGTCGATGGCAGCCTGCGCCTGATCGAAGGCTTGGCCATGCCGCGCGAAGAGGACGAGTTCGCGCTCTCGTACTACAACACCCTCACTTGCTGGATCGACATCGAGCAGCTTTTGAAGATCTTTGGTTTGCAGCGCGGCGATCTGCGCAACGAAGCCAAAGTCGCCACAGCGATCCGCAATCTGGCGGCGCGCATTCCGACCTACATCACCCTCAAAGAGGTTAAAAAGCGCTGGGGCTACGGCCAAGAAGATGTCTTCCCTGTGACTCAGTTCGAAAAACTTTGGGGAGATCTCTCCGCCCTCCCAGAGGTGAACTGCTCCTATATCGCTGTGCCTCGTCTGCGCGGCCAGCAGCTCAAAGACCAAGCCCAGCTCGACGGTTGGCTGCGCGATGGCTCAGCCGCCTACGTCGAAACGCTCTGTGAGTGGAAGTAGGCCGCTTTAGGAAGGGAGATGCCACGGCTGGCATCTCCCTTTTATTGTGGAGTAACAAATCTGCTTAGGTTTTTCAGATTGCTACGGCGAGGTTTTGCCCCAAAAAGAAGGTCTTTGGCGCGTCCGCCTACGGCTACCAACATCCCGCCCAACAAATGAGGCTTGTAGCTGTGTGCCGCAAGACCACCCCAAAGCCGACAATCAAGTGGACTTCGTTTGAGCTTTCGCGCTGTCGCACACAGCTGTGGCAGTGAAAGGCAGCGTTTGGCGCTGATCGCAGCGTGCCGCACGTTGAGCGTCGCGCAGGCAGCGCAATGCCGCCGTCTTGGTTGGAAGAAGACTTGATAGCCGTAGGCGGACGCGGTGAGGACCGAATGGAAGCTAGAGACTTTTCCGCAACAAAAGGGATCTTTCGTGTGAGGCACGAGAGATCCCTATGCAGCCTCTGAAGCGCTTATTCGGCCAACACGGGCGATCGAGCGGCTCGCGAGGAATGGGTCTGCGGCTGGCTGGCTGGGCGGCGCAGGCTCCAGAGCAGGTGGACGAAGAGCAGCACAAAGAGCGCTAAGTTCACGCCCGAGACCAAGAGCGGCCACGAAGCTTTGGCTGCTCGATAGTAAAAACCGCTGTAGAAGCCGCTCAAGGTGCCGATGATGTTGAGCGTGGCATTGAGCGAATAGATCAGGTAGATCGGCAGCAGGCTGGGCGCCGAGACGCAGCGCAACGCCAAGAAGGCCAGCGCCAAGAAGAGGTAGCGCTCGTGGATCTGGGTCGGCAGAAGGAAGAAGGCCAGCGCCAAGAGGGCAGCGCACTCCAAACGGGTCGCCAGATCGTTGCGCTTCAACAGCACGACGACTACCACAGCGGTCGCCAAAGCGGTCAGCAACAGGCCGATGGTGCGATAGCTGAGCGGGCCAATGCCCTGGCCAACATCGTAGCCGTTGCCGCCCCAAGTCACCAGATACCACAAGTTGTAGGCTTTGTTGGTCAGCAAGGGGAAGCGCTCGACCGCGCCCAGATAAGCCTGCACGATTCCGCCCGCGCCGCCCTGCAAGAGCGCGACCGGCACGATGCAGCCCAGCAAGAACGCGCCCGCGATCAGGCCGCCTTCGACCAAACCGCGCGTGCCATAGCGCTGCAAGCTGACGGTGTAGAGCAGCGGCGCGATGATGATCGCCTGAGGTTTGATCAAAATCGCGATAGCCCAAAACAGCCAGCTCCAGCGTCCTCTTGCGTAATCGAGCGACAACACACAGGCCAGCATGGCCAGCATCAGCCAAGCATCGACCTGCCCCCACCAGGCCACGTTGATCCAGACCGGCGGCGAAAAGGCATACAAGGCGCTGAAGAATACAGCAAGCCAAGGGCCTCGCCAGCGCCGCGCTGTAAGATACATCAACACGATCGTAGCGGCATCGGCCAGCAGGCCGGGCAGCTTGAGCATAATCAGGGTGTGGTCGGGCAGCGGCTTATCTAACACCGGCCCCGTCCATGGGATCAGCAGGCCGAGCAGGCGCAGCACAAACAGGCGCAAGGGCATGTAGTCGTTGCCGAACTGATAGGCCCCGGTAATGCCGTCGTAGTAGAGCAGATGGAGCTGGCGGGCCGAAAGGTCGATATCGCCGACCGGGTCGGGCGCGGTGATGTAGGGCAGCCGAATCACAAAGGCGATCAGCAGTAGGCCGGCCAGCAGCAGCCAATCGAGCCGCGCGAGCGCAACGCGAGCTGCGGGCGGCTCGAGCGGGGCGGGCTTGATAAACCAGCGCTCGATCGCGATCGCGGCCAAGCTCGCGCCGCCCAACATCAGACAGGCCGTGCCCAATAGGCCGTAGCGCCAGCCTTCAAAGCTTTGCCATGCCATCGTGGCGCACTGCAGCAGCAAGAGCGCGCCCCAAGCCCAAGACCAAGCGATTCCGGCCTGCCGCAAGAGCAGAAAGCCGCCTATGCTGGCGAGCCACAGGGCGAGCAAAATGCTGGTCGGAATCTGGGGCGGAGTGGCGGTATTGGCGATGCGCATACTGCTGAGCAATACGCCTAAATTACGGTTGCCTTCGTCGAAGACCGGAGAGTCGATATGTAAACTGATGCGGTCGCCGCTGCTCGGAGGTAACAGCAGTTGGTAGGAACGCAGATCGGAGCTCACCGTAAAATCGAGCGCCCACTCCTTGGTGCTAAGGTGAACCGGCACTTGGCGCTCGGGGCCACCCGCCAGCAGGATCTGGAGTTGGATCGGGCCGCCTAAGTTCGGCAGCTTAAGCACGCCCATGCCGTTGCTCCAACGATAGCGCCCTTCGCGGTCGGGGAAGGACTCGATATCGTAGAGGCCCGCAGCAGGCAAAAGGCCGGGCGGCGATTTCATATCAAAGGCGGTCTCGCGTGGCTGACTGTAGGTGAGAAAGCTCAGACCCCACGCAGACACACACAAGAGCACTACAAGCACCGCATCTAGCCAAGTAAACTGCTTATATCCCAGCTCGCGCACGCTCTCTCCTCAAAAACTCTCTAACACAACTGTAGCTCGTCAGCCCGTTCAGGGCAACGAGCGATGCTGCTCTCGAACTTAGGCATTATAACCCAAACTACTCGCTCAGTCGTTTCGTTCTACAACTACGATTATGTTTTACAACTACTACCGTTTTTGTTGAAGCTTGGCGTACAGCTCAATAAATAGCAGCCCTTCGCACTAGCCCGACTTTACAATCTGTTGAAAGATCGAAAAGCCGCAGGTCAGTCAAAGGGCTGCAATCTGCTTCTATTCGTTTACAGAGCCTAGCTTCCCAGCTGGATCGATCGTTCCGCTGATGGACAATTTAGCGCGCTGGCAAGAGCAAGACTTTGGCAACCGGGCCGGGATCGTTCAGCAGGCGCTCGAACCATGCGCCGCCCTCCTCTAGTGGCGCTTCGACGATCCAAGGATCGAGGCGCAGCTTGCCGTCGGCCAGCAGGCGCAAAGCCGCGCTGAAGTTATCCACGGTATAGCAAAAGCTGCCGCGCGCCCGAATCTCGCGCCGGATCATCTCGGCCACCGGCATCTCGCTCACCTCTTGGTGCAGACCGCTCAGAATCAACAAGCCTTCCGAGCGCAGGGCCGCCACACATTGGGCGCGGGTCTGGGCTGTACCCACCGCATCGAGCGCTACAACGGCACCGATGCCATTGGTCGCCTCACGTACCGTTTTCACCACATCCTGCTCGCGCGGGTTGATCGTGATTCCGCCCAGTTCCTTGGCCATGGCCAGGCGCTCGCTGCCCAGATCGGCGATAAAGACCCGCCCAACGCCGTTATTTTGGAGCACCTGCAGCGCCAGCAGACCGATCGGGCCTGCGCCGATGATCAGCACATCTTGGCCTTCTACGTCGCCAGCGATCTCACCGATGCGCACAGCAACCGCCGCTGGCTCAGTCAGCGCGCCGGTCCGCAACGAAAGACCTTCGGGCAAGCGCGAGACCATCTTGGCGGGCGCAGTCAGATATTCGGCATAGGCACCCGGGCGAGCCGCTCCAATCAAGCTGCGACGGGTGCAAAGGTGGTGCTGTCCACGTTGGCAATAGTCGCAGCTTCCGCAATAGATCATCGGGTTGACCGTGACCGCTTGGCCGGGCGAGAAGCCTTCGACCGCCGCGCCTACGCTCACGATCGTGCCCGAGAACTCGTGGCCCATAATCAAGGGCGGCACACGTAAGGCATTGTGGCCCAGATAGCCGCTCAATTCCGAACCACAAATACCAGCATATGCGACCTGGATCAACACTTCATCTTCGGCAGGGGTGGGCTGCTCGACATCGCGCATCACCATCAGCTGCGCTGCTTCCCAAACGAGAGATTTCATGACTACTCCTTGAAATGATGGGGCCGTGTGTGGCATCATTATAGCGATCTTTTTAGATCTGAAACACTCGTCAGGCGGTCTGAAGAAACTATCTCCCCTCATCGAAAGGAAATCTCATGCGATCTCTTGTTTGGCTCATCTGCGCGCTGTTCTTGCTCAGCTCCTGTAGCACAACAGCCCAACCAAGCGCGAGCCAAGACCCAACCAGCAACCAAGCAGCCGCCCAAGTTGTTCCCACCAGACCATGGCCAAGGATCGCGCCGACAGCCAAATACAAGCCCACACCAAAGCCTAAACCGACCGCCGAACCAACTGCCGAGCCATCCGCTGAGCCCACTTCCGCCCCAGCTGTCAGCGAAGAGGATATCAGCGCCATTATCCGTAATGCCATGCAGGCCTCTACCAAGGCTGGACCTTTCCATAGTGTGCTGATTATGGAAGAAGATGGCATAACTTCGCGAATAGAAAGTTTTGTCATCCTTCCATCCAAAATCCATGTGATTGTAGAGGAGTATGGAATAACCTCTGAAGCAATAGTGATTGATGATAGGATGTGGACCAAATCGGAAAGCGGTTGGAAGGAGAGTCAGGGTGCAAACGCAATCGCTCCCATGATCGAAAGAACGGTGAAAGACCTCGAAGCTGGCGGTCTAACCCTCAACAACTTCCAATACCTAGGTAGCGAAGAGCTTAACGGTATTCTCGCCGACCTCTATAGCTATGACGCCCCCTTCCCAAGCAGCCAGCCTTACTCTTGGGCAGCCAAAATCTGGATCGCCAAAGAGAGCGGCTTGCCGATCAAACAAGAGTTCATCCCAAGCCCGAACGGGGCAAAGCAGACCCAAACCATCACCTACGACCCCAATATCACGATCGAACCGCCCATCTAGCAAAAATAAGTCCAAACAAACTCGCGCAATCTGCGCAGATCGTTTCAGCCAAAGCGTAAGAGGAAGCTGATAGCACAGCCGCTTACGCTTTGTTGTTTCCGCGAACTCGGCGCAGACACAGCGAGTACGCCGCGCTGCACCCTTCTCCCGCAATGCGGGAGAAGGGCCGGGGATGAGGGCAGAAGCGCCCACTTGATAGCCGTAGGCGGACGCGCTAGAAGCCGAATGGGAGGTTGAGACCTGTCCGCCAGGGCTATGGCTTGCTTGGAAAGGTTCTGTTGATAGCATACGTCTTGCTGGTGTAAAGATTCTGAAGCATTCCTCGTGCTGCTTGAACAGACTCTACAAATCCACCCTCATCGAAAGGAAACCTCCATGCGATCTCTTGTTTGGCTGATTTGTGTACTGTTCTTTTTAAGCGCATGCGGCAGCGCATCGCAACCGAGCGCGAGCCAAAACCAGCCCAGCGATCAAGAAGCCGCTCAAGCAGCGCCCACCAGTGTTGCCAGTGAAGCGCTTGCAGCACCAAGCGAGGTCGCAGCCGAGCCAACCGAGCCGCCTCCTACCGCTGAAGCGATAGCCGAGCCAACCACTGAACCCACCTCTGCGCCAGCCGCCAGCGACGAAGATCTTTCCGAGCTGATCATGAACTCCTTCCGCGCCTATACCAAAGCTGGCCCCTTCCATACCAAGCTCGATATGGAGAGCGATGGCAAACTGAACCAAGTCGAAAGTTATGTCATCCTGCCAAACAAAATTCACACGTTTGTGCATAACGATGACATTCAAAGCGAGATGATCGTGATCGACGATACGATGTGGATCAAAATGGGCGAGAGCTGGATCGAGGCGCCCGGCGCAGGCCAGATCGGCCCAATGATCGAAGAGATCGCCCAAGACCCCGCAAGCATAGGAGTTACCCTTAGCAATACCAAGCACCTCGGCAGCGAAGATATCGACGGCGTTTCAGCCGATCTCTATAGCTATACCAGCAGCTACGATTCAGATGGCAAGACCTATGTCACCGATGCCAAGGTCTGGATCGCTAAAGATAGCGGCCTACCGATCAGACAAGAGAGCGAATCGAATATCGATGGGAAGATCACAAAGATGGTTCAGACCATCACCTACGACCCCAATATCACGATCGAGCCACCACAATAAGCGATCCACAACAGCAAAAATCGTCCAAGAAAAAGAAATGCCGATACTATTCAAGATAGATCGGCATTTCTATGGAAAGTAACCCGCTTTCTCTCCGTCTAGGGTGTATAGGCTCGAACGAAGTGTGTTTATCTAGATAGCACGGAGGATAGAGTATGTTACTGTTCCGTATTGTCGCTCTGACACTTAGCATAGTTTTCGTAGTACCTCTACTCTTTGTGGCTCCTGTACAAGCCGCCGGAGACGTCACGATCAGCGATTGCAGCAACGACACGCAACTGCGCAATGCCGCTAGCTCAGCTGGTGTCACCACGATCAATTTCAACTGCGGCACTGCCGTTATCCAGCTTCAATCCTACATTCAAGTGGCCGGCGAGGTCACCATCAACGGTGCGGGCGCGATCACGCTCGACGGCCAAGGGCAGTACGCTTTTTTCCAGGTCTATAACTCGGCAAAATTAACCCTCAACGAGCTTACTCTGCAAAATGGGCGCTTCAACAGCGCTGCTCCCTTAGAGAACTTTGGCGAGCTCAACCTGCATCGGGTTGTGATGCGCGATAACGCTTCGAGCAACGCCAGCGGAGCGATCAACAACTACGGAACCCTCAACATCAGCCAAAGCAGCTTCCTCAGCAACCAAGCCCAAAACGAAGGCGGAGCCATCAACTGTCAAGCTGGCTCGGCCAGCATCGAGCGTTCGACCTTCGCCAACAACCGCGCCAATGACAACGGCGGAGCGATCTATAGCCTTTGCGACATCACGATTCGCAATAGCACCTTCGATAACAATCAGGCGGCTGGCGGAGGCGGCGCGATCTACCAAGCGGGCAGCGGCACTGCTCTGATCGAATACGCGACAATCAGCGAGAACGAAGCCGCCTTCGGAGCGGGCATCTACAATGATGGCTTGGCCAGCAGTACACTCTCGATCAAGGCTTCGCTGCTCAGCGGCAATAGCACGGGCGACTGTGATGGAGTGATCACGTCCTTGGGCAACAACCTCGCCAGCGACAACAACTGCGCCAGCTTCACCCAGCCGGGCGACGCCAAAAACCAAAGCCTGCCTTTAGGCCCCTTGGCCAATAACGGCGGCCCAACCCAAACCCGCAAACCGCTAGCGGGCAACCCGGCCATCGACGCGATCTCTGAGCCCTGCGGCATCGCTGTCGATCAAGTCGGCACCGCTCGGCCCGTCAATAGCAAGTGCGATATCGGCGCACTCGAAGTTGTTACGAGTCATCAGATCTTTCTGCCGGTTGTGAAGCACTAAAACAGCAATCAGTGTTTAGATCTGGCGCTGTGCGCTCTCCCTCTCATTCGGTGCTTGGCGCGTCCGCCTACGGCTATCAACATCCCGCCCAGCAAAACGAGCTTCTAGCTGTGCTAGCAAAGCGCGCGACAACGTGACGATCCAACGCATTTCCTAGAGCAACAAGCAGCCCTGCCGATCGAGACAGGGCTGCTGTACGTCGCTCATACCAAATCTGTTTAAAGGCTTGTACTCCCTCAATGCAGGACAACAAAAAGAGTCAAGTTCCGCTCTGCTGAAGGCCAAAAGTAATTAGCTGGATTTGGTAGCAGAGCGCTTTGATCAGAGCGCTTTGCGATAGCCCATCACCAGCTCAGCGCCCTCGGGCTGAAAATCACGCTCGGGATCGCGCTCGAAGCCCAAGCGTTCATAAAGCCGAATCGCAGCTTTCAGGCTTTCAGAGGTGTGTAAGCCTAACCACTCCCCGCCATTGGCCCGCACCCGCTCGATACAGGCTTCCACCAATAGGCGGCCTAAACCCTTACCTCGTTCATCAGGGTGCACCGCCAACATGCGCAACTCCGGCCATTCCGCGCCGGCATTCGCTTCTTTATGTAAATTCAGTCCGGGTGAAAAGAGCATCACGCTGCCAACCAGCTGGCCGTTGCGCAGAGCAACAATCCGCTCGATGCGTGGATCAGTGCTCGCTAAGGCCGCATCAATCGCCGAGCGCAAGCCCTCCCAAGCGCTGGGAGCCATAATCGTCGCATACTGTTCGTAGGCCAAGCGCGTTAGGCTGTTGATGGCCTCAAACTCATCCGCACGCGCTGTCCGTATCTCGATAGTCTCTTCACTCATCTTCCCCAATCTCCCGTCTATCTGCGACCGTGCGGGCTATTCCAATCGACGATCGGCCCCTTCGGTACGATTCGAGTTGGATTGATCGCATCGTGGGTCATGTAGTAGTGGCGTTTGATATGATCGAAGTTCACCGTATCGCCGAAGCCCGGGCGCTGGTAGAGGTCACGCGCATAGCCCCACAGGTTGGGGTAGTCAACGATCCGCCGTAGATTACACTTGAAGTGGCCGTAATAGACCGCGTCGAAGCGCACCAAGGTGGTGAAGAGCCGGATATCGGCCTCGGTGATCTGGTCGCCCACCAAAAAGCGCTGTTTGCTAAGCCGCTCTTCTAGCCAGTCGAGCCGCGCAAACAGCGCATCGACGGCCTGCTCGTAGGCCTGCTGCGAGACAGCGAAGCCCGCCTTGTAGACGCCGTTGTTGACATCTTCGTAGATCACTTCGTTGATGGCGTCGATCTCGTCGCGCAGCGCCTCGGGGTAGAGGTCGGGCGCGCCCGGACGATGGAATGCTTTGAATTCGGTCTCGAAATCGAGCGTGATGTAGGGATAGTTGTTGGTCACCAAGCGCTGAGTCGCTCGATCCCAAATGCAGGGGACAGTGTAGCGCCCCGTGTAGTTCGGGTCAGTCTGCAGATAGGCTTCCGATAAAAAGGCGAAGTTGTTGATCGGATCTTTGCTATAGCCTGGCCCATCGCGAAAGGCCCAACCGCGCTCATCGCGAATCGGATCGACGGCCGACATCGATATCACATCTTCCAAGCCGAGCAGCGAGCGCACGATGATCGCTCGATGGGCCCAAGGGCAGGCGTAACAGACGTAAAGATGATAGCGACCCGCTTCCGCCGGGAAGCCCGTCGAGCCATCAGCGCTAAAACGCCCGCGTATCGTATAGGCTTGCCGAACAAAGGCACCATCGGGACTTGTCTCTGCCGAAAATTGGGCTGTACTCGTCATATTGGCTCCTTTTCATTATTTCTGCCCTATATTTCAACATTGTACATCATTTACGACAAAGTTGCTCTAGTTTCTATCATAAAAATTTGCTTCAAAAGCCAACAACGAAACTGCCCATTAGGCTACCAATGTTGATTGAATGGTGACTAACATGCGGTATACTACCCATATACTTGTGTCGCCCACGGTCCATAGAATGGAATAGTCTTATGAATGCAGTCTTAGACGCCATCGCTTCCACGCGCATCGTTGCGATCGTGCGATTAGATCAATATGATCGAGCGGTTGAAATCGCTCAAGCTCTTTATGATGGCGGCATTAGCGCTATCGAGTTCACCTTGACAGGACAAGGCGTCTCCGAAGCGATCCAAGCTATCCGTACTACGTTCGGAGATAAGGTTCAGGTCGGAGCTGGCACCGTTTTGACCCCCGATGCAGCCCGCCAGGTTATAGATGCAGGCGCCCAATTCTTGGTGACACCTACCATCAATGCCGAAGTGATCTCCCTCAGCCGCGCCCGCGAAACGCCGATCATCTGTGGCGCGCTCACGCCCACCGAAGCTCTCCACGCTTACGAGCTAGGCGCCGATATGATCAAGATCTTCCCAGCTCGCGCCTTTGGGCCGGCCTACATCCGCGACATTCTGGCACCCTTACCCCAGCTCAAGCTCGTGCCGACCGGCGGCATCAATGCCAAAAATGCCCGTGATTACCTCGATGCCGGAGCAGCGGCAGTAGGTATCGGCGGCAATTTGGTGTCGAAGCAGGCCGTTCAAAGCAACGACTGGGCTCAGATCACCAGCATCGCGCGCGCCTGTGTTGAAGCCGTCTCCTAAGCGCTCTGACACTCACTTCATCATCATTCCTATGAGAAGCGCCTAACACAGCGAGCAGGTTGCGCAGCGCTCGGCTAGCTTTTAGGCCCTCTCACACAAACCAGCCCCATTTCTAGGGCAACAAACAAGGCATACCCGAGCACTTTTGTCTCTGGTATGCCTTCCTCATTTAGGCTCTAGATCTCTCTTTCTCACACTATCTACTCTTTATTCTGACAATACTTGAAAAGTTTTTATCTATTCCTCGTACCACATATGATAATTTCGCTCAATTATTACGTTGTATTTTGCAAGATATCCCGATTTTGACAAAATTTTTACATTACCAACAATCTATTCATTTTTGAATCGTTTCTAATATTGTTAATAATTTGTAAAAATCGTCAATTTATAAATAAAAAACAGCCTGAAAATATTGAACATATACTATAATGATGATTTTTTGTTGATGAAACTCTAGGAAAATCACGTTCGGACATAGTAGAATAGATTAACAAAATTATACTCTACAGAACTGGCAGAATTTAAATATGTCAGCATAGATATTCTATCTCAGTAGAGATCTTTCAAAGAAATTTTAGCTTTTTCGGTGTTTCGGCTTTATCAACAATCGCCATGACATTTCAGCCTATTCTTCACAAGTTTGGGTTAGTCGGTTAAAGAATAAACCTAGCATTTTTAATCATGCTCTTAGTGTCGTTCCAGCTGCTTGTTGCGTCTTGGCACGCGATCTCTATGGATAGAATTACATGAGCTCGAAACCTGCACGTATCCTTATGACTGCACCAAACCAGGTATATTCCTTCTTTCTAGCTGCCTGTAGCTGTATCATCTACTTCGTATCTAGCTTCTTACATATAGTTGTTGTTACAAATATTAATTTTCCGATCCTTGTTAGCCTACCTAATGTCTTACTACTCGCAGCCCTGGTATTGTGTCGACGTCAGCTATGGTCTAAAGTGCTTCTCTGCGCCCTAGCGATCGATATTGTCACCGCCTACTTGTTAGGCTCTATCTCACTCTATACTTTGTACATTTCGGTCTTGCATAAGGTCGAAGCGCTGCTCATCACCATCATCATGCAAAAGCTGAGCAGCACACCCCTGCGCTTGAACAAAGTGCGAGACTTGGCTCTTTTCATACTCACCACTGTGCTTGTAACAGCATTCGCTACCTTGTTAGGAACGCTGCCAAGCTGGTTAAGCGACCAGAGCTCAAATTGGCAGACATGGCTCACGTGGAGTGTATCGAATAGCTTAGCCTACCTCTTCTTAACGCCGTGTATCATTCTATGGGCCACATCGTCAAAACCCTACCGTTGGCCCAGCTACCCAGTGCTATTAGAGGCCTTCCTCATCGGGGTCGCAATCATCGTAATCGTGCGCTTGGCAACCCACTTCTCGACCCAATATTTGCTACTCATTCCCATAGTGCAGGTGTGGGTCGCCATTCGCTTCGATCAGCGCGCTGTTGCTGGCGTCATTGCACTCAGCTCGCTGCTCTGCATGACAAGCAGCTTCCAAGGAGAGAGCCAGTTCGCGGCCCAACTGCTGATAGGCCTGACTCAGCTTCCTATTTTTGTATTGAGCGTTGCAATCTACCAACAGCAGCCGGAAGCGCTTCAGGTTTCAAAACAAACTCAGGCTCAAGGCCAACAAGCAGCCAGCACCACACCCACTAAAAAGCAGCTCTTTAAAGAAGGTAGCGTTCAAAGCAGCCACAGCGACTCAAGCCAAAACGAAGTTGTAGCATCGGCCGCCGCCTTTCAAAGCGGCAGCCCAGCCGATCTCCAGCGCATGCAGGCCCAATTTATTCACGCCCAAAAAATGGAGAGCATCGGCCTCTTTACGGGCAGCATCGCCCACGACTTCAACAATATTCTGACGGCTATCTCGGGCTATACCAACTTAGCACGCGCCTCGCTCGCAAGCGATGACCCCATCTACGAAGATCTAGGCGAAGTGTTAAAGGTCTCTAACCACGCCTCCAGCCTCATCAGACAACTTCTGACCTACGCTCGGCGCCAACCCAGCGAGCCGTTTGTGCTCAACCTCAACGATCTGGTCTTGAACTTAGACAAACTCTTGCGCCGCATCGTCACAGAAGATATCGAATTTCAATTCCAGCTTGCCCCAGAACTCAAATCAGTCAAAGTCGATCCGAGCTCGATCGAGCAGGTCATCATCAACCTAGTGATCAACGCGCGCGATGCCATGCCGCACGGAGGCACGTTGCGCATCACGACCGCCAATGTCAGTTATGAAGAGCTTCCAAGCCAGGTGCAAAAGGTTCTTGAGATCGGCGATTACACGCTTCTGGAGGTGCTAGATACGGGCGTCGGCATGCCGCCAGATGTGCTCAAACACGCCTTTGAACCCTTCTTTACCACTAAGGCTCCTGGCAAAGGCACCGGCCTCGGGCTTTCGATCTGTCGCGATATCATCCAACAGCAAGGGGGTACTGTCGTGCTGCAAAGTTGCGTCGGCCAAGGCAGCACAATCAAGGTCTATCTGCCTTGTGCGACAGATGAAGTCGAGCTCTGCGAAGAGGAATTCGATGAAGACGAGATTCCGCGTGGAACCGAGACCATCTTAGTGGTAGAAGATGAAGAGGTCGTGCGCATGCTGATGGTGCGAACATTGCGCAACTGTGGCTACACTGTGCTCGAAGCCAGCAACGGCAGCGAAGCCCTCAATCGTCTGCATTCTCAACAACTGCCCCGTGTCGACCTGCTCGTCACCGACTTAGTGATGCCCAAGATGGGCGGCATTATGGTGGCCGAATACGTCAATCAACTCTATCCGTCGATCAAGGTGCTCTTCACTTCGGGCTACGATTCCCCAACCATGCCCGAATTGGTCAATCCGGCCTATCAGTTCGACTTCATTGCTAAACCCTTTACACCGCTCAGCTTAGGCATAGCGATTCGCAGCCTGCTCAACCATAAACCGGTCCCTAGCTCAAGCGAGTAAAGCTAACCCGCTCTTCCTCTGCTGACATAGCAAATCCTCCTAAAAGCTGGCACGCTCACAATGTGGGAACAGCGAATACAGGGAAAGACCTGAGAGCTAGTTCGCGATCGTGCGAACTAGCTCTCGACACAAAGAGGCAGCTTCCGCTCTGCCGAAGGCCAAAAGCTTGAAGCAAGCGAGCAGATGTGAAATGTGAGGGTGCTGATGGAAGCGATGCTCCCTTCTCCCGCAATGCTATGCATTAGCCAAAAGTCGTGTCGGCAGCAAAAGGCGATCGTTCGCATACCATCGCGGGGTTATCCTTGAGAGCACAGAACTCAGAGAGCTTGTATGCGATTTCGCTACGCGAAATCGCATACAACATCACCATTCACCCCCTCGCCCGCTTCGCGGGAGAGGGGGCCGGGGGGTGAGGGCAGATAACGCTGACCGTATGTCGATTTGTGGCTAATGTACAGCTCCCGCAATGCGAGAGATGGGTCGGGGATGAGGGCGGGCTGGCCCTGCTGGTAGCCGTAGGCGGACGCGGTGAGGAGCGAATGGGAGCCAGAGACCAGGCCGCCGTAGCGCTGAGCACCTCAAGCGCAGCTCAATACAAACAGTTAGAGCAAAACAAAAAAGACCCTAAACAGCGAACTGTTTAGGGCCTTGATTAAAAACGTCCCACAAACCTGGCGGCTTTGAGGGAACGGGAAGTTCTTATTTAAACTCGGCGCTCTCGACCGGAGCTTCCTCGGTTTGGTTTGTCTTCAGATCACCAGCGCGCAGGGTGTAACCGATACCGCGCACGGTGCGGATCAAGCGCGGCAAACCGGGGCGCTCGACCTTGCGGCGCAAATAGTGAATGTAGAGGTCAACCACGTTCGAGAGGTTGTCCAAGCCTTGGCCCCAAACAGCCTCGGCGATCTCCTCACGGGAGAGAATCTGTTCGGCGTGCTTCATCAAGTGCTGCAGCAGCATAAACTCGCGCGAGGTGAGCTGGAGCTGCTGATCGGCACGCTGAGCCACGTGGCGCTGAGTATCGACCGTCAGGTCAGCGTAGGTCAGACGCTTGCTCTCAACGTGGCGAGCGGTACGGCGCAAGAGTGCGCGAATACGAGCGGTCAATTCCTCGACAGCAAAGGGCTTTGTCAAGAAGTCATCGGCACCGCTGTCAAGACCGAAGACTCGATCCTGCAACTGCTGCTTCACAGAAAGCATCAAGATCGGAGAAGTGATGCCAGCGTTCTGGAGGCGTTGACAAACCTCTGGGCCTTCCATCTCGGGCAGAACCCAGTCAAGTACGATCGCATCGAAGTCTTCCTTCAATGCCAGGCTCAAACCTGTTTGACCATCGGTAGCAACGGTGGTGGCGTAACCCGCATTGCGAAAAACCTCTTGGAGCAGGGTGGCTACGGCGGGCTCATCATCGACAATTAATATCCGTTTGGGGGTTGCCGACTCTTCTGGTGTAATGTGTGACATACTGCTCATAATGGTTTGAAATGTTGCTTTCTTGACAAATGCATAGTCTATGCATCTAGATTCGCCATTTAGACAGCAGGGCTGCTCCCTTCAAGAACTCCATACCAACTCCGCGATAGGAAGTGGTTCAAGCCTGATACGCTGGAGTTAGGAAGACCACCCACCGCCTCATAATGACGTAATTGGCGATAACCTTGTTAAAAACAGGGGAATAGACCATAGTTGCGTCTAAGCTGCACTGAACACGCTTTAAGAGTTAATCACTAGCTGATCGACCTCTTGTCTGGACAAACGTAGGCTCAGGAGGATGCTTCCTCTTGTACGCAGGAATCCGTACGATACCTGACTATTTGTCACGTACACACAGCTCATTATTGGACAATTTTAGGCAACTCGCTAGGAGAAGCTACCGATCTATTCTTGTTTATGTGTTAACTATATCACAATTACCTATAATACTCAAATATGAATGTGTATAATTTGAGCATGCATCTTACACTTTTTGGGCCATCTATCGAGATAGTATACACGAAAATATGGCTATCGAAGCAGCAAAAACCGATATTTCATTACTGAAATATTCCCATATTTGACTTAAAAAATATGCCAAAAAAAGACAAATAGAGAAATACTAATACTTGGATTTTTGTCTGCATTTGTCCATTCTTTGCCAACTCTCATTCTCTCTGCGTAGACGAGAGCTCCGCCAAGCTAGTGGAAGCTTCCAGAGCTAAGCTAACGCTTCTTATTATACACAAAGCTGTAAATTATAATTAAAGGGCTAGTCTTTGAACTTCTCAGCGGAAATCCTATCAAAATTGAAAGGATTCTGCATTCTAATCGTTTCGCACAGGCTAAAACCTCGTTCCTGTAGAGCACACGGCTCTCTAGCTATCTCTCGACTTCGGGTGCGAAAACAAGCGGAATATAGCTCGTTTGCGCTTTTTGTTAACTATATAACGCCATCAAATATACTACAACGTTTCAACTTCAGTGAAACCAGCTTTTCAGGCGCGCACAACCTTATACCCAATCTGCCTAGGCGGAAAGAGCGCTAGCTACAAAACGAGCTTAAGCGCGTCCGCCTACGGCTACAAAATGGGCTACCTGCCCTCATCCCCGACCCTTCTCCCGCAATGCGGGAGAAGGGAGCCTCGCTTCCACCACCACCCTCGCACTTCACATCTGCTCGCTTGCTTCAAGCTGTTTGGCCTTCGGCTAAGCGGAACTTGACTATTTTTGTTGTGTGACATTTCGCGCGGCAGCGCGAAATGTCACACAACTCTTTCCCCGGTGTTGTTTTTTGCGTTCTAAGAGCGCAAGCCTTTAAACAGATGCGGTCTCAGCTCAATTGGTTTCAAGCTTTTTGGCCTTCGGCTAAGCGGAACTTGACTATTTTTGTTCGGTGAGCTTTGGCACTCTAGCTAGCGCCCAGCACAGAGCAAGCCTGCTTGACAGGCACGAAACTCAAACGTACCATAGACTAAGACACTTGTTCGATAATTGAATGGAAGATAATTATGAGTAGCTCACCTTTACTTCAGGGTTTGAACCCCGCCCAAGCCCTAGCTGTCAAGGAAATAGATGGCCCGATATTGGTTCTTGCAGGGCCAGGAAGCGGCAAGACACGGGTGCTTACCCACCGTATCGCCTATATGATCGAACAAAGTATCGATCCCTTTTCGATCTTAGCAGTGACCTTTACCAACAAGGCCGCTCGCGAGATGAAAGAGCGCTTGGATCAACTATTAGGCGAAGGTCGTTCTGCAGCCCTAACGGTCGGCACCTTCCATAGCATCTGTGTACGCTTTTTGCGACGCGACATCATTCACCTTGGGCGTGAGCGCGACTTTGTGATCTACGATTCCGACGATCAACAGCGCTTAATGAAGCAGGTGATGAGAGAGCTGAATATTTCTGAGAAGAAAACCAACCCCCGCGCAGTTTTGAGTCTGATCTCGAGCGCCAAAAATGAGTTAGTCAGCCCGGAAGAATACGAGCGCCAAGCGCGCGGCATGTTTGAAGAGCAGGTCGCGCTTTGTTACCATCGTTACCAAAAGAAGCTGCTCGAAACAAATGCCTGCGACTTCGACGATCTCTTGCTGGAAACAGTTCGGCTCTTCCGCGAACACCCCAACGTTTTAGAAAATTACCAGCGGCGCTATAGCCACATCTTGGCCGATGAATACCAAGATACCAACCGCGTTCAATACCTCTTGTTGAAACTTTTGGCAGGCGGGAGCCAGAACCTCTTTGTAGTAGGCGACGAAGACCAGAGCATCTACGCCTTCCGAGGGGCCGATATTCGCAATATCCGCTCGTTTGAGGACGATTACCCCCAAGCGCGGGTAATCATGCTCGAACAGAACTACCGCAGCACACAGTCGATCTTAGATGTGGCCCAAGCAGTCATCAGCAATAGCGGCCAGCGTAAACACGCCAAAAAGCTTTGGACCGAAAACGGCCAAGGCAGCCAAGTGGTTTTGCAAGAGGGCTACGATCAAGACGAAGAGGCAGCTTGGGTGGCCGACGAGATCATGCGCCTCACCAAGGTTGGTGGTTATCGTCTGAGCGACTGCGCCGTGATGTACCGCACCAATGTTCAGAGCCGCGCCGTTGAAGAGGCCTTTATGGCACGCGGCGTGCGCTACCAAGTGGTGGGCGGCACTCGCTTCTACGAGCGCAAAGAGGTGCGCGACGCCTTGGCCTACCTGCGCGTCTGCTACAACACCTTCGATAGCGTCAGTCTGAATCGCATCATCAACTGGCCCGCCCGTGGCATCGGCCAGCGCAGCGAAGACGAGCTCAACCGTTGGGCCGCCGATCTCAGCATACCGGTCTACAGCGCACTCCAACTCTTGCAGAATCCTTCGACCGCAGCCCAATCGCCTTTTGCACCTCGGATTCGTACCCAATTGCTCGCCTTCCTCCACCTGCTCGACGAGTTGATCGCTGCCCGCGACGAATACGATCTCAGGGCGCTGATGGAGTTTCTCTTCAAACGGGTGGGCTTTGAAGATGCCTTGATCAAAGAGTACGGCGAAGAAGAGGGGAACGAGCGCTGGGAGAACGTTAAAGAGCTCTACAACATCGCCATTAACTACGAAGGGCTGCCGCGCGAACAGCAGCTAGGTCTCTTTTTAGAAGAAGTGGCGCTGGTAGCCGATATCGACACCCTCAACGAAGAGCGCGACTCGGTTACCTGTATTACGCTTCACCAAGCCAAAGGTCTGGAGTTCCCGGTTGTCTTTCTGATCGGTCTGGAAGAAGGTCTGTTACCCCACTTCCGCTCGATCGACAGCCGCGAATCGCTCGAAGAAGAGCGCCGCCTCTTTTACGTTGGAGCGACCCGCGCCAAACAGCGCCTCTACATGCTCTACGCCTTTCGACGGGTCGCGATGGGCCGCGCCGGGGTCAGCACACCCTCACGCTTCCTGTCCGATATCCCCAAAGAGCTGATCTATCGCATGCCACGGCGCGCAATGGCCGCCAGCCAGCCCAGCTTGCCCGGTTTGGGCAGCCGTTCGCAGTTGATAGCTGGAACACGCCGCATTCAGCCGAGCGAAAACCGCATCAGTAACCAGCTAAAGCAGCTCGATGCGGCCTCAGAGCGTAAGAGCGCCTTCTTCCCGGGCCAGAAAGTGCGCCATAGCAAATTCGGCGAAGGCTTAGTGATCAGTTCGAAGCTGGTCGAAGACGACGAAGAGGTCACGGTTTCGTTCAATGGGCAGGGCATCAAGCGCCTATTAGCGAGCTTCGCGAAGCTAGAAGCTCTTAATTGATTCTCAGGCCTTAGTTATTTGGTTTTAGAATCTGTTTTATGTCAATCTAACTCCAGATAATAGCGAATCCGTTTAAGGCCTGCCTTCTTACAAGGCAAAAAACGCAATACTGGCCAAAGAGTTGAGAGAGGTTTCGTACGACAACACGAAACCTCTCTCAACAAAATAAGTTAAGTTCCACGCTGTCGGAGGCCATAAAGAGCTGAGTGTTTCTCTGGTTCTGGTATAACAAGGAGGAAAGCTATAGAATGGTGCGCTGATACTACCATTCTATAGTTTAATGTTCGGTATTATTTAGCGTTAGAACGCTAAATAGTGCGCCGCAAAGCTTAAAATTGAATACTCAGGGTATGCATGTTGCTGGCTAGAGCAGATGGACATTATGTTGTAGCGAAAGAGAAGCATATGCCTAACAAAAGTCGTTTCTCTCAAAAGGAACGTCCTAGCCTGTTAAGCAAAACCCTGATCCTCAGCCCACTGGCAGCCGTCGCTGCTTGGAACATCTATCGTAAGCTCTTTATCCCGCAAGCCCTGCCCCTGCCGCCCGCGCTGCCCGGCGAACGGCGTGTCTTCCAAGGACGAGCTGGCAAGCTCTCGTACTATGTGGCCGGAGACGGCGAGCCCTTGCTGCTGATCCATAGCATCAATGCTGGGGCTTCGTCGTACGAAGTACGACCGATCTTCGAATACTTCCAGCAGAGTCGTCGCGTCTATGCGCTCGATCTGCCCGGCTTCGGCTTTTCAGAACGCAGCAAGCGCCACTATTCGCCTCGCCTCTACAGCGACGCAATCCTCGATATGATCGACGAGATCCAGAACCAAGGCGATCAAATTCCGGTCGATGCCCTAGCTCTCTCGCTAGGCGCTGAGTTCTTGGCGCGAGCTGCCGTAGCACAGCCCGACGTCTTCCGCTCGCTGGTGCTTATGACTCCGACCGGTTTCAGCGATCGGTATCAGCGTTATGGGCCGAACAACAGCACCCGCTTTCGACCGATCTTACACGGGTTCTTCGCCAGCCCGCTCTTGGGGCGCTCGTTCTTCGATCTCTTAACAACCAAACCGAGTATCCGCTACTTTCTCAACAAAGCCTTCGGCTCGTACGAGACGATCGATCAAGGTCTCGAAGGCTACGACTATCTCAGTGCGCACCAAGTGGGCGCCGAGCACGCGCCGTTCTACTTTATCTCGGGCGGTCTATTCAGCACCGACATCGGGCACATTTACGAAGCGCTCGATCTGCCCGTTTGGGTGCCCTACGGCGTTAAAGATGCCTTCACCTCGTTTGAAGCGATCGATACGCTCCAAGACCGTCCCCTGTGGCTTTTTGAAGCCTTCGACTGTGGCGGGCTGATTCACTTCGAAGAGCCCGAGCTTTTTATCGAAAAGTACAAGCGCTTCTTTGTGAGAAGCATTCTTCAGCAATAGCAGAGCCGAAGCCATAGACTATTAGCTTAGGAGGCCTCGTGTATATGTACGAGGCCTCTTTGGTGCGCTCAGCTTAATCCGATTGATCACTCTATTTTTTAGTCTTCGGCAAATCGGCAGAACGGAACTTCTGCTATTTTGATACCAAATCCGGTTGATTAGGTTCTCTTTGGCCTTCGGCAGAGCGGAACGTGACTCTTTTTGGTGTGTGCGATTTCGCGCGGCAGCGCGAAATCGCACACAAGCCTTTTCCCGGCTTTTCGTTTTTCTGGGCTAAGAGCATGCACGTCTTTAAACGGATTTGGTATGAAATAGGGAATTTCCCACGAGAATGCGAAATTCCATACTTCCTTAGCCCATTTTTCGAATTAATCGCTGTGCTTGTTGAAGGACTGATCTGAAATGCAAAGAGTGTAAATGGATTCGCTGCGACTATAGTTGTTGTGTAAGCGTTTGGGCCTTGCACGAGTGTAAAAATTTAAGCCGATTTGTTGGCACACAAAGTCGCAGCGAAGCTGCGCAATATTAGCTGACTTGGAGGGCGGCGATTTGGTAGCCGTAGGCGGACGCGCCAAGGACCTCCTTTGAGGACAGGTCCTCGCCGCTAAGGCATGTACGCTTTATATATGCTGAAACAAAGCGCGCTCAGGCCAAATCGACTAAGCGGAACGAGCGCCATGCTGCTATTTATGTCTTTTCATTGAATTTTAAAATTTTCAATAATTTTAAGGAATAAAAAATTATATATTTCTATTTCACATTGTATGCTATAATAATTAACACCGATTTCCTCTATATAAATTCCGTTGGCCCTAACAAACAAAGGAGTTACCGATGGAACAAGGGAGCTTCAAACGTAAGTTGTCGCGACGTGCATTAATGCGAGCAGCTCTATTAGGAGGCAGTGGTGCCTTACTAGCAGCCTGCGGAAGCACTGCAGGCAACGAAGCCGCGCCGACCAGTGCCCCTGTCGCAGATGCCCCCACGACTGCGCCTGCTGCGCCAACTGTTGATGCGCCTGCTGCGCCAACTACTGCAGCAGAGCCTACCGCAGCACCAGCCGCCTCCCCAACAAGCGCCGCTCCCGCCGAACCCACCACTGCACCACTCCCTGAAGGCGCAGCTGGTAAGCTCACCGTTATTCACCGTACAGAGTATTTCGAATCGGTTCAGACACAATTCCGCAATGCCGTCACAGAGTTCGCTGGAGCTAAAGGCTCTCAACTCGATATCTCGACGGCTAACCCCGAAGTCTTTGGCGACTTTCTCGCCAAGATGCAAGCCGCTGTGCAAGCTGGAGTTCCACCAGATCTTGCCTACCATACCCTCAGCATCCCCCAAATGTATTCGCTCGACATCGTTGAAGATGTAACCGATGTCGTTGAAGAAGCCGTGCGGCTATACGGCGATATCGTGCCCGTCACCGCCGCCAAGAACGCCGTTCACGAAGGGCGCTGGTATGCCGTGCCTTATATGAGCAATACGGGCGGTTGGTTCGGACGTAAAGACCTGTTCGAAGCAGCAGGCATCGATGTAAACGACCTCGATACGCTCGATAAACGGCGTGAAGCCGCCTTACAGATTTCTGACCCAGACAATAAGATCTGGGGTTGGGGCATCACCATCAACAAGAGCGGTGATGGTCATGGCTTTATTGTCGACACGCTACAAGCTTTTGGAGCCAGCTTTACCGACGAAACGGGTATGAAGGTGACCTTCAACTCGCCCGAAGCGGTCGAGGCTGTGACCTGGCTGGCCGAAACCTATACCAGCGAAAAGTACAAGCCGATGTTACCGCCCGGCATCGAGAGCTGGACCGATACCAGCAATAACGAAGCCTATCTGGCCGGAACGATCGGTCTGACCTTGAATCAGTTCAGTATCTACGCCAAAGCCAAAGAAGATAAAAACCCTGTCTTCGAAGGCACTGCGCTCATGCGCAAGCCCAAGACCAAAGATGGCAAGGTCTTGGAAGCTGGCTCAAACGGCTGGTTCACTATCTTCAAAGGTGCCAAGAATATCGATCTCGCCAAGGAATTGGTCTTGCACATGCTGCAACCCGATATCTTCACGCCTATGGTACGTGATGGTGGCGCGCTCTTCTTGCCGGCCTACAAAAATTTGTGGACCGACGATATGCTCGCCATCGATCCTAACTTCGCAACCTTGAAGGAGATCATCTTCAATCCTGAGGCCTATAGCGGCACCTCGCACCCTGCCGACCCGAACGCTGTGATCGACAGCATTCTGTCAGCATCGATCCCGAGCCAGATGATGGCGAATGTCACGAACGGCACCATGACACCCGAAGAAGCCGTCAAAGATGCTCACGATCGCATCGTCTTGCTATTCGAGGAGGCTGGCATTCCGCAATAGCCTATCCGGGGGAGTGTCTCTAGTTGCTAGAGACACTCCCAATAGCTGCTGGTATGTGTCAATGACGACATAAGCAAACGAGGAGGAGCAGCATGCAATACGGGACGCGCACTATTTCACGGCGGTCGCTCTTGCGATCTCTTGTGGCAGGAAGTGCGGCGAGTTTGTTAGCCGCTTGTGGAGGCTCAACTACGCCTCAAGTCGATGCACCAGCTATTGCACCTAGCGCTGCTCCGGCAGCCGACGCTGAGCCGACTGCACTGCCGCTACCACAGGGTGACGCAGGAAAATTGACCGTTATCCATCGAACCGAATATTTCGAAGCGCCTCAGCAAAAATTCCGCTCGACGGTCGAAGAGTTCGCTCGTGAACGTGGCGTCCAGCTCGATATCTCAACGGCTAACCCTGCCGCATTCGGCGACTTCAACGCCAAAATGCAAGCTGCCGTCCAAGCTGGCGTTCCTCCAGACTTCGCCTACCACACACTGAGTGTACAGCAGATGCACTTCCTCGATATCGTCGAAGATGTAACCGATATCGTTGAAGAACTGATCGGCAAGTATGGGGCGGTGGTGCCCCTAGCGGCAGAGGCCGAGGCCAAAATCAATGGGCGCTGGTACTCCGTTCCCTTCCGCAGCCAAGCAGACGCTTGGTTTGCGCGACGCGATGTTTTTGAGGCAGCGGGCATCGATGTCTATCAGCTTGAAACGCTCGATGACTTCCGCGAGGCGGCTTTGCAGGTCTCCGACGCAAGCAAAGAGATGTGGGGATGGGGCTTCACGCTCAACAAGAGCGACGATGGTCATACCTTTATCACCAACGTGATTCAAAACTTCGGTGGGCGTTTCGTCGATCAAACAGGCCAGAAAGTCACTTTCAACTCGCCCGAAACGGTTCGCGCCGTCGAATGGCTGGCCGAAACCTATACCAGCGAGAAATACAAACCCATGTTGCCGCCCGGCATCGAAAGCTGGACCGATACCAGCAATAACGAAACCTTCTTGGCCGGAAAGATCGCCTATACCTATAACGCCTTCACCCTGTATGGCAAAGCAAAACTCGATAATAACCCAATCTTCCCTCATATCGCCGTCTTGCGTCGCCCCATGAACCAAGATCGAGCGACTCGTTTTGAAGCAGGCGCAACAGGTTGGATCTCTATCTTCAAGGGAGCAAAAAACCCCGATCTTGCCCGCGAAGCGACCATGTCGCTGCTTGATCCTAAAAACTTTATGCCCATGGTCGAATCTGGTGGAGGCTTTTTCTTACCTGCCTACAAAAACCAATGGACAGATGAGGTCACGGCGATCGATCCAAATTATGCCACCTTGAAAGAGATTATCTTTAGCGAATCAGGCTATACCGGACAATCTTACCCAGCAGCACCCAATCCAGCGATCGCTAATATCAACGCGCTCTCGATCACAAGCCAGATGATGACCTTTGTGCTGGCGGGAAGCATGACGCCTAGCCAAGCCGTTGAAGACGCACACCAGCGAATGGTCCAATTGTTTGACGAGTTGGGCTTACCACAAAGCTAGTCTATTGTGACACCTGCGTGCCAGACAAAGACGTCGTGGCCTTCTCAAAACCAAACAAAGGGGAATGTCCTATGGCGAAACGAGCCACAACATCTGCTCGAAGCGTAGTGAGCGCTCCACCAAGGCGCGTGAACAAACGCCTCGCAATCTTGCTAGGGCGCGACTGGCAGGTGGCCCTGCCGTTTGTGTTGCCCTTGGTTGTGATTATGGCCGGCTTGATCTTATGGCCCTTTATCAACGCCATCTTGCTCAGCCTCACCACCCGCAATGTGATCACCCGCACCGATACCTTTGTCGGTTTAACCAACTATGTGCGGCTCTGGAGCGACCCCGACTTCCGTGGTGCCGTCAACAATACCATCTTATTCACCGTGGTCTCGGTCGCCGCCAAAACCGTGATAGGTATCGGAATCGCCTTACTCTTAAATAGTCGCCTGCCTTTTCGCAACGTTCTGACGGGCATTATGCTATTGCCTTGGATCGTGCCCGAAGTTGTTACGGCCATGGCGTGGCGCAGCATCTACGACCCGATCTTCGGCGGCCTCAACCCGATTCTGATGAAGCTGGGCCTGATCAACCGTTCGGTCGGCTGGCTCTCTGAACCCCAGTTGGCAATGCCGAGCGTGATCGCCGTCAACATCTGGAAGGGCATTCCTTTCTTCACGATGCTCTTGCTCGCCGGACTGAAAGCGATCGATAGTGAGCAGTACGAAGCTGCCGAAGTCGATGGAGCTGGCGCGCTCGAGCGCTTCCGGCACATCACCCTGCCGGGCCTGCGCTATGTGCTGCTGGTAACCGTTCTGCTCTCGACCATCTCGACCTTCAATACCTTCGGTCTCGTCTACCTGATGACAGGTGGCGGCCCGGGCGGCGCGACCCGTCTCTATTCGATTCTGGCCTATGAAAAAGCCATTATCGGCCTGCGTTTCGGCCCCGGCGCAGCGACCGCCTTCAGCATGGCCCCGGTCTTAGCCCTCGTGATCTTGCTGCTGGCACGCTTCATGCGCCACGATGCCGCCACTCGCACCGATGAAGGCCCGGTCGATCGAGCCTTCGCTTGGGTTGGGCGTGGCCTGAGCTTCCTGCTTGACCTGATCTTCTTACCCCTTATTTGGATCAGCGAAAAGATCGGCAAGCTTATCTCGGCACTGATCCACACCATCCTGGGCCATCGCAGCAAAGCCGAACGCGAACAGCCCCTGCTCAAGCGCCATCAGCGCGAAACAAGCAGCCTGTGGATTCGCATTCTGCTTATGGTGCCGTTGGTACTCTTTGTGCTCTTCCCCTTCTATTGGATCATCATCACCTCCTTCAAAACCGACCTTCAGATCCAGCAGTATCGCTCGATCTACTGGCCCGAGCCATGGACCTTATCGCAATTCCAGACCCTGCTGACCAAGACCGCCTACGGAACATGGTTCAGAAACACAGTCTACGTCGCCTCGCTCAGCACCGTTATCTCGGTCGCCCTAGCCTCGATGGCAGGCTACGCCTTGGCCCGCCTGCGCTTCTTGGGCGCCAATATGCTGACCACGGCGCTCTTAATCACCTATCTGTTGCCCGGTTCGCTGCTCTTTATCCCGCTCTACCGCATTCTGACCACCATGGGCATCATCAACACCCACGCCGCGCTGATCTTAACCTACCCCACCTTCCTGATGCCCTTTGCAACTTGGGTCATGCTGGGCTACTACCGCTCGATTCCGGTCGATCTCGAAGAAGCTGCTATGATCGACGGTGCGACCCGCTTGAGCGCCTTCGTACGTATCACGCTGCCGCTCGCCATGCCAGCGCTGCTATCGGTAACGCTGTTCGCCTTCACCAACGCCTGGAACGAGTTCCTGTTCGCCTTCGTATTCATCACCAGCGAGAATCTCAAGACCTTGCCGGTCGGCCTCCAGTTGCTGGTCTTCGGCGATATTTATCCGTGGGGCCAAATGATGGGCGCATCGCTCTTAATGGCTATTCCGGTCATGGTGGTCTACACCTACGCCCAACGCTACTTGGTAGAGGGTCTCACCGCTGGTAGTGTCAAAGGCTAAAACACAAAACAATGAGAGACCGCTCGCACTCTACCGAGTGGTCTCTCACCCACATGTCTCTCACCAACCAACGAAAGCAGAGCAATAACTCTCATCTCTTCGCTTCATTCAGCCCTCTGGCGGCTAGGTCTTTAGCCCAAACAAGGGCTTAACCGCGTCCGCCTACGGCTACAAGCATCCCTCCCGCCACCCGAGGTCTCTCTGTGCGCCGAAACCACCCCCAACACAACCATAGCAAGCGACTTCCTATGTCTCCAAATCTGTTGTAAAAACTTGCATGCTCTTTTGGAATCTGGCCGTTTTAGGGCAGAAAAAAGCTGGATGTTTTGGAAACATCCAGCTTCGAAAGAGCACTCAAACAGGTTTTAGGAAACTTGCTGACGCTGCGAAGACATATTATTGGGTGACCAGCCATCGAAGACCGCCCACAGCACCGCTACCAACAAAAGCCAGTAGAGGTAGTTACGCACTCCGCTTATCAGCGAAACGATCGTGCTCAGCTGGGGCAGCGATGTGTTGATCTGATCGATACCACTGCCGATCGTCTCACTAATCGACTGCCACATGGCGGGCAGGCCCATGTGGGTGCTGAACTGCCATGCCACCATCAACGAAACCACAATCGCAGCTGTCGTCAAGACAGAAACCAGAATCACGTACCAACGTTTGGGCCGTTCTGGCGGCTCAAACGCTGGACTTTGGTTGAACGCAAGGCCCGATTCTGAAGAGGCGAGCGCAACTAAGGCCAAAAGGTTGTTTGTTACATGCGAAGGAGCTTCCCAACGCAGTTCAGCTCGCAAGACCTTATCGAGAGCTGTTTCTGGCTCACGTTCGCTGTTTACATCGTACTGTTCGTTCATGCTCGGCCTCCCCCCAAACGCAAGCTCAACCGAAAGGGCGACAGGGCGGTAGAACCGCTCTTTTGCTCCCGTGCTCGGCTCGCAGGAGCAACCGTATGCTGCTGCTTTGGCGGTTGTCCTTCGGCTTCAAGCAACATTGCAAGTCGCTCTTTACCGCGTCGGATATGGCTTTTGACAGTATTCAAAGGTAAATCCAAAATAGCTGCGATATCAGTATATTTTAAGTCGTCAAAATAGTAAAGTGTTAAAACCAAACGATGATGCTCTTCAAGCTGATACAAGGCGGCGCGAACCGATTCTCGTAGTTCTTGAGAATCGAGGGCACGCGCAGGATCACTCCAACGGTCATCATCGGCGACACTTGCCATCGGATCGTGCTGCTCTTCTTCATCAACGATGGGCGGCACAATCGGTACTTGTCGACCTCGACGTCGCAACTCATCGCGCCCCAAGTTCACAACCAGCCGGTAGAGCCACGTTGTAAAGCGGCTTTCGCCATTATATTGGGGCAGCGCCCGGAACAAGCGGATAAAGGCTTCCTGCGTTAAATCAGCTGCATCTTCGGGCTCTTTTAACACGCTCATAGCAATGCTATAAACGTAGTGCTGCTGACTAAGCACTAGCTGAGTTAGTGCCTCAGGATCACCACCTTGCGCTCTTTGTATTAATTCAATCGATGGCTCTGCCAACGTTTATCTCCTCACTGCTACAGGCGAAGCGATCCGCAAAATAGGAGGGATCAAGCTTCATTCCCTCGCTCTGAGCTATTTGACGAAATGTTTATGGGAATAGTTGCACTACGGTTGAAACAATTTCGAGCACTTTTCTAAGGAAAAGCGCCATGATCAACGAGGGCATTGCGCTCAAAACGAAGCTGCTTGTATAGCTGGGTGCCAAGCAGAGCCTTATGGTATAGCATGCGAGGCGACAAAGCCTCCTACTTTGTACCGATATTCATAGTGTATACCGCGCTTGAGGGCCTAAAGTTTTGGGCCGATATGCATGTTGGGCTCCGGCAGAGCGGAACGCGACCATGTTTGCTCCCGGTTTTTCCTCGTCACGAGAGTGCAAGGCTTGAAGCCCATGGGTTATACCAAATTCGCTTGCTTCATTCTATTTGGCCTTCGGCAGAGTGGAACTTGTCTCTTTTTGTTGTAACGCTTTCCCTGGTTTTGTTTTCTTACACTCCAAGTGGGCATGTCTTTAAACGAATGTGGTATTAGCTGCGATGTTTGGCAGCGAAAGACAGCGAATGCTCCCGGCAGGTTGCAACGCTGTACATTACCCACAAATCTCCATAAGGTCAGCGTTATCTGCCCTCACCCCCCGGCCCCCTCTCCCGCACTGCGGGCGAGGGGGTGAATGTTGATGTTGTAGGGATAATCCCGCGATGGTATGCGAACGATCGCCTTTTGCTGCCGACACAACTTTTGGGTAATGCATAGGCAGGTTTCAACGAAGGCAGCGAAATGCGAGATGGACTGAATGGAAGGAAAGTGACTTGGTAGCCGTAGGCGGACGCGCGAGGGATCGAATGGAGGGTAAAACCTTCACCGCCAACGTTCAAATCTATCAAGCGGATTGGGTTAGCAAGGGCCTGATTGAGGCTACGCTACCGCAAGCGATAGCGCTGAAGCGCGCATAAAAATAGCCTCGCCTTGCAGACGAGACTGCTTTTGCTTGGCTTAGCCAAGAGCAGAGCAATAAAAAAAGCATAACACACCGACCTCTACTCGAAAGTAGAGTTCAGTGTGTTAGCTTAAGGTTTTAGTCATTTACAACACCCCAGACACAACGTCTGGAAGCGCCAGCGACCCCTCATGGGACAGGATCATAACCGCCGCGTGCCCAAGGGTTACAGCGTAAAATGCGCCACGCTGTTAAAAGACCCCCTTTAAGGACACCATATTTTTCGATGGCTTGATAGCCATAGGCCGAACAGGTAGGCACATAGATACAACTTGGAGGGGTCCAAGGTGATATGGCCACCTGATAAAACCGGATCAGTTTTAACGCAATCCAACGCATCATAAGTATGGCGGATGCGAACGATCGAGTGATGTGGTTATGATGGCTAGGCCACCACAACCACCTCTTCCGTCGTTGGTCATTCGATAGGATCTTTGTTGATAGTGAACGATGTGGTCTTATCGCCGAGACCGATCGATGTAACCTGCTCGACGAGGAATCGCCGACCACCGCTCACCCAAGCCGTCGCTTCTTCCAAAATACCGCGTGCAAGATAAAAGTTTAGGCCAACATCTTCCCGCAAGCTATTTGGATCTCGCGTAATATGATAAATAAACTGACCTCGCTCCTCTTCCACGTGGCTCGACTGATCGCTAAATCGATCAAATGTCTGCGCTGTGGCGTTAAGCGCGATCTTCAACTTCATGGTGATCGGCATCAACTTGAGTGCAAGATCAGCCATACCCAACAACGGGCCGAACTCTTTCAACCCCAACGTGAAGGCCACACGCCCGGCACGCAATTCGAGGCCACGAGCACCACGCGGACCATACATAGTGCTCAATGCAACCGAGGTAGCCGCAATTGCCTCGAAAGGATATTCGCGCTTCAAGTCATTCGGGGGATAGGCATCAATGAACTGTGGCAGGTCAGCTAGGCGCAGTAGCGCCCTGACACCATTCACACCCATCACATCCTCGAGCGACAGGTAGAACAGGCGGCCAATTCTATTGGGGTAATGCAGGCCACGAAAAGCGTCTACTGTCGACATGGGTACTCTGGCTCCTTACATGTAATGCGGAGAGCACAGCAGTATGAACGCTGCAACGCCTCTATAATACCAGAAAATTGACAATTATGCACCCTGGCGTACTGTTTCCCACACAAGGTGCTGGAGTTCCGGCACAATTAGCTTCTCCATCGCCAACCGCACCGCTCCGGGCGAACCGGGCATACTGAAAATCAGCGAGTGCCCGTAGACACCTGCTACTGCTCGCGAGAGCATCGCCCCCGCGCCGATATCCGCATAGGAAAGCATACGGAAAAGCTCGCCAAAGCCAGGCAGACGTTTATCGAGCAGCCCATCGATTGCCTCGAATGTGCTGTCACGCCGTGATATGCCCGTTCCACCATTGGTGAGAATGGCTTGGCAACCGTCTTGTTCCCACTCTCGAATGAGTGCGGTGATGATAGACGGCTCGTCCTTGATCACCGCATAGTGGGTGACCTCGTTACCTGACGCTACGAGCGCTTCCCGTACAAGGGCGCCACTCGTATCGGTCTCAGGCGTACGCGTATCACTAATTGTAATAATACCACACTGAATCGGCCCTAATTCGGCCTGAGTGGCATACTGCTGATGTTGCTTATACCCCATGAAGTATCTGTGTGCTCGTCAACCAACCTACGACTCTAGCAGTGTACATATCCTACCACTACATGCCCTAGGCTGTCCACTAGCATTCTACGAAAATTCGCGAACAACTTCGTAACGGGATAGATGGTAGAAAGCCTTGAGCCGAGGCTCTCGGACCTTCTATCTTGCATCAGCGACGCGTGACGAACCAGCCGTACTTGTACCAGCTACTCCTCACCCCTTAGACCTAAGGGATGATAGACCAAAACTCACCAAGTTTAGGCCACTTTCCAGTCCTCTAAGAGCACTAAAAAGTAAAAGAACCCTTGATATTGTACCATATACTACGTACCCACATCTAGTCTCTTCTCAGCAAGAATGAGGAGAAACCTTGATGTTGTTGTGGAAGCCCACCTCCGTAGCTCCGGTACGAACGACACTACAGCCTACGACAACCCAAGAGGGCCTTTAGGCCATTTCAAGCGCTAGATTAGCGCTTGGCTAAGCTTTGGAGGCGTGGAACATCAGTTAAGTAGATAGCCTCCTCTTCAATACGGATCAAGCCTCCGTCGCGGAAATCTCCTACCGCTTTGGTTACCGTTTCGCGGTAAGAGCCGATCATCTCAGCAAGTTGCTGATGTGTATAACGCACGACTGTTGGTGTGCCGTTTTGCGGCAGGCCGGAATCGGCAACCAAGTCGAGTAACACCGTTGCAAGGCGCTGAGGAACGCTTTTGAAAGCGATATCAGCGAGCTTGTTTTCCATCGATTGAAGGCGCTGTGCCATCAAATCCATTAAGCGCAATGCGATCTGCGGATACTGCTCCATAAGCGGAAGCAAGTCGTCGTGACTGATAGAGGCCACCTCGCAAACCGTCATCGCTTCTGCAAAGCTATCGTGCCGCCACGGGCCTAGTACACTCATCTCACCAAAAACCGCGACTGGTTCTAGCACGGCCAAGGTGAGCGCCCGCCCTTCCGCTGAAAGTTTGTAGAGTCGCACGCGACCGTTCTGCAAAATATGCAGGTAGTCATCACGCTCTTCGGGCGAGAAGAAGATATGCCCGGACTCGTAATGAGCTAAACTGGAAACCCGCCTGATAGCTGCCAGTTCGGTAGGGGCTAAATCTTGAAAGATATCGCTGACCAGTATACTGGCACCATCTCCTGCCTTCATGGGCCTTAGATCTCTCGTTGAATGCGGGTTCCACCGTTCTGCACACCCTGCAGATTCGTAATTCTGGTTGCTCGAACGCCTGTATCCAGAGCCGCCACCGCAGCTTTCACTTTGGGGATCATACCGCCATTGATCACGCCAGAAGCGATCAAGACGTCGATCTGGCTGGGTGTCAATTGAGGTACGACAGCTCCATCAACAAGCACACCGGGCACATTGCTCACAAACGCGAGTTCGCTTGCGCCCAAAGCAGACGCCACGGCCTGTGCGATATGATCCGCATTGGTATTATACGGGAGCTTGTCCTCGATACCAAGCGTGACCGGCGCCACAACGGGCAACCAGCCTAATGCGAGCATTCGCTCGAAAGCGGCCGTATTCACTTGAGTTATCTCGCCCACGCGACCGAGATCGATTCCATCTGGCCGATAGGGTACACTGCCAAGCAACCCAAGATCGACGCCGCTCAGTCCTACAGCTTGAACGCCCTTGCTTACAAGTAATGCAACGATGCGTTTGTTAATGCTGCCACAGACGACCATCTCCATCACGGCCATGCTTTCGGGTGGTGTCACCCGCAAGCCATTGATGAAGTTTGTTTTTTGGCCATAATACTCGAGTGCAGCAGTAATTTCCTTACCACCCCCGTGTACCAAAATCGCTGGCCTTGAAAGTGCAGCGATTTGGCTGCACAACTCTTCGAGAAAGGCGGGGTCATCGAGCTCATGACCGCTGACCTTCAATACAAGAAGATCTGACATCGTACTATAGTATCTATTATACGAGATGACGATAGCAAAGCGTTACGAGCGTAGGCCTGTTGCTTCGTCAAGCCCAAACATAAGGTTCATATTTTGAATGGCTTGCCCAGCAGCGCCCTTCACCAGATTGTCTTCGACCGAGACGATAATGTAGCGTCCACGTTCGACATCGACCGGCTGAATGCCCAAAACCACCGAGTTTGTATCGACTGCGTGGCGAAGTTCGGGCAGGCGACCAGCAGGCAACAAGCTCACAAAACGTTCGTTGGCGTAGCGCTCTTCAAAGACAGCACGTACGGTTTCAGGGTTGGTTCCCGGCTTCAGATTGAGGTAGATGGTTGAGAGAATACCTCGGAAAACCGGCAGAAGATGGGGCGAGAAGATAATCTCGACGCCAGTCTCCTGTTCCATCTCCGCGATATGGCGATGGGTTCGCCCGATATTGTACGCACTGAAATTTTCGTGTGCTTCGCCGAAATGGGTTTTCAACGAGAGCGAGCGACCCGCTCCCGATACACCCGACTTGCTATCGACAATCACGGTATTGTCTGCCAGCAGCCCAGCATCGACAAGAGGCTTGACGGCTAGAATGACAGTGGTTGGGTAGCAACCTGGGTTAGCAACCACACGAGCTTGCTTGATCCGCTCACGGTGCAGTTCGGGCAGACCGTAGACAGCAGCGCTCAGCAGCTCGGGCGCTTCGTGCGGCTTGCCACGACGGCGCTGATAGTCTTCAGGGTCGTTCAAGCGCAGGGCATCGCTCAAGTCGATGACCTTCTTGCCCGCCTCAAGCACCTTCTGCACCAGAGGGACAGACACGCCGTGCGGTAAACTACAAAAAACAACATCTACAGCTGAAAGATCGGCCTCTTCGGCGGCGATCAAAGGCTGGTCGATTGTTGTCGGAAAAGAATCGCGTATATTTTGCCCCGCATTAGAGCGTGATGTCGCCCAAACAACTTGTACTTGCGGATGCTGATGCAGAAGTTTGAGAAGCTCAAAACCCGCATAGCCACTCGCACCGTAAATGCCAACTCGTACCATGGACTTCCTCCCAGTCGCTATAACGCTCATATTTTACCATGTTTTAGCAAGGTAAAAAGGCCACTTCGCACGTGAAGCTGAACTTGTTTTCTAGGCGTTATGACCGTTTCTAAAGCGCCTCGCTCGTTAGCGGCCCGCCAAAAGAGCCTCGAGGGCAGCCCGGGTTGGCAGAGATGGCTGAGCGCCCGCTGCAGTAACTGCAAGGGCACCAGCGGCGTTGCCCCACGCTAAGGCGGTCGCATAGTCGCGACCTTCGGCCAAGGCCACAGCAAACGCAGCTACAAACGCATCGCCAGCGGCGGTCGCATCGACGGCTTTGACCTGATGAGCCGAGATGCGTTGCTTACCCTCGGGGCCGACCAAGAGCGCGCCTTGATCGCCGAGCGTTACAACCACATAGTCGATACCGTATGAGCGCAAATGTTGCGCGGCTTTGACCGCATCGTCTTCGTCATTCACCGCCATACCGCTCAAGAGGGCGGCTTCGCTCTGGTTGGGCATCAACACATCGACATAGCTCAGAAGCTCGCTCGGTAAGGGCTGAGCAGGTGCCGGATTGAGCACGACCTTAACCCCAGCCTCGTGGGCGATCTTGGCTGCTGCCACAACCGTCTCTAAGGGAGTTTCGAGTTGTAAGACCAAAACCGCAGCTTGGCCGATTAGATCGGCGGCAGCTTCGATATCGGCTACGCTCAGAGCGGCGTTGGCACCAGGCGCAATCACGATCGTATTTTGACCGTCTTCTTGAACAGTGATCAGCGCGATGCCCGATGCGGTCGCCTCGACAGAAGCCACCTGAGCGACGTCGATACCTTCGCGGGCGAGCCCATCTCGTAACTGACTACCGAACGCATCGTCACCAACGCGACCGATCATCGCCACCTTGCCGCCCAGACGGGCTGCAGCCACCGCTTGGTTAGCGCCTTTGCCACCGTGGTAGGTAGCGAAAGGGCCGCCGCTAATGGTTTGACCCGGACTAGGAAGCTGCGGTGAACGAACGACTAAGTCCATGTTTAAGCTGCCGACGACACAGATGGCAGCGGGTGCTGTGTTCATGTCCCTCACTCACTCTACTGATGGTACGCTACCAAAGCGTAAAAAGCAATATCACTCGCCGACAAAAAGCTTGTCTCTTTGGCAAAAACCGATTGTACCACTTCTTTAAAGATGACAAAATTGTAAGGTTAAAAAAGGGTCTACTCTGCTACAATCTCCGATATGGTCCATATTGACATTGTCTCATAAATCAGCGCAGCACATGTTGGGCTTGGTGTTATGAGGCACCTGTGCATCAACGACGAGGCACGCTTCCCTATTTCTTCCGATTTCTATACGCAATAGGTGCTTTATATGCCACACTTTCGAATCACTATGCTCGTTTTAACGGGTATCTTGTGCTTGAGTTTGAGTGCCATAGCTCCCGTCAGAAGCGCCGAGCCAAACTTTTCGCTCTTCGTGCCGATCGTTTATAAGCCCCCTGAACTACTAGTTTCACAAGGCCAATCCGCTTCCGATAGCTCGGATTGTGGCACACAGGCCAAGCCCTGTTCGAGCATCTCGGCCGCTATCAAAAAGGCCAAACCCGGAAGCACAATCACAGTTGCAGCGGGAACCTACCGCGAACAGCTCAAAATAAGGACTAGCGGCGAGCCAAACAAACCGATCAGATTGAGCGGTCAGGCGGGAGCCAAAGTGATCTCGCCCAAAAAAGGTGTAGCGGTAACGATCGAAGCGAGCCATTGGCAGATCGAAGGCTTTGAGATCGACCAAAGCGGCATCGACTCGGCGGCGGTTTCGATCAACAGCGGCTCGAACAACATCGTGCTCAGAAACAACACGATCCACGGTGGGCTCAGCCATGGCATTGTACTGGCCGATGGCAGCAGTTTCAATCGTATCAGCGGCAATAAAATCTTCAACTTCCGCGCTCCAGATCAGAGCGACGCGCATGGCATCGCGGTGCGCGAAAGCCACAACAATCTGATCGAAGGCAACGAGATCTACAACAACAGCGGCGACGGTATCCAGATCTTCACCAACGACACGCCCGCCCTCTCGCGCCAAGGCCATTCGGCCAACAACAACCGTATCATCGGCAACGCGATCTCCAACAACGACGAAAACGCCGTCGACATTAAGTCGTCAATTGGTACGGTGGTAAGCCGCAATAACTTTTCGGGTAGCCGCCCGGCCCTCGACAAAGATGGCAAATCCTACCGCTCCGACGGCATGGCGGTGGTTGTACACTACTGGGCGCGCGATGTCGAGATCTCGCACAATACAATCGAAAACAGCACTTGGGGCATCGAAGTCTCGCGCGGTCAGAAAAGCGGCACACGCTTCGACAATCCGCCCACTAATGTGCGCATCGAAAACAACACCATCAGCAACCTCACGTTCTTCACCGATCCTAAGTACGATGCTGACAACAAAGGTAACGGCAGCGGAATCGTGATTCGCGAATCGAACAATGTGCAGGTGCGCAACAACACCATTCGCAACGCCCAAGGCTTCTGCATCGCGATCACCTGGCCCTCCTCGGGCAGCCCTAGTCCCACGCCGCCCAACAAGCTCACGATCAGCGAGAACGATCTAAAGGGTTGCGGTCTGGCCGATCTCTATCTGCGCAACAGCGATCTGCCGCCCGGTCTGGTGATCGATCGTAATCGCTATGCCGCAGAGCAAGGCGGGCGCATTATGTTCGGCAGCACGCTCTACAGCCTTGCGCAGTGGCAGGCGCGCTTCGGTTTAGACCTCAACAGCTTGCTCAATTAGACCAAGCTTGTTGAGCTCAGCGCTTGTTAGCGGCGAGGTCGCTAGCTCCCATGCGTTCCTCAGCGCGTCCGCCTACGGCTATCAAAAGGGCTAGCCTGCCCTCATCCCCGACCCTTCTCCCGCAATGCGGGAGAAGGGAGAAAGAAGCCGTACCCTGAGCTTGTCGAAGGGTACGGCTTGATCATAACTTTAGCCTTCCACAGCGCTAAACCAATCACCCAAGTATCTCAAACTATTCTCTAAAAAGACTCTGTGCTTCCATGTCTTGTGTGGTAATACCAAATTCGGTTGCTTCATTCTATTTGGCCTTCGGCAGAGTGGAACTTATCTCTTTTTGTTGTGTGACATTTCACACTATCGCGCGAAATGTCACACAACTCTTTCCCCGGTTTAGTTTTCTTGCATTCCAAGTGAGCAAGTCTTTAAACGAACTTGGTATAAAGAGAAAGCAATGCCTCGTGTGGTGAATAGAGAGCAGTACCTCGCATGCTGTTAGCCCTTGAATGGGAGGATGACGAACCTGATAGCCGTAGGCGGACGCGCTAGAAGCTGAATGGGAGGAAAAGAGCAAGACGCCAGAGCAAGAAACAAGCCTGCTTGGTGAAGTGATCAGGTAGGTTCAGTAGAGAGTTTTGGGCATAAAAAAGCTGTGGCGCGTGCCACAGCTTTTGAGTCTGAGCGGGCAGCTAGCTTATTGCAGGCCAGCTACCAAACCAGCATACTTTTGGGTCAAGATATGCGCCTGTTCTTGCGAACTGCCTTCGGCGATGATCGTAAAGAAAGGACCGTCGGGATCGGGCAAAATCAGCACCCATTCATCGCCCAAGTCGATCTTGATACCGTCTACTTGGTCGAGGCGGCGATCCTCGTACTGCTGATTGAGGATACGCATCACCTTGCCCTTGTGCTCCCAACGACAGGGCACGCGGGTTTGATCGAGATAGTAGCCCGGGATCTCGCGCGCCACATCGCTGAGCTGCGTATTTTGCGAAACCAGCAACTCCATAATCTTGACGATCGCGAAGAGGCCGTCGGCGATTGGGTAGAAGGACGGAAAGATGTAGCTGCCCGTTCCATCGCCCAGCAGCAGCAGATCGGGATTCTCGGCGGCGGTCTTCATCATCGCACCGAGGGTGGCCTTGGTACGAATGATCTTGCCACCGTAGCGCTCGGCCAGATCTTCGAAGACGCGCGGGGCCGTCACCGGAACAGCGATCGTTCCACCACCGTTGGCGCGCAGAGCGAGGGCTGTAACGATGGCTAGCGCTTGGGTGCCGGGCAGGCGTCGCCCTAAGTTGTCGACCAAAAAGACCTTCTCGCCGCCACTGTCGATGCGCACACCCATACGGGCCTTCAAGACCGGGGTAAGCTGCATAATCCGATTCATGCCGTCTTCGAACTGCTGCGTGTTCTGGAAGATGCGATTCTCATCGGGCGTAGCGTTGAGATCGACCGTATCGACCTGCAGGCGGCGCAAGATCGAGCCAAGCATCTGAATGGCGTTGGAGTTGGCGTAATCCATCACCAAGCTGAAGTCTTTGCCGATCTTGTTGAGCACATTTTGATCGAGCGCCTTGAAGAAGGCTTCGGTATAGGTCTCTTCGATCCGCTCGGCATAGTGAATGCGCGCCACCTCATCGAGATAGACGCGGCGATAATCTTCGCGGAAGAAGATCATTTCGATCTTGCGCTCGGCGGCGCTATCGATGTCGAGGCCGCGCTCGTCGAAGAACTTCACATCGACCACGCGGTTATCGGAGGGCGACAGCCGCACATGAATGCCGCCCACAGCACCTGAGGCGTGGGTGTAGTAGCGCGCCACCGGAATCGGCACGCTCTGCAAGTCGGCCACATTGACACCGGCCGAGGGCAGACCGGCGATCATGGCGCGCTTCAGCATGCGGGGCGTGTAGTGGGCGTCGCGGTTCATGGTGACGCAGGAGCCAAGCGGCAGGGTGGCACCATAGGCCGCACCCAACTTGGCGCAGAACTCGGGCGTGATGTCGATGTTGACCAGCCCGGTGATGCCGTAGCGCCCAAACAGCACACGCCGCCCTTGGCTGCCCCAGATGATGCTATTGTTGACGGTCGCACCTTCATCGACCTCTTTAGAAGGCCAGATCTTGACGTTGGGCGCGATCACCGCACCCGCATTCACAATCGTCATATCGCCGACCACCACGCCCTCAAACAGCACGGCTCGGCTTTTGATATTGCACTGCTTGAGCACAATCGCGCCGCGCAGCTCGGCCCGCTCGCCGATGTAAGAGTTGTGGTAGACCAAGGAGCGGTCGACGTTAGCGCGCGTATCGACAATCGTGTAATCGCGGATCATGGTTGGGCCATGCACGATGACGCCGCCTTTGATTTTGGCACCGTGACCGAGATAGATCGGGCCGTGCAGGCGGGCATCGGGAGCGATATCGGCATCGCCGTCGATCCAAATGCCGCCGCCGATGTGTTGACCAACGCGGGGCAGATTGACCTTGCCCGACATATAGTCGCCACAAGCTCGCATATACTCTTCGATCGTACCGACATCGGTCCAGTAGCCTTCGGCCACATAACCAAAAAGCGGGTCTTCGTTGCGCAACATGCGCGGGAAGACATCTTTCGACCAGTCGACCACACGGCCAGCCGGGATCATATCGAGCACTTCGGGTTCGAGCACATAGATGCCGGTATTGACCGTATCGGAAAAGACTTCGCCCCAGCTCGGTTTTTCTAAGAATTGGCGTACATGGCCGCGCTCGTCGGTGATGATCACACCGTAGTCGAGTGGATTAGGTACTCGTTTGAGCGTTAAGGTGGCTAACGCCTTGTTATTCTTATGGAATTCGATAATTTCGGTCAGGTTGAAGTCGGTGAGGGCGTCGCCACTGATGATGATAAATGGCTCTTGAAGCATATGCTGGGCGTGTTTTACGCTGCCAGCCGTACCTAATGGTGTCTCTTCGAGCGAATAACTGATATTGACACCGTAACTGCTTCCGTCACCAAAATAGTCTTGAATATTATTTGCCAGATACTGGACGGTAACGACGATATCGGTGATATTGTGAAGCTTGAGGAGCTCGATGATGTGGTGCATCACGACGCGATCCACAAGCGGAACCATTGGCTTAGGGCGATTAATGGTAAGGGGACGTAATCGCGAGCCTTCACCTCCGGCCATGATGACAGCTTTCATAGGCGGGCCCCTTTATAAAACCCCAAAAACGTATACAAGTGGAAGAGTTGTGAGGTGAAATGCTGCCAGCCTGCTTGAAGCAACACGAAGCGACCCTGGAACTTGGGTCTCTCCGAGCGAACTATCGTCACCATCGGCACTTCATCCACTTTGATCATTCCATTTCTTCTCTTTTGTGCTAGCAGTATAGCATGTTCCCATTAGGCAGGGCAAGTAATGAAATCACCACTGTTTTGGCCTGTCCATAACGCAAGAGCTGGATTACAATGGATTTAATATCAACAAGTATCCCATATGTATTCCGTGCTATGGTAGCTTCAAAATGGGCCTTTCATAGCGCTAAAGCGTGTTACTCATTGTTGAGTAGTGCTCGAGTAGTCGCCTGAATAGTTGAGAGCAAATGCCCATGGATCTTCAAAGCTCGATTCAAGAACTCGCAAGCGAACTGGTCGATAGCGGTGCAGAGATCGGGCTGCAAGTCGCAGCCTACCTCGACGGCGAACTGGTGCTCGATGTGGCCGCTGGCGTGATCGCCCAAGGCAGCACAACTCCTGTCACCAGCGATACACTCTTTTTATCGTGGTCAACCACAAAAGGATTCACCGCGACCTGCCTCCATTTACTAGCCGAACGCGGTCAGATCGATTATGACAAGCCGATCAGCTATTACTGGCCCGAGTTCGGCGCGCATGGCAAGCAGCACGCAACCGTTAACCACGCCCTCACTCACCGCAGCGGCGTGCCACACATGCCCGAAGGCGTCGATCTTGAAATGCTGTGCAACTGGGATGCCATGGCCCGGGCGATCGCTGATCTGAAACCGCTTTGGGAACCGGGCACAAAGGTCGCCTATCACGCCTGGACCTTTGGCTGGATCATCGGCGAGCTGATCCGGCGCGTCGATGGCCGCCCGATCTCGCAGTTCGCCCAAGAAGAGCTGTGTCGTCCCTTAGGGATCGACGGCTTCTATATGGGCATTCCTAATGATCTTGCGACCCCGATCGCTACGCTTTCGGCCGAACCCGTTACCAACCCAGCTCCTACGAGCGCGTTTCTCGAATCGGTAATGCCCGCCCACATCACCAATACCCAAGTCGCCAACACACCAGCCTTCCAGCGGGCGGTCTCGCCGGGCAGCAACGGCATTATGAATGCCCGTTCGATCGCGCGCCACTACGCCCTGTTCGCTAACGGGGGCGTTCTCGATGGTGTGCGGCTCTTCTCACCCGAGCGCATCACAATGATGAACGCCCTGCAAACCAACAACTACGACGAAACGCTAGGCATGGCGCTACGCAAAGGCTTGGGATACATGCTGGGTGGGCCAGCCGAGCAAGGTGGAAACCAGATCATCGGGCCTTCCGAACGTGCCTTCGGCCATAGTGGTTTGGGCGGCTCGATCGGCTTTGCAGATCCCGATCGCCGTCTGAGCGTTGGCATTACGAAAAATTATATGCGTACTTGGGCCGATCCAAAAGAGGCGACCGCCTATAAAATCGCCGAACGGATCCGCGCCATAATTGATAAATAAGGGAGTATGATGCAAACAAGTCTTAACAACACCATGGCAACAACACACGACGACAGCGAGCAATTTGACGACACCGAACAGCAAGGCGGCATCGCTTGGCGCGAAACCGCACTGATCATTGTCAGTCTTATCGCCATAGCCGCCCTAGCGATGCTCTGGATCAACCGACTGCCAGCCGAGGGTAGCAGCGAAGTGGTCTTTGCGCGCGATATGATCGCCCACCACGAACAGGCGGTTGAGATGGCGGCCTATCTCAATCAGCGCCTCGATACCGATGAAGGCATGCGCTTATTCACCTTCGACATGATGATCTCGCAAAAAGGGCAGATCGGCCAAATGCAAGGCTGGCTGCAGGCTTGGGGCCATCCGCTGGCGAGCGGCGAGCCGCCCATGCAAGGTATGGGCGAGCATATGGGTATGGCCAGTCGCGAGCAAGTTCAGGCTCTCGAAACGCTGCCGATCGAAGAGGCCGAAATCCAATTCCTGCAGCTGATGATCCGCCACCATCAAGGCGGCGTCTATATGGCGGAAGATGTGCTCGAGCAGACCAAACGCCCAGAGGTGGTACAGCTCGCTCAAGCGATTATCGCCGCGCAAGAGAGCGAGATCAAGTATATGACCGAGCTGCTCGCCAAGCGCAACGCCGAGCCCCTGCCCCCGCTCCCACGCATGAAACACTAAACGCTTCTGGTTTGAGGGTGGTGTGTTGTTTCAGGCCACAGATCTGAAAGAGCCCACCGCTCTCGCTCTCTTAACAGCATAGCCTAACAGATCGCTTGATCACATCGCGCTGGCGGCGAGGTCTTTTCCTTACCATTCGGTCCTTAGCGCGTCCGCCTACGGCTACCAACATCCCGCCCAGCAAAACCCATCCCCCTGCCCCTGAACAAAACCAAAACGTATCTTGCCCTCTAGAGGCGTTTTTCTCCGCACTCAGCGTCCCAAGGCGATTCGGCTTTAGGTCGCCCTAAATCGATCTACTACACGCTGTTTGTAACAGGGTCGTAATCTAAGGTCCTTCTGTTTCTCATGGCCTTTTGTTATGCTAGAAAGAGAGCATTGGTTGCCACGTGAAGACGTGAGCTTTGTGTTAGGGTAGACAGACGGCATGCTACCAGTCCAATCCTTCGTCGAATCGTATTTTCCCTTCTTGCTAGTGATCGCATGTTGCTGGTTGCTGGCAGCGATAGGGGTTGCCTGCGATATTTTCCTAGCGCGTCGCTGGCGAGCGCTCGGCTGGATCCCGCTGACCCTACTGTTTGGGCCGCTGGCGGCTGGGGCATTTGTACTGCGTTGGAACAAGCAGCAAAAGCAACTGCGCCAGATCAATCAGCGCTTTCTCACGCCTCAGCCGCGTCTACCCAGCTTGCCACAACCCGCTCTGCAAGCGGAACTAGCCCCCCTCAAAACACGGCCTGTCAGCACTGGTCTCTATCTTCTGGTGCGCCAAGGTGCCATGCAAGACGCCCACCGCAGTTGTGAGATCCCGCTGAGCGGCATGCTGGTGATTCGTCGCGCGGGCAAAAGCAACGAGCGGGGCGGTGTGGGCGAGTTGGTGCTGCACGATAGCGCGGTCAGCCGAGGCCAACACTGCTTTGTGATGCTTGAAGGCGACACGCTGGTATTGGAAGACAGCAGCAGTAACGGTACGATTGTCGACGACCAGTTGGTGCTACACGACCGCGTTATGCTCCAAGTTGGCAGCCATATTCAAGTCGGCTCAAGCAGTCTGGTGCTCTGTGACGAACGCGAAGTTTTTCCGACAGCCGTGAATCGATAAGCGCTTATGCCATTTCCGACCAGCCGCTTTGTGCGCCAAGCGAAATATCGGCTTTTGCAAGCTCGCCCGATCGGGATAGGTGGGGTCGGGAGGGTTTATTATGCCTACGATGTTGCTCTGCGCCGCGCGGTCGCGGTCAAAGAGGTTGTACACGACCTCGAACAAGAAGAGTTCAGCCGCGCCCAGCTTCGACTGCGGCGCGAGGCACGCATGCACCTCTCGTTGGATCATCCCAACATCGTGAAGTGCCACGCCTTCGAGTACGAACCCGCCAGCGACGAGGGCTATCTGGTCTGCGATTTCATCGCGGGCGGCTCCTTGGCGAGCTATCTGCGCCGCCACCCGATCGAAGAAAAAGAAGCGCTTCAGATCGCCATCGATCTGTTGGCTGCGCTCGACTACCTCCATCAGCACGAGATCGTGCATCGCGATATCAAGCCTTCCAACATCTTGATCGACACCAGCACGGGCAAAATCAAAGCGCTCTTAACCGACTTCGGCATCGCGCGCCGCACAGGCGAGCCGGTGGTCAACCCGCGCAACCCCAACGATCTGCCAGCGCTCACGCCCGAATATAGCGCACCCGAACAAAACAAGATCGAACAGCCGCCCGACAAACGCAGCGATCTGTTTGGGGTCGGTCTGCTGCTGGGCGAAATGCTCAGCGGGGGCGAACCCTATAAACTGCGGCTGCGCGCGGCCAGACAAGAGCTAGGACGAGCCGTTCAGCACCTCGACATCGCGCCCAAAACCAGCCGCGCGCTGGCCAGCGTGATCGACCGCGCCTGCCAAGCCCGCCCTGACAAGCGCTACCAAAGCGCGCGCGACTTCAGCAGAGCGCTCAAGCGCATTCAACGCCGTCAAGCGCTGAAAGAGCTGTTTCAACTGCCCTTTAGCTTGATCGGAGCCAGCGCCTCGCTCTTGGTCTTGCTGGTAGCGGCCGTGCTCGCGCTGAGCGGCCAGTTGATGCCGCCCGAACAAGCCCCTAGCAACCAAGCCCACTTGGTTCAGGTTCAAGCTACAGCGAGGCCAAGCCCAACAGTGCTCGCCCCTAGCCCAGCCCCAAGTGCAACAAGCGTTTTACCGAACCTTCAGCTGGCGAGCACCCCTACACCGAGCACACAGCCAAGCCTACAGCCAAGCGCTAGCCCGAGTCTGCCTCCGATCGAGCTGCCGAGCGACGAGCTTGAGCTTGCCAAACAAGCCGAGCAGACTCAGCCTACAAGCAGCCCCGAGGCGCTCTACTTTCATGCGCCGCCTTCTCCGGCCCCAATCAGCAGCAAAACTGCCAAACCCACTCAACAACCTACGCAAGAGATCCTCATTCCCGAAGCTTCGCCTGAGCAGCCCGATCTAACCAACGTGCCCTGGTAGCGCCACACTCACGTTGCTTTCCGGCGCTTCGTGCGGTCAAGATTGCAAAGCGCGTTGAAGATCGGGAGGCACGATGGCGAACAAACTGATCGATGCTCTGCTGAACCTGCTCTTCCCCGATCGCTGTGTGGTATGCAAGCGAGTAGGTGATCTGCTCTGTTCAGCCTGTTGCCGAAGCCTAGCGCCCTATCCATTCACGCAAGAGCGCATCAGCGGGCTCGATGCGATGCATATCGCGTTCGTGTTCGAGGGTGTGATACGTCCGGCGATTCACCACTTAAAGTATTACAAAAAGCGCCGCATCGGCCATCTATTGGGCGATATCTTGGGCGATTACTGCAAAGCCGAGCAGCTCTCGGGCGATGCGGTCATTCCCGTTCCGCTGCACCACAAGCGCAAGCAAGAGCGCGGCTTTAACCAGAGCGAACTGTTAGCAGAACGAGTAGCGCAGTTGAACGGCCTGCCCTTACTGCTCAACAAAGTCGAGCGCGTCCGATACACCGAGCAACAAGCCCATCTCGACGCGGCAGCGCGGCGGCGCAACATGCAAAACGCCTTTCGTTGGAAAGGGACGCAAGCGGCTCCAAAGCGGGTTCTGTTGATCGACGATGTGCTCACCACGGGCGCAACCATGGCCGCCTGCGCCGAGGCCTTGCGCCTCGCGGGCAGCCAAGAGATCAAGGGAGTGGCCCTCGCACGCAGCCGACTCGGTCAAAGCTAAAACGCCGCAACCGCCAAACGAACAGTCTGCTCGTTGATATCGACCGTATCGTTGATATTGCGGGCGTAGCCTCCCGCCATGGTGACAGCGACGGGCACACCCTCCGCACGGCAGATCGCAAACACAGCTTGATCGCGGGCGGCAAGGCCTGCTTTGCTGAGCGCCAAACGGCCCAAACGGTCGTCGAAATAGGGGTCGGCACCCGCCAGATAGATCACCAGATCAGGCCTAGCGCGCTCGAAGCAAATCTGCAGAGCAGGACGCAAGGCTTCCAGATAGGCGTCGTCTCCAGTTTTATCGGGCAATTCCAGGTCGAAGTCGCTGGGGATCTTCTCGAAGGGGAAGTTGTTGGCGGCGTGGATCGAAAAGGTGAAAACGGCTGGATCGCCCTGGCAGATCTGGGCCGTGCCGTTGCCTTGATGCACATCGCAGTCGATGACAGCAACGCGCCGCACGCGCGCCTCGGCCAACATGGCATAGGCGGCCACCGCGCTATCGTTGAAGACACAAAAGCCCTCGCCGTAGTCGCGGCAGGCGTGGTGCGTGCCGCCAGCCAAGCTCACAGCGATGCCATCTTCGAGCGCGGCGCGACAGGCTTCGATGGTGGCTCCGACCGAGCGGCGCGAACGTTCGACCAAGCTGCCCGACCAAGGCAGACCGATGCGACGGATCTCGGCGGCGCTGAGCTCGCCCCACTGCACACGCTGCACATAGTCGAGCGAGTGTGCCCGCACAAGATCGCTGTTTTGGGCCGCCATAGGGGCGATGATTTGCTCGCTGGGCACGATCTGGGCGGCCAAAACACGCTGGCGCAAGAGGGCATATTTCTGTGCCGGGAAACGATGCCCTTCGGGAAGGGGCAAGGCAAATGAAGCAGATGAAAAAATCCGCATTCGGATTATCCTCTCTAGCCGAAAGCGCAGCTTTGCAGTACAATACGCACAATTACCCCACTTGGAAGAGCTTCGTTATCTCTTTTCATTCTATCGAACGGTGCCAAATCGGCAGATTTGGTGCATGATACTAACAGTACCATCCTTTGGGGTTTCTGTACGGTGTTTAGGTCATTGGCGCCTTTGAAATAAGGCGTATAGATCGTGATGTACCCACTAATAGTCGTGACCTTAGATCAGAACCGTTTTGGCAAAACAAACAGCTGGGAACGGAGTCTCTCTCATTTCGAGGAGTGATTCATGGGTTGGGTAGATGTCAAAACAAACGACGATTTCGTTCGGGCACGCAGGCAGGCGCTCGTGGCGGGTCTCTTCGATTTGCTCAATCGTCGTTCAAACGATCTGCTCTCTTTTGAAGAAGTGCGATCGCGCCTCAATATTCGAGGCCAACGCTATATTGGTCATCAAATTGTGCCAGTCGACCGCATTATCGGCAGCGAAGGACGCTATAGCGACTTCGACCGCCGCTTTTTGCCGCGCAAAGATTCAGTTAAAAATCGCTGGCGCAGTGTCGATAAAGCCCACTACGAAGATGTGATCTTACCGCCGGTCGAACTGTATAAAATCGACGATGTCTATTTTGTAAAAGATGGCAACCACCGCGTTTCGGTTGCGCGCCAACAAGGTCAACTCGAACTCGATGCCTATGTGACCGAACTGTTTGTCGATGTGCCGCTCAGCGCCGACATGAGCGCCCACGACCTGATGCTTAAAGAAGAGTACAGCGACTTTCTAGAGTGGACCAACTTGCATCGGTTGCGCCCCGAACAGCGCATCGAGTTCACCGAGCTGGGCGGTTATCTGGATCTGGTGCGCCATATCAATGCCCATCGCTACTACATGGGGCTCGAACGCAAACAAGAGATCGACCGTGATGAAGCGGTAGCTCACTGGTACGATACGGTCTACATGCCGATCATCAAGGTGATTCGCGAACAAAACGTGCTTGAACACTTCCCAGGACGCACCGAGGCCGACCTCTATCGCTGGATTATGGATCACCGTTGGTATCTGCGCGAGAGCACAGGCGAAGACCCTGGGCCCTACACCGCCACGATGGACTACACTTCGACCTTCGGGCGCAAAGGCTTGGCCGAGATCGTCGGCAATGTATTCGAGCAGGTTCGCTCGCTCTTCCCTTGGTTTAACGACGAACAGTCTGACAAGAAAGCGTAAGCTACGCAGCGCGATCCGTAAGGTACCGCCCACGTTCGTTTAGGCTTTTCTATTTTCTTCAGCCATAGCAAATTCGATTGATTTCTTTATGTTTTGACCTTCGGTGAAGTGGAATTCATACCAAATCCGTTCGATCGGTTCAGTACTCTGGCGGCTTGGTCTCTTTCCCAAAGAAGGCTGTTAGCGCGTCCGCCTACGGCTACTAACAACTCGCCCGTAACCTCGCTGTTGTAGCTGTGTGCCGAGAGCCCGCTCCAAAATACAACAAAGCGGATTTCGTATCAACTTTCCTTTGTTTCTTCCGTTGCGAGCATACACGTCTTTAAAGCGAGTCGCGCATCGCTCCCTTCTCCCGCAATGCTATGCATTACCCAAAAGTCGTGTCGGCAGCAACAGGCGATCGTTCGCATAGCATCGCGGGAGTATCCTTGAAAGCACAGAACGGGGAGCATTCACCCCCTCGCCCGCAGTGCGGGAGAGGGGGGCCGGGGGGTGAGGCCCGATAACGCTGACCGTATGTTGATTTGTGGTAATGTACAGCTCCAGCAATGCGGAAGAAGGACTGGGGATGAGGGCAGGCTAGCCCATTTTGTAGCCGTAGGCGGACGCGGTTGAGTCCGAATGGAAGCTAGAGGTCTCGCCGCCAGAGCGAAAAAGTCAGCAAGATTTGATGGAAGCGCATAACGAAGGGTGTATGCAAGACTAACATCGCATACACCCTTCGTTTGTTCTGTGCTCTGCTCTACACAGCCTACAAAGGCGAACCTAGCAATAAATCAACAATGAAAAAGGCTAGATCGGCTTCGCAGGCTGCCCAACGATCAGGGAGACTGTTCTCTCAACTCAATAGGTAGCTGATCAAAGGCTTAACTAATCGAGCGCACATGCACAGTGATTTCTGGGCTGGTGGGGCGAACCCGATAGGTGCGAGTATCGCCAACCGCTGCGCCCATGAGCGCCATGCCAAGCGGGCTGTTTTCGCCAATTAGATTGCGAATGGGATTGGCCTCGCTCGGGCGCACAATTGTATACTCTTCGGTTGTATCATCATCAAAAGCGACTCTGACCGTTGAACCGCGCTGCACTCGCGGGCGGCCATCATCGATAGGTGGCTCTGGCTCTGCGGGCTGCTGGATAACCGCTTGGCGAACCGCAGCCGAATAGAACGAGCTGGCAACTGGTTGATGCTCGGCGGGCTGCTCAACTGTGGGCGTTGGTGCATATTGGCGCGTGACCGGAGCTGCAGGACGGGGCGCTTCTGACTCCATTGAGCTTCTCGGCGGCAACGGGCGCTGCTCGGGAACACGCTCGTAGGTGGCACGCGAGGCTCCAAGCGGCGGTCGCGCTTCGGCGGCTGGCGCAGCAGCGACTGGAGCAGCGCTGGCTGGCGCAACGGCGGCTGGTGATGGACGAGGCGCTGGGGCTGGTTCTGATGCTGGTACTGTGCTCACAGGAGCGTCGTTCGTCGCGCGAGCTGGATTCGCTCGCTCAGAGGCCGAAGCTAAGACTTGGGCGAATGTCTCTTCCAAACCTTCGCGGATAGCTGCCAACAAACGGGCGTGATTACTCAAACTCGCCTCAAGACGGGCAATACGCGCTGTAGCTGAACTGAGCCGAGTTGATAAATCAGCGACCTCAGTTTGCAGTGCAGCAGCTTCAGCCTGACTCTCTGCGGCCAATGCCTCAAGAACAGCAAGCTGCCGTTGAACGATCGTGCTGATGGCACCACTCTCGTTGGCAGTGGTTCCAGCACGCTCGTCTGAAGCCTGACGTGCGGATATAGGACTCAGCGTGGTCATTCCTCTCAATTCCTCTTTGTTTGGTACAAAATGAATACAATAGTGAAATCGTTGCTGCATTGAAAAGCGATGTTTCACAGACACAAACGCTACCCTTGAGGCGATATCTTTTCAACGCCCCAATTACACACAAGCTCCAACACGCGAATGCAGGTTCTCGCGAATAAAAATATGAACGCTACAGGCACTTACGGTATAGCGAGCACCTCGGTCGCCCCCCAGAACACACTAGCTGTGTTCCAACACGAATGGCGAAAGGCTTTCGTTTCCTCCTACGAATGTGCTCGTGCGAGGCAGGGCAAACGCCTCATATGGCGAGATGGCTGTGATCCGCTTCTCAATGATTTTTGTATTGTACCATGTGTCGTAGGCCAAACATACACCTTTTGACGCATTCCTTTGCAGAATCTTTGTGCTATAGTTCCCTTTCAAAGCTTTCGAAGCAAGTTTATCGGATTCACTGTGTTAAGACTATTGCCCAATGAAGCGCTCTTTTTCGCAATCCGTTGAGTAGGTTCAGTGTAAGAGCTACATATTTGAACACAAATCTTCGGCAGGGCAGAATTTCTCTTGTCGATGTATGGTATTTCGCTCGACAATGCGACATAGCATACATGTCTGCCTCATTGTTAGCTGTCAACCGCTGTGCTTGTTGAACGAATTCATATGAGTTTCAAAGAGTGTAAATAGATTTGGTATCATTCTCCAAACTTGGGCAAATAGCTCGTGCTATACTACAAAGAAGTAGCGAAGGCGTGTCCACACATCTTCGCCTAAGAACGAGGTTGATTGATTGTGAGTGTTATGCCTTTATTTGACGCCAACCAACGAGCATCCTTGGATCTCTTCCACCGCACCTATCACGCGTTGTTGCGCAGCAGCGGCGAGATTCAGATCCAAGCTCTTGTTGAGCCGTACTTGGCTAGCGAAGCGAGCTTGCACGAAGGTGCGCTCGAAGAGCAACCCGATCTTTCGGCGCTGATCTATACCTCATTGCGCCTCTCTGATGCGATCAGTAAGGTGCGCCTGCTGTTATTAGGGCAAAGCAACGAAGTGTTCGCCCGTCACGGCTATGGCGATGTTCAGAACTGGCAACAGGTCAGCGCGCCGGGCCGTCGCCGCAAGATGTTTTTCGATGGGCGCGAGACGCTGGCCGTCCTAATCGCCAGCCCTTCCGACCTCGACGACCTTATTCCGATGCTGGTCGCCTATCAGATCGAATGGAATAAGATTCACAAACTGCTGCGCAGCAGCCCAAAGGCGGCCCAGATCGAGCAGTTCCTGTTTGAAGCCAGCGAAGCGCCCATTCAAGCGAACGAAGGCTGGAACGACCTGCGTGATGCGCTCAAGCTAGAGCAGCGCGACCTCGAACGACTCTCCGCTACCTGGCGTAGCGCCCTGCCGCAACAGCTTTTGGCTATGGCGCGCCAACACAAACGCTTCGCGGTGCGCATGCTGGGCGGCTCGTTTATGGACTATCAGCGGGCGACCTTACGTTGGTGGTGGCATATCGAAGATAGCACAAAAGAGATCGATCTGAGCCAGCGTCCGGTCTACTTTGTGTCGAGCAACACCCATAGCCTGATCAACATTATGAGCGGCTTCGCGCTACGCAATACGGGCGAACTGCTCAGCTTCCTCGACCAGCCCCAACACGCTGCGCTGCGGGCCGAACACGAACGCATCGTTGCGGAAGAGGTGCCGAGCAGCCGCGAAAACTTCTTCTACTATGTTCAGAAGAAGTATCAGGCCGATCCCTCTAGCCGCGATTACTTCGAGCGGCGCGCCAAAGAAGAAGAGGCTTTGGGCATTCTTCGCATACCGAGTCGCTTCTACGTTGATGTCGACAGCCAGATCTTCGACTTGGGCAAGCTCGACCCGAACCTGATGGACCCACGTTTGCAGATTCCGGGCATTGAGAAACTGCGCGAGAGCGACGCCCTCATCCTTAACATCGACTATCCGCTCGGACTGGCCGCCTACAACATCTTGACGATTGTGGGGCGCAGCGTGGGCGAGATGCGCGGCGTCTATGTGATCGGCAAGGCTGCGACTCTGAACGGCAAAATCGGCGATGTGCTGATTCCCAACGCGGTCTTCGACGAGCATACCGGCAACACCTATATGTTCGCCAACTGCTTTATGGCCGCCGATGTCGAGCCTTACTTGGTGTATGGCAGCGTGCTCGATAACCAACGCGCGCTGACGGTGCGCGGCACCTTCTTGCAGAATCGCGCCTTCTTACAAGCGCTTCACCGCGAATTCATCACCGATATCGAAATGGAAGCTGGCCCCTATCTGAGCGCGATCTACGAGCAGACCTTCCCCGACCGCACACCTCATAACGAAGTGATCAGCTTCTTACGGCTGCCCTACGATGTTGGTTTTATGCACTATGCGAGCGATACGCCGGCCAGCAAAGGTCAAAACCTTGGCTCGCAGAATCTCTCGTACTTCGGCATGGACCCAACCTATGCCACGGCCTTGGCGGTGGCGCGTCGGATCTTAGAGCAAGAGGTTCAGCGCCTCGAGAACAAAAAGCCCACAACGTGGCGACGCGACGACCCTCCGCCGCTGCCCAGCGGACGCTAACAATAGGCCTAGCTAGAGGCTATTGCGCATAGCAGTAGCCTCTTTTTGCTTTTTCTGCCAAAATACTACAAGAGCCGCTTGGCCTAGCGTTTTGGGAAGCGGCCTCGCAGCACAGGCAGCTAGCCCACGCATTGGCGGGCCGGACCTTGGTAGCCGTAGGCGGACGCGCCAAGGACCGCATGGGAGCGAGAGAGCTAGCCGCCAGATGAGCGAATCGCTCCTCGAAATCGACCGGAATCGCAGTTAGATACAAGCCCAAAAAGGAACTAATAGTATGACAATTCAAGAACTTACCGATGCGATGAACGCATTTGTTGAGGCCAAAGGCTGGTATCGCGAGGACTCGCCCTATAAACAAACACCCAAAAACATCGCGATGTCGATCGCCATCGAAGCGGCCGAGATTATGGAGCACTACCAGTTTAAGGAGGAGGCCGATCCGCAAGAGCTGGCGGGCGAGCTGGCCGATGTGGCCTTGTACCTCTTGCAGTTGGCCTACTTGAACAATATCGACCTTGAGAAGGCGATTATGGACAAGCTACGCATCAACTACGAGCGCACTTGGTGATAGCTAATCCGCTCGATTGGTTCGGATTGAACGCCGCTCCGCTTAGAATAGAAGCCTTTAACAGAGCGGAACTCCTCTATGTTGTTGTGCGGATTTACCTGTCGCTGTGTGCTCGATCTGAACCCGTGAATGCTAAACGAGGGTCTATTCTGCTTTAAACTGCGGAATAGACCCTCGTTTACAGCTACATTCTCTCTTCCAGCTGCCTAGTATTTAGGCTAGCGTTGAATGCAAACTGTATCCTTACTGCTGTTCGGCGTGCGAGATGACCAGAACTCGGTTGGCCGAATTCATCGGATCGGGCATAACCATCACTACAACAGCGGTATTATCGTCTTTCGACCAACCAGCTGTCTCAACACCCTGCTGAATCTGAGCAGCTTCACTTAGCTCGGTCCAGCCTTCGCCCGTCAGATAGCTATCGTAAAATTCCTTGATCGAAGCGAAGTCGGCATCGCCAGCTAGGCCATAGGCATCGACATACACAGTCGCGTCGGTCTGCTGCTGAGCCAACTGTTCCTTCATGCTGTTGATCATGCTGTTTATAACAGCGTTATCTTCAAGTGCGGTCGCGCCGGCATAGAGCGGCAAACCGCCACTGGTCTGTTCAGTACTCATCACATCGCCCGTGCTAGGAGCGCTATCGATCGAAGCCTCACTGGTAGGCTGAGTGGCATCGGTTGTGTCGTTGGTGAAAGCGGTAGCATTGGTGGGAGCATCGGAGGTGGAGGTGGGGGCGCTGCTACAAGCAGCCAGTGTGAACGAGAGCGCGAGCAAGAGAGCGAAAAGTCGAATAGGTCGCATCGTCTTCTCCTTAATTTTACTTGTAAACAGGCGGTCTCTCTCAAGTTTTGCTTGAGCTAAAGCGAGCCGCATGTTGTATCGTTTCATCATGAGCCATCATGTCGAAGATTGCACTACACCTTTTGACCCATTCAATCTCCTCCTTTTCTCATAGACCAACGTCAAATTATTACCTCAACTAATAATTGACACCCTGATGAGCTGATGTACACTAGGCGAATCACGAGTGGATTGAATTCAATAGAGACATCTCATAGCATTTACTGGCAAGCCACATTGGAGAACAATTTATGCAATCTGAAACGCCAGAGATGGTGTTATCGCGCGCCGCCCGCCGGAATTTCTTCGCCAACCTTATCGATGTGTCGTTCTTTGCCTTCGGCATAAACATGGTGTCGCGCTACACCGTCTTACCCTACTTTGTCGGCAGCATCAACAATAATCCACTGTTGTTAAGCTTGATTCCCATGCTGACTCAGGTAGGGTGGCTCTTACCCCAACTCTTTACAGCGCCCTACATCAAAACCTTGCCGCGCCGCAAGCCCTACGTCTTGCTGATGACCGCGATCGAGCGCATCCCCTTCCTGGTCTTTGGTCTGTTGTTGCTGTTTGGGAAAGATCTGCCGGGAAGCCTTATGCTAAGCGCCTTTTTCATAGGCTATGCGATCCACACCTTCTTCGCAGGTTTTACCGCGACCGCTTGGCAAGATATGATCGCTCGTGTGATTCCCGGCAAGCGTTGGGGTATCTTTTTTGGGCTAAGCAGCGCGATCGGAGCGGTTTTAGGCATCTTTTCCGCCAAAGTCACCGACTTCGTGCTCGAAAGCATGAGCTTTCCCAACAATGTCGGCCTGCTGAGTCTGCTCTGTTTTGTCGGTTTGACGATCTCGTTTTCGGGTCTAGCCGCAACGGTCGAACCAGCCCAGCCAACCCAGCCGCGCGAGCCGATGATGCCCTATTTGCGCAGTTTGCCGCCGCTTTTAAAAAAAGACAAAGGTTTCCGCAACTATTTGATCACGCGAACGGCTTTGTCTTTATCCTTTTTAGGACACAGTTTTGTTACAGCAGGATCTATGCTACGCTTTGACATTAGCCTCTGGTTGGGCACCTATTTGGCGGCCCAACTGGCTTCGCAAGCGTTGAGCGATGTTGTTATGGGCACCTTGGCCGATCGCTGGGGACACAAACAGGTCTTGAAGCTGGCAAACCTGATCGGCGTCTTAGCGCTCGTTGCATCGGTGCTAGCGCCCAGCCCTGAATGGCTGATCGGCGCTTATGTCTTGATCGGTATCGCGACCTCGGGCTATCAGCTTTCGGGCTATACCTTGGTGATGACCTTTAGCACAGATGATCAGCGCCCGACCTATATCGGTCTGGCCAACACTGCTCTGGCACCGGTCGGCTTTTTTGGGCCGCTGCTGTTGGGCGCACTGGCCAGCCGAGGTGGCTACAATATGCTCTTCCTGTTCAGCGCAGTGATAGGAGCGATCGCGCTGGCGCTATTGCAGTGGTGGGTGCCCGATGTTCGCCGACAGGAGCAAGCAACAGAGCAAGCAAGCCAAAGCGCTTCTGCATAAGGCAGATAGATTCGGTGCTATGATTGGTGCGTGCTGGCAAAGTCGTTAGAGCACACTACAGAGGAGTATCCAATGCCTTTGTTTGATCTTCCCTTAGAACAACTTCAAAACTACCGTCCGCCATCGACCGAACAACCCGACTTCGATCAGTTCTGGAGCGATACGTTAGCCGAAACCCGCAGTTTTTCGCTCGATGTTCGCTTCGAAGCCGTTGATTACGGTCTGCGCAACGTGGAAAGCTACGATGTGACCTTCAATGGCTTCGGCGGCCAGCCGATCAAAGCTTGGCTCAGCCTGCCAAAGCAGCGCAGCGGCCCCCTGCCCTGCGTCGTCGAGTACTTGGGTTACGGCGGCGGGCGCGGCCTGCCGATCGATTGGACGCTCTGGCCGAGCGTGGGCTACGCCCACTTTTTGATGGATACACGCGGCCAAGGTAGCTCGTGGGCCCAAGGCGACACGCCCGATCTCTACAGCGAAGGTGGCAATCCGGCCATCCCCGGCTCGATGACGCAGGGCATTCTCGATCCCAAGCACTACTACTACCGCCGCGTCTTCAGCGATGCGGTACGTGCTATAGAAGCCGCTCGCTCGCACCCCGCCGTCGATGCCAGCCGCATCGCAGCCACGGGTGGCAGCCAAGGTGGCGGCATCACGATCGCCGTTTCGGGCTTGGTGAAGGATCTCAAGGCGGTCGCTCCCGATGTGCCCTTCCTCTGCCACTATCGCCGCGCCACCGAGATCGTCGATAGCGCGCCCTACAACGAAATCACGCGCTTCTGCCAGCGCCACCGCGACAAGATCGAACAGGTCTTCACCACGCTCTCGTACTTCGATGGCGTGAACTTGGGCGCACGCGCCAACGCCCCGGCGCTCTTCTCGGTCGCCCTGATGGACATGATCTGTCCTCCTTCGACTGTCTTCGCGGCCTACAACAATTACGCTGGCGAGCGCGATATCCGTATCTATCCCTACAACCAGCACGAAGGCGGCCAAAACGTCCACACGGTCGAAAAGATCCGCTTTATCAGCGAGCGCATCTAAAACCGCTTCAGCAGCAAACTAGGCCAGCCCACCATTCGGACGGGCTGGCCTTTCTACATCTCACAGCACATCAGCTTGTTCATTTCAGCGCTCTGGCGGCAAGGGCAGTCTTGTCCATTCGGTCCCGACCGCGTCCGCCTTCGGCTACAAACATCCCACCCATCAAAGGAGGCTGCTAACTGCCTGCGACGAAGCGCTCGCCTGAAAACGAAATAAGAAGCTGCTTTGTGCGCGCACGAAGCAGTCGCAGCGAAGCTGCGAAATAATGCGCTGTATGGTGGGCAAAGCGATTTGATAGCCGTAGGCGGACGCGCCAGAAGACTTTTTTGTAGGTAAAGACCTTTCCGCCTCGCACAAGTCGGCAAGCGTGTGGTGCGCCCTGGCGGTTTGGAAATGACCCGCCGCATGTTAGAATTACTCAAAATGAGGTCGGATGATCAACTGGTCGAGCCAAAGCGTATGATCGAAGATGAAGGGCTGTTTGGCGTCGCTCGCATCGTCTTTAACCTGATACGCAAGCCCGATATTCGCCGCTACGTCTTGAATATGCGCGCCATGTGCAAAACCCACAGCGAACATCTGCGCGGCCTGACTATGGTGGCCTATAAGCCCACAGAGGCTCAAAACCAAGCGTAAGGAAAGTAGTATGCAAAGCTATATCGCAAACCTCGTCACAACCCAAGAGATCCCTGACGATGGTATCATCAGCCGCAATATCTACAAAGACGAACAAGTCACGGCAGTGTTATTCGGCTTCAGCCAAGGCCAAGAGCTGTCGGAGCACACCGCCGCAGTGCCGATCATTATTCAGATCATCAGCGGCGAAGCGCGGCTGACGGTTGGCGAAGAGGTGATCGATGCAGAGCCGAACGCTTGGCTGCATCTCGATGCCAAACAGCCTCACAGCGTCTATGCCAAAACGCCTTTGGTGATGCTGCTCACCCTGGTGAGATAAGTTGAGCTATGCAAAACGTTCGTCTACGGCCGATCGCCCTGCCGGTTGAACACGGCGGCTGGAGTTTTCTGTTCTCACCGATTCTGCTCGGCCTGTGGATCGCGCCCAGTCTGGCGGGATTCTGGCTGAGTCTGGCGGCGCTGGGCGCCTTTCTGCTGCGTCAGCCGCTTAAGTTAGCGCTCAGCGACCGTCGGCGTGGCAAACGTTACCCGCGCACTCAATGGGCCGAACGTTTTGTAGCGCTCTATGGCGGCGCCACGCTGATCGCGTTCGTAGCAGCCTGTCTCAGAGCCCAGCAGGCCTTTTGGCAGCCCTTTCTGGTGGCGGCACCGCTGGCTGTGGTGCAGCTCTATTACGATGCCCGCCAACAGAGCCGTACCTTGCTGGCCGAGATCTGTGGGGCCAGCGCGATGGCAACACTCACGGCAATGCTGGCTCTGCTGGGCGGCAAAACACTCTCAGTCGCGCTCCTGCTCTGCTTGCTGCTAGTGCTGCAAGCCGCCAGCGCCCTGCACTATGTCACCACTCGCCTTACGCTGGCGCGCGGCCAAGCTGCCCAACGCTGGCCGGTCTATGTGGTGCATCTGGCCTGCTTGCTGATCGCCGTGCTGTTCTGGCTGGCCCAGCTCAGCAATTGGCTGCCAATCGCGCTCTTCGGCTTGTTGACGCTGCGCAGCTTTATCGGCCTACTTGAGCACAGTTTGGCGACCCGCACCCCGATCGTCGGTATGCAAGAGTTGGCTTTCAGTTTGACCACAGTTGTGCTGCTACGCTTCGCGGAAGTGGGTTTGTAAAGACGTTAGCGAGCTAGAGTAGCGTCTTAATCATTCACAACGATCGCGCTTTATCCAAAAAAGCTGCTTTGTAGAAAACTTACAGAGCAGCTTTTGCTTTGCGTCAAAGCTGCTCACGGATCGGAGTACAATAGGACCACATCATTGCGATGCCTATTACAGAAAGAAACCGATCTATGACCTCTAGCTATACCGTTTTGATCGCTTCCTATCTGGAAGCCGAATATGTTGAGCGCATTCGAGCCGTTAGCGATCGCATCAAGGTGATCTACGAGCCCGATCTACTGGCCCCGCCGCGCTACCCCGCCGACCACACTAGCGGCATCGGCTTTGTGCGCAGCCCGGAGGATGAGGCGCGCTGGCGCTCCTTGCTGGCCCAAGCTGACATTCTGTTCGATTTCGACCACACTAACCGCGAGGCCCTGCCCGAGCTGGCCCCCAAGCTACGTTGGGTGCAGGCCACCAGCGCTGGAATCGGCCAAATGGTGCGCAGCTTGGGCTACCCCGAACGCATGCCGCATGTGCAGTACTGCACCGCAAGCGGAACACACTGCTATCCGCTGGCAGAGTTCTGCGCTATGGCAATGATGATGTTTTCGCGCAACCTCTGGCAGATGCAAGCGCTGCAGAGCGAGGCGCGCTGGGAACGCTTCGCCGCTAGCGATCTGGCGGGGCGCACCGTCACCATCCTCGGTTTAGGGCGAATCGGGCGCCAAGTTGCGCGGGTGAGCGCCGCGCTCGATATGCGTGTGCTGGGCGTTAAGCGCACTGTCGAAGGCATCGAAGCGAGCAGCCTGTTCTGCGAAGCGCTCTACACGCCCGACAAGCTAGACGAGCTGCTGCCCCAGAGTGAATTCCTGATCATCATCACGCCCCACACCGACGAGACCGAGCAAATGATTGGGGCGCGCGAGCTGGCACTACTGCCCAAAGGCGCGGTGCTGATCAATATCGGGCGCGGCGCCATCATCGACGAGGCAGCGCTGATCGAGGCTTTGCAGAGTGGCCACCTGGCTGGCGCCGCCCTCGATGTCTTCGCGACCGAGCCGCTGCCCAGCGATAGCCCGCTCTGGCGCATGCCGAATGTTTTGGTCAGCCCACATTCGGCCAGCACCAGCGACCGCGAAAATAGCCGCCTGACCGACCTTTTCTGTGATAACCTTCAGCGCTTTTTGAACGGTCAGCCTCTGCGCAATCTGCTTAACACCCAAACGCTCTACTAACGCTACAGGCCCTCATCCCCTGCCCTTCTCCCGCGTGCTGTACATTAGCCACAAATCGACATACGGTCAGCGTTATCTGCCCTCACCCCCCGGCCCCCTCTCCCGCACTGCGGGCGAGGGGGTGAATGCTCCCCGTTCTGTGCTCTCAAGGATGATCCCGCAATGCTATGCGAACGATCGCCTGTTGCTGCCGACACGACTGTTGGGTAATGCATAGCTCCCGCGTGCGGGAGAAGGGACTACGAATTCACGCACTCAAAACGCTCTACTACCACATAGGATTATTCCAAATTTGGAAGCTGATATTCGAATCTGCTGTAAACAAGGAAAGGTCACTTATCATTAGACGTCTTGATCTCAAAGCCTCTTGTTTCCAGCTAGTATTGCGACTAGGTGAGGTCTCTCGGCAATTCACAGCTAAAGGAGCAGGTTATGAGATCAAGACGCCCGATGATGAACCTGATCGTTGGTTTCTTTTTACTCAGTCTTAGCAGCTGTCTTCTCTTGTTTCATAGCCCTTCAGCCTCTGCAGCCCCCGTAGAATGGCTCTGTTACCCCACTACGGGATCGGCAAGCATCAACGGCAAAGTCACCAAACCGGGTGGCTCTCCCCTTCAATCCGTGACAGTCGAAGTCTATAACAACTATGGTGTCCGCGCAGGCTATGCCTCTACCGATGCCAGTGGCGAGTATTCGGTCAACAATCTGATCGCGGGCACTTATTTCCTAAAAGTTGGAGCTCATCATGAAGGTTATGTAGGTGAATGGTATAACAACGCCCAAAAGGCGGTTGATGCAACGCCAATTGCGCTAAGCAACGCAGAAATCAAAAGTGGGGTTAATGTCGAACTAGCGCTTGGCGCAAAGATCAGCGGCACGGTCACTGACCAAGCAAGCAATCCACTCGAGAATGTGCAGGTCAGAATTTACAACGCCGACAAGTATCTCATAGCTAACACCTCCACCAATGCCAGCGGCAACTACAACACCACAACGGGGCTAACCAATGGCACCTACTATGTACAGTTCCAGCATTACGAAAAAGTGCCTATCTACTATCCCAACGCATCTTCAATAGACGCGGCGGAAGCGATCGTTATCTCAAGTCCAACAAACTATACAGTCAACGCCCAGCTTCAAGAGGGCATAACGCTCACTGGACAGATTAGCGATGCTGAAACAGATGCAGCCTTATCAGGTGTAGAAATCACTATCAGTGGAGAGAACCTCTCTAAATATGCTACCAGCACTGCAGGTGCCTTTAGCATTAAGGGTTTGAGGCCAGGTCAATATCGGCTAAATGCCTCTAGCTATTTCGATTCTTGGCCTTATGTAAGACAAACTCGCCTGATCACAATTCCCAACGGTGTCACAAGCTACAATGTTGATTTGGCTATCCCCAAAGGGGGCAGCATATCGGGCAAAGTAACCGATACCGACGGAAACCCGCTTGCTTCGATCACGATCTTCATCAGTAACGAAGACGGCTCCTATCAAGAGTACGTCTATACAAATGCTTCAGGGATCTATAGCGCTAACGGTATGCCCGATGGTAAATTTCAGGTTCACTTCCGCCCTTACACCTATATCGAAGAATATTATGACGATGCCAACGATCGCGAAAGCGCAACACTCGTAGAAATCCGTAATGCTGAAGCGAAAACGGGCATCGACGCCCAACTGGCGCTTGGCAGCAGTATCAGCGGCAAAGTCACCGATGCCGAGAGCAACGATCCGATCCAAGGTGTGTCTGTAGTAGTGCTCAATGAAGAGGGCTATCAGGTTGCCAGCGCCACCAGCCAAGCCGATGGAAGCTACACAACCCAAACCATCCTCCCCAGCGGCAAGTATCGGGTAAAGTTCACACCCGATGATCGAAATGGCTCGTGTGGCTATGTGCTCAGCTATAACCACGGCGCCTCAAGTGAGGAGGAAGCGCCCTTTATCAACATCACAGCGCCCACCCCTGTCAGCAATCTGAATATAGCACTGAAGCGCGGTGCATTCGTGAGCGGCAGCGTCAAAGATACGGCTAGCAATCAGCCCGTCACCCAAGGTCGGATTCGCATCTATGATCAAGCGGGCAAACAGGTCGGTTCTGCAAGAATCACCGAATTCGGCACCTTCCTGAATTCGACCGGTCTCCCTTCTGGAAGCTACTACCTTCACTACATTAGTGACGAGCAAGGCTACGTCGATACCTTTTACCCCAATGCAGCGTCACGCGAAGCTGCCAGCGTGGTGGACCTCGAAGCGCCTAACCTCAAAACTGGCATCAATTTCCAGCTCCAAAAAGGCAGCCTGATCAAGGGTAAAGCGCTGCTGGCGGGCAGTTCGATAGCCTTCCAAAATGGCAGCATCATTGTCTATAGCCAAACGGGCGAAAAGGTTGCTTATGCTTGGATAGAGAAGGACGGAACGTATAGCACTACTCCAGCGCTCCGCAGCGGGCAATACTACGTCGCCGCAGTACCCTACTACGACGAAGAAGGGATTGCCAGCCTGGCCAGCAGCCCGAGCGAGCCACAACGCATTATCTCATTCTATCGCACAGATGGCGGGGCCGCCCCAAGCATGCAGTCGGCCAGTTTGCTGAGCCTGACAGCGCCAACCAACCTCGAAAACATCGACATCTCGGTCTATTACGGCAGCTTTTTACCGCTCGTTCTGCAACCCTAAACCAACACGCTGAAGCAAGTGTTTATCGCGCAATCAAAACGATGTAGGCTAAGTTGCTCGCCACCTTTCAAATAGCGCTTAGGTTTACGGCTAAGCAGGGAGAAAAGTTTGGGATCTCGTGCCGCAACGCGAGATCCCAAATAACAAACTGGGCAAGCGAAAAACGAGAAAGAGGCGTATGAGATTTCGCGCTGTCTTCTTAGCTTCATAAGACAGCCTTATTGTGTCAGCACAATTATTTGAATAAGAAAGCATATATTGCTTTCTAGAGGGTTCATTTCCACTTTCTAAGGTTCATAGATTTGACACATCGGTCTTAAGACCGATATTTCAGAAGAAATTTTATGATATACAATAAGTGTTGAATATTTGCTTGTAATCACCAATTCACACATCGGCTGTAAAAGGAATTTTCAATCCTTTCTCCCATACCTCCTAATCTGCACTTGTGACGGGTTCGTTTAACCCACAACACTTTTCCAATCTGTCACTTCTATTCTGCTTACGACTAGGATCCGTCGTCTGGGTGTGTTAAGCGGTTTCCACCTCTATTCAACGTCGTGTAATCTCTACTTTTAGAGATCGCTCTCTTATTGAAAAGGATCAAGATTGTGCAAGGATCAATGAAGACCTCACACAAACGTTCTCGCTGGGCTGCATTTTTGGTTTTGGCCTTCGCACTAGCCTTTGCCTTTATGGCTAGCAGCTCTCCGGCCTTCGCCGCCGAGAAGACCAACACTATCCCGACCGTTAAGAACTTCAACAGCGCCCGTTTCGACATGCTTGTCACGATTGAGACCATGGGCATCAAAGATTTTGCCTTTGGCAATGGCTCTGTGCAAATGCCTGACCGCATGCAAGCTTGGATCGGCACCAACCACGATAGCGAGCGTATCGGTATCGTTGTGATCGGCTCGATGATCTACATGAACGAGGGCGATGGATGGGAAACCGTCAACGATGTTCCCGAGGGCACCGCTGATGCAATGCCGCTCTCCGATCAGATCGCCGCTCTGGCCGATCTATCGGAAGGGGTGTATGTGATCGGTTCGGCCAGCGTGCGCGGCCAAGCAGCTACTCAATACCAGCTTTCGGTTAAGGGCGAAAAGGTGCTCGACCTGGTTGGTGAGGTAGACAGCGAGACCGCCGCTCTGATCGAGGGTATGATGCTCAAGTACGACTTCTGGATCGGCGCTGACGGCACCTTCCTCCAGCAGAACACCCAGACCACGATTGCGGCTGGTAGCTACGCTGGTCAGGAGCTGCCTGAAATCACCACTAACTCGTTGGTGACCTTCTACGACTTCGACGATCCGAGCATCAACGTAGTCGCTCCTAACTAAGCGCTTCGATCAGCGATGGAGCTTGAATGGTTCACTGGGCTGGGTTTTACACGACTCAGCCCTTTTTTAACAACGCATTCGATCGTAAATCCGCACGCTTGCTTAGCTTTTCATACCAAATCCGTTAGATCACTTCCTTTTTGGCCTTCGGCAGAGCGGAACTCAACTCTTTTTGTTGTGTGAAATTTCGCGCTGGTGCGCGAAATTTCACACAACTTCTTTCCCGGCTGCTCGTCTTCCTGCACTGCAAGAGCGCAAGTCTTTAAATAGATTTGGTATCAGGGGGCGCTTGGGCGCAGGCAGACAGAAGCCGAATGTTTGGAAATGATGGTGATAGCCGTAGGCGGACGCGCTAGAAGCCGAATGGAAGGTTGAGACCTTTCTGCCAAGAAGTGAACAAGCGGATTTGATTTGAAGGGTTGTACGGGTCTCAAACTGTTGGCATAGGATTAAAACAAAAGAAAAAGGCCGTCTATGACAGCAAAAACCGTGAACAACTCACCCCGCAAAGTACGATTTCGCTTCGCCCTGTTACTCGCTTTTTTGGCAAGCCTGCTCGCCTTCAACGCCGGAACCCCAAGCGCCTATGCCGCTGAAAAGGTGCCGAGCCTGCCTGCAATCCAAGTTCCTCAGTCGGCCCGTTTTGATTTTCTAGCCACCGTTAAAGTCGATTTTCTTGAAGACTATGCCTTCGCTCAAGGCTCGCTGCAGCAGCCCGACCGCATTCAGGCTTGGGCGGGCACCAACCACACCGATGTACGCACTGGCGTTGTAGTGGTCGGCAACCGCAGTTACATCAACGAAGGCGATGGCTGGCAGTCGAGCGGCGCAGTCATTCCGATGCTGCACCCCGCCGCGCTGACCGATCACATTATGCATCTTTCGGGCGATAACGACGCCTTCTTGGCCTTCCAAGAAGAGCTCGGCTTCCAGATGAATCAGGTTGGCGGCCTGCCAAGCGAAATGCCCGACCTGCTCGAAGGCATCTATCGCATCGGCAGCAGCACGATTCGTGGCAACGCGACCACGCAGTACCAAGTGCGCATCTCAAACGCCAAGCTGATCGAATTCATCGAAGAGTTTGGCGTGCCGGTCGATTACGAGACCCGTGCGCTGCTCGAAAACCTCGAGATCAAGTACGACACCTGGATCGATGCCAACGGTATGGTGCATCAGGAAAATATCTACATCGGCTTCAAAGAGACCGAGATCTACGGCGTAGTTATTCCTGATATGTCGCTCAACCTGCTGATCACCTACTACGATCACAACAACTCCAACATCAACATCGTCGCCCCGGTCTAAGCCAATAGCTTAGCCAAACAGCGAGGGCTGAAGTTCGCTTCAGCCCTCTTTCTGTTGCCCCTTCACACCTGCTCTGCCAACCCGCTCCAACATACTCAGGCGGAGAGGCGGCTAGCTCCCATTCGGTCCTCACCGCGTCCGCCTCCGGCTACTAAACAGGGCTAGCCCCGAACAGGGCCCTCTCCCCCCGACCCCCTCTCCCGCAAGCAGGAGAGGGGAGCTTGGCTGCGTTTCACCAAAGAGGCCGTATCCAGCCCACAAAGCCGTATCCTTCAACTTGCGGTTCCTGAGCTTGCCGAAGGGCAGGGTACGGCTCGGTGCAACTCTCTAAAAGTCTCTGTCTCTTGACTCAGTGTCTCAGTGCCTCTGTGGTGAACAAAAAACGGTGCCTCTGTGGTGAACAAAAAACAGTGTCTCTGTGATGAATAGAATGTGGCCCTCTCCCCCGACCCCTCTCCCGCAAGCAGGAGAGGGGAGCTTGGCTACGTTTTACCAAATCAGTGTCTTGACTCAGTGTCTCAGTGCCTCTGTGGTGAACAAAAAACAGTGTCTCTGTGGTGAACAGAATGTGGCCCTCTCCCCCGACCCCTCTCCCGCAAGCAGGAGAGGGGAGCTTGACTGCGTTTTACCAAAGAGGCCGTACCCAACCCACAAAGCCGTACCCTTCGACTTGCGGTTCCTGAGCTTGCCGAAGGACAGGGTACGGCTCGGTGCAGCTTTCTAAAAGACTCAGTGTCTTGACTCAGTGTCTCAGTGCCTCTGTGGTGAACAAAAAACGGTGTCTCTGTGGTGAACAAAAAACGGTGTCTCTGTGGTGAACAAAAAACGGTGCCTCTGTGGTGAATAAAAAGGCGCGGTGATTTGGTCTGGTATAATGCGCCCGAACCTTGGAAGCTCATAGTTATGGTGGAGAAGCGAAGCGCGGCGCTTGCCGATTGTACGTGGTGACCGCCATTCCTGTAGGAGATGACGGCTTGAATCGACACTCTTCCTCTGCGCGCCGGCCTGCTAGGCTGAGCAGCGCTCTAACGACAACCTCGCTTACGTGGCTCGATCTAGTGGTTTGGCTGCTTGCTTTGGCCTGTACCTGGGGCTTTCTAAGCCTCGTCCCCTTGCAGCGCGAGCAGGCTTTTTCGCTTGGCAGCACCGATAGCACGGTCGCCAAGGATTTCCATCTGGCAGAGACCACCGATCAAGGGCGCGGCTATCGTTGGACAACCGGAAAGAGCCGTTTGCTGTTGCAACCCCAAGGTTTGGGCCAGCACACCCTGCGCTTCACGGCGACCGCGCCGCGCCCCGATGGCAGCAGCGTGCCTCTGCAGGTCACAATCAACGATACGATCCGCTTCGACGTGCTGATGCAAGAACAAACGCGGCGCTTCAGCCTGCTGGTGCCGGGCGATACGGTCAGAAAAGGCTTGAACGAGGTGCGCTTCGAGAGCCCGACCTTTGTGCCGGTCGAGGTCAACAACGACCCAGAGCGCAATCTGGGCGTGGTGGTCTTCGAGAGCGCGTGGCAGGCCAGCGAACCGCAAAGCTGGCTGCTGCCGACCCAGATCATCGCGATTATGCTGGTCGGCCTGCTGCTCTATCTGCTGCTCTGGCGGCTGGGCATCAGTTTCGGCTGGCGCAGCCTGATACTGCTCTTGCTGATCGCGATCAATCTGGCGATGCGCCACAGCGATATGCGCTTTATGTTCCGCTGGAACGCCCTGCTGATGTCGGGCGCTCTCGCACTCGCGCTGGCGATCGCCTTGGCTGTGGTCTGGCGCTGGCCCGCTCAACCGACCAAGCTGGCCTGGCGCGCTTGGTTCCAAGCCCACTGGCGCGCTTTTGTCGGCTACCTGCTCGCTACGCTGGTGATGCTCTTCCCGCTGATCAGCACGATGGCGAGCCATATTCCGGGCGGCATGGGCGACAACCTCGAATACCTCTGGAAGATGGAGTGGTACCGCGTGGCACTGCTCGAACAGCACGTCTCGCCGACCCATGTGCCCCAGATCTTCTACCCGACCGGGGCCGAGCTGACGATTTCCGAGATGGCGCCCGCCCACATGCTGCTCTGGCTGCCGATCACTAGCCTGCTGGGAGCCACGATCAGCTACAACCTGATTATGCTCTCGACCTTCGTGCTCTCGGGCTTCTTCACCTATCTGCTGGCGCGCCGCATGGGTGCCAAGCCCGGCGCGGCTTTTGTGGCAGGGCTGGTCTTCGCCTTCTGTCTGCGGCGCTTCTTCCACATCACCGGCCACTTCGGCATGATGGGCACCCAATGGCTGCCGCTGGCGCTCTACGGCTGGGAAGGCTTTCTGCAGCGGCGGCGCGTCTGGGATGGCTTTGTGGCAGGCTTGGCTATGGTGCTAGCCTCCTGGTCGACCCTGCACTATGGCGCGACCATTCCGCTCTTGCTGCTGCTCTACGCGCCCTTCCGCTTGGGCCTGCGCGAGCTGCCGAGTATGCTGCAGGGCTGGCGTGCGCTACTGGTGACCAGTGCGCTCTGCATTGTGCTGGTGCTGCCCGTGGCCGTACCCTACGCCGAGTCGCAAGCGCTGGGCCTGACCTTTAAGCATCGCTACGAGCAACTGCTGCTGCACACCTCGACCCTAAGCGAATATGTCTTGCCCAACCCCTACCACCCGCTCTGGGGCAACTGGGCCAGCCAATTTTACCGCCTGCACGACGGCGGCGAGCATAACTTCGGCATCGGCTACACCCTGCTGCTGATGGTGCTGGCGAGCTTCTGGCTGGCGCGCAAAACGCCCTATCTGCGCGCGCTCTTGCCGATCATTCTGGTCAACATCGTGATGAGCTTGGGGCCGGAGTGGCGTTTCGCCGATGGAGGGAGCATCAAATTACCGGTCTGGTACGTGGTGAACTACGTTCCGGTGCTGAGCGGCATTCGCACCTGGTCGCGTATGGCCATGTATGTGGTGCTCTGCTGCGCGCTCTTGGCATCGCTGAGCCTAAGCAATCTGCCCCAAGGCCTGCCGCGCTGGTTTCAGCACTACGCTTGGGCGCTGGCGAGCGGCTTGGTGCTGTTCGAGATGATCTCGATCTTGCCCTATACGCCGACAGCGCCGCGCGCCGTCGATCTCTGGATCGGCCAACAACCCGGCAGCGGCGCTGTGGTGCAGATCCCGAACGGCTTCGGCGGTCAGAGCGAATACTACAGCCTCTTCACGGACAAGCCCACCAACCAAGGTACCGGCAAGTTCCCGCCGCCCGCCTTCCGCGAAGGCCAAAACCGCCTGCTCGGCTTCCCCGACGATTCCTCGCGTCGGCTCTTCCAGCGCTGGGGCACCGAGTATATCATCATCGATCAGCAGGCCATGGATCTCGAATACCCGCGCTGGCGCGAACGCCTGCCCAACTTCCCCGAGTTCCGCGAGGTCTACCGCGACGAGGTCTACATCGTCTACCACTTCGAGCTAGATGACACCCACACGGCTTGGCTTCAGCGATAGCCGCGCAGCCCCAGTTTGAAGGGCACGTTGCGGGCGATGATCAGCGAGTGGGGCTGCTCATTGCCGCGCAACAGGTCGAGCCGTTCAAGGTATTCCGATTCGACCGTTTCGATTCGGCCCGTTGTAACCTCGCTTAGTTGAGGATGCTTGACCGAAAAAACGTAGCTGCGCCCGCCGTGGATCAGGTAGCCCCGCAACGGATCAGTGAGCGTGCGCAGCAGCTCGCTTTGATCGGCGAAGGGTTCGCTCGGCAGAGCCATGCTGCGATCCTCATAGGCGCGCAAGCTGAGCTGCCAGGGCTGCTTGCAATCGAGCTCGAACGAGCCTTTGTCCCAATCTCGCCCAAAACGCAGGGCCGCCCGCTGAACGGGAGCGCCCAAGATGCGCGCGCCGAAGTAGGGCGCGTACTGCTTGGTGCTGACGCCGAAGAAAAAGACCGCAGGCCCGGCGGAATCGCGCACGTAGGTGCGGTAGTTCACGCCCGAGACGGGCAGCCCCAGCCAATCGCTGCCGATGAAGCCGGGCCGAAAGCCCACGGCGCGGTAGCAGACCAGCCCGATGCAGGCCATACGTCCGGCGGGTGTCGGAAAGGTTTCGAGGCTAAGCCAGTCGGGCAGGTGCGGGCGCACCCGCGCGATCGGCACAAAGAAGTGGATCAACAAGAGCGTGCGCATCGTTTCGGCGAACGGCAGCGCTTCTGAGACAATCTTGGGGGCATAGATCGGGCGGAGTGGTGATTCTGCCATGGGCTTCACCTCATATCAAATCCGCTTGTTCGCTTCTTGGCGAGGAGGTCTCAACCAACCATTCGGCTTCTAGCGCGTCCGCCTTCGGCTATCAACATCCGTTCCAAACATGCGGCTGCTCGTCTGCCTGCGCCCAAGCGCCCCCTGAAAAGCCAAGCGTGCCTGCGGATTTGCTATCAAATCTGCCAAAGCACAAAACACAAGCTGTTCAAGCGGATTTCGTATCATATCAAATTCGCTTACAAAATGGCGCTCTTGTAACGCAAAAGTGGTCAGGTTCCACTCTGCCAAAGGCCAAATAGAAAGCAATCAAGCAGATTTGGTATCACTAGTCTGAGCAAAAAGAGAGGTGAGGGAGCCACCGCCCCTCACCGTTTCTGTCTATCAGCCTTGTCGCAGCTTCGCGATATTTTCGGCGATCGAGCCTTTGCCAAAGACCGCTGAGCCAGCCACCAGCACGCTCGCCCCCGCCTCGATAGCGAGGCCAGCCGTGCCGGGCGCGATGCCACCATCAACTTCCAGCTCGGCCTGCGAGCCGATCGCATCGAGCATGGTGCGCAGACGGCGGATCTTGTCGGTGCTGCTAGGGATGTAGGACTGGCCGCCGAAGCCCGGGTTGACCGACATAATCAGCACCAGATCAACCTCGGGCAAGATCTCTTCGAGGGTCGAGAGCGGCGTAGCCGGGTTGAGGGTTACACCCGCCTTGGCACCGAGGCTTTTGATCGTCTGGATCGTGCTGTGCAGGTGTGGGCATGTTTCGACATGCACCGTGATGCGGTCGGCACCAGCGTCGCGGAAGGTCTTCAGATAGCGCTCGGGCTGTTCGATCATCAAGTGCACGTCGAGCGTCAGCTTGGTGAGCGGACGAATCGCCTCTAGCACGAGCGGCCCGAAGGAGATATTTGGCACGAACATGCCATCCATAATATCGACGTGGAACCAGTCGGTTCCGCCAGCCTCCGCTTCGCGAATCTGCTCGCCCAGACGACTAAAGTCGGCAGCAAGAATCGAGGAGGCGATCTTCACCTGTTTCACGCAGTATCATCCTCTCCAAGTTTAGGATAAACGAGTATAGATCGGGCCGTTGGGTCGCAATTCGCTTTGAAAAAGGATCGCGGGGCCACAAGGCCATTCGAGCGCTTGGCTGCTCTGGCTGCGCAGCGCATCACCGATGGCGGAAAGCTGTTGAGGTGTGGTCTCGCGCCGCACGCGCCCAAGCGTGAGGTGCGGTTTAAAGCTACGGCGATCGAGTTCGATGCCCAGCTTCTGCAGGTCGTCGCCCAGCGCGGCTTGGCTGGCAGCCAAACGCGGCACCTCGCCCTGAACCCCACACCAGAGCGTGCTCGGCCGCTTGAGGTTGGGAAAGGCGCCCAGAGCATCGAGCCTGAGCATGGCGTCGCGATGGTCTTGATGGCGGCCCAGTATCGTCACAAGGTCGTTCACCAACGCGGGCGAACATTCACCCAAAAAATGCAGGGTGAGATGCATGGCGCTGGCTTCGACCCAGCGCACCGAACGAGCGTAAGGGCCAAGCTCAGCTTGAAGACGGTCTTGATGTTGCATCAAGACCGTCTTTACAGATTGTGGAAGCTCAAGAGCAATAAAAAGTCGCATTAGACATCATGGTTAAGCCAGTACGGCGACTGACTATCGATATGTGGATCGTCTGAATTGAGATGGCCACGCAGATAGCTGCCATCGGGCTGCAGATCGCGCGCATTCAGACTATCTTTCAGATAGGACTGCAAGAGATCGTCGTGAATATGGCGCAGCAGGTTCTGATCTTCGATCGGGAAGAGCGTCTCGACTCGTCGATCGAGGTTGCGCTCCATCAAGTCGGCGCTTCCAAGGTAGAGCGTCTCATCACCGTTATTCCTGAAGTAGAAGATCCGGCTATGCTCTAAGAAGCGTCCCACAATCGAGCGAACCCGAATGCGCTCGCTCAGACCCGGGATATTGGGGCGCAGACAGCAGACTCCCCGCACGATCAGATCGATCTCGACGCCTGCTTGGGCCGCAGCGTAAAGCGCATTGATCATCTCGGGGTCGGTCAACGAGTTCATCTTGAAGATGATGCGCCCCGTGCCGCCGTTGTTTTGAATATCGATCTCGTTTTGAATCAGCTTAATCAGGCCACTGCGCAATGTGATGGGCGCGACCAAGAGCTTGCGATAGCTATTCTGGCGCGAATAGCCCGTCAGGAAGTTGAACAGTTCGGAGACATCGGCCCCGATGTCGGGACGGCAGGTCAGCAGGCCCAGGTCGGTGTAGAGCCGCGCTGTGCTGGCGTTATAGTTGCCCGTGCCCAAGTGTACATAGCGCCGCAATCCATCTGGCTCCTTGCGCACGATCAAGGCCAGCTTCGCGTGAGTCTTCAGACCTAACAGGCCGTAAACCACGTGCACACCCGCTCGCTCGAGTGCGCGCGCCCACGTGATGTTGTTGGCTTCGTCGAAGCGTGCCTTCAACTCGACCAAGACCGTCACCTGTTTGCCCTCTTCGCGCGCCTGCATCAACGCGTTAACGATCGGCGAATTGGTGCCGACCCGATAGAGCGTCTGCTTAATCGCCAAAACCTGCGGGTCGGTGGCCGCTTTTTTGATCAGATCGACCAGCGGCATAAACGAGTCGTAAGGGTGGTGAAGCAGAATATCCTGTTGCCGAATAGCGCTAAAGATATCGGTATGGCCGCGCAGAGCCGCCGGAACTTTGGCCACAAAGGGCGGATCTTTCAGATCAGGGCGGTCGAGCGACATCAGCGATAAGAGGTCGCTCAGGCCCAGCGGGCCGGTCACAGCGTAGAGATCGTTCGACTTGATCTTCAGGTTTGCGAGCAGCAGATTGCGAATGTGCTCTGGCATCTTGGCATGCACCGAAATGCGCACCACTTCGCCAAAACGACGTTGCAACACACTCTGCTCGATCGTGCGCAGCAGATCGCCCGCCTCGTCCTCTTCGATCTCCATATCGGCGTTGCGCGTCACCCGGAAGGGATAGGTCGCGATCACTTCGAGGCCTGGGAAGAGCGTATGGATATGGGCAGCGATCACCTGTTCCAGCCAGACAAAGCTGTAGCGACGCTCGGGGCCAACTTGGGGATTCTTGGGGTCGTCTACATTGCTGATCGGAATCAGGCGTGGCAGCACTTCCGGCACTTTAATGCGTGCAAAGAGAGATCCTTCTTCGGGGTCGTTGATTTCGACCGCGAGATTGAGACTTAGGTTTGAGATATGCGGGAAAGGATGGCTGGTATCGAAAGCCAAGGGCGTTAGCACTGGGAAGACTTCTTGCTCGAAATAGGTTTTGACCTCTTCGACCTGGCTTGGGTGCAGCTGATCGTAATCGAGCAAGTAGATTCCTTCAGCAGCAAGGCTGGGCAGCAAGACATCGAGCAGCAGATGACGCTCTTGCTCGAGCATTGGCACCAAAATGCGACGAATCGCAGCTAACTGCTCGGTTGGCGTCAGGCCGTCCGGCGAATGCTTCTGAACCCCAGCGGCGACTTGTTGTTTGATAGCGCTCACGCGAATCATAAAAAACTCATCAAGGTTCGAGGCGAAGATCGCCAGAAACTTGACTCGTTCGAGCAGTGGATTGCGCGTATCAAGAGCTTCTTCCAAGACACGCCGATTGAACTCTAACCAGCTTAGTTCGCGATTGAAATAGGCTGATTGACCGCTTGGCAGATCTATGTGAGGCTCTGGATACGAGGGAGTCTCTTTTTGCGTCATTGGTTTAGCCCGCGGTACAACAGTCATTCTTGTTACCTATCGTCATTCAAGAGATCGTATGTATACACCCATAAACTGATATGAATAAACACGGATCTCCTAGCAGGATCCACTCTTTTAGCTTACCACTTTTCGCTACAAATTTAAGCCAGTGATAGAAGAGGGACAAAGCGATGACGAGCGTGCCTTAGCTATTTGGTACAGGCGAATCTGCACTTTCGCTCGGAGATGACTGTTCGATCGTTTCTACACCGTCGTCTTGGTCTGGTGGCAGCGCTCGCATATGGTTGATCACAAGGCCAATAATGCCAACAACGATCAAGAGGATGCTCATCAGCTGGGCGACGCGAATCGAGCCTTCACAGCTTCCTCCGATGCCATTGCCACACAGACTATCTGTGCGAAGACCTTCAATAAAGAGCCGTCCGATCGAGTAGACAATGAAATAGATAAAGATCAGGTCGCCGGTGCGCAGCCAGTGCTTGATCTTGGGCTTAAAGGTGCCGAGGTTGCGGTCAAGCCACAACATCAGACCCACACCCAACAGATTCCAGACCGATTCATACAAAAAGGTCGCGTGGAAGAGCGTGTCGGGCGGATATTGCTGCATATCGCGATAAGGGCCAACTCGGCGGTTGGCGTCGATAATCACACCAAAAGGCAGATCGGTCGGCCGCCCATAAGCCTCTTGGTTCATAAAGTTGCCCCAGCGCCCGATCGCCTGGCCCAAGAGCAGGCCGGGGATACAAATGTCGACCCATTCCCAGAAGGGCAATTTGTTCCAACGCGTATAAATAACTGCGCTCAAAACCGCGCCGATAATCGCACCGTGAATGGCAATGCCCCCCGTCGCTGGATTGATGATCTCCAGAATGGGTCGATCTTTGAAGTTATTCCATTCAAACGTGACGTAATAGATACGAGCGCAGATAATGCTCAGAATCAGGCCGAGGATCAGGTGGTTCCAAACATGATCAGGGTCGTAACCTCGATCGGCGGCGCGGCGCGAACACATCCAAGCAGCCAGTAGCGCACCAGAGATGATGATCACACCATACCAGTGAACTACTAGCGGGAAGCCAAAGATAGTCGTATTAATGAAATACGGATCATCAGGAGGATAGAGTCCCATACTCTTCTTTCATCTTCTCTTGTTAGGGTATATGTTTCGACATTGTACGCAGTTGTGTGTGGACTGTCAAAACAAAGCACACACTATTTAGCGTTATGCTACACACATGAAAATAAATTCGAGCAAAAATCGCTCATTCATAGTCTATCGGCTTGTTTGGCCCTCAGAAGCTGTTTATTTCTAGCCTTGGTATTGTATAGCGCTCTGTCTGCAAACCATCGCTAGGGCCTTGCGATTTGCTTTCCGCTTTTGGCAAGCGTATACTGATTGTTATACAATCAAAAACACACAATCCAAAGGAGGATTTCGATATGGCGATAGAGCAGTTTCTCGTGCCCGAAGTGTCGTGTCAGCACTGCGTCAAAGCGATCACCGAGGAAGTCAACACCATCAAAGGTGTGCAACAGGTCGTTGTCAACCTGAGCAACAAAAGCGTGCGCGTCGAACACGACGGCAGCGTCAGCATACAAAGCTTGATCGATGCGATCAGAGATGCAGGCTACGAAGAGATTTCGGTTCTGGCCTAAAGCTTCACAGCATCAAGCAGATAACACAGAGCCAGCCTGCACGCGCAAGCTGGCTTCCGTCTATGACAGCACCTCCGCTCGGCCGCTTCACAAATCAGGCGGCGAGCTCTCAACCTTCCATTCAATCCTCACCGCGTCCGCCTTCGGCTATCAACATCCCGCCCATCAAAAGAGGACTGTAGCCGCCCACGCGAAGCCTTCACCCGATTTCGAAACAGCTCAGATCAAATTCGCTTACAGAGTTGTGTTCTTGTAACGCAAAACAGGCTAGTTCCACTCTGCCGAAGGCCAAATAGAAAGCAACAACCGGATTTAGTATCAAACCCGCTTATATCGTTAGCTAAAGCCGCCAAAGCCGCGCTGTGCCATCTTCCGAGGCCGAAGCACAGACACCATTGGCTGCACAGCTCAAACCGCGAATGCCGCTGGTATGAATGGCGCGTGTGCTGACCAGTTGGCAGGTTTGCAGCCGCCAGATCTTGATCAGGCCATCGTTGCCACCCGAGAGCACAAACTGCCCATCGTGGCTGAAGCTCAGCTGGGTGATCGGGCCTCTGTGCTCGCTGTTGATGATCTGAGCACGGTTTGTACCGATCTTCCAGAGCCGAATCTCGCCATCGTCGCTGCCCGAAGCGAGCAGATCGCTATTGGGGTGAAAGGCCAAGGCTTGAACACGAGCCTTATGGCCGATCAGATTGTGTACCAAATGGGCATCGTAGGCGCGCCAAAGCCGCACCGTGCTATCATCGCCCGCCGAAGCGATCCACTGCCCATCCGGCGAGAAGAGCGCATCGCGCACACGGTTGTTGTGCCCAACCAGCCGCGCGATCTGAACACCGCGCCGCGTATCCCAGAGCGAAAGCTCACGTTCGTCGAGCACGCACAACAGCGCCAAACCATCAGGGCTGAAGGCGACCTTCCTTACTGGCCCGCTCTCCTCGAGCGTACGCAACAGTTTACCTTTGCTCGCGTTCCAGATCCGTATCGTGCGGTCGTTGCCGCCCGATCCAAGCGCCGATCCATCGCTGGTATAGGTGATATGGTTTACCAAAGTATAATGCTCGCGCAGACTGTGACTGGCCTGATCGCTCGTGCTATCGTTGCTGTCCCATAGCTCGATCGTGCCATCGCGCGAGGCGGTGGCGACCTGCTCGGCCTCTGGGGTGAGCGCTAGACTGCTTAAAGCCTGTTTATGCACCATAAAGGGGCGAGTCGGACTATGGCTGTTCTCCAACGACCAAAAGCGCAGATTGCTATGGCCCGCCAGCGAGATCAACTGTTTGTTATCGGCAGAGAAGGCCACTTGCAGCACTTCGCTGCTATGGCCTTGCAGGCTGCGCAACTGCTCGCCATCGCTGACCCGCCAGATGCGTATCGAGGTATCGCTCGAACCCGAAGCCAGCATGCTGCCGTCGGACGAAAAGGCCAGACTGAGCACCCACGAGCTATGGCCTTGCAGCGTGCGAACTTGGTTGAGGTTGCTGAGCCGCCAGAGCTTGATGCTACGGTCATTCGAACCAGAAGCGACAAGGCTGCCATCGGGCGAAAAGATCACCCTATTGACCGCACTGTTATGGCCGCGTAACACCCGCATGCTTGAGCGATCGGCTTTGCGCCATAGCCGTACCGTTCGGTCGTCGCCAGCGCTCGCAATGATGTTACCATCGGGCGAGAAGGCGAGGCTACGCACCTCGTCGGCGTGGCCTTGCAAGCGCCCCAACATTCGCCCATCTGCGACATGCCACAAGCTCACCATGCGCCCCTGGGCCGCAGCCAACAGTTGTCCATCGGGCGAAAACGTCAGCGCCGTTGTGCGCTCTGACTCGCAGCGCAGGCGCCGCAGCAGCTGGCCCTTTTGAACATCCCACAGCTCGATCTGGCCGAGCTGGGCAAGCGCCACCATATTCGCCGCCGGATTGAACGCGCCCGCTAAGCTGGGCGAATCGATCTCCCAGAGCGCCTCACTGTTGGGCGGCTCGAACAAAGCGGCGCCACCCCCACCAAACAGCAGGATCCTGCGACTATCCCAGAGCACAAACTGGCGAGCGACGCCGCGCCCGAAACGGCGGATCACCTTTTGCTCGTGCAGCACTGGAGAGCTGAACTGACCACGCAACAGAATAGGCTCTTCGCTTTGGGGCACAGCCTCTTCTGTTTGGGGCAGGCTGGGCCGCCCGTGCACACGTAAGGCGCCCAGGCGCGCCCAGATCGCGCGCATCAGGCGCTCGAAGCCGCGCTGATTGGTGTAGTCGATCTGCTGAAGCGTCTGCCAGTCGCTCGGCAAGGTGCTGTTATCGATGCGTAGCACGATGGTCGGCAGATAGCCGCTCGGAAAGCTTTCGATGATCCGTTGAGGTATGGCTAGCTCGGGTAGCGCTTCGTGAGATTTATTCCAACTCCGCTGCGACACAACATAGAGCATCAGATCGCTCTGAACAAGTATCTCTTTCCAGTGCGACTGCTTCTCGTCGGTAAGTATCTTCGCTTCGATTCGCTGGCTACGCAGTTGATGCACGATCTCCATCAGCGCGTTCTGATCGCTGGAAGCCGCACTTATCGTAATATGCAGCGAGTCGATCTGGCTGCTAGTAGCTACTTCAGGCATAATTCCTCGGCTCTCAATCATCGTTCTTTCATCATACCACGCCGAGTCACACTCGACATCCGTCGCTAGTGTGGTTACAAAAATTGCACTGTTGTTAAACAAACAAGGGGAGTACAATAACACAAAGAAAGGGGAAAAGTGCTATGAGAAAGATACCCTCATCTGAAATTACTCCCGAATATGTCTACCGTTCACGCCGCGCCTTTTTAGGCGGCCTCGCCGGAGCAGCGGCGAGTCTAGCTCTGAGCGCCTGCGGAGCGCCCAGCGCCACAAACAGCGCGCCAGCCGAGAGCGGCCCCGCACCCCAAGCGGTGGGCAGCAGCGACGAGCTCGGCGACCCGCTCACCGACTACACATCGATCACCAACTATAACAACTTCTATGAATTTTCGACCAACAAAGAGCGCGTCGCCCCACTCTCGGCGAATATGAAGCTCAGCCCGTGGAATGTGGAAGTGGGCGGTCTGGTACGTAATCCTAAAACCTACGCCATCGAGGATCTGACCAAGCGCTTCGGTGAAGAGGAGCGCATCTACCGTCTGCGCTGCGTCGAAGCTTGGTCGATGGTCATCCCTTGGCTGGGCTTCCCACTCAACAAGATCTTGGCCGAGGTTGAGCCGACCTCCGAAGCCAAGTACGTGCGCTTCCAGAGTCTGGCCGATCCCGAGCAAATGCCGGGCTTGAAAGATCCTTGGTACGAATGGCCTTATGTCGAGGGTTTGCGCCTCGATGAGGCGATGCACGATCTGACCTTTATGGTGACCGGCCTGTACGGCAAGAGCTTGCCACCCCAAAACGGCGCGCCGCTGCGCTTAGCCGTGCCTTGGAAGTATGGCTTCAAGAGCATCAAGTCGATTGTGAAGATCGATCTGGTGGCCGAGCAGCCCGTCTCGCTCTGGATGGCGGCGGCACCCCACGAATACGGCTTCTATGCCAATGTTAACCCCGATGTGCCCCACCCGCGTTGGTCGCAGGCCAGCGAGCGCCGCATCGGCGAGCTGAGTCGCCGCGAGACCTTGCCCTTCAATGGCTACGCCGAAGAGGTCGCAGCCCTCTATAGCGGCATGGATCTGGCCAAATACTATTGATCGCTAGAAAGGACGGCCCGTGGAGCAGAGTAAACAGATCGCATCTCAGAACACGCCGAAGAGCAAACACAGCCAGCCAGCAACCCAGCTTTCAGCTTTTCAGCGCTGGAAAAAGGGCTGGACGCCCCTTCAGATCGCTGTGCATATCGCGAGTCTGCTGCCCTTCCTCTGGCTGCTTTGGAAGGGCAGCACCAATGATCTGACCGCCAACCCGATCCAATTCATTACTCAGACCACCGGTTTTGTAGCGATTATTCTGTTGATACTCTGTTTGGCTTGTACGCCGCTTAACCTGCTATTCGGCTGGCGTCAGCTCAATACCCTGCGTCGTCCGCTTGGTCTCTACGGTTTTTTCTACATTTCGCTGCACATCGCAACCTTTTTATTGCTCGACTACGGTCTGAACTGGCCCTTGATCGTAGGCGCGGGCAGAGAGAAGCGTTATATTCTGTTCGGTCTATCGGCCTTTGTGCTGCTGCTGCCATTGGCCCTGACCTCGACGCGCGGCTGGATGCGCCGCCTTGGCAAAAACTGGAAGCGCATCCACCGCCTGATCTATCTCGCCGTGCCGATCGCGATCGTCCACTGGAGCCTGTCGCTCAAGTCTGACATTCGCATACCCGTGTTTTATGGCGCGCTGGTCGTCCTGCTCTTGCTGATGCGCCTTCCAGCCATCAAGCGCTGGATCGCTCGACTACGCCACCCGCAACGCTAGGCTTTATATTCACCACAGAGGCACTGTTTTTGTTCACCACAGAGACACGGAGGCACTGAGTCAAGACACTGAGTCTTTTAGAGAGCTGCACCGAACCTGCCCTTCGGCAAGCTCAGGAACCGCAAGTCGAAGGATACGGCCTCTTTGGTAAAACGCAGCCAAGCTCCCCTCGCCCGCAGTGCGGGAGAGGGGGCCGGGGGGTGAGGGCCACATTCTATTCACCACAGAGGCACTGAGGCACTGAGCAAGAGACTGAGACTTTTAGAGAGCTGCACCGAGCCGTACCCTGTCCTTCGGCAAGCTCAGGAACCGCAAGTCGAAGGATACGGCCTCTTTGGTAAAACGCAGCCAAGCTCCCCTCGCCCGCAGTGCGGGAGAGGGGGTCGGGGGGAGAGGGCCACATTCTATTCACCACAGAGGCACTGAGACACTGAGTCAAGACACTGAGTCTTTTAGAAAGCTGCACCGAGCCGTACCCTGTCCTTCGGCAAGCTCAGGAACCGCAAGTCGAAGGATACGGCCTCTTTGGTAAAACGCAGCCAAGCTCCCCTCGCCCGCAGTGCGGGAGAGGGGGCCGGGGGGGTGAGGGCCCAGCTCAGGGCTAGCCCCTTTTGATAGCCGGAGGCGGACGCGGTGAGGACCGAATGGCAGCTAGCCGCCTCTACGCCTGAAAATAGTGCAGAAGGATGGGGAGATCTGCCCTTTGACCTAACAGCAGAACGCTGGGCGCTCGGCTGTTAGGTCTCACACGGCTAGCTCAAGATAGAGAAGATGAACTGAGCCGCGAAATAGGCCGCGCCGAAGAGCACAAATAGGCCCAGCAGCGCCATCAACACGCGCCCATTGATGAGCGGCTCGAAGCTGGGCGGTTTGGGCAATTGGGGCGTATAGTCGGGAATGGCGGCCTCGCTAGGCAACGAGCGCGTAGGATAGAGCGTAGGGATCTCGCCCATGGTGTTGGGCATTGTATTCGGATAGATCGGCTCGAAATCGTAGTCGTAGTCGTCGTAGCGCGACGAACTGCTTGGCTGTTGCGGCAGCGAGGTGGGCAGACGGGTATCGCCGCTGCGGCGCGCCCGCCCGCCGAGCACAACGACCGTGCCGATCACAAAGGCGACCAGCGCCACGCCGCCCAAAAGCATCGGGAGAGAGATGCCCGAGGGTAGCGATATGCCGCTTGTGGCGCGTCGAATCAAATTGAGGAGCGGCTGAGCTACAAACACAAGCAGAAAGAATATCGCGCTCAGCCAATTCCCAAGCGATGATCGTTTCTCTTTTGGATCTTCTTCCATAACGTTTCTCAGACTACGGGTGTAGCGCGCACTATCAGGCGATGGGTATAGACGCCGAAAGGCACGCATGTGATCAAGGTCAAGGTCTCTTGATTGGTATGATGCAACACCCATACATCAGTTGGCAGCACCGTCAAGATCTCGTTGACGCGGTAGTGACGGGTCTGACCGTTTACTTGGAGATAGATATCGTCGCCCACCTGCGCCTCGGGCAGACGGTTAAAGATGATGCCGCGATAACCGACGTGCCCAGCGATCACAATGTTGCCGGTAGTGTTGGGCATGGCCCCGAATTCCCAGTAATGCCCGGCGCTATAGCGCGGAACATCATCGACGCCCGGGCCAAAGGCGATCTCGATCACCGAGACATCGATGCCGATGCGCGGAATGCTGATGTGGGTCGGGCGCACCAAGTCCCAAGCCTGAGCCGCCGATTGAACCGGAGCCAAGGCCTCGGCGGGGGCGGGGTGTTCGGCGAGGTATTGACGCCCGAGATGGCTCAACTGAACGCGGGCGTTGGCGGGCGCTTCGGGGTGATATTCAAAACGCGACCGTTCGAAGTATTGAACGGTATAGATCTGTCCATCGAGTGCCTGTTCCTCAAACGGCTCCGATATCGGATAGCCGAAGGTAGCGAGGCCGCCATTGCGCTGCCAAAATTGCAAAAATTCCCCGCCTAGAGAGTGACCAACTTCGGAGAAGTAGCGCGCGCCAGCCGGAGCAGCGCCCACAGGGACAAAAGCGGGCGAGTTCGATTTGCTAGCCGCCCAGCGCCCCAGATGACCCGCTGCAACGCTGTAGCTTTCGGCGTGCCACTCGAAGCGAGCGCGTTCAAAATACTGCACAGGGCGTCCATCTTCCAAAAAGACCTCGGTCAAAGGCAGGCCAAAGATCGGCAACCCTCCTTGGCGATCGTAAAAGGCGCGGAAGGAGAAGGCCAAGGTATGGCCTGTTTCTGGGAAGTAGACGGGATCGCCAGCACGAGAGACCGCTTCAACCGGCGCAACAGATCCAAGTAGAATGCTGATAACAACGAGAGCGCTAACGAGGAAGGAGCGAATGTTCACAAGAGTACCTCATGCATGCAGGAACCAGTACAGATCTCGCAGATGCATTGTAACATGCCCAAAAGCGATCTGAATAGATCAGATTGCGGGCCTGAAGCTGCCTGAAGTCTTTATAACACATCCGATGACTTGGTTGCTTTTTGGCCTTCGGCCGAGTGGAACTTAACTCATTTCTTTCCCTCGTTTTTGTTCTTCTCCGTTGCGAGAATGTACATCCTCAGACGGATTTAGTAGTCCTCCTTCGCTCTTAAGTGCACCCATCTACACTAGCCAATCGTATAATCGCTTGGAAAAATTAGCCGAAAACGGCTTCATTAAGGCACATTTCGCCGAGGGCCGATCTATAAGGCTCTATTACTCTAAGGTTAAGTACACAAATTGCATCCTCAAGCCCTAAAACCTTGAGGTGCAGCTCCATGGGAGTGAAACAATGCAGCACATACGACGACTGATCGGAATAATGGTCAGCTTGAGTTTGGCGCTCGGCTTTGTAACGGCTTCCCCTGCCCAAGCTCAAAAGCTACAAGCCGAAGCAGTCGCCTCATACAAAATCGATGCCCAACTCAAACCCGAGAGCAAGGAAGTCATTGGCAAAGAGACGATCAGCTACCGCAACGTCTCAACAGATACGCTCAACGAGGTTTGGTTACATCTCTATCTAAAAGCCTTCAGCAGCCCCGACACAATCTGGATGCAAGAGTCGGGCGGTGCACATCGCAACAATAGCGCGAGCAATTGGGGCGATATAACCGTCAACAAGCTGACCAGCAACGGCGTCGATCTCCTGGCAACCAGCGTGCAAACCGATACCTTACTGCGTTTAGAGCTGCCTCAGCCACTCGAACCGCAAGCGACGCTCGAGCTTGAGGTCGAGTGGGTCAGCAAGCTACCGCGTGTATTTGCGCGCACTGGCTACGGCGGACGCGACGACAACGACGACAGCTTCTTTATGGTCGGCCAGTGGTACCCCAAGATGGCTGTTTACCAAAATGGACACTGGAACAGCGAGCCTTGGCACGCCAACGCCGAGTTCTTCCACGATTTCGGCGACTACGAGGTCGAGATCAGCGCACCCAGCGAGTATGTGATCGCAGGTGCTGGTCTTCCGGTCGGCCAAAGCACAAACCCCGATGGCACACTGCGCCACAGCTTCCGCTCGACTAATGTCACCGACTATGCCTTTGCCGCTTCGCCCTACTTTCTGACCAAGACGGCGACCACCAAACACGGCACGGAAGTGGTGCTCTACTACTTCCCAGAGCATGCCTTCGCCGTCGACGAGTATATGCGGGCCGGTGTCGGCTCGCTCGAAAGCTATAGCGATTGGTTTGGGGTTTATCCCCATCAACGTCTCAGCATCATCGATGTGCCAGATGGAGCCGAAGGGGCGGGCGGCATGGAATACCCAACCCTTGTGACAGGCGGCTACACCCAAATGGGCGTGGTAGGCATGGCCGCTTATGTGACCGCCCACGAGATCGCCCACCAGTGGTGGCCCATGCAGACAGCGACCAACGAAGCGCGCGAGCCATGGCTCGACGAAGGTCTGACCGAATACAGCGGTATGCGCTTTATGATGGAAGCTGGCATCAACATAGGCTCGATCGGGCTGAACATGCCAGCCATCAACCTCGACCGCAGCCAATACGCCGTCGATCATAGCCACCCAATCAGCTTACCTGCCTGGGAATATGAAGGCAACAGCTACGCCAGCATCGTCTACGGCAAATCGGCCCTCGCTTTCCAAACGCTCGAAAATATCGTCGGCAGCGAGCAGTTCTTACGCGCTATGGCGACCTATCTCGAACGCTACCGCTTCAAGCACCCGACGCGCGCCGACTTCCAAGCCACGCTCGAAGAGATGATCGACCAAGACATCAGCTGGTTCTTTGAAGATCTGGTCGATGGCAGCGGATTGATCGACTATAGTGTGCAGGAACTCGATGGCGGCAATGCTGCCGTTGTAGAGCGAAACGGCAGCGTGCGCGCTCCGGTCGAGATCCGCGTGACGCTCGCCGATGGTAGCATCATCCTCGAACAGTGGGACGGGCGAGACGAGCAGCTTGAGCTGAGCTATTCCGCTCCGATCAGCAAGGTTGAGGTCGATCCAGACTTCAAACTCGTGGCCGAACTCGATGTCGCCAATAACAGCGCTAGCAGCTCTGTCATGCCGAGCGTCTCGTTAGGTGCACGGATCGCCTTCTGGATTCAAACGTTCATTCAGTTCGTCGGTCTTTTTGGTTAAACCCGCACAGGAGAATCTCAGATGTGGAATCGTGCACTGCTTTTAGGGCTTCGCAACAGCAAATATGTCAAATTCGTACTTCCGCTCTATCTGGCTAGCCTCTTGATCGGCTTGATCCAGATCTGGCCGTTGGCTTGGCTGCTCGACCGAGAGCTCAGCAAAAGCCCTTTTCTCGACAACTTGATCCTCAGCGATCTATCTGGTTTTGCCAACTTCGCGCTCGGCAGCGACAACCCCGCGCTGATGGGCACAGTCTTTTCGATCTGGGCCCTGATCAGCATCTGCTTGCCGCTCGTGTTCGGAGTGATCTATAACTTCCTCTCGGGCGGCATGCTAAGCGCCAGCAACGGTATGCATAGCTTCTGGGCGGGCTGTTGGCGCTATTTCTGGAGCTTCAACGCGCTGGGAGTGATGCTGGTGCTGGCCGCTTTGATCATTATCGGTCTGGCAACTTCGTTGACAATGATGTTACCGACCTTCAGCGCTCTCATCCTAGTTGTGGCTCTTGTGCTGTTGCAGCTGCTCAATCTGGTCGGCGAATACGCCCGCGCTATCGCGGTGATTCGCCAACGCCTCAACCCCTTTGTGCTCTTTGGGGCAGCCCTGGCCTTCTGCGCGCGTCATCTGCCGGGTGTGCTGGTCTTCGGGGCCTTCGGCCTGCTGCTCAACATCGCTCTGGCGGCATTTTATTGGTACAGTAGCCAAGCGCTCAGCCAAGGCATTCTGTTGATCATCTTGCAACAGCTCTGTCTCTTCGCTTGGATCTGGATCAAATTCCTACGGCTGCTCTGGGCGCTCTTCTACGTTCAAAATGGCGAAGTCTCGCGCAATCGGCACGTCGAGGCCATCCAGCCGGAAGCATCTCTGGGCAGCGTGATCTAATCGCCCATCCTAATCGATGGGTTCAGCGCTCTGGCGGAGAGATCTTAACCTCCCATTCGGTCCTTGGCGCGTCCGCCTACGGCTATCAACATCCCGCCCAACAAACAGGCTTCTAGCAGCGCCGAAAGGCCACCCCAAAACGCCTCACGCTCCCCACCGCCGAGAGGGATGTTGCGCTATCGCGCAATATCCCTCGCACTTTTCCAGCGTTCGTTCTTCTGATACCTTGGTCGTGGGCGGGTGCTAGGGCGTTGGATAGACCGCGATACCGTCGTTATTTTGAGCGCCCCAAGCCGCCAAAAACGTATCCCAAGCCACTTCGTACTCGAGCGGACGATTGCGGCCTGTACTGGTCGGCCCCAACACATCGCGAATCACCACCACCTCGTCGTTAAAACCCATCACCACCACGGCGTGATCGTTGCCGAGCACCGTTTGAATGCGCTCGCCTTGGGGCGTGATCCAAGTGGCCGGGCGCCAAGGCTTAAAGTCGACGGTGGTCTTGATCCAAACCAGCGCGCCATCGAGCAGAGCTTGCTCAAGCGCCTCTCGGCTGCGCACCTCATCGACACGCAGACCATAGCTTTCAAACACCGGTTTAAAGACCGCCCCAGTCGAGCGGGCCAGGAAGCTAGAGCGATAGTCGCCCGAGAAGCCAGTGCGGATATCGCCGCCATAGATCTCAAAGCCGTTAGGCGTCTCGCGGTAGCTTGGCTCGACCGAGCTATCGATCACCGTCCGTGCGATGATGCTATCGACATCGACATCGAAGCCGTAGGTCTGCAAAATCACCCAAGCCGCGTCGAACTCGCAGGAATATTGGTAGGCTTGGCCTTCTTTGACCGCCGCTTCGATATAGGCGCGGTAAACCCGCCCGTTTCGTACGATCTCGGTCGGAGACGGCACAGGCGAAGGGGTCAGCGTTGCCTCCGGGGTGGGGCTCGCTTCGAGGGTCGGGCTTAAGGTGGGCGCTTGGCTGGCTGGCGCACGTTCACTGGCCGATGGGCTCGGGCTGCTTGTGGCGCTCGCTGCAGCGCTGGCTTGCAGCAGAGGTGTAAGCTCGATCAGGGTGCGGCTTGGGCGGGTTTGGGGCACGCCGATCGGCAGAGCGGTCAGTTGGGCGCGCGGCTCGAGGCCAGCTAAGGTTTTGATCTCGTGGCGCAGAGCTGGGTCGCGCCAAAGCCACAACAGACCGGCTCCCGCCACTAGCACACATATAGCTATTCCCCACAGCATCCGTCGCAGCATGACCTGCTCCTCTCATCGCGCTTCGTTCGAACTGTACCAACAGTATGCCCCAAGTGCTCCAAACATTCGAGTCCAATTTGAAACGAAATGCGCTTATGGATGTGCTCAATCGCAACGGGAAAAACGGAAACCGTGGAAAAGGTTGTGTGAGATTTTGCGCTGTCGCGCGAAATCGCATATGAAATCCGCTTGAATCGTTGGATTTTGGGGCGATCTCTCGGCACACAGCTACAACACTGTGGTTACGGGCAGGATGTTGGTAGCCGTAGGCGGACGCGCTAAGCACCTTCGTTGAGGAAGAGAGCAAGCCGCCAGAGTACTGAAGCGATCAAACGGATTTAGTACAAGCCCATCGCGAAGCATCAAAAAAGGAGGACGGCGCTGGGCCATCCTCCTTATGCAGACATCATGTTCGCCTAGGGAGCGGGATAACCGCTATCTGGCTCTTGGGTCGGCTCGCTCGCTGGCTCGTCGCTGGTCTCGTAGCGCCACTTGTAGTAGTGCTGGCCAACATTGCCCATTTCGACCCGGAAGGCTGCGTCGTTGGCTGGGTTGTAGGTCAGTACACGCCGTTCAAAGACCTGGAAGAGGATGGGCTTCTCTTCGCCGCCCACCTTGACCTTCACCCAGAAGGCGCCCGAGACCGGCTGGCCGAACACAAAGAGCGGATTATAGACGTTGTCGGTGTAGTAGCGCGTGCCGTCGCTCACAATGCCGCGCTGATTCATAAAGTCAACAAAAACCTTCGGCACACCGTGGTTATTGCCGCCATCGACCAAAACCGTGCCTGGGTCATTGGCGAAGTCGTTGAAGGTTCCAATCGTGCCGTTCGGCTGCAACAGGCCGGTCGCCGGCTTGCCGATATCGCCGGGGTTGACCGCACCCGGGCTCTGGTAGAAGGGCAACAGGTCGCGATAGGTCGGGAAGCTATTGTCGGGATCGCCGATCACGATCACATTGGCAGGAGCGCGATGCTCGAACTGGTTGTATCCAACTTGAATGCGGCCAGTCATCAACTCGATCGGCAACAGACCGTTGGTGACATACCACTCGCTATTGGGGTCGGCGGTCGGGTCGTTGATCTCCATGCGGCTCTTATCGAAATATTGAACGACTCGAGCGCCCTCGCTATTATCAACAAACTTCTCGCGCAGTACCTCGGTGTTGGGCGCTGGTCCCCATGTCCACGAGCGGCTGCTCACTTGCTGCGAGACCGGAAAGTCTTGACGCGTCCAGACTCGTTGAAAGGCACTATTACCGATTTGAGGCTGAGCCATTGCGATCTGGCTGGCGAGCAGGCCAGTAACCACAGCCCCTGCAACTCCACTCCACACATAACGCAGTTTCATCAATATCTCCTTTGACTGATCTTTTCCGCTTAGGTGGCACCTCAGGCGTGTCACGTTATGCAGGCAGTATAGCTTTTGAACTTCCCAATTTCGATTATACACAAGTGAGGCAAATATATTGGATAAATGAAATTAGTTTCCAAAATCTATGAAAGGTCGGCTCATTTTGTCATGCTTTTATCAGAAAGCGCAGACAGTTTCGTCTTTCGTCACTCGAACGACTATGCTACACTGTAACAATGCAAGCGTATGATGGGGTTGGAAGATACAAGGCGCGTACTATGCACGGAATGGCTCGGATAACGCTTAGTCTGATAATCTGTTTCTGGCTTTATGCCAACCTAATCCCGGTCTCTGAGGCCGCCTCGTTTAAGTGGCTGCCCGATACACACCTTCAGGCTCAGGTTCTCAAGCCATCGCAGCAGAGCCAAACGATCGACTGGCAAGAGCGCCGTACCGACTACTTCTCGATTCTCTATGCGCCCGGCGACAGCCACGTCGATACTTACGCCGATTTTGTCGACGACATCTACGAAGAGCTGGCGGTGATCTTCTCGCATCGTACCGATCCGCCCATCACCATCCGACTCTACCCGACCCAAGAAGCTTACTTTCAGGCCACCCCTCAAGCGGCTCAATACCCGGGTGTCGTAGCGCACGCCAACTCGCAGCGCCGCGAACTAGTGGTTGTGCTGCCGCTCACGGCCCGTCAGAGCGAGATCGAGGTCGAAAATAATATTCGCCACGAGCTGACCCACCTGATCGCATCGGAGCTAAGCGGCAATCGGCTCAATATCGCCTTTCAAGAGGGCATCGCTCAGTATGTCGAGCACCCCGCAGGCGAGCTAGAGACACGCATTACTCTGCTTGAGCGCGCCTACCAAGACAACCAGCTCTTTAAGTGGAGCGAGATGAACGACCGCGATACGGTCTATAGCAATCCCGAGATCGGTTATCCCCAAGCGCTCTCCATGGTCGCTTTCTTGATGGAACGCTACGGTCTCAAGGGCTTTCATAGCTTTCTAAGCGCTAGCGAACGCTCGAGCGGCTATCGTTCTGCGCTGGAACGCGCCTATGGCGTGAGCGCCGATACGCTCGAACAAGAGTGGCTGAACTGGCTGCCTGACTATATCGCAGGCGGCTACAAACGCAACGCGATCAACAGCTACGACTTGAGCGTGGCGCGCGAGCTGCTGCAACAAGCCCGCTACAGCGATGCTCAGCTTGAGCTCGAACAAGCCATCGCCTGGCTCGAACGCAATAGCAACGATTCCGAGAGCATGCTGGCCGTGCTCGATGAGGCCCAGAGACTGCTGCGCCAAAGCATACGCGGCCAAGAGGCCGAACAGGCCGCACTAGCAGCTCGCTCTGCCCTCGAAGCCAACGACTACGAGCGTAGCAGCGAACTGGTCAAACAGGCCCAAGAGGCTTACGCCGAGATCGGCGACCAGCGCCAAAACGAGGTCTTAGCGACCTTCGCCGAACGTGCTGAACGAGGTTTGCAAGCCATCGCCGAGCTCGATCGGGCCATCACAGCCGCCCGTAGCGTGCGCTACCCCAGCGCCCGCGCCGCCGCCAAACAGGCTGCTAGCGAATTCGATGCCCTAGGCGATTTCGACCGCGCCCTGCAAGCCCGCATCTTGATTCGCTCGCTCGATCAGCGCCAACAGATCCTAGGCGTTGTGTTGGTCAGCATCGGCGCAGTCGGCGCGCTCGCCAGCATCTTCGGCCCATGGCGCTGGCGCGAAGCCGAGGTCTGGTAAGAGCTGCTCACAGTGCTTGGCGATAAGCTGCGACCCTTTGCGCGCTAGAGCGCGTTAAGCTGTAAGGCGCTATAGCGTTCTTGCAAACGCGGAAGCGCATAGCCACGCCAGCCGATCTCTTCGCCGTTACTTAACAGATCCACCAAAAAGAAGGGCAGCAGCACAGCACTCGATGCCAAATAGCGCTGACGTTGCAAGCTGTTTGCCCTATTGCGGCAAACAGCTTGCCCTATTGCGGTGGATGAGGATCTGATAGCCGTAGGCGGACGCGGTGAGGATCTTTTCGGGGGAAGAGATCTTTCCGCCTTGGTATGAGAGATCTCGCAAAAGGCACGATATCTCCCACCCAAGTAGCTTTCATGCAGTTGAAGATGGATCTTCGAATAACAACGAGACTAGACGCTGATAGCAGGCTGCGAGATCGGCTCAGCCACCTGTTCAACTGGATCGTGCCGTTCAACCCACGGCACAGCGATCCACCACAGCACAAACGGAACAAAGGCCGCAACCGCCGTGCCCAATACCACGATCCAAGCGCGCTCGGCCGTGAAGTAGTCGACCGCCCAGCCTGTGATCGCTACGGTGACCGCACCAGTAAACTGAACCAAGGCCAGATCGATCGCGAACATACGGCCCAAGAAGTTGTCGGCCACCGACTTCTGAATGATGATCGAGCTATAGGTCCAACCGGTCGAGCCGCCGATCGAGCGCAGCATAATGCCCGCCGCCGCGATCCAGAGCGAAGGAGCCAAGCCAAACAAAGTCCAGCCCAACACATTCAGTAAGTAGGCGAAGCGAACCAAGCGACGCATACGTTTGGTGCTGCCGTCGTTAAACAGGTTGAACAACAAGGGGCCTGCGATCGCACCCAAACCGAAGGCTGTGAACAAGACGCCGACCGAGAAGCCGCCGTTGTCGCCCATCACAAAGACTTGGGTGCCATAAATGATGATCAAGGCGTCGACGCTGCCGACCGAGCCGCTTTTGATAAAGAGCGAAGCCGCCGTCGCGGGGTGGCGCAGCGCATAGCGAATGCCATCCATAAAGCTGGCCTCGTTTTTGTGCGCCTGCTGCTCTTCAACGCTCACCTCGCGTATCACATGCTTGGGGCGAATCATCAGAATAAAGATGCCCGAGAGCGCAAAGGTACCGGCGTTGATCACGATCGCGCTGACGATACCCAACGATTCGGTGACGGTGCCGCCCGTAATGCCGCCCAAAGCCAGCATGACCGACCAGGTAATGCTGCTCAACACATTAGCACGCACGAGATCTTCCTTGTGCACCAAGCTGGGCATCAAGGCCGAACGGGCCGGCTCAAAGACGGCCGACAAGCTGAAGTGCAACACCGTGATCAGATAGATCGGCCAGATCTGGCCGCCCGCAAGCACAAGCAGCAGCAACAAGCGCAGCAGAGCGCGCCCAAAATCGCTGATAATCATCACCAGCTTGCGATCCATACGGTCGACCAAAACTCCAGCGAAGGGGCCTATCAATACAGGCGGGAGGAGTTGGGTCAGCAAGAGACCGCTGACCGCCATACCCGATCCAGAGGTTGCGCTTGAGATCCACGTTGAGATAGCGATAAAACTAAACCAGTCGCCAAGCAAGCTGACTGCTTGAGCGCTCCAGAGGCGTGCATAGCCAGGGTTGCGACGCAGCAACGACAAGTAATTACGCATACAAATATCTGATCCTATCAATCAAGACGAAGCCAATATGTTTGGCTATCAGGGTAGAAATGATACCAAATCCGATTACTGTATCTCTTTTCGGCCTTCGGCAGAATGGAACTTGACCTTTCTTTTCCCGTTTTTGCGTTATGAGAGCGCAAGTTTGTAAACGGATTTGGTATGAGTTCTTCGTAAGAAGGTGTTCAGGCTGAGGATGCAGCGGCTTCATTCGAGGGAGATTAAGCCCAAACGCGCTGCGCTCGCTACAAGCTCGGTGCGATTGCCCACCGCCAGCTTGCTCAGCATGCCGCTGATATGAAATTTGACGGTACGTTCGCTAATCTGCAAGAGCTGAGCGATCTCTTTGTTTTGCAAGCCACGCGCCAATGCCGCCAAAACCTCTTTCTCACGGGCGGTGAGATGCGGCACGGGCGCTTCCTGCGGCGTTTGAGTGACCCGTCGCAGCAGTTTGGAAGCGACGATCGGCTGCAGCAGAGAGCCTCCTCGATGGATAACGCGGATCGCTTGGAAGAGCTCGGCTCGGGGCACACCTTTTAACAGATAGCCCTGGATCCCAGCCTCTAACGCTGCAATAATCCGCTCGTCGGTATTGAAGGCAGTGAAGATCAAAACACGGGTGTGCAGTTGGGCTTCGCGCAAGGCATACAGAGTCGCGACGCCATCGAGCTCGGGCATATCGAGATCTAACAAAACGATATCGGGCTTGAGCTCGGCGACTAAGGCCACAACCTCGTGGCCGTTGCTGGCTTCGCCCACCACCTCCATATCGGGCTGGGTCGCAAGAATGGCCGCCAAACCATCGCGCACTACAGGATGGTCGTCGGCGATAACGATTCGAATGATCTCGTCTGACATGTCGTTTGCCCGTTCCCCAACTAGCATAGCGACTTAAATCGCTGGAAGATTATCATTGAGCGGTAGTTGCGCTTCGATCCGCACACCAACGTCGGGGCTGCTTGCGATCGACAAGCTGCCACCCAAAAGGCGCGCCCGTTCGCGCATGCCAACCAAACCATAGTGACCAGCCGGCACATCGCCCAGCTCAAAACCCTTGCCGTTATCTTCGATCAACAAACGCACTTGGTCAGGTGCCAAGATCAGCTGCAGCTTGATCTGACTGGCTGTACTATGTCGCAAGGCATTGTTGAGCGCCTCTTGCGCGATACGATACAAACAGACCTCAAAGCGCAGCGGCAAGACCAAGCTGGCCCCGATCTGCTCAAAGCTGATATCAAGGCCATACTGGGCCCGCTTCTCCTCAATCAAATCGATCAAGGCTTGGCCCAGATCGCGCCCTTCGAGCGGGGCTGCTCGCAGGTCAAGCACCGAACGGCGCACATCCTCCAAACTTGAACGGCTGAGCGCCAAAGCTCGTCCCACAATCTGGCGCACCCGCTCCAGCTTCATACCAGCCTCTAACATGGCATCGGCTGACTCGAGCTGAAGCGTGATTCCGGTCAAACTTTGAGCCAGCGTATCATGGATCTCGCGCGCCAAACGGTTGCGCTCTTCGAGCGCGCCCAACATAGCGCTCTTGGCAAAGAGACGAGTACGCTCGATCGCGATACTCAGCAGATCACCGATCGTATAGAGCAGGCGCAAGTCGTTAGGAGACAGCTCGCGCCAATCGACACTGGCAACATTCATCACGCCCAAGCGCTTGCCGTGAGCATAGAGCGGCACGCTGGCGTGGTAACGCAAACCATCGGTACCAGCAACAAGCCGCTTCAGGCGCGTGCAGGTGATCACATCGATATTAGTTGCGCTATCCCAATTACCGTCGCAGAGCTTATCAAGACAGTAACAAGTGCCCTGAAAGTGCTGCGGTTCGCGCACCAAAATCGGTGGCAGTCCGAGCGCAGCCGCGAGGTAGGGCCCGCTCTCATCTTCGCGCAATAACCAAATCCACGCGCTCTGCAAGCCAAAGATCGCGGTTGTTTCGCGCAGTGTCGTTTGTAAGGCCTCACTCAGATCGGCAGTTGAATTAAGTGCCCGCGCGATGCTATTTAAAATCGAAAGCTCGCGATTGCGCTGCTGAAGCGTTTCGGCATCATTCGCTGGCATATCCAACCCTTCCTTATGCATCTGCTTGCCCCCCTGCTCTCCCTAGTGTACCATGCCAGCAGGAAGCTATGCTGTAGGGATTAGGTTGGACGATCACCCTGTACGAACGGACAGAATCAATGTCAGAACATATCTTAAGCCCTGAACTGCTGTTGAGCGCCTATTGCCAAGGCATCTTCCCCATGGCCGAGCCCAATGGCACGCTCTATTGGTACGACCCCGACCCGCGCACGATTATGCCACTCGACAGCTTTCATGTGCCGCGCCGCTTGGCTCGCACTGTGCGCAACGGCCCCTACCAAGTGCGCTTCAACAGCGATTTCCTCGCTACCATCAAAGCCTGCGCCGCTCCAGCGCGGGGCCGCGAAGAGACCTGGATCTCCGACGAAATCATTGAGGTCTATTACGAGTTACACAAGCTCGGTTTCGCCCACAGTGTCGAAACATGGCTCGATGGCGAAATGGTCGGCGGACTCTATGGGGTAGCGATCCATGGTCTCTTCGCCGGAGAGAGTATGTTCAGCCGCGCCCGCGACGCCAGCAAAGTCGCCTTGGTACGCCTCGTCGAGCATCTGCGCGCCCAAGGTTTCGTGCTGCTCGATACTCAGTTTTCGACCGAACACCTCGCCCAGTTCGGCATCCTTGAAGTTTCCCGCTCAACCTATAAACAGCTCTTGCTCGACGCGCTCCGCAAAACCGATGTGCACTTCTAGAGCTGAACTACCTTACCTTCAACGCTCAGCGGTTGAGTGATAGCCTGCAACACCGGGCAGAGCCGCTCGACATCGCGTTGAATCTCGCTAAGCTGCTCACTGCTGAGCTGCGAGGCGATCCGCGCTTCGTAACGCAACTGCTGAGGAGCACTGGGAATTCCTTCACCAACCTCCAACACACCCCGAAAGTCGATCACGCCGCTCACGGTCACCTCAAGCGAATCGTAGCGATAGCCTTTGTTGGCGGCGACGATCAAAAAGGTGTGAGCGACACAGCTCGCCAACGAGCTAAGCAGCAACTCGGGCGCGGTTGGGCCGAGATCATAGCCAGCCAATGCCGGGCTCGAATCGGTCACGATCGTGAAGTTGCGCACCTGCACCGGACGCACGCCCGAAGCATCTGCCACCCGCGCAGTCGCTTGCAGCGCCGTAGGAGGCTGATCACTATTGGCGAGATGGGCCTTCAAGGCGTTCAGTTTTTCGGCTTTGAGATCGAGATAACCCGCTACACCACTCATCACTCGCTCCTTCATTGAATTGTCGAAAAGCTTGCTGATCTCGCCATGGTAGCACACTCTTGGAGGCGCACAAACTTCTCCAGTCTCATCTTTTTACCAGCTAAAAGCATTTCGCACGTAAGGTCTGAGCCAGTGGCGGAAAAGGCTTAACCTCCCATTCAGTCTCAAGCGCGTCCGCCTTCGGCTATCAGAGCGTCTATCTACCATTCGGGCGTTCCCTCGCAGCTTGCGCTGCGACCTGCCAGCGCACGACCTACCCGTTTTACTAGGTGCCAAGCTGCACAGATTTCCGATGCCTGGCGCGTCCCAATAGCGTATAGTGCTGCCATACTGTTATTCCAAACAAAAGGATAGAGAATCATGGACGCAGCATCATCCGATCTTCTCACAACTATTTCGAACCAAATGGCAAGCGCGGTCGAGGCGATCTCTCCAGCGCTTGTGCTCGTCAACGGTCGGCAACGTATGCCCGCTAGCGGCATCGTCTACGCTAACGATCTTGTACTTACGGCAGACCATGTGCTCGAACGAGAAGAAGATCTGACCATTTTGACCCACGATGGGCGTACGCTCGCAGCGCAGTTTGTTGGGCGCGATTCATCGTCTGATCTGGCGCTGCTGCGCGTCCATGAGCTTGGGCTCGAGCCAGCGCGCACCAACGAGCAAGCGCGGGTCGGCCAACTGATTCTGGCGGTCGGGCGCCCAAGCCCACACGGGCCGATGGCCAGCTTGGGTATCGTCAGCGCCCTCGGCGGGCCATTGCGCACCGGGCGCGGCGGCAGCCTCGAATCCTACATGCAGACCGATGCAACGCCCTATCCTGGTTTCTCGGGTGGGCCACTGATCGATGCCAGCGGAGCCGTGGTAGCCCTGCTCACCACCGGCCTGATTCGCGGCGCTACACTCGGCATTCCAGCCGCTTTGGCATGGCGTATCGCTGCAACCATCGAAAAACAGGGGTATATTAAACGTGGCTACATCGGAATCAGCAGTCAACCGGTGCAGATTCCCGAGAGCCAACGGGCCGGGCGCAATCAAGAACAAGGCTTGTTGATCGTCAAAGTTGAAGAGCAGAGCCCAGCCGCCCAAGCTGGCCTGCTGATCGGCGATATCCTCGTGGGCTTTGCGGGCCAAGTCATCAAAGATACCGACGATCTGCAAGCGCTGCTCAAGGGCGAGCGTGTCAACCAAAGCGTTGTGTGCGAGCTGCTGCGAGGCGGCACGCTGCAACAGATCAATCTCACCATCGGCGAACGCAGCTAGGCCACAAAGCAAGCTAGGCCCTAGCGACGCATGTGGTGTGCTAGCTAAGAAGCGATCGATTTGAGAGAAAGGGCTGAAGATGCTTGCCGAACAACTATTTGCGCCACCCGCCCTTGGCTTCGCCTTACAAGAAAGCTCACAGGCGCTCGCCCACTTGATCGAAGCGAGCAAAAAGAGCGTGGTCCAGATCCAAAGCGCAGGGCGGGGTGGCGGCACGGGAGTGATCTGGAACAGCAACCGGATCGTGACCAACCACCATGTGGTGGCGGGCTCGCACCAGATCGAGGCCCGTCTGATCGATGGCCGTATTCTGCCCGCCAAGCTGCTCGCCAGCGACCCCAACGTCGACCTCGCGCTCCTCAGCATCGATGAGATCGACCTCGCTCCCATCGAAAAGGGCGATTCGCAAGCGCTGCGAGTGGGCGAATTGGTGATCGCAATCGGGCATCCTTGGGGCCTACCCTGGGTCGCAACCATGGGGGTGATCAGCAGCACCGAGCCGTTCGAGACAGCGGCGGGAACGCTTCACTGCATTCGTTCCGATCTGCGCTTGGCGCCCGGCAATTCGGGCGGCCCTATGCTCAACAGTCGCGGTCAACTGGTCGGCATCAACGCCCTGATTATGGGCGGCGATCTGTCGGTCGCCATCGCCAGCCATGTGCTCGACGATTGGATCAAACGCTTACAGCGCGGGCGGGCGCGTTTAGGAGTCGGCATCCAAGTGGTCGCCCTACCCGACCAGCCCGAAAGAAGCGGCCTGCTGGTGCTCAGCGTGCAACACGAGAGCGTAGCCGCCAAATATGGCCTTCAGGTGGGCGATATCTTGCTCGAACTGGGCGAAGTAGCGCTTCAAGACAGCCAAACGCTGCATGCCCAACTGCAGGGCCGCCACGAGGCGGAACGCATAGAGCTGCTGGTCTTGCGAGGCGGCCAGCGCCGACAGATCGCCCTAGAATTCGAAACAGTGGAACGAATCGTATGATCCGAGTCGTACTCATTGCTCCTACTCCGACGCTGCGGGCGGGCCTACGTGGTCTGCTCGCAGCGCCGCGCAGCTTCGAGATCGTAGCAGAAGCGGCGAACTTCGACGATCTAAGCGACGATATCGATCAGATCGACGTCGTTGTACTCGCCGACGATTCCTTGCTCGATCAATACCAAGGGCTGCACAATCCCAGTAATCCGCTCGCTGTGGTGCTGGTGAGCGACAACGATCAGCTCGTCTCAGAGTTGCATAACCTCCCCCTGCGCGGCTGGGCGCTGGTCAGCAGCGAAGTCAGCGGCTCCGAATTGCAGGCTGCCATCAACAGCGCGGCTCAAGGCATGGTGAGCGTGCCGCTGGCCCTGAGCAGTCGTCTCCTCGGCCCGCGCCAAACGCTGCCCCCACCCTCCGAAAGCCTCACCCCACGCGAGCTCGAAGTGCTCGAACTGCTTAGCGAAGGCCTTTCCAATAAACTGATCGCGCGACGCCTGATCATCAGCGAACACACCGTCAAGTTTCACGTCGCCTCGATCTTCACCAAACTGGGCGCCAGCAGCCGAGCCGATGCCGTCAGCCGAGGTGCTCGCAGCGGTTTGATTATGCTCTAAGCATCCTCGGCTCGCGCCCACTTTACCATCATACCGAGCGCTGGTTCCAGCTATGCCCATCAAGCAGATGCGGCATCAATCGAGCTTGATGCGCCCAACAAAGCACAACACGCCTCGCTATTTAACCAATTTTCTGGATCTTTCTTTAGGCAGACTATCCATAGCGAGAACGAGCCTAAAGCCCTACGATAAGAAGAGAGCATCCTTTCTATGCGATGGATACCGTGTGGAAAGCCGAACAGATTATAAAAGCTCTGTTCGGCTTTCCATGTTGTAACCAGCATAGGGCGCGCTCTGCTTAAAGCTATTTGCAAAAAAGAGCGCCGCCCAAAGCCTCTTTCGGCTGCTCAAGGGTCGCTCTATTGTACAGATTGAACGATCAGCCTCCACATAGCTGGTCGATCAAGCTGTTGTAACAATGTTCAACAATCTGCGATACAAGCCGCTTGTCTCGCAACCCGTTTATGCATGAGTCCGGCATGTCTTCCAAGCGCCAAGGGCAGGCAATTGCATAGAAATCGAAAAGGCTTCCTGACTCCGCACTCTGCTCGTCTGTTGCCACATACAGCAGGGTCAAGGCAACGGTGCACCCACGCTTTGCTATGGGCAAACGATCCGGCATGCGCCAAATATGTGAGTGCAACGTTGCGCCCCCTCAACACAAACTGTCTCGACCTGACAGCCCGTGTTACTTGGCTACAGTCTGATTTCCTCTTCTGCTCTGAATTCAGCTCAGCGCCGAAACGACGCGCACCCAAGAGCATTAGCAGAAGCCGGTTCCAAGGCCGCTCAGAGCCGAAGATGTTGCTAGTGATCGCGAACTAGCACAACAAGCAGCAGAGCTCTATCTACGAATAGGCAGCCAGCCTTTGGCATGGCTCACTATGTATAAGTTCCAGTACATCTGGCTTGAGATCGATCAGGAGCAATTTCTTGTGCAATGAGCATCCCTATAACACCGCTTGAAGCCTGCTTGGCTAATACAAAGAGACAGAATGTGAAGGACGCACCATGGAAGGCATCGATAAGATGACATTGCGTTTTCTCTATGTAGAAAATCGCCTTAGTATTGACGCAATAGCGGAAGGGTTTGCGTTACCTCGCCAAGCCATTGTGGAAGCACTTGAGCGCTGGAATATCCCTAACCCAAGCCGACGCAGCACCAGCCAGTTTCCTCAAACGCCCTTCGATGAAGCGACCCTTCGGCACCTCTATATCGAACAAGGACACACCATTCAAGAGATCGCTTCGTTATATGCTGTTACTCGTACAAGTGTTATCTCAGCGATGAACTACTGGAATATTCCGCGTCGGCGTCCTGGGCCCCGTCGTCAAACAAAAAAAGAATGATTCCTCGCCCGCTGGTGAAGTCGGCCTCTCGTGTGTCATACGAAATCCGGTTGATTGCTTTCAATTTGGCCTTCGGCAGAGTGGCACTTGACTATGTTTGTTATGTGAATTTTCGCGCGACAGTGCGAAAATTCACATAAATTTTGCCCGTTCTTGTTTTTCTATGTTACAAGAGCGCAAGTCTGTAAACCGATTCGGTACGATTCGAAATAGGTTTGAATTGTCGGTTTGGGAGAGGTCTTTCGGTACACCCAGCTACAAGCCTCGTTTGTTGGGCGGGATGTTGGTAGCCGTAGGCGGACGCGCCAAGCAACGAATGGAAGAGAAAGACCTCGCCGCTGCAATCTAAAGAAACCAAACGGAATTGTTATAAGGTGCTAGCTTGTTCTCGCTGCTTACCTCGCTTATTTGTAGTTATTTTGGAACTGTTTGTATAATTTGCACAAATGATGGCCCTGTTTATTTATTGATAAATACCAAATACTCTGTTAGCATGAAAATGGATACGCTCTCGCACTAGAGCCACGACTACCAAAAGTGCGCCGCGCAATGGAGCTGCAAAGGAGGAGCCCCATGGAGATCGTGACATCGTTGTATGGAGTGCTGATCGGCCTACTAGGTTGGGCAGCCACCGGTTTATGGATACTAAATGCACCTCGCCTAAGCGAGATCGATCGCCGACTGATGATACTCTGCATGTGGTTGATCTGGATGATCCCGGGTTTAGGGACGCTTGTGCGCGATGGTTTGCTTTCAATAACGAGCTTTGTCATTATTTGTAGCTTGAGTACTGTCTTTTGGGGCATTTTACTCTTCGCTGCGCACTTAGTACAAAGTCGCGAATAAAAGCTTCGTAAACTCAATATCGAACAAAAAACGCATCATTTTACATCAGCACAACAAAATAGTTCAAAAAAAGGTATTTTGCAATTTTCTTGCAAGATACCTTTTTACATATATCCACAAGTATACGCCAAACGGCGAATGGTAAGATCGAATATCTGATATATACTGCAAAATAACTAATTCAGACAACGAATGTCACAAGAAAAAGAGCGCTTTCATCGATCTGAAAGAGAATTGGAGTTGTATGCAAAGTACGTCTAACAGTCGACTAAAGGCAGCCCAACGCAGCGTCGCTTTAATCTGTTTCGCCTTTTTCGCAGCAGGTCTCACCGTCGCCACGGTAGCGCCGCTCCTGCCACTGCTCGCCACGCGCCTAGAGGTCGAGATCTCGCTTCTGGGCAGCATCTTCACCACCTTCTCGGCTGGCATCATCGCCTCGCAGTTTCTGATGAGCACAGCCTACCAGCGCATGGGGCAACGCACAACCTTAGGCCTAGGCTTGATCTGTATGGGAAGCAGCTACCTGGCCTTTGTGCTCAGCAGTTCGTTCCTGCTGCTCACCTTTGCATCGCTGCTAGCAGGTTTCGGTTTTGGCGGCTTGCTCGCAACCGGTAACCGCATCGTAGCCCAACTCTTCCCCGAACGCAGCACCTCGCTGCTCAATATCATCAACCTCTTCTTCGGAATCGGCTCCATTATTGGCCCAGCACTTGCTTCTGCTATCGACAAAAGCATTGGGCAACCCCAAGTCGCTCTTGTAGCGGGCGCAATCAGCATCATACTGGTGGGAGCCATCATACCCTTTGGCGCTCTTGAGGGTTCAGCAACACCTCCTACTCCGTCCCAACCGGGCCCAAAGCGCTTCAAACCATCGCCTTCCGGCATCTTGTTCGGTCTGGTGTTGTTGCTCTACACCGGAAGCGAGATCGGTTTCGCATCATGGTTGGTCGTCTATCTCAAACAAGCTGTCTCGATGCTCGAGTCAGATGGAGCCTTGCTTTTATCTGGCTTCTGGATCGCACTCACGCTCGGGCGCGCCATCGCAGCAGCGCTCGGCATACGCGTCAGTATCGATCGACTGCTCACCATCAGCCTGCTCGGCATGGCAGCGGGCAGCGCCCTACTCTTGCTGGGAATCGGCAACAGCTTGCAAACGATCGTAGGGGTTCTGCTTTTTGGTCTGAGCTGTGGCCCAGTCTTCCCCACAGTGGTGGCGGTTGTTAACACGCCCGCCTACAGTTCGAGCACCGCAAGTCTTGTGCTGGCGATCGGCAACGGAGGCGGTCTGATTCTGCCAGCTATGCTTGGGGTTGTGCTCGCAGAATTTGGCCCGTTCGCTCAAGTCGCTTTCATCTTGGCGGCCGTCATACTGATGCTGATCTGCAAACAGCAAGCGCTGCAACATCACAAGCAACTCAACCTAGCGCGCCAACAAGAAGCCTCGATCTAAGCGGCAGTTTTGGCAGAGCGGCTGCAGGCCTAGCACACGGCTCGCTCTGCCACAACAAACGGAAAAGCGTAGCTACTTGATAGACTGGCACTCTCGATCCTTTCGAACGATGCCCTCAGAGCTGCCTCTCGATCACCTTGAGAAAGGGGAGCCTATGACAGAAAGGATAGTTATGTCTCAATTTCGTCCTTTAGCCCAGATCGGCTTTCAAACCCAAACGATACTCTCGCAAGGCGAATACACCAACTTGTTAGGAGAGACGGTCTCGATCGCAGATCAAGTAGCCCAAGCCAAAGCTGGCACGATCTCCTATCCTCCTGAAAAACAGCTAGTCGAACAGTTCGAGGCACGTTACGAAACCCAGATCACGGTCTGCAACGAATCAACTCTCCACGTAGCTCGCCAGTGCATCGCAGCTGGCTACAACACAGTTGCGCTCAACTTCGCCTCGGCGCGCCACCCGGGCGGCGGCTGGCTTTCGGGCGCACAAGCCCAAGAAGAGACGCTTGGGCGGGCCTCTGGGCTGGTGCCCTGCATCCAAGACGACGAGATGTATCAGCGCCATCTGCACCTGCGCGATGCCCTCTACACCAACAGCGCGATCTATTCGCCCAATGTTCCGGTATTTCGCGACGACGACAACAATCTGCTCGAGCGGCCCTACCTGCTCTCGTTTATCACGGCGCCTGCCGTCAATGCGGCTGTGGTGCTGAAGCGCGACTCCGCGCGGCGCAAAGAGGTCTACGAAACCATGCGCGTTCGTATCAAGCGTGTCTTGAGCATCGCAGCCATCCACCAACACAACGCGCTGATCTTAGGTGCCTGGGGCTGCGGCGTATTCGGCAACAACCCGCAGCATATCGCCGAGCTATTCGGCGAAGCGCTCTGCGGCCCGTTCGCAGGCGTGTTCGAAAAGGTCGTCTTCGCCGTTCTCGATGCGAGCCAACACGAGCGCTACATCGGCCCGTTTTACAAGGTCTTTGGGCGAGCTAGCTCCTGAAACGTGCAGCCTCTTTCTTGGATATCTCTGATCTTTTTTGAACCATTGACAACCATAAGTAGCTATGCTAGAGTAGAGATAAGACTTTGATTCGAGGAAGGGGGGATCGAAAATGTTGAAGCGGGAACCTATTCAAGCAGATGCGGTCTATTCCCGTGAAGAAGCAGCGGAACTATTAGGCGTGAGCCTAAGCACGGTCAAACGCCTGATAGCAGCAGGTCAGTTAGAAGCGAGTCGACCAAATAGCATTCGGCGCATTTTTATTAAGGGTTCAAGCATTTTGCGCATGTTAGAAGCAACAAAGATCGAAACAACACGATGAAAACTGTGCGTTTTTCTTCTTTTTCCCCAATCTTGACCCGCTTACGGAATCGCACCAATTCCGTATTGTTTGCATGCCCGAAATCTGGGCACTTATCGCCTCATGCTTATCTCGAGTATGTCGATAGCCTAGGCATGCCCGGACTCGCTCGCCAACACGCCCTACATCGTGGAAGGGAACAGACCGGCTGACCGGTTTCCCAATTCGATCTCTGAGGCGTGAGGCGATCAGCTTCACGCCTCTTTTCTTTCCTCGCCTTTTTGAAATCAAGCAGAGGTGTACCACATGAGCCAACTCGAAAGCCTGCTTCAAGAGCGGATTCGTCGCGATTACAGCGCAGAAGGTATGGAAGAGCTTTTCCTGCGCCTCGACCTCCTACACGACTACGCCTCGAACGGTCGTTTAGACGAGATCTCGCCCTTGAGCCGCGAGGAACTGCAAGCTTGGCTCCGAGAGCTGATTTATACTGCCCGCGAAACTCTGCGAGAAATGGAGGAAGAACATGTATAGCTTCCATGGCAATATTCCTGTCTGGGGCGAACACGACGAAGCGACGCTCAATCAGATCAAGCGCTGCGCCCAAGACGAAGTTGTAGCGGGCGCAGCCCTGATGGCCGACGGGCACAAAGGCTACTCGATGCCGATCGGCGGTGTGGTCGCCTACCGCAATGCCATCAGCCCGAGCGGGGTTGGTTACGACATCTCGTGCGGCAACAAAGCCGTTCGCACCAATTTGCGCGCCGACGATATTCAGCCCGAGATCGAAAAGATTATGGATGAAGTCGCCAAAACGATAGCGTTTGGAGTTGGCCAAGGCAACAACGGCAAAGCGCGCGATCACGAGCTCTTTGACGACCCGGCTTGGAAGGATCTGCCCTTTCTGCGCCCGCTGCGCCAACTGGCCCAAGAACAGCTCGGCTCGGTCGGCAGCGGCAACCATTATGTCGACCTCTTTCGCGACGAAAAGGGCTGGGTTTGGATCGGCGTTCACTTCGGCAGCCGAGGCTTCGGCCATCGCACCGCCAGCGGATTTTTGAATCTGGCCGCCGGGCGCGCTTTTGACGACAAAGCCCCGGGCGAGCATATGGACCAGCCGCCGACCGTCTTTTCGCTTGCGACCGATCTGGGCCAAGCCTACTGGCAGGCCATGACGCTCGCGGGGCGCTACGCCTACGCGGGGCGCGACTTCGTTGTCGAGCAGGTGCGCCAGATCTTGGGCGCCAAGATCACCGATTCGGTTCACAACCACCACAACTACGCTTGGCGCGAAAAGCACAACGGCGAAGAGCTGATTGTGGTGCGCAAAGGTGCCACGCCCGCCTGGCCGGGCCAGCGCTCCTTCATCGGCGGCTCAATGGGCGACATCAGTGTGATCATCGAGGGCGTCGAGAGCGAGGAAGCCAAGCTGGCCCTGCATAGCACCGTGCACGGCGCGGGCCGCATTATGAGCCGCAACCAAGCCGCCGGCAAGTTTCGCTGGACCAAAGTGAACGGCAAGCGCGTACGAGAGGTCAAGAGCCGGGGCCAGATCAGCCGCGAGATGATGCTGCAATGGCTGAAGCGCGAAGGGGTGGTCTTGCGCGGCGGCGGCACCGACGAAAGCCCGCACGTCTACCGTCGCCTGCCCGAGGTGCTCAAAAGCCACGCCAACACCATTCGCGTGCTGCACACCCTCAAGCCTATGGGCGTCGCTATGGCGGGCGAAGATGTCTTCGATCCCTACAAAGACTGATGCCGCTTCCTAGCGATGCTTTTGCTTCTGGCGGTGAGGTCGCAAACCTTCCATGCGGCCCTCACCGCGTCCGCCTTCGGCTATCAACATCCTTTCCAAACATTCGGCGGCTATCAGTGTGGGCCAAAAGCCGCCTGAAAAGGTGCAGAGCTAACGAATAACAAAAACTGGGGAAAAGGGAACAAACATAGTCAAGTTCCACTCTGCCGAAGGCCAAATAAAAAGTTGTCGCTAAAGTGCGTCTCTGAGGGGGAAGCAGCGGAGTGGGCTTGGCTAGGTCGCAGCGCAAGCTGCGAGGGAGCGCCCGAATGGAAGGTAGACGCTCTGATAGCCGAAGGCGGACGCGCCAAGGACCGAATGGGAGGTTGAGACCCTTTCCGCCAAAAAAAGCAACAAGCCGTCCGGCTTATCTTGAACTATAGCAGCAAAAAAAGCGCCCTTCCGTTTTGGAAGAGCGCTTGTTTATACCAGCTGGGCCAGCGGATTGAGGCGCATATCGCGCAAGGTCAGCTCAAACGAGCGCCGTTCGCCCGTCGCGAAGAAGTGGGCGACCGTCTCGGCGGCGGCGTTGGCGACCAGCAAGGCCAAGGGGCGCGTCAAGGGGTAGTCGCAGCTATCCTGCTGGCTGGCGCTCGAGCGCAGCGTGAAACGCTCGTCCCACAGGCCGCAGCCGTAGTCGCCCGAGCCGCTCAAGGCGATATGCAGACAGGGGATGTTAGTCGCACTGGCAGCCTCGGCTACAGCGCGGCGCCCCTCGAGATTGTCGAAGGCGTCGATCACCAGCGCGCTGCCCTCCAGCAGATTCGCAGCGTTGACGGGCGTCAGCTCGAGCTGGTGGGCGCGACAGCGGGCCGCGACCGCGCGATAGAGCAGGTTGGCCAGCACACGCGTCTTGGGCGCTCCGATATCTTGCTGGGTCCACGGTTGAGTCGACAGATTGTGTTGCTCTATTCTATCGCGATCGATCAGAACGAGATTACAAAAGCCCATACGCGCCAGGCTTTCGGCCAGATTCGCGCCGAGGGCACCGCAACCGCACACTGTAATCTGTTGCCCTTGAGCGAAAGCAAGATCGCGATAGTGTTGTTCATGTAGAAAAAAGCTCATGCTTACAGCTCCTCCTCTCCCCAACGCGCATAATCGGGCGCCTCTCTGACCACGCTTACGATGCTAGCGAGGTCGAAGCGCTGGTCTTCGCCGCTCAGACAGATCCCCGCTGAGATCAGATTGAAATCGAGATCGATCAGGTTGGTCGAGCGCAGGCCGTCGCGCTCCCAGGTGACGCGCACCTGCTCGCCATCGATGCTGTAGCCGACCAAATCCGCCCCCGCGATCCGCAGGGTGTGCAGCAAACGCCCTTCGAGTTGGGCCACAGCCTGCTGGCGTTGGCGCTGAGCGATGCGCTCAAAGCGCAGGACGTAGGCGGCCCGTTCGCTGGCGGCCATAGCCGCGATCTGTGGATCGGGCTGTTCGGCATAGAGCGCGCGCCGCAGCTGCTCGCCAATTGTGGGGTCGGCCCGTCGATCGATCTCGTCGTACCAGAGCGTCTGGCCTTCGACGCGCGCTACAATGCGCTCGAAGGGCTGGCCCTGCTCGACCAGATGCACGATCTGCGGACCGATCCGCCCAAAACGCTGGGCCGCGTCCGAGGGGTTGAAGGGCAGGGCCAGCCAGCTAGCCGCGCTGACCTGCTCGATCAGAACGCAGCGCAGACTCGGCCACTGCTCCAGATACTCGGCCCGCTGCCAAGCTTGGGCCTCTTCGACGATGCTGGCACGCCCCGGCCCATCGATCTGGCAGATCCACCAGCCAGCTTGGGCATCCGGCAGGCGCAGCTCGTAGACGATGCCGGCTACGCGCAGGCGCGCCCGCGCGTTGGGCAGCAGCGGGCTGACAAAACGCTGGCCACGCAAGCTTTCTTCCTGTTTCGCCAGCGAGGCGATCAGATCAAGCGCACGTCGCTGAGGCATACAATGCTCCTTACAACGAAGGCGCAGACGGTTCGGTCTGCGCCTTGCGATGCTTGCTTAGACCGCCTGACGTCGGGGCAGCGGCACTTCCATCACCTGACGAGCCAATTCGCGCCGATCGGGCAGCGTCAAGAGCGGCAAGAGGTTGGGCAGCGAGTAGTAGTCGCCCTTGAATTCCCACACGACGTAGGGCACGCCCGCCGCTTGCCAAACATTCAAGATCTGTTGCAAGAGGCCTGGGTGGGTGTCGACCGTCACCACGGTGACGTTTGGCAGCAGACCGAGCTTGTTCACATACTCTTGATAAGCCTTGTGGAAGAGCGGCTCGGTATTGTCGCCCAGGTCGGTCACAATAACGATCTGCTCGACCGGATAGCCCTCGCGGGTGAGCTCGGCTAGGGGCGCACCGATGCTAGTGCCGCCGTCGGCCTTGATCATACTGAAGGCCTTCTCCCAAGCGCTCAGACTGTCGCCCTCGGCTTTGATCTCGAACGAGACGGTGTCGAAGGCGAAGGCGCGGAAGTCGCTGCAGATCGCACTGACCAGAGCTGCAACCTGCTTACCGACCTCGATCGCTCGGGTCATGCTGCCGCTTTTGTCGACCAAGAGCGCAACCGAACGATCGATTCGCGCGATGTTGGCGACTCGCTTATCGGTCACTTCGGTCAGCAAGGCCGTGGTCTGCTCGTCAAGCTCGACGTGCTCAAGCGCGCGCTTGGCCTTCAAGGTCGAAACCCGCTTATCGCTCTCGACCGCCTTGATCTTCTCTTCGATCATCTGCTTCAGCTCGGGATGATCGAAGGCGCCATGCTTCTTCAGCGAGGCAAGATGGTTGACCAGCTCCTGAGGCGTCATCACCTCAACCAAGGCGACCAACACGCTCGGCGTCATGCTCTTGATCACGCTGGCCGCGATCGGATAGGGGATGCGCAGCTCGACGATCAAGCGGGCCTGCTCGGCCGGATCTTGGCAGCGAGCGATCTGCTTGAGCATGTACAGGCGGCTATCCTCGGGCGGCGTCTCATCGAAGAGGATCGCTTGGGCCCGCGGGTTAGGAGCGATACGCAGACTGGCGTAAAGGTGCTTCAGGTCGTTGCGGCTGCGCAGAGCGACCGTATCGAAGCGCTTGGGATTCGCTTCCAAAGCCTGTAAATAGCTCTTGATCGCGCTCTTGAACATACGCGGCAGCTTGCCGATCGTGCGCTTGGCGTGATCGAGCGCGCTCGCGACCTGATGGACGGGCAGGCTCTGCAGTAATACCCAGCCAGCTTCGCGCAGTTCGCTATAGTCGCTGGTCAACAGGTGGGCCACAAACAGCACTTTGTGGTCGCGCACCTCGCCGCGATCAGCGTACCAGGCCGCCAAATGTCCATAGAAGAGCGGGTCCCGCTTCAGCGCGTCGCTATGCAGCGAAGCGACATCAGCCAGTTTGCCATGCGGTGTTGCAAGGAAACTGTTGAGCAGTTGGGCGCGTGTATCCAATTCGGTCATGGAGATTACCTCGGGAGAGGATGAGACGTACTAGTCAGATAAGCTGCCTTACGGCGCACACACCCCAAAGGGATGCTAAGGAGTTGAACCTTATCCTCGAAAGGATTACCAAGTGTACGCTTATCAAGTCGGAGTACGTCTCATGCCCATAGTAGCAGAATGGGGAACGAAACGCATGAGACGAGCGGCTGAGAGAGACGTACAAGTTCCATCGGCACATCGCAGTCTTCCCCCCACAGGCAGCGCTAATGTGTACGCCAATGCTATTAGAGTACGTCTCTGATGGTTGGTATACGAAATATTGGCCTTCGTTTCCCTGCGTTACAAGAACGCAAGTCTTTAAAACGAATGTGGTATTACTTGGACTGGTGTGCAAGTTCTAAAGGCTGTGTGAGTCACAATACCGCGTCTGCCATTTCCGCCACTTTTCCGAAGAAAAGGCAGGATTCGAACCTGCAGGGTTGTACACCAGTACGTGTGTAAGCCTCTAGGGTCTGAGCACACCAGATCACATTTTGAAGGGTTTGAGCGTACGAGTCGCTACAGCGATTGTTGCTCTAACCTCTGAGCTACATCGACCGAAGTCGATGGCAGGATTCGAACCTGCGACCTTCACCTAAGCAGGGTGTAAGCTATAGCAGTTAGAATACGCTCAAATACGATTCGGAACCAAGCGTATAAGTTCAACCAGGGTCGCCTTGCGGCTAAACGAACGCTCTACCAATGAGCTATTTCCCTCTGAGAAAACGGGAATTGAACCCGCACCTTTCGTATGTAGCCTTGTTGGGTCAGGATACGCTTGGAAAGCGCTTAGATAGGATCAAGCGTACAAGTTTAGATGGTCGTTTTTCGTGCTCCTCCGGTTTAAGCAAGCGAAGAAGCATAGCTGCCTCAGCGGGATTCGAACCCGCAATTCCACTCGTGTGAGACGTGTAAACCATCTAGGTCAGAGTACGCTCGATCACAAAGCTTAGCCGTAAAGGGCGATAGGTCGCACGATAATCGCCTGCTTTTCGCGCACAACCACATACTCAGCGAGCTGGTCGGGCGAGAGATCGTGCAGCCGAGCCAGCACTTGGCGCAACTCCTGTTCGCAGACATCGCAACTCAAGCCCAACTCCGACAGGTCGTAATCGTAGCTGCGACCGTTCAAACGCACATGCAATTCGCCCTGCATAATTGCCCTCACTCTCTCTAATCAGGAGTTGATACGGCTCTCAAAAGCCAATCCGAACCGTATCAACTCATTTGCTAGTCGAGAAAGCTCACCCTCGCTCGTTCAACACCAGCCGAGCAGCAAGCGGCTCACCATATCCTCGCTCACAAAGCCTACATTCCGCGCTGGTCTCGTTCTTCCAAGAACAGGCGATCAGTGCCACCGGTGGGGGTCGAACCCACATCTCCCCGCTTAAAAGGCGTGTGCTCTGCCATTGAGCTACAGTGGCTGGAAACGGAATGTTTCGGACTTCCAACCACCTAGCGATAGCTGTACTTACACCAAACCGCGTGGCGCTCGATGGCGCGGATCAACGCGAAGCCTGCGTAGCTTGGACGCTGAGGCGGACGCAAAAGCTGCATTCCGGCCTGTTGCGGCGTGCGGTCGGCCTTTTGATGATTGCAGCGCTTGCAGGCGATCACGGTATTTTCCCAGCTTGTGGCGCCGCCCTGAGAACGTGGGATCACGTGATCTACGGTCAGATTGACGCGCCCAGGCTGATCAGCACAGTATTGGCAGGTCTCGCCATCGCGTATCAGCAAGGCCCGTCGCGTACAGGCCAAGCGCGTCTGGCGAGGAACAGCGACATAGCGTACCAAGCGCACCACCAAGGGCATCACATAGCTGTTTTGAATGGTGTGCAGGTAGCCCAAACCTGCCTCAACGATCTCGGCCTTCTGCTGCAGCAGCAAGCGCATGGCTCGCTGAATGGACACAATGCGAAGCGGCTCGTAGCTCGCATTCAAAAGCAATACATCGTTCATCGTTGCCACCCCCTTACGGAATTCACATACTTCTTCGCGGCCAAGATTCGAACTCGGACTCACGTATTAGTTGTACGTTGCTCTACCGATTGAGCTACCGCAAGAAGTGTGCGGTCGGGGGTTATTACCAGAACGCCGATACCACAGTGTGATGGTGCACAATGTGATTGTGATACGGAAGTGATCGAATAAGCTCAAGAATGAGCGCACAAAAAAACCGCTATGCCGAGAGCTGCTCGAGTGCAAGCTCTGACATAGCGGCTTAAACAGCTCGCTCACTCGTCATAGCTTATCACTCCGTATCACACTAGCTGCTGGGCGACGATCACTTAAATCGCATGTCATATAACCCTTTTCGAGCTCAATAAACACGTACAGTGAATTGTGTTTCATAAGGGCTAGCGTGTTTTGTTGATTTCGTCGGGTCATGATCGTCGTCCTCTCATCATCACACTGCGCATCTTGTTGCGCATTCCAGTTGAAAAGAATATAGCACGGCTCAAAACAGTTGTCAAGGGGTCAATTTCGATTCTTATCGGCTTTTAGATCTCGTGATGGTCAGAGAGATTTCAGGATGGCTGGCAACAGCTTCTTTTTACGGCTCATATCTTGCAGAGTGGCACTGGTGCGCTCTCATAAGGCGCGTTTAGTCGGCTCGTTAGACAGCTTCAGGTAATCAGCGAATATGCTATTGGTAGCAAAAGAGAGGTATCATTAAGCGACACCAAACGGTTTGTAAGGTATAATCTTTGATTTATACAGAAACGTTTCGCTATGGACAAACGCCGATCCGAAATATCACGTCTGCGAGGCAACATCCTAGCTGATTTCTCCATTCGCGAGCCAGTTTTTATCACTATGGTGATGGTCAGCATCTTGTTGCTGGGCATCTACAGCTTTGTAAAGCTGCCAATCGCACTTTTACCAAGCTCTAGCCTACCTACCATCGCTATGGTGGTCGCCTATCCAGGCGCTAGCCCCGAAATGATCGCCGATACCGTCGTCAAGCCGATCGAAGACCAGATCTCGACCCTCGACGACCTCGATTCGATCACCTCGACCAGCTACGACGACTTCGCTCTCATCATCATTCAATTCGATACTGGTATCGATCTAAACGCAACCCAACAGCGCCTTCAAGATCGTGTCGGTATGATACGCGCCACCTTACCAGTCGGCGTTCTCGACCCGATCTTTACCCAATACGGCCAAACCGATCTACCGATTCTGCTGGTTGCTGTCAATAGCACGGGCGACAGGTCGCCCGAGGCGCTCTATCAGCTTTTGAAAGATACGATCGCCCCCGAAGTCCAGTCGGCCCAAGGTGTTGGCTCGGTCACGGTCTTTGGCGGGAAAGAGCGCCAGATCAATGTCGATCTCGATCTAGCCCGCTTGCAAGCCTTGCGTATTCCGCCAGCCGAAGTGAGCGCGGCGATCGCAGCCGCTAACAGCGATATTGGGCTTGGCAGCATCGTCGCCGAGGGCCAAGAGTACAAACTGCGCGCCAGCAGCGTCTTCACCAATGTGCAAGACATCGCCCAAGTCGCCTTGAGCGTCACAGGCTACAGCGTCGGCGATGTCGCCACCATCCGCGATGGGCGCGCCGAAGACAGCAGCTACTCACGTCTGAACGGCGTCGATACAGTGGTGCTTGCGATCACGCGCCAGAGCTCGGCCAACACCAACAGCACTGCTCAAGCGGCACTCGCCAAGCTCGACTCGGTCTTCGAGCAACACCCCGACCTGGTCTACAACGTGATTATGAACCAAGCCGAAGAAGTCGAGATGAATGTCAACGGCGCGCTCGAAGACATTATGATCGCGATCTTCTTCGCCGTCTTGGTGGTCTGGTTCTTCTTCCGCAATCTACGCAACACCATGGTGACGGTGATCGGTCTGCCGATCATTGTGGCAGGCACCTTTATTTCGATGTACCTGCTCGGCCTGTCGCTCAATATCGTCACCCTCTTGGCGCTCTCGGTCTCGGTCGGTCTGGTGATCGACGATGCGATTGTGGTGCGCGAAAACGTCTTCCGCAACCTTGAAATGGGCTACAATCCGATCATCGCCTCGAGTCGCGGAGCGCACCAAGTCGCCTCATCGGTGATCTCGATGACCCTAACCATCATCGCGGTCTTCCTAACCGTGCTCGACTCACCCGGCCTGCCCGGCGTGATCTACCACGCCTTCGCCGTCACCGTGATCGCGGCTATGTTGGTGTCGCTGCTCGAAGCCTTCACCAACGGCCCCATGCTGAGCGCCTACTGGCTGAAACGCCCCAAAGACGCGCCGCCCCCACCACCCGACGATCTCGAAGACGATGTGACTCAAGAGAAGGTCGAAGAGACGCGCCTGATGAAGTTGTACGAGCGCACGCTCGAACTAGCGCTGCGTTTCAGAGGCACCGTCTTGGTAGCGACCGTTCTACTACTAGCTTGGACGGTTGTGGTGGCCTTGAGCATTCCGATCTCATTCCTGCCGATCGATGAAAACGGACAGTTCGGCGTCTCCTTCGAGATGCCGCCCGGCACCCCGCTGGCCGAAAGCGATGCCAAGGCCCGCGAGGTCGAAGCGATCTTGGCCCAAGACCCCGATGTCACCAATGTGTTGACGATCGTTGGAGCTATCAACGGGCCGGAATATGTCTACTTCTTTGTGACCCATAAAGGCAAAAACCTCGACACAGTGCAGGCCCGCCTGAGACCGCTCCTGGCCGACTATCCGCGCATCACCTTCGGCCAAACCAGCTACGAATTCAGCACGGTTACCCTAGTGGCGACCCGCCCGATTCAGGTGCAGATTCGCAGTTCGCTGCCCCACGAGCAGATCGCGCCCTACGCCGAACGGCTACAGGCCGCCTTCGCCTCGGTCGAAGGTTTGGAGGATCTCGACAGCTCTTACACACCCGGCGTACCGCGTCTGACCTACCGCATCAACCAAACGATCGCCCAGCAATACGGCTTCACCAACCTAAGCTTGGTAAGCACGCTGCGCATTCTGGTCAGCGGTTTAGGGGTGGGTGAATACCGCGAAAACGGCAGCGCCTACCCGATCAATGTGCGTCTGCGCCCCGAAGACCGCCAGACTATCGCAGGCATCAATAGCCTCGGCATTCCCTTCGGGTCGGACCTGGTACCGCTCGATAGCATCGCGCGAAGCGAGGTCGAATACACTCAGAAGTCGGTACTGCGCAGCGACCGCCTGAACGAAATCATTCTGGGCGGCAACAATGTGGGCCGCAACCTCAACTATGTGGTCAGCGATATGCAGAAGATCATCGACCAGAACCCACCGCCCGAAGGCATCAGCGTCAAGTTCGGCGGCTCGTTCTATAACCAGCAGCAACAGGGTTATAGCAGCCTGTTCGTGGCGATTCTGATCGCGATCGTGCTGATCTACATCGTGTTGGTGGTGGCCTTCCGCTCCTTCACTGAGCCGATCGTCTTGATGGTAGCCATGCCGCTCAGCTTGATCGGTGCGGTCTTCTCGGCGCGCATTATGCAGCTCGATCTGAATGTGGTGGCTATGGTCGGTGTGCTTATGCTGCTGGGCCTTGTGGTCAAAAACTCGATTATGTTGCTGGAATACACCAAGCGCCTACTGGAAGCGGGCATGTCGACCCACGACGCCCTGGTGCGCGCCTGTCTGGTGCGTACCCGCCCGATCATGATGACCTCGGCAGCCATCATCTTTGGTAATCTGCCAACCGCCCTCGGTTTGGGTGCAGGTGCCGAGTTACGTCGCGGCCTGGGTATCGTGATCATCGGCGGTATGATCTCTTCTACTATTCTGACGCTCTTTATCGTGCCAACTACCTATAGTTTTTACGCGTCGCTGATGAGCCGTTTCGGGCCCAAGCATACAGACGACGTTAAGCACGATGAAGTAACAAGCGAAGCTGCTGCTCCAGCTGACGAGCAAGCATCGCTTGAACCCGATACAGTTGATTCTCATTCGAACAGCCCAAGCGATGATCAAGAACAAGCAGACGCTCCAGACGAGCATCAGCCCAAGGCGTAGCTGAAGATCAGATAAGCTATTAGGCTGCAAGGAGGTTGTATGTCTTCACGAAAATCTTCACGAATCCACTGGCTGAGCTGCTTGGCTTGTTTGATCGCACTCAGCGCCTGTGCGCTTTCAGCCAACGAGCGCAGTGGTTCCGATACAATTATTTTGCCCCCCAACGCCGTCGCCCAAGTTGAGCCAAGCCCAAGCGCGACCGCCAGCAGTGCAGAGAGCCAAGTGGCACCTAGCCCGACCAGCATCGCGTCTCGCAATCGGGTGAGCGGCACGGGCTATCTGCGCGCGGTGCGCAACGTCCAACTGTCCTTCCTGGTGGCCGGACGTGTCAGCGAGGTCTATGTGTCGGAAGGCGATGTGGTGACCAAAGGCCAACTGCTGGCTATCCTCGATCCCCGCCCGTTCGACACTGCGATTCTTCAAGCCCAAGCCGATCTGCGGGCCGCCCGTGCCGCCCAGAGCGCGCTCAACGAGGCGCCCAACCCTGCCGACATTCAAGCGGCCAACGCCAATATCCAACTGGCCCAGATCGGTGTGGCCCAAGCGCAGCATCTAACCGAGCAAAACACCCGTCAGGCCCAAGCTTTGCTCAGCCAAGCCGAACAGAACCTCGAGACCGTGCGCAATACGCTCTCGGCCGCCAAAACCGAGGCCGAACTGCAAATGCATCAGGCGGCCGGGCTGTTAGCTCAAGCGCAAGCGGCTTATTCGCAAGCTCGCAGCGATTGGGAGTATGTACAATCGACCGGAAAGGTGCCGATCAATCCCCCAGTCAATGTCGAGGTCGGTGTCGATCTGCCGATCGTGGGCGATGTTGATGTAGGCAACCTGCGCAACACCGAGCGCAAAGCGACCGATAGCGAGCGCAACGCTTACTACAACGCCTATGTCGCGGCCGAAGCGGCTATGCACAACGCCGAAACAGCCGTCGAACAGGCGCGCGTCGCCTACGATCTAGCCCGCCAAAACGAGGTCACCGGCATCGCTCAGGCCGAACAGCAGGTCACGCTGGCCCACAGCGAGCTGGTTAAGGTGCAAGGGCCGCCCGAGCAAGACGCCGTGGCAGCCGCCCAAAGCAATCTCGCCATCGCCCAAGCCGCTCGCCAGCGCCTCAACCCTAACCCGCGCGAGTCGTCGCAAGAGATTGCTGCCGCCAACATCGCGCGCGCCGAGGCCGCTCTGCAGCAGGCCCAGCTCAGCCGCGAATACGCCGAACTGCGCGCGCCCTTCGATGGCACAGTGGTGCAGCTCAATCTGCAAGAGGGCGCTGTAACTGGGCCGCTCCCGCTCAACACCAGCGGCGGCATTCTGCCCGAACCGGCCATTCAGCTGATCGATATGAGCGAGCTTGAGTTCGAGGTCGATATCAACGAGGCCGATATTGGCAAGGTGGCGCTCAACCAGCGCACCGAGATCGTCTTCGACGCTCTGCCGAGCCAGACCTTTACGGGCCGCGTGCGTTACATCTCGCCCAGCGCCCAACAGCGCGGCACGATTCGCAGCTATAGCGTGCGCATCAAGCTCGACTCGCAAGAGGGCCTACGCGAAGGTATGGGAGGCCATATCACGATTTTGAGCACTCCCTAAGCCCAAACAGACAATACACAAAAGCCCCGCTTCTTTACAAGCGGGGCTTTTTCTATCGCTCTAGCGGCGAGGTCTCTCCCTCCCATGCCTTCCCTAGCGCGTCCGCCTACGGCTACCAAGTTCGCCGCCCTCCCATTCGGCCCATCGAGCTATCGCTGCCTTCGTTGCTAGGTACAGCGCGCTCACACAGCTTCAAGCATCGCACCTCGAGGAAACAACGAAATGGCGGAGAAGATACAAGGGCCACACCGCCGAAGGCGCTAGCCCTGTCCGTTAGGGGAAAGGTCTCTGATAGCCGAAGGCGGACGCGCCAAGGACTGAATGGGAGCTAGCGATCTTTCCGCCTCGATACGAGCAGAGTTAGGCCCAAGGCGAGCTTGATTCGCTGCCTGAAAACCCAAAAATGAAGCGCATTTGAGAAACTCGTAATAATAGCTCGTCTGAAAGGCCTATACAAGATGGCCTTTGAGATTGTATGATAAGACGAGGTTTTGGCGATCTTGTCACTCATATCCCCAGCAACCAGTCTAAAGGCCCAGATCAGATAGCTCAAACTCGCGCGTCGATAACTCGAAAACACTTACACAAAGAATAGTGACAGCCTCAATTTGGGATTTGCTGCTCTTGGGAGGAAATTCGCAGCGTTCAGCGCCCGTCCTTGAGGTAGTGCGACTTTTTTAGCTTTCTTGCGTACTATCTCTTGAAAGGAGATAAAAGCATGGCCATACTCGCAGGAATAATCGCAGGTTTTATCGCTTGGTTCCTTGTTCGTTATTTGTTCGCTGGCATCTATACTGTCAACCAAAACGAGCGTGCCGTGAAGACGATTTTTGGGCGCGCCGAACGGATTGGCAAGAGTACGCTCGACGATCCCGCTGCTGAATTTCTGCATCCCGAGGAACGAGAGCGGTACAACTATCCTCAAGTGCGGGTTATTCCTCCTGGTGGCCCCTATTTCAAGTGGCCGTGGGAACGCATTCACAAGGTCTCGGTCGCGACCCAAACCATCAATATGGCGACCGACCTTGAAAACCCGCAAGCCAACCACCAAGGGATGGCACTTGAGGCGGTCACCAAAGACCAGCTCAACGTAGGCTTACGCGGTCAGATTCGCTACCAAGTCTCTGAGCGCAACCTCTATGCCTATCTCTTTGGCGTGAAAAAACCAGTCGTGCACATTATGGGCTACTTTGTTTCGATCTTGCGCGAGCGTATCGCCAACTTTGAAGCGCCGCAACGAAACGATAATGCCGACCCCGATTCGAGTGTTGTGACCGGCGTCTCGATCAACGACTTGCGCAAAAACTTGCGCGACCTCAACGAGCATATGGATCGCGAATGTCGTTCGTCGGCGGCTCGCTACGGCATCATTCTCGACGCCTCGCTGATCACCGAGATCGATCCGCCCGAAGAGGTCGAGTCGGCGCTCGCAGCGATCAATACCGCTCACAACCAAGTTTCTTCCGATATCAGCTTGGCCCAAGCTGCAGCTGATCAAAAGATCGTGCAGTCGCGCCGCGCTGTCGAGATCGAAACACTCAAAGCCCAAGCCGAGGTCGAGCCGCTGCGCGCTCTGGCCGCTCAGTTGGCCGAGCTGAAAAAGCAGGGCCCAGGAGCTATCGAGACCTATCTGCGCAGTGTGCGCTTAGGCCTGTACCGCAACGCCAAGCGCGTCGTGAAAGAGGTGAAGTAGTATGGAAGCGCTTATCACATTTTTCCTAACCGCGATAATCTCGTTCGTACTCTGCTTCATCTTTGTTCCTTCGTTCTTAGGCATACTGCGGCTGTTGGGCTTTTACACCATCGTCTACGAAGGCACCTGCCACGTCTATGTGCTGTTCGGTAAGGTTCGGGCCGTTTTGCGCGAACCGGGCTTCTACTTCCTGCCGCTCACCCTCGGTTTGGATGCCTTCTTGATCACTTGGATGGGCCGCCGCCACGTTTTGGATATGCGCCTCGACCAGAACTATCTGCGCAGCCAGCCGGTCAACTCCGAAGAGGGCGCGCCTATGGGTATCGGTATCTGGTACGAGATGTACATCAGCGATCCGGTCGCCTATCTGTTTAAAAATGCCGATCCGCACGGCTCGTTGGCAGCCAACGTCAGCAACGCAGCGGTGCGCTCGCTCAGCAATATGCCGCTGGCCGATATGTTGGAAAACCGCCACGGCATGAGCCGCGCTGTACGCGATGAAGTGTCGCCCAAGTCGAGCGAATGGGGCTATAAACTCGGTTCTGTCTACATCCGTAAGGTACACTTCCGCGACTACGGTATGATCCGCCAAATCGAAGAGAAGGTCGTCAACCGTCTGCGCCAAGTCACCTCGGCCATTCGCCAAGATGGCGCCAACCAAGTGAGCATCATCGCTAGCACCGCCGAGCGCAAGGCCGCCATCGAGTTCGCAAAGGCCGAAGCGATGCGCCCCTCGATCGTTGGCGCTGCTCTGCAAGAGATCGCCAAAGATCCCGAGATCGCCGAGGCGCTCTTCGAGATCTTAGAGACGCAACAGTTGATCGATAGCAAAGCCGAGATCACTCTGATGCCGAGCAATAGCCCGCAGCTCGCTAAGCTCTACGCTGCTTCCGAAAACTAATGCGATTGGCGCTCAGTTCTCGCACAGGTCTATAGCGATTTTGTATCAACACAAACAAGCCTGCAATACAAAAGGGGTGTTCGGAAATTCCGAACGCCCCTTTTGCTAGCGAATCCGTTTAGCTTGTCGCTCTTTGAACTTCGACAGTGCGGAACTCAACTATGTTTGTTGTGAGTATGCGCGTCTTTAAACGGATTCGTTATGATATCGAAAAGCTGTTAAAAAGAGCTTCCTGTAAAGCAGAAAGCCGTGCTCGAAAAACACGGCCCTCGCACAAGAACATTTTTCTTCTTGGGATTATTCGGCTGCGGCCTCTTCGCTCGTCTCGCTCGACTCGCTTGCCTCGGCAGGAGCGGCTTCAGGGCTGCCACCCTCGCCCTCAACAACAACATTAATAACAGCCGAAACACCGGCAGCGATCTGAATCTTAACCGGGTAGTTACCAACACGCTTGATCGGATCTTCCAACTCGATGCGGCGGCGGTCGACCTCGATCGAGAGCTGCTCTTGGATCTTGTTGGCAATATCAACATTGGTAACGGAACCGTAGAGACGATCTTGCTCGCCTACGCGCTCCACAAAGCGCAGGGTTTGGCCGGTCAAACGTGCTGCAACGGCTTCAGCATCGCGGCGAGCGATCTCAATGCGACGGCGCTCAGCCTTCAAACGCTCTTCGGCCTGCTTGACCTGACCCTTGGTAGCAAGTACTGCAAGGCCCTGAGGAATGAGGAAATTGCGACCGTAACCGCCGCTCACTTCCTTCAAATCGCCTGCCCGCCCAAGATGTTCTACATCTTTGGTGAGCAACACTTTCATTTTGGTACCCACGAAAGTTCTCCCTAACAGATCGGTAATAAGACAAAAGGTTACAATCCACCCGGCGGTGGCGAACGCTATGTATGGTACCATACTGCAAAGGTCGCGTCAATTTATTCATAGGAAATTCCCATGTCAACCAAAGTCCTGCTTGACACCGATATCGGCTCTGATATCGACGATGCCGTCTGTTTAGCCTATCTGCTCGCTCAGCCCAAGTGTGACCTTTTGGGTATTACCACTGTCACTGGCGAGCCTGTCGAGCGCGCCAAACTAGCCAGTGCGCTCTGCAAAGCCGCCGGTAAAGATATTCCGATCTATCCGGGCGTGGCCGAGCCGCTCTTGATTCCCCAAAAACAAGGGCGTTCGCCGCAGACCGCCGCCTTGGGGCGCTGGGAACACGAAACGAAGTTCCCGCAGGGCGAAGCGATCGAGTTCTTGCGCCAGACCATTCGCGCCAATCCAGGCGAAGTCACGCTACTGGCGATCGGCCCAATGACCAATATTGCCCTGCTCTTCTCAATCGACCCCGAGATTCCCAGCCTGCTCAAGAGCTTGGTACTGATGTGCGGCAACTTCACGCGCAATATGCCACGTTCGCCCGTTTCGGAGTGGAATTCGTTCGTTGATCCGCACGCCTCGGCCATTGTCTATCGTGCTAAGCCGCCCGTGCATCGCTCGATCGGGCTCGATGTGACGCTGCAGGTCAAGATGGACTCGAACGAGGTGCGCGAGCGCTTTACCTCGCGCCTGCTGCTGCCGGTGCGCGACTTCGCCGAGGTCTGGTTCGAGCGCGCGCCCCATATCACCTTCCACGATCCGCTGGCCGCTGTAACGATCTTCGAAGATTCGATCTGCGGTTTTGAGCGCGGCGATGTGGAGGTCGAGATCGAGAGCAGCCGTCTAGGCGGCCACACCGCCTGGAAGGCCAACCCCGAAGGACAACACGAAGTTGCGCTCACAGTCGATCCACAAGCCTTCTTCGATCACTTCTTCGCCGTGACCGAGGCTTATACATAGTCGCTAGCGAGCTTTGGGGAGTTGGTCGAGGCCAGCTCCCCTTTGTATTTGGTCGTAGGCTATAGAAACAGAAGAGGAAAAGCGTTTTCCGGCCTGGCTGTGCCGGTTTGTACAGAAAGGCAGTGGTATGCCTCCCCGCAAACGAGCGAGCAGCGGTCAGATCGATCAACCTCAGATCGAATTAAGCGAACTGCAGCAGATCGATCAGAAAGAAAGCATCGTCAGCGAAGAATACTGCTTTCAACAGCGCTGGAACGAGGCTCGGCTCGATGGTCAACAGGCCGAAGACATCTGTCTCGAACAAGTTATAGCCCATAAGCTCCATCTGCAAGCCGCAGAGCTTTTGCGCGCCCAACTGCTCGACTGCCGAATCGAAAACTCCGATCTCGCCAATTGCAGCTTAGAGAAAGCCTACCTTCGTCGTGACGCATTCTTCAATAGCCGCATGCTGGGGATCAAATTGATCGATGCCGATCTGGAAGATCTGCAGGTACATCGCTGCAATCTGAATCTGGCGCGCATCTGGAATAGCAGCTTTAAACAAGCGCGCTTTGAGCAATGCTCTTTTCAAGAGGCCAGCTTCGATGGCAGCAATCTGGCGGACGCGGTCTTCCGCAACTGCGATCTATCGCGAGCCGATTTGCGCAACGCCAAGCTGAAAGGCGCCGATCTACGCGGCTCTCAGCTCCAAGGTGTACAAATCTCGCTAGCAAACTTAGTTGGCGCGATCGTCGATGAAGAGCAAGCGCTCTATTTGATGCAGCTCTTTGGTGTCATTGTGCGCCCCCAAGAAGTGTAGCCATAAGCCGCCCCATCTGCTGAAACGCTTGAGCTCTCCTGCGCCATAAAATCGAGAAAAGCGCTCAAGGCACGGCTGCGCGGTCGGTCGCGCACTTCAACTTGGATCAAGCTGCGGGTAAAACATAGTTCAGGGAGATTCAGCAGGCTAAGACGCCCGAGGGCAAGCTCTTGATCGAGCGTGGCGCGCGAAAGAATCGAGATACCTAGCCCGGCTGCAACGGCCTGTTTAATCGCCTCGGTGCTACCCAACTCCATCGCAATGTTCATCTCCCAACCGGCTTGGGTGAACTCGCTTTCGATCACCTCGCGCGTGCCCGAGCCAGCCTCGCGAATTAAAAACGGCTCTGCGAGCGCCATCTGCACCGTCAGCTCCTGTTCTTGCAGCAAATGATGGTCGGGAGCGCAGATCGGCACGAGCAAGTCGCTACGCCACATGCTGCAGATGACCTGTTCGGCATGCACTGGCCCCTCGACAAAGGCGATATCGAGCGGCGTTGTATGTAGGCGCTCGAGGATCTGTAGCGTGTTGCCGATATCGAGAAAGAGCTTCAAACCACGATAGCGACGCTGGAACTCGCCCAGCAGGCGCGGCAGCAGATAAATCCCGATGGTTGTGCTGGCCCCAATCGCCAGATGGCCCTGAGAGAGGTCGTTCAACTCTGAGAGGGCGCGTTCGGCCGAGCGCTCGATCGCAAACAGCTGCTGAGCGTGGCGAAAGAGCACCGTCCCAGCCTCGGTGAGGCGGATGCACGGGCCAGAACGGTCGATCAGCGTGGTGTGAAGCTGGCGCTCTAGCTCTTGCACACCGCGCGAGATGGCGGGCTGGCTGATGTACATGAGCTCTGCCGCGCGACTAAAGCTCTTTTGCTCAGCAACATACAAAAAGATCCGTAGTAGATGAAGATTCAGCATCGCTTACCTGTGTACGAGCCTGTCTGGCAAGCATAGATCGAAAATCATATAAGCGCAAGTTATCGTCGCTATAGAATCTATGCATTGGCGTTATAAATGTTTTTTCTCTATCCTAAAGGCAGACCACTTTTCGAAGCATACATACCGAGGTCTGCTGTGCATTCTTACACTACACGAGAACACTGGATTAACAACTACACATACTTGAAACAACTAGGCCCGGGAATCGGGCTTGCGGGGCTGATCAGCCTGCTCGCTTGGGGCGCACAAACGCTGCAGGAGCGCCTGCTCGGCCAAGCTTGGCTAGAAGCGATTGTCTTTGCCATTCTGATCGGCATGCTCTGGCGCACGCTGTTCGGCTTAGGCGCAGCGATGAAGGCGGGTGTCTCTTTCACCAGCAAAGAGCTGCTCGAATTTGGGGTTGTGCTACTAGGCGCGTCGATCAACCTGCCCGAGGTATTGGCGGCTGGCCCATTACTGCTGCTTACAATCATGCTGACGGTTGGCTTAAGCATTACAGTAAGCCGCTTGCTCGGCAAGGCGTTCGGTCTGAATCCTAAGCAGGCGACGCTTGTAGCGGTGGGCAACTCGATCTGCGGCAACAGCGCGATCGCAGCGGTCGCACCCTTGATCGAAGCCGAGCCGGAAGATATCGCCAGTTCGATCTCTTTGACCGCCGTGATCGGGGTTGTTGTGGTCTTAAGCCTGCCACTCTTGATCCCGATCTTTGAGCTGAGTCTCTATCAATATGGAGTTATCGCTGGGCTAACGGTTTATGCTGTGCCACAAGTGCTGGCCGCGACCCTGCCAGTCAGCAGCATCAGCGGCGAGATTGGCACGTTGGTTAAGCTGGTGCGCGTGCTGATGTTGAGCCCGATCGTGATCTTTTTGAGTCTGAGTCGACACAAGTATAGTGCAAACAAGGCAATTCAGTGGCGGCGCCTTTTGCCGTGGTTTATCCTTGGCTTCTTGGGTTTGGCCGTCTTACGCAGCTTCGACATCTTGCCGACAGGCTTGGCCGGGCAGTTGCGCGAGATCAGCCGTTGGCTAACGGTAGCGGCTATGGCGGCCCTCGGCTTGAGTGTCGATATCCGTGTGATCGGCAAAACGGGCTGGCGAGTCGGCGGGGCGGTTATCACATCGCTGATTGTACTGCTTACGATCAGCCTGATGCTTGTGAAGCTCTTTCAGATCGGCTAGGGCGCTTGCTAAAAGACCTGCCTCTACGGCGCGCCTTTGAAAACGAGGCAACGAGCGGCACTTTGTTCGACAGCAAAATTCGACAAAGCTGCGCATCGCCGAAGGCTGATCGCTCGTTTTGGAGGGCGGGAGGTTGGTAGCCGTAGGCGGACGCGGTAAGGACCGAATGAGAGCTAAGGAACTCTCCGCCTAAGAGACGGACATATCGAGCGGATGCGCTAAAAAACGAAAGGGATCTCGTGTGCTAAGCGAGATCCCTTTTGTGTTTGGTATCGCTGTTGAACGATCAAGCTGTAGCCACTAAGCGAGCATATTCTTGTTCAATCGCTTGGCGCCAAGGGTGATCGAGCGTCAAGCGCTTTTGAGCCAAGTCGTAGGCGAGCGTGATCTGATCTTTAGCCTCGTCGAGGTGCTTTTGGATAGCCAAGCTCGTGGCAAGCAGGCGATGGGCGTGCGCGATGCGCGGGTGTTGGTCGGCGGTGCAGTTGCACGAGACATAGAGGTAATTTCGAGCAGCTTCTTCGGCTGCTTGAGCATGACCTCGGGCGAGTTCAAGCATCACATAAGCTTCGTAGACGCGCAGCATCCAGAAGTGGCGAGCGCCAAACTGCTCGCTAATCTCGTGACTGATCTCGTCGAGTAGTTCGCACGCCCGCTGGTACTCGCCTTTCAAGATCAAGACCTTAGCTTGGTCGATTTGTAGATCGAGCACTTCGATATTGTTTGGCTGCATCATTTCTGTAAAACAGGAGTAGGCCCGCTCAAACAGTTCTTGGGCACGCTCGATCTTGCCTTCGACTAGCTCGACCTGACCCAGACGCCAGAGGGCATCGGCGTAACTCACCAACTGGCGACCATGCTCAGGCTGCGGCTGGGCAAGCAGCTCTTCGAGCAGGCAGCGCGCCTTAGCGCAGTGGCCTTGTTCAAGCGCAACATACACAAGATTCATTTTGTTTTGTAAAAGATCCACCTCCCAAGCGCCTAATTCGCTGCGGATCTTGAGAGCGAGCTTGAAATAGCGCTCGGCTCGCCGCCAACGGCCTTGGCGATTGAAGATATAGGCCATATTGTTGATGCTTCGCGCAGTATTGTGATGCCGTAATCCAAGCAAACGACGGCGCATTTCCATAGCTCGAAAGACATTGTCCTCGCCTGCATTCAGATCATGGTAGACATAGCAGATGTGTCCCAAATTGTTGTGGGCCGTAGCAAGATCGGGATCGTCTGGATCAAGAATCTCACTGCGAATATCCAGACATTCTTGGAACCAATCGCGAGACTCAGCAAAGCGCCCTTTCATCTGTTGAACTAAGCCAAGCAACTCACAGACATTGGCAAGCATCGACAGATCGTCGTGACTGGATGGCTGCTTGTAGAGCGTATAGAGCTTGGTTAAGTAGTATTCCGATTGATCCGCCCGCGCTCGTAACCAGAGGTGATAGGCGAACCAATAGGCCAGCATACCTGCTTGGCGACCACCACGCTCTAGAATCTTATCCGCCAACCAACGCAGTTGCGCTTCCAACTGTTGCAAAAGCTCGACCTGCTGAGGATGATCGTTATACTTGGACTTGATCAACTGGTCGATCCCTTGCTCCAATCGGCTACGTATCGCCTCAGCGGGATGTCTCAACAACATAAAGTCTGCGATCAAACGGTGCATCCACACACTGCCATCATCTTGCAGACGGATCAGCGCCAAGGCAGCCAAGCGCTCTAGACTTTCCGAAAGCGCCGTCGAATCGTATTCCGACAAACAGGCATCGATCACAAAGCGCTGCATCAACTCGCCCGGTGCAGCATAAGCCAGCATCTGCATAAGCTTCACCGCCAGCTCATCGTTCACAATACGCTCAAAGCTCAGCTCGATCATGCGCAAGAGGTGTTGCGGGTGATCCGTGGGTGAGTAGTGAGGCTCTCGGGCTTGCAACGAGCTGTGTTCAAGCGCATAGCTCTTCTCGAGCTCTTGCAAATAGCGCTCGGGCGGCTCTGCGCGATGCAAATTGAGGTAACTGCCGACCAGATGAAGAGCCAAAGGCAGATTGCCGACGAGGCGTGCGAATTTGCTAAGCAACTGGCGACCTTCGCCTTCGGCCAGATCTTTACGATAACGGGCGAGTAGTTCGGTGCTGTCGTCTTCGGCCAGCACTTCCAACTCAAGCTGATCAACCAGCATGGTGGGGTTCCAGCGCGGACGCCGACTGGTCACTAAGATGCGACAGCCGCCCTCCAAGGGACGCCATTTGGCTAAAAGCTGCTCGTCTTCGCAGTTGTCGAAGATCAAAAGACGAGGGATGTCTTTATTCCACTCGGCCATCACCAAGCGTGTCTGTTCGTGTAAGGGCAGTTGTGCGAAGTCGGGGCGCAAATTGAGGTACTGTTCGCCACCGCAGCGTGCAATCTCGGTCTGAAGCTGATACCGATCGGCTGCATGCAGCCAAAAAACGCCGCCCGAAAAGTAGGACCCATAACGGTACATCACCTCTATAGCCAACTGCGACTTGCCCAAACCGCCCATGCCACTGATCACATAGACCGGCGTGGCAAGCCTTCTTTTTTGGCTCATCCAGCTTGCGATCTTCAGCAGTTCTTTATCGCGTCCCACAAATTGGGGGTTTGGCAAGAAATGTGGACGGCGCGAACCGATGGGCAAGTCACCCGGCTCGGGCACTTTCTGCTTGGGCAACTGTTCGAAGCGCGTTTGAGCTGTGTACTCCTCGGCTCGTTTCACTAAAGCTGGCCAGTCAGCTAGTGACTTAAAGCCCGAGCTATAACGAAAAGCTTGGTTGTATTCGGCTAATAGCTGCTCTTGAAGCGCGATCGCATTGTAAGCGTTGGCGTTCTGCTCATACAGGAGTTTGATCAAGGCGGCAACGTACCCAGGAGGCGCATGAATCTGGCCGGGACCATCGCGCTTTTCATAGCGCAAAATGGTCGAATGGCTCCCGATCATAAAATAGGCCGCGGCTTGTAACGATGATTTAAAGACCAGAGTACGAACATTGGCGACAAATCCAGGCAGCCCTTCGCTGATATCGAAACGGGGCGGTACAAAGTCATCTTGCTTCTGAGACATCGCTGCAACTCTCTTTGCTGGGAAGGACAAGCATGCACAGTTTGCGCACACCCTATTAATATTAGTTACAGAAAGCAAAATATTTTGCTTCTTCCCAGCTCAAGCAAGCGCTCGCCGATGCAGCCCATGTGTCTTTTGCGGCAATTCAATTCTTATAGATCACAAGGGGGCAAGCTATGATCATCCATGGGCACAAAATCTCACGCAGTATGTTAGCCGCTGTTATCGTCTGTCTTTTCCTGCCTTTTCTGACCGTCTCATGTGGCGCACAAGAATTTACCATCACTGGCAGCCAGTTTGTTACCGGCATCCACTATAAAGGTGAGTCGATACCACCTCAAGGCCCTATCGTTTTGATGACTCTAGCAAGCATCGTCGCCTTAGCACTCAGCTTTGTGAATAAAACTGGAGCCTTATTGGGTGCAGTTGGAGCCTCTATTCTCAGTGTGCTCTGTTTGTTATGGTTTCGTGAGGGTATCAATCGAGAAGTGTTTGCCTATGGTGGTATGATTCACGCCAAATTTGAAGCGGGTTTTTGGCTCTGCTTCTTGCTGCATATTGGGGCTGCCGCACTCAATGGCTGGCTCTGGAAGCAAGGTCCTCAAGCTCTAGCGCTGGCAAATAGCGCTCACTCGCTGTCAGCCTTGCCACAAAGCCCGCAAGCTGCGAGTTTTTCAGTGCCACCAACAATTGCACTTGCTCAGCAAGAACATCGATGCAGCAACTGCGGCGAACAGCTTAAGGCGACATCTCGCTTCTGTATGAAGTGCGGCCAAGCAGTACAGGTGAAATAAACAGCCTATTGCCACTCTATTGGTGCTCTTCAAGCGATCCCATAGTCTACAACCTCTAGGGAGCAACACACCATGGCAACACGAAAACCCTTCTCTGGCTTTCTCTTGGCGGCCTTTGTGCTTGCTGCTTTTTTGCTTGTTCCTGCCACACCCAGCAGCGCCTCAAGTCATAGCGATACGCAATTTTATGCTGCGTATGAAGCGAACAACGGTGGAACTACGATTTTCCTCAAAATGTGCGGTTCAGGAGCAAAATATCGCTTCCGAACCCAAACTATCGATACCAACCAAGTATTGTGGGACCAAACCTACAACAATTCCACGAATGGTTGTCTAGGCTTCTGGTATCGCGCTTTGCTAGGAGGCCAACCTGGCCATCAATTTAAGTTCTACTCGATGTATCTCGATCACGATGTATCAGAAGCTGTTTTCTTAGATCGCGCCCGTCTCGATATCTGCACTATTCAAAGCGCCAACGCTGTCTCGTGTTCTCGCCAAATCCGCACTTCCCCAGAGATGTATGTCGATCATCCAACGCCAGGTATGAGCGTTCAGGGAAATCTTGAAGTGAGAGGCTGGGCGGTCGATCGAACTGCGCTCACAAATAGCGGTGTCTCTGAAGTTCAGATCTTTCTCGATAACCAATATGTAGGCAATGCCCAGTATGGGGAAGCACGCCAAGATGTCGCCAACTACTTGTCTGATAATCGCTTCGTGAATTCGGGTTTTCGATTTACTTTTAATACTGCCAACTATAGCAACGGTACGAAAACGCTGCGAGTTTCCAGCAAAAGCTCAGTTGCAGATACATGGCAACACAGCGAGCAGCAAATCACAATCAATAATGGCTCTCCGCCGCCTGCCAATATCGATCCTAATACACCAGCCCAAGTCGGCCCAACAAATAATAGCAGCCATAGCGGATCAAGCATCACGCTCTCGTGGCAAGACACCGGCGACCCCGATAACAAGCCGCGCACATTCCGCGACTACGAGGTCGAGATCTGGAAGCAAGATAACTCGTGGCGCAAAACCTTACCTTGGCAAGTACCAACTTCGGTGAATGTCAGCTTACCTTCAAGCGGCACCTATAGCTGGCGCGTGCGCTCTGGCGACGGTATTGGCGCAAGCCCATGGTCGCCGACTTGGAACTTTACAATCCAAGTTCCTAGCGCACCAGCGAGCAGAATCTTAGACGTTCCCTATGTCGACCAGGTGTACGTACAGCAAAATGGCATTCCTGTGGGTGGAGGCTATTACCTATGGAATGACTGTGGACCAGCATCAGTTGCAATGCTGCTCAGTTATGAAAAAATCGAGAAACGCGATGTCTTTAACGATCGCAAACCGACAATAGAGTTACGAGTTGTAAAACAAGCTGATGGGCGGGCTAACTGGCAATATATCGTTAATACGCTTCACGCCAAGGGTTTGCAAGTAACCTTAAAAAATACGATTTCATTCGATGAGATCAAGCGTAGTATTGACAACAACCACCCAATTGTAATGGGTGTAGAGGGACGTGATCATTTGGTAACGGTAATTGGCTATGAGGGCACAGATACAGTTGTTATCAATGATCCATTTGGTGGAAAGGCTTGGTGGTCTGATGGAAAACAGACTAATGCCTTTATAAATGGCCGATACGTATCTTTTTCAAATACACCTCAGACAAAAGGCAAACAAGTTAAATATCGCTTTGGTAGTGAAATACGAAGTCGATACGCTGTTATTGTGACAGGAACAGCTGCAATAGCACCAAGTACCACTGCCAATATTGCGACAACTGGAGGATCACTAAATGCAGCGGGCTTCCAAGCAAGCTTTCCTCAACTGGCTGCTTTACAGATAGAAGTCGCAAGCTCTAACTACAAAGTAACCCATTTTCCAAAACTACAGGAAAGCAATAAACTTGTTGATAGACCTTCGCCGTTAGTGGTTTTTTCGCTTGAGGCAACTGATAGTTCCGGAAAAACCGTCTCACAATTTCCCAGCCAGTTCACAATGAGTATCAACCTTGATACTTCTACAATGGAAGCATTCCAATATACAACGGGAAGCTCGATCATTATTAACGAAAAAGGGCTAGGAGACAATCCGGAAATACCATCACGCCAAGGTCAAACTATTTCGCTATTGGCTTGGGATGCAAATAAGAAGGCTTGGAAAGTCATTGCTTCTCAATACAATCCACAGAGCGGCATATTGACTGCAAAGTCGAATAGCTTCACGGAATATGCTGTAGTTGTTAGCTCAAACCAGTATATCTTCCTCCCGCTCGTCAAACGATAGTGTAATAGGCGCTCAATTTGAAAAGACACATCACCCTTATCTTAGGATGATGTGTCTTTTTATTGGCTCTGAATGCACAAACTTCGCACATATCGTTATGATGAAATCAAAAACTAGGTTTAAAGACAAAAGCTCATGAATCTTAAACACTATTGAGCTTCTTTCGAAAAGGCTTTAGAACTCTCATCAATCTCTAGCTCGGCTATCTCATTAGATAAACAATCACAAAGGAGCCAGTATGCACTGTCCAAACTGTGGCCAGCAGGTTTCGCAAGGTTCATTGTATTGTCGATACTGCGGAAAAGCCTTACAAGAGGAAGTTGTTGTAAGACAAGGTGGAAACATTGTCTCCACAGTCTTTGGAGTATTGATATCTGTAATAGAGTTTAGCTTCTATGTGCTTATGTTAACGCTACGGATCATGATGAGTGTGCTGCGTTCGATCTTCTAGACTGATTGCAGCTTTACCCTAAACAATCTATGCGCTGCTTTGCGAGGTTCCATAGTTGGTATGGAACCTCACTGTTTTGAAAACCTGTGCAGCCCAAGCCAATAATAATGCTCTAAAAGCAGTAATTCCAACTCCCCTTAATAAGTTATACCAAATCCGCTTGTTTACTTTCTATTTGGCCTTCGGCAGAGTAGAACTTGTCTCTTTTGTTGTGTGAAATTTGGCGCTGTCGCGCGAAATATCACACAACACTTCCCCGTTTTTGTTTTTCTGCGTTACAAAATCGCAAGTATTTAAACGGATTGAGTATTAAATGCTTTGGCGGAAAGGTCTCTCGCTTCCATGCAGTCCCAACAGCGCCCGCCTACGGCTACTAAACAGGGCTAGCCAACAACAAGGGCGATCTTCAGCTATGAAAGCATCCCCTAAAACACAACCAGCCAAGCAGGTTTCATACAAACTGTACAATCCTCGTACAATAGGAGAAAGCCTGCTTGTTAAGGATCTGGTATGGTACAAGAGCCGCGAGCCAAAGCACCCCAATTAGTGATCAGACTGCACGCTCTGTTGGAAGCCCTACGCGCTGGATCGTGCGACCTCAACGAGCTGCTGAAGCGCCTAGGAGCTGCCTACCCACCCCAGCCCAGCGCTCGGCGTATGCTCGACCGCGATCTGCAAGACCTTGCGGCGCTGGGCATTGTGGTCGAAAAGCACTCGCGGCCCGTGCGCTATCGCCTGCACGGAGGCACGCCGATCTTCGACGAGCAAGAGCTGCGCAGCTTGGCGCTGATCCGCGATACCTTTGGGCCAAAGCACCCCCAAGCCGAACAGATCCAAGCGCTGATTCGCAAGCTGACAAGCGATCTCGATCCAAAACAGCAGGCGTTTTTCAACAAACGCACGGCGCGGCGCAGCCCCTTGCAGCCCGCCATCGACTATGCGCCCTATAACGAGAACTTTCTGCGTTTGGAAGAGGCGATCAGCGTGCGCGAGCCGATCCAGTTTCTCTATCGGGCCAGCACAGGCAGAGAGCTGCACCACCCCTACGTCGAGGCGCTCGAGATCGAGTTCTACGATCGCCACTTCTATTTGGTGGCCTATACCAGCACAAGCAAACAAGCCCACGACTTTCGGATCGACCGCATCCGCAACATCAAAAAGGTCTCTGACCAGCGCTTGCCGCCCGGCAGCCTGCACCAACGCGAGCTGATCAGCTTTAGCTATCGCCTGGCGAGCTTTCTGGCCCAAGGCGAGATCAGCCAGCGCTTCGATGATCAGTGCATCGTTGAACGCCTAGAGAACGGCGATGCCATCATCGAAGCCAAAGGGCGCAGCGACTTTTTTATTATCCAGACCTTGCTGCGCTACCGTTCAAATGCCGAATTGCTAGAGCCTGCTTGGCTGCGCGAGAAGATGAAGGAAGAGGTAAGAAAATTAAATGAGATTTATAGTGACTGAGGCTATACCTTCAGCAATAGATATGCTATACTTTTTGTGGGTCGCATAAAATCCGCATGGCGGATTTAAACATATGATGACCCAAAGTATGACACTACAGAATCCGCTTGGCGGATTTTTTATTAAGAATGGGTATTTTTACCTCATGACAATTTAAGAAAATTATGATAGATTGAAATCAATAAATTTACGTCTCCATGTATATAGTAAGTGATCGCCATTTACTTAGAGGGTTATATGATGACCTTTAAAGTATGATAATACTATAAAACAGGAGAACTAGTTTGAAAAGCACATCTAACAAGCATCGTCGTTTAGAAACTCAACACCGAGAGTGTGAAAAACGCATTCGTCGCTTGGAGGATCAACTCCAAGAAGAACGCCGTAAATTACAAGAGCTGGAATGGGAGCTTATTAACCTTTTTCCAAAAGATATGGAAGGAGACTCTTAAAATGAATCACCAGAATCAAGACTCCTATCAAGCCTCTAACAACACTATAAAGTTAATTTCCCTAATGAGAGCAAAAGAACGGGAAATTGCTGAAGTAGTCGGGCGAGAAGGAATATGTGTGACACCGGCTCTGGCAGAAAGGCTAGTAGTTTCCCCGAAAACAATTGAGAACTATAAAAATAGCATCAAACAAAAAGCTCGAACGGCTTTTGGTCGCCAACTCTCTTGGGCAGAACTCATTCGGCAATTTACCTTGTATTACAACAAGCTCAGCTAACTCCAATTTCATAACCTTACCAAATCTGTTTAAAGACGTGCGCTCTTGTAATGCAGGAAAAGCAAAAACTGGGAAAGAGGTTGTGTGAATTTCGCGCGATAGCGCGAAATTCACACAACAAAAATAGTTAAGTTCCACTCTGCCGAAGGCCAAATAGAAAAATAATTAACCGGATTTTATATCACCTCGGTTTTACGCCAAATAGGACTCAGTGAGTCTTAATCGATATGCTATATTCGGTCTAAGGGAACGAACATTACAGCACTTGTAACTAATAAGAGTGAGACTTGTTTGAAGAGGCTTGCGCAGCAACCTTGGAGACACCATGCAAATCGCGACACTTCCGGTCTATTCGAAGCTAGCCGATCCCGCCAGCATACCTGCTGAGATCGCACGAATTCTGCCGCATGGCTGGCAGCTCTCACAGCATCAACTGGAGACCTACCGCGCCCTGATCGATCCCGCGATCGATGTGGTGATCAACACCGCCATGACGGGCGATGGCAAAAGCCTAGCTGGCTTACTGCCTTTCCTAAGCCAAAAACACGCGATTATGGGCTTGTACCCCACCAACGAACTGGCCCAAGATCAGCTGCGCAACAGCCAGCAGCTCTTGCCCCAGTGGCAGGGCGATGCGCGCGATGTAGGCCAGATCTCGGGGCCGATCCTAGATGAGCTTTTGGCCGAGAGCAATGGTTTATCGCGCGGCGACATGTTGTTGCGCGAACTGAATCGCCATAGCTTAGTGCTCTCAAACCCCGATCTGCTGCATGCGATGCTGCAGTTCTTTTACCAAGAGCGAGGGCGTGCCTCGGCCCACATCGTCGGCAAATTGAGCATGCTCTTCAACCAGTTCACCTTCGACGAGTTTCATATCTTCGATATCGCCCAGATCACCGCCGTGCTCACGGGGCTGCTCTTTTTGCACGAACAATCGGCCCGCCCGCCCAAAACGCTCTTCCTCTCGGCGACACCCGACGAGCAGCTTTTGGCGCCCTTACAGCGGCTCGGCTTCGGCGATCGACTACGCCTGATCGAGCCGCAGCGCGAGGGCTGGTATCGGCATGGCGCAGATCCGGGCGCTGGTTGGCGGCGTATTCTACAGGCTAGCTCGATCGAATTTGTGCCACAGCAAGCGAGCGAATGGCTTCAAGAGGGCATCGTGCAGCAGCTTTTACCCTGGTTCCAACGCCATGGCAAAGCGGCCAAAGCGGCCATCATCGTCAACTCGGTGGCGAGCGCTTTGCAGATCGTCGAAGAACTGCGGGCCAGCCTGCCAAGCCATATCCGCGTGGCGCCCAACACGGGCTTGAACGGGCGCTCGACCCGCAAAGCCTCCTACGACGCCGATATTCTGGTCGGCACCTCGACGGTCGATGTGGGCGTCGACTTCCACATCAATCTGCTAATCTTCGAATCGAGCGATGCGGGCAGCTTTATGCAGCGTTTGGGGCGCTTAGGGCGTCACGACGGCTATCAAGATAGCGCAGGCGTCTTCCAGCGCTTCACCGAGTACAAGGCGATCGCGCTCGTGCCGAACTTCATCTATGAACGGCTGACTAAAAGCATCGATGGCAAACCGCCCAAGCTAGAGCCAGATATGCAGCTTCAGCGCGACGAACTGAGTCGCATCATCAACGATGGGGTCTTCCTACACCCGACGGCATTCCGACACTATCCGCGGCTATGGGGGCGCTTCCAGCCCGCCAAAGTGCTATCTGAGCTTTCAAAGAAAGAAAATCGCAGCAGCTTCGCCGAGCTGATTCCGAAGCTGCACAGGCGCTATGGGATCTTAACCCAAAGCAAGATGCAAGAGGCGTTCAAGGATTGGGAGCGCTATAAGCAAGAAGGTCAAGCTGAGTTGGTACAAGAGGCGCAAGCGTTCCGCGGCTCTGGCAGCTTGCCCTGCGGCTTGCTGAAAGACGACGAGGGCGAGCTGCTCTCGTACGATCTGCTCTGGCTTTTGTCGTATGCCCACGTCGAGCTGATCGAGCGGGCCGAATTTGAGAAGCGCGCCAACGCGCTCGGCATGAAGCACTACCCGAACTGGCTCAAACGTCAACTCTTCTTCTTCCGCTGGCGTGGGCTGCTGCCCAAACGCGAGCATCCGAGCATTGTGCTGACGCCGACAGCCAGCCGCTGGGGCGAAGAGAAGCTGGGCACTGCCCAAGTGCTCGCTGGCTTTAGCATCGCAGACCTGAGCCAAGCCGATCTCAATCCGATCAACGATCGCCTGCTCAACACCAGAATGGTAGCTCTACTGATCCCCGACCTCGATCCGCAACAGGTGCGGCGCAGCCTTTACCTGAGTGGGAATATGCCGCTGTTTCGCTACAAAAACGCTCCCACCGCCGACCCACGCAGCGGAACGATCACCTTCGGACGCACGGCGCTCTTGCTCGACAGCCTGTTGCGCAGCCGCAAAGACAAGCAGCCGGGCGGAGCGATCATTTGTTAACTAAGGATAGGCTATGAGCATTCCTCAAGATCCCTTTGAAGAAAACTATTTCGATGACGACGAGCCGCTCGACCTCGATTCTATGGCGAGCCTGTCGAACGACAGCAAAAGCGACGAGCCTGTTCAACTGGCGCCCGAACCGCTCTTCGCAGTGTTGCTCAAAGACGCCTTGCAGAAAACCGATCCCGACGATACGGTTTTGCGCGACTATGCCGAGCATGTTGTGCCACGCTTATCGGCCCTGTTGGGGCATACGGCGGCCAAAGGCGGCAACTTTGTGATCGACCGGCTGAACGAGGGCAAGACGGCCGAAGAGGTCAAACGCTACGGCGACGACCAAACCATGCGCGCCCACATCGTCAATGGCATTCTGCCGACGGCTCAGATCGCGCGCACGCTCAAGCGCTGGGGCGTGCGCAGGTTCGAGCGCGAATTCGACGAAACCTGCTATCGCTTGTTCTGCGCGGGTTTCACCCTGCACGACTGGCTCAAGCTGCCCGATGTCGACGCCCAGTTGCAGAGCTACGGCCTGCAACACCACACGGTCAATCCGGCCGTGCACCTCGACACGGTCAGCGCCATCATCGGCCAGTGGTGCGTCAAGCTGGGCATCGATCGCTTCTTAGCACCGCTCGGCCCGCTCGACAACTACCTGCACGAGCTGATCTACATCGCCTCGAACACCCAGTTGCAGTGGGGCGTTATGCACAATCTGAGCCATCTCAGCTTCCAAGCCGAAACACGCAAGATTCTGCTGGCCACCGATCTGGCAACCATGGCCGACTATCTGGCCTATCTTGGGCGCACACCGATCGATGTTGTTCAGCATCCCAGTATCCAACGCAAGCTGGCATCGTTCGACGATGGCGAGGTCGGCGTTGCCCTGACCTACCACCATCTATCCGATCTGCGCGGTGTGATCACCAATCTGATCCATAACGCCACCGTCAGCGCCTACGCCGTCAAAGACCAGCGCGAGCCGCTCTTGTACGCGCCGACCGGCGTAGTCTACCTCACCCGCAAGAGCGCGCCAGCCGCGCCCAGCATCGAGGCGGTGGCCGATCAGGTGGTGCTCGAGATTCAAAAGCGCGGGCGCGCCCAGCTTGAACGCAACCTGACCGGCTTCAGCCGCGACGGCAAAGGGCTGAAATATGCCAACTACTACCATCTCTTCTTCTCGCCAGCCGCCCTAGCTCAGATCGGGCCGCGCTTCGCCGAACAGCGTATGATGGCTAAGTCGGACGCCCAAAAGCGCTACGAGAGCATCAACGCCAAAAACATGGCATCGGCGCCGCTGCCCGACGATCTGCCCGTCGCGCCCGAAGTCGACCGCATGGCCGAAGTCTCGGCCTTCTTGGCCAAGCTGGCCGCCGAACACGCATCCGAGTTCGATAGCGAAGGCTGGCTGTTGGAGCAACTGGGCGCCAGCCAGATCCGCGACGAGTTCAAGAAGATCAATACCAATCGCACGGCGGGCGGCGTGCCCTACGGCTGGTACTACGTGGCCGCGCTCCATCGCCAGAACACGCCCGGCAAAGACCCCGAGCAGTGGAACGAGTTTATCCGCGCTTTGGCCCAAGGCATGGCCCAACATCTGCCCGACGAGATCAAGGCTCAAGAGGGCTGGAACGAGATCCGCCAGTATGTGATCGACCATCTGCGTTTCGCCGACAGCCCAGCTGTGCCTTTGCGCGAACGCATGGAGCAAGAGCTAAGGCGCTACGCGAACGCTCACAAAGTCAGCCGAGCCAGCCGCGTCTGTTCGCTCTGCTCGTCGCCCTACAGCGTAGACATGCAGCAAGAGGCGGCCATCCTCTTCGCGCCCATGGTCTACACCAACAAGCAAGCCTTGCACAGCAGCAACGCGATTCGCCATATCTGCGCGGTATGCAGCATGGAAATGATGCTGCGCCAGCTGTTGATGAAGCGCGGACGCGAGAGCGGCGGCAACTTCGAAAAGCGCAAGCTGCGCTACCTCTTCTTCTACCCGACCTATTTCTTCACGCCCGAAACACTCACCGTTATGCGCGCCATGCAAGACCGCCTCAAGAGCGTCAGCTTCACCACGCTGCGCAAAGTCTTGCAGCCCGACCCCAACACAGCCAAGTATGAGCTGTTGCCCGAGACCTTCCAACGGCTGCAAGATCTGATGCTGCACCCCAGGCAGATCGAGCAAGAGGAAGACGATCGGCTCTTCCGGCTGCGCTTCAGCGAGCAAGAGGCGATCACCTTCAGCTTTGTGGGCATTCCGCCCTCCGATCGCGACGCCAAAGACGCCGAAGCTTGGATCAACCCGGCCTTCCTTGCGCTGGTGTTGCCGCTGGTACTCGATATCAAAGTCCTAGCCAGCGAGAGTATGCTGCCGAGCATTCAAGAGGCAACGGAACTGGCCGAAACGGTCGCCTTCGACAGCGCCCACGCCTTTATCGGCTATTTGACCGAGCCTTCGCGCCTGCCCGAACTGCGCGCCAAGAGCCGCCGCACCCCGGGCCGCTTCAATATCGACGAGCTCTTGCCCGCCCTGCAGCGCCTGACCGCTGGCTACTTTGTGCATATGGAGGGCAATGCCAAGTCGGGCGCGGGCGGCTTCGACTATCGCTGGCACGAGATTGCGCCCTTGGCGCGCAATCTGGCCACCTCGCCGCTCTACGCCTTCCACTACCTCAAAAAGTCGCTGCGCCGCGAAGGCAACGATGCCCCGAGCGGCTACAAAGCGACGGTTTATGTCAACCTGGTTGATGACTACATTGGCAAAGGAGATCCATCGATGTCTCATGCACGCGAGCTTGTGCTGCGCTACCGACGCTTCTATCGCCATGGCGGTCGACTGAATAGCAACGCCATTCTGCGCCCTATTCGCGAAGCCGCCGACACCCTGCTGGAGGCCAATCTCCGCCTCTTCGACGACGCTTCGGCCCTGCGCGAGCTGATCAGCGGCCGTCTGCGCAAGTCGCTCGAAGCGATCAAGGGCCCGGGCACATCGGGAACCATTCCCCTCTGGCTCTACGAGGGCACACCCGCCGAGAAGTACCAACAGATCGAGGCCGCGATCGACGATTTCGCCGCCTACTTCGTCGATACGATCTACTACGGCGTCTTCGCGGGCAATCGGGCCGCCTTGGCTGGCAAACAGCTCAACCTTTTGAAAAACGCCTGCGAAGCGATCTATATCGCCGAGCAGCGCCGGGAATGGCAGGAACGTGGTATCTCGCCCGATCCTCAAGATGAAGATGACGAGGGTGTGTAACGGATTCGATCGAAACGCTTCGGGTGGTGTTGAAGCGTCGGCGGAGCCACAAGTTTATCGCTTTGGCGGCGAGACTTCTAGCTCCCATGCGGTCCTCACCGCGTCCGCCTTCGGCTATCAACATCCCGCCCAACAAATGAGGTCCTTTTGGCCTGCGTGGAAAGGCCGCCCAAGAACGAAACAGATTTCGCATCACACATTCAGGAGAACGAAACTATGTTGAAAGAGAGCTTCTTCCCAAACGAAGTGCCGGGCCGCCCGATGGGCCACTACGCCCATATCATTCTGCTGCGCGAAACCGATTCCTATGCGCTCTTCCAGACCGATGGCGAGCTGAACACGGCTCAAGTGCACGCTGGCGTCACCCACAACGAGATCATCTCGCGTTTGGTGATGTTCAAGCGCAAGCAGACCACTCCCGAGCGCTTGACCGGGCGCGAGCTGTTGCGGCGCTACGGCCTGATCAGCCCCGAGGTGAACGATAAAGATAGCAAGACAAAGCGCAGCGACGATCGCGGCGTCGCCATCGATAGCAACGGCATTCCGATCTGCGACTACAACGTCGACTTCTGCAAGCAGTGCCCCGACTGCATCAGTTATGGCTTTGCAATCGGCGATTCCGGCTCAGAGAAGTCGAAGGTATTCAGCGACACGGCCTACAGCCTCTCGGCCTTCGATAACAGCCACGAAGCCTTCACCCTCAACGCGCCCTACGAGAGCGGCACCATGAGTCGCCAGGGCGAGCTGACCAGCCGCATCAACGAGCAGGATCATATCCTGCCCCAAACGCTCTTCCCTAGCGTGATCACCGTGCGCGATCTGAACGAGCCGCTCTTCCTGTATGTGCTGAGCAGCATCTTGCGCGCGCGACGCTATGGCGCCCAGACCACCCGCACGGGCAGCATGACCAACCACGTTTTGGGCATTGTGCTGGCCGATGGCGAGATCTTCTCGAACCTGCACTTCACCCAATGTCTGTACGACGTGCTGGCCGACGCGGGTCAGATCAAAGACAACCAGCCGATCGCGGTCGATCAAGCCATCAGCGCGGCTCAAACGCTCATCCCGCAACTGCTCGAGCAAGACCGCGTGATGTGCTCGCAAGTCTTGCTGGGCGACGAGCTGACGAGCTTTTTGAATCAGTTGGGCCAACAACTGCGCGACGAACAGGGCGTGATCAGCTTGCTGCAGGCGGCCAACAGCGCCAGCCAAGCCTATCACGCTCGCTACATTCAAAAGAAGGCCAAGGCAAAGAAGTAGGAGTCTCTCATGCACATCTTTCGTTGTGCTATCACGCTGCATGAATCGCTCTTCTTCGCCACGCGCGAATTGGGACGGCTCTATGAAACGGGGCGCTATCTGCACAACTACGCCCTTAGCTATGCGCTCGGTCTGGCGCGCGCAACTTGGCACCAGGCCGAACACATTCCGCACTACGCGGAAGATCTGAGCGCGCTCAACGGCCAGACCTACGTTACGCCCGCCGAGCCAGATAAAATCCATTTTCAGCTGGCGACCTTTAAATACGGCGAAGAAGAGCTGCATGTCGAGATGTTGCAAGCGACCCGCAACACGCCCTCCTTCGGGCGGGCCAAAGAGATCGCGCCCGAGTCGAGCTTTCACTTTTACGTGCTGAGCGCAGAGCCGATCAGCCTGCCGCGCTGGATCAGGCTGGGCAAATGGCATAGCAAAGCGCTGCTCGAGTGCGAAGAGGTCGCTTGGGAGCGCAAAACGGGCCCCTATCGCGCTGCGGCCGCGCTCAATCCGCTCGACCTGTCCGGCGACGTCTTGCGCGCCTTCGACATCATCTCGATGCCGCCGTCAAGCCTCGTCGCCAACGCTCAGTGCTACGGCGAATACTACGCCTTCAAAGAGAACCCAACGGTAGGGCTTCCGGTCGGCTTGCACTATAACTTTAAGGCCTAGTTCGGCCAAGGTCATACCAAATCCGTCCAAAGCCGAGCTTTCTTGTAACGCAAGAAGAACACAAACTGGGTTGAGTTCCGCTCTGTCGAAGGCCAAATAGCAAGTAAACAACCGGATTTGGTATCAGTGGGGCAGATAGTCGCTTCTGCCCCACCATCGTCCCTTCTGAAAGCAAAGGAGCGATCCGTATGACGGCTTTTCCCGATCTGTACGCATTTGTTGTGCAACTGCACCCAAGCGCTGGCAGCAAGCCGCGCCCGCAGGGCCACGGCGCCCAAGCGCTCTTTCTCGATCTGCTGGGCCAAGTCGCGCCCGATGTCGCCGAAGCTCTGCACGCCGATGTGGCCAACAAAGCTTACACGGTCAGCATCCTGCCGCGCCGCTGCGCCGATCTAGTCGAACTGCGCGTCACCCTCTTGCAGAGCGAGCTTTTTCGGCCCTTTGTGCAAGCCATGCTGCACCAGTCGCCCAACAACAGGCCGCTGCGTCTGGGCAACGCCAGCCTACATCTGGGCGATGTGATCGGCACACCCGCGCCCCAAGGCCATGCTTGGGCGGGCTACAGCTCCTTCGAGCAGGTCTACGAGCAGGCCCAAGCTGCCCGCACAGTCACGCTTGAATTCGCCTCGCCGACCAGCATCGGTCAAGGCGAGCGGGCCAACGGCAAACAGCGCCTCGAGCTGCTGCCCAACCCGCAAACGGTCTTTAACAGCATTGCAAAGCGCTGGAACAGCCTAGCGCCCAGCGAGCTACGCCTCGACCCCGAGCTGCTTGAGCTGGCCGTCAAAGATACGCTGGTCAGCCGCTATCGGCTCGAAACAACCGAGATCAGCCTTGGCAAAGGCCCACAAAAGGGCTTCTTGGGCCTTTGCAGCTACGAACTGCCGCTCGACGCCGAACAGGCCCGCCTGATCGCGCTGCTGGCCGACGCCGTCTTCTACCTCGGGGTCGGCATGAAGACCGCCCGCGGCATGGGTCTCTGTCGGCGCAGGCCCGAGAGAGAGCATTAAAAGGCCGGGCAGCAGGCCGGCCAGTTAGCAAGGAGAGAGAACACAATGCAGCAAGCCGACTTTATCCCGATCTCGATGCTGAACGCGCTGGCCTACTGTCCACGCCGTTTCGCCTACGAATACATCCAGAGCGAGATGCTGATCAACGAGCACGTCTTTGAGGGCAGCCTACGCCATCAAGGCATCGACCTGGGCGGAATGGCTTGGCTGGGCCATTCCGTTCAAGAGCGACGGGTCTATGTCTGGAGCGAGCGCCTCAAGATCGCGGGCATCTGCGATCTGGTCGAGCAGAAAGACGGCCGAATCTATCCCGTCGAATACAAGAAAGGGCGGCCCGGGCGCTGGGAAAACGACCATATCCAGCTCTGCGCCCAAGCGATCTGCCTCGAAGAGCGCTTGCAGATCAGCATCGCCTCGGGCGCGATCTTCTACTTCAGCAATCGGCGGCGCGAAGAGGTGCTGTTTAGCGCCGAGCTGCGCAGCGAACTCGAAGAGATCGTCGCTCTGGCGCATCAACTGGCCCAAAACCAGAGCCTGCCGCCGCCGATCGATAAGCCCGCCAAGTGTCGCGACTGTTCGCTGCAGCCGATCTGTCTGCCCAAAGAGCTACAGATTCTCCATAGCAAACCAGCTTAATCGCTCGGAGGTGTTTGGCATTCGGCAGAGCGGGAAGTTTTCTCTTCTGGCGCGCCTGTGGCGGGCTGCAAAAAGCCCTTTTTGTTGGATAAGCTGTTGATAGCCGTAGGCGGACGCGCTAGAAGCCGAATGAGGGCTAGAAGCCTCGCCGCCTGATGCACATGCTGCGAGCGCAGATACACGGCCCAAGAGGGGAATTATGCACACAAATGGATCGGATTCAGCTCATCGAAGCTATGGCGAAGGCGTGGAGGTGCTTATGGCGACACTCTATCTGACCGAACAATACAGTTATGTCAAGCTCGAAGGCGAGACGCTGCGCATTCAAGGCCAACAGCGAGGCGGGCGCAGCCATCCGCGTGATCAGATTCGCATCCCTCTGGCCAAAGTCGAGCAGGTGATGGTGTTGGGCGATGTGACGCTTAGCACACCCGCCTTGCAGGCGCTGCTCGAACGGCGCATCGCTGTGCACTACCTTAACGCCTATGGGCGCTCGTATGGCGCGCTGCTGGCCGATTGGGGCAAAAATAGCGGGCTGCGTCTGGCCCAATACCGGCTCTATTGCGATCCAGAGCGCTCGTTCGAAGTGGCCCGCAGTTCGCTGCTGGCCAAGCTGGGCAATATGCGCACCCTGCTGCTGCGTCACGCCCGCACACGCGACGAGGCTCAGCAGTTGCAGCAGGCCGCCGAGCAGATCCAACAGGCTATGCTCGAGATCAAAAGGCTACAAGCGCCTAGCCAAAACGGCGACCGTATGCACGGCCTCGGCCCGCTGCTCGGCCTCGAAGGCCATGCCAGCGCCGTCTACTACGCCTGCTTCGATCAGTTGCTGAAAGGCGGTTGGCAGTTTCCGGGGCGGGTTAAACGCCCGCCGACCGATCCGATCAACGCCCTGCTCTCGTTCGGCTATAGCGTGCTCACCAACCAGATCGTCTCGCTCTGCCACGCCGTCGGGCTCGACCCGGGTTTGGGTATGCTGCACCAAGCGGGCTTCGGCAAACCCGCCCTCGCGCTCGACCTGATCGAAGCCTTCCGCTCGATCATCGTCGACTCGGTGGTGATCACCATGGTCAACACCGGCCAAGTCAGCCCCAACGATTTTGAAAACCAGCTCGGCGCCTACCGACTGCGCGACGATGCACGCCGCACCTTTATTCAAAAGCTTGAGGCGCGCCTCGATGAAAAGATCAAACACCCGCTGTTCGGCTATAACGTGAGCTATCGACGCTCGATCGAGCTGCAAGCCCGCATCTTCGCCAAATATGCTCAAGGCGAGATCGCTGAATATCGCTCGTTCATTGTGCGCTAGGACAAAGCCGTGGCCCAAGAAACTACGCTCTACATCATCGCCTACGATATCCCCAACGACCGCCGACGCAGCAAGGTGCATAAAACGCTCTGCGGCTACGGCGCTTGGACCCAGTATTCGCTGTTTGAGTGCTGGCTCGACCGCAAGCAGTTGCTTGAATTGCAGATTAAGCTCGCCAAGCAGTTGAACGAACAGGAGGATAGTCTGCGGCTCTATCCGCTCTGCCAAAGCTGCCAAGGCAAGGTGATTACCATCGGCAGCAGCCTGCCGAGCGAGCCGAAAAGTTTTGTTTTTTAGTCAACTTTGCGAGAGGCTAAGCATGGGGTCAAAACCCGGGAGTCTCTCGCAAAACGAAAAAGTGCTTTACAAAGCCAAAAAAGCCTGCTATACTTTTTTTGGAAAGTCTGATGCACCTTAAAAAATGGCACTTTTTACCAGTCTCTCGCAAAAGACTTGTTCCAAGGCTTCCCAAAGCCTTAAAAAATTAGGTCTGTTCGAACAGCAAAAAATCCGCATCGCGGATTGAAACATCGAGCCTGTTGTTCGGGAAGGGTTTGTTTTTACGGTTCGAACAGCAAAAAATCCGCATCGCGGATTGAAACTGCAGTTTGTGCAAACTACAATCTCAACCTGGGTAGCGGGTTCGAACAGCAAAAAATCCGCATCGCGGATTGAAACACCGTGCCAGCAATGGCAGGCGGCCGGAAAACTGGGGTTCGAACAGCAAAAAATCCGCATCGCGGATTGAAACCTGCTCAACTCGAAGGAACTGAGCAGTGTCGGTAGTTCGAACAGCAAAAAATCCGCATCGCGGATTGAAACGCTTGAAACGAGCCTCCATCTTGCCGCCCTCTTTGCGTTCGAACAGCAAAAAATCCGCATCGCGGATTGAAACTACCTTTCCACTCCTCATTTGTTGCGATCCGCCCGCCGGTTCGAACAGCAAAAAATCCGCATCGCGGATTGAAACATTTCTTCCAGCGTTCCCTTGGCTGTATCGATATCGGTTCGAACAGCAAAAAATCCGCATCGCGGATTGAAACAATTGTTTGCACTAATGTCGTGCCCGCGTTGGCCAACGTGCCCGTGTTCGAACAGCAAAAAATCCGCATCGCGGATTGAAACAGGAGAGAGGAAATGTCAGTGATCGAACCCGTTGCTGGGTTCGAACAGCAAAAAATCCGCATCGCGGATTGAAACCTTTTCTTTGCTGTGGAGACAATCGGCTAGAAGGGAGTTCGAACAGCAAAAAATCCGCATCGCGGATTGAAACTCTCAGCTTCGCGCTTTGCTACGCTGCGCTGCGCTGCAGTTCGAACAGCAAAAAATCCGCATCGCGGATTGAAACCTCAGGAAATGCCGCTCGCTTTCCTGAAAGCATGGGGTTCGAACAGCAAAAAATCCGCATCGCGGATTGAAACAGCGTCATAGCGGGCGATAGGGAAGAAATTTCCCCAGGGTTCGAACAGCAAAAAATCCGCATCGCGGATTGAAACAATCGTATGTGGATTACAACACGTCCACATCACAAAGTTCGAACAGCAAAAAATCCGCATCGCGGATTGAAACACGTGCTGTTGCAACTCGCTGAGAAATTGCTAGATGTTCGAACAGCAAAAAATCCGCATCGCGGATTGAAACGCCAAAGGAGATGTTCCAGCGAGCGGCCTTTATGCTGGTTCGAACAGCAAAAAATCCGCATCGCGGATTGAAACTTCGATTGCGCGATCCAGCAGCTCGATGGCGCGCAGCGTTCGAACAGCAAAAAATCCGCATCGCGGATTGAAACTCGTTTTCGACCAAGCCGCTCGAAACGCCAAGCTGGAGTTCGAACAGCAAAAAATCCGCATCGCGGATTGAAACTTAGAGACCACGGTACCGTTGTGGGCGGCGGCGGTGTTCGAACAGCAAAAAATCCGCATCGCGGATTGAAACATCGTAATGCCGTGCCCGCGACTGCCGACGGTCGCCGTTCGAACAGCAAAAAATCCGCATCGCGGATTGAAACTTTCTTTAGCTCTTTGATCAGCTCTCCTACAGTCATTGGTGTTCGAACAGCAAAAAATCCGCATCGCGGATTGAAACTTGCGGTCGATTTGGGTATCGATGCGGGTAGCTTTCGTTCGAACAGCAAAAAATCCGCATCGCGGATTGAAACTTCCGATTGAAGTCGGAGACGGTCTCGGACAATGGAGTTCGAACAGCAAAAAATCCGCATCGCGGATTGAAACCTGTTACGGTTCGTCTACAAAAAGCTATTCGGGATTGAGTTCGAACAGCAAAAAATCCGCATCGCGGATTGAAACCAGTTAAGATGTTATCTCCCCGCGCAACCGCCTCGAAGTTCGAACAGCAAAAAATCCGCATCGCGGATTGAAACCTCGCGTGGCGCTGATGATGAATGGTCGATGAGGGCGCGTTCGAACAGCAAAAAATCCGCATCGCGGATTGAAACCAGAAGTTTCAGCCCGAAGCAGCAGCCATTGAAGCGGTTCGAACAGCAAAAAATCCGCATCGCGGATTGAAACAATGTATTGACGCTCTCCAGTCTGGTCTTAACCCTGTGTTCGAACAGCAAAAAATCCGCATCGCGGATTGAAACATGGTGTTTGCGTGCCTGATTGCCCTGTTCGACAGATGGAGTTCGAACAGCAAAAAATCCGCATCGCGGATTGAAACTGCGATGGACGCTCTTATCCCTGCCGATTTGAGTTGGTTCGAACAGCAAAAAATCCGCATCGCGGATTGAAACGTCGCTCATGGCTTTGCCAAAGCCAGCGACCGAGAGTTCGAACAGCAAAAAATCCGCATCGCGGATTGAAACGCTATCACCAGTACCGTCGGAGAGACCGGAAACCAAGCGTTCGAACAGCAAAAAATCCGCATCGCGGATTGAAACGTGATAGCGGGCCGAGCCGATAGGATCAGGAACTGAGGTTCGAACAGCAAAAAATCCGCATCGCGGATTGAAACGTGTCGATTAGGGTTTGTGTAAGTCGCTGCGCCTCTTGTTCGAACAGCAAAAAATCCGCATCGCGGATTGAAACTTGTCTTTACGATTGTGAAATCGCTTGTGGCGAATCCGTTCGAACAGCAAAAAATCCGCATCGCGGATTGAAACTTTGACGGGCTTGTGTCGTTGTGCGAGGCGTACGTGTTCGAACAGCAAAAAATCCGCATCGCGGATTGAAACCGACATCATCCACAGGCGGCGCCGAAGGAAAACGCAACCGTTCGAACAGCAAAAAATCCGCATCGCGGATTGAAACCAGCATGCGGCCGATCTATGCCGCTCTGGGAACCGTCGTTCGAACAGCAAAAAATCCGCATCGCGGATTGAAACAACAGTCGGGAACAACCAGAAAACGCCGATTTTGCGCGTTCGAACAGCAAAAAATCCGCATCGCGGATTGAAACAAATTCGTCGCTAGTCTAATTACCGGAGGTTGATATGTTCGAACAGCAAAAAATCCGCATCGCGGATTGAAACCTGGTTACAGGGCGAGGGCTACGTCGATAGGGATTAGTTCGAACAGCAAAAAATCCGCATCGCGGATTGAAACTTTTTTTGGCCCGTATCCCATTCCTTCGAGAACACGGAGTTCGAACAGCAAAAAATCCGCATCGCGGATTGAAACTACGACAGAAGAAGCGGAAATGTGCGCGGATAGTGGTTCGAACAGCAAAAAATCCGCATCGCGGATTGAAACACGTTTGGATTGAGGTAGAACCTAGGGATAATGAGCGGACGTTCGAACAGCAAAAAATCCGCATCGCGGATTGAAACCAACTGATCACTATGAATACTATCGAATGACGTTGACAGAGTTCGAACAGCAAAAAATCCGCATCGCGGATTGAAACTATTGCCTACACCGGCTTCCTTAAACCTGGACAAGTTCGAACAGCAAAAAATCCGCATCGCGGATTGAAACGTTGGACTTTGAGCAACAGTTGCACCTTACCGGCGTTGTTCGAACAGCAAAAAATCCGCATCGCGGATTGAAACTCTTTGGCGAAGATTACACAAAAGTCCTGAACAGCGTCGTTCGAACAGCAAAAAATCCGCATCGCGGATTGAAACGCGGTCGCATAACTCAGCACTGAGCAGTGTTGGCCAAGCGGTTCGAACAGCAAAAAATCCGCATCGCGGATTGAAACCTTTCTTAGGGCTGCTGATGCGGGCGTTGGCTTAGGTTCGAACAGCAAAAAATCCGCATCGCGGATTGAAACCAGGGGCGGGTGCAGCCAAGCGGTCGCGAGCCGCAAAGTTCGAACAGCAAAAAATCCGCATCGCGGATTGAAACCGCGCCGATTTCTGGAGTCCGCCCAGCAACTCTATCCCCGGTTCGAACAGCAAAAAATCCGCATCGCGGATTGAAACGTTTTTCTGCTTGCCCGCACCTGCTTGAAGCGTGGCGTTCGAACAGCAAAAAATCCGCATCGCGGATTGAAACTGGCACACCGGCTTTCGGCTTCAACAATGTTGGAAGGTTCGAACAGCAAAAAATCCGCATCGCGGATTGAAACGTCTCTTTGCGACACCAGCAGGCACTTGTATTTTTGCGGTTCGAACAGCAAAAAATCCGCATCGCGGATTGAAACATGTCAAAATCGATATCGCCACGTTCCCAGCCGACTGTTCGAACAGCAAAAAATCCGCATCGCGGATTGAAACCTCCTCAACTATCGTTCAACCTGTTCGAGAACTGCGCGGTTCGAACAGCAAAAAATCCGCATCGCGGATTGAAACAATTCTCCCGTCGCTCGGGATGCGTGAAAAACACAAAGTTCGAACAGCAAAAAATCCGCATCGCGGATTGAAACGGCAGCGGTCGTGCTTAAAATTATCAAGGAGAGATAAAGTTCGAACAGCAAAAAATCCGCATCGCGGATTGAAACACAACACGGTCAGTGATTATTTTGCGAGACGTGAAGAGTTCGAACAGCAAAAAATCCGCATCGCGGATTGAAACTTTTTAAAAATGGTCTTATAGAGGTTTATAAAGGCGTTCGAACAGCAAAAAATCCGCATCGCGGATTGAAACGCTCTGTTTCTCAATTTGGGAATTGCGGTTGTGTTGTTCGAACAGCAAAAAATCCGCATCGCGGATTGAAACGACTGTTGGGAACAACCAGAAAACGCCGATTTTTCGCGCAAGTTCGAACAGCAAAAAATCCGCATCGCGGATTGAAACCTGTGCAACAAGTTTGTGTCGATCAGGAATTGCGCGTTCGAACAGCAAAAAATCCGCATCGCGGATTGAAACCAATGTGGTTACTCCACCACAAGCGTAGGGTTGAGTTCGAACAGCAAAAAATCCGCATCGCGGATTGAAACGTATATAGCCCTGATTACAAAGCCCTATAACACAGTTCGAACAGCAAAAAATCCGCATCGCGGATTGAAACACCTATGCCGATCAAGATACGCGTGCGGGAACGAGGGGTTCGAACAGCAAAAAATCCGCATCGCGGATTGAAACTCGACATACTGTTTGGTTTTAGCATCCAGGCGCGTTCGCGAGGTTCGAACAGCAAAAAATCCGCATCGCGGATTGAAACAGCGCCTACGCCTACCTCACTGGCTGCCCGCTGGGGTTCGAACAGCAAAAAATCCGCATCGCGGATTGAAACACCCAGCAGGTAAACACCGTGCTTGGCTAGCGAACGAGGTTCGAACAGCAAAAAATCCGCATCGCGGATTGAAACAACGCCCTCGATCTCCATATGGCAGGGCAAGTCTCGGTTCGAACAGCAAAAAATCCGCATCGCGGATTGAAACTTCTATATCGAGGAGGTATCAGACGGCCCGCGCCGCGTTCGAACAGCAAAAAATCCGCATCGCGGATTGAAACGTCAGGATTGTCGCGCCATAAACAGCAAATGCGTTAGTTCGAACAGCAAAAAATCCGCATCGCGGATTGAAACCAACGCCGAAGAGCCGACGCTGAGCTACTTCGACGAGTTCGAACAGCAAAAAATCCGCATCGCGGATTGAAACACACATCGGGCTCCGCGGCCATCTCCACGAGTTCTTTGTTCGAACAGCAAAAAATCCGCATCGCGGATTGAAACAGGTATTGACGCCCGTCAGCCGCCCCAAACATTTTGAGCAGTTCGAACAGCAAAAAATCCGCATCGCGGATTGAAACTTTGACAGCGGGATTAATGCCGACGACGACTTGGTGGCCAGGTTCGAACAGCAAAAAATCCGCATCGCGGATTGAAACTCGACACCATTAATTGTCGTAAACCATCGCAATTCGCGTTCGAACAGCAAAAAATCCGCATCGCGGATTGAAACTGCTTGGAGAGAATGACGTTGAGGCGCCGGCGGGCGTCAGTTCGAACAGCAAAAAATCCGCATCGCGGATTGAAACTCATCGCTGATGTCTCATTTTCCTCATGATACAAGCGTTCGAACAGCAAAAAATCCGCATCGGAGGGTAGCGCTTAACATAAGCGAAAACCCTCTTTTTTTGCCTGCAAAACGGCTCGAATTCCTCTGTACGATTTCAGACTGCGTGTGTTTTTTCATTCTTGC